>OBXV01000402.1_pt1 | contig 24076 bp, 23 predicted proteins | sample 1495451 | NCBI WGS metagenome assembly OBXV01 (sample SAMEA2580178, study PRJEB22360) | human gut metagenome | biome: human gut; feature: human-associated habitat; material: faeces | place: Denmark | collected 2008/2010 | reverse complement strand
AAATAAGAAACAGTAATAATAACTAATTATAATTCTAGCAAGAGAAAAGAAGATTGCCAGTAATGGGTTTGTGAAAAAGTGTGTGTTGGAAAACTTCATGACCAGTTATTAAATTTATAGGAAACATTGGTTTGCTAGGCAATTGAAAGGGGAATTACTTTGGAATTTAAAACATTTACAGTAGAAGATAGAGATTTATTTTTACCTTATTATGAACAAGTGGACGAGCGTTCTTGTGAGCTTACTTTTGCCAATACGGTATTATGGGCACCTCATTATGGGGTTACTTATGCCATTGTCAATGACATGCTTGTCTATCGCTTAGAACGAGGTGCTTACACATATCCACTTGGAAAAGGAGACTTAAAAAAGACAATTGAACTTTTAATGGAGGAGTCAGAAAAACAAGGGATTGAGTTTTCCATGTGTTCCATTACACCAAGTCGTTTTGAACGATTAGAGGAATTATTTCCAGGAAAGTTTCAAGTGGAATACAATCGAGATTTAGCCGATTATGTTTATTTATCAGAAAAGCTTAGCACGTTAGCTGGAAAGAAATTACATGGAAAAAGAAATCATATTAATCGCTTTAAAGAAAACAATCCAGATTGGACTTATGAGCGAATGACAGAAGAGAATATTCCAGAATGTGTTGTAATGGCACAGGACTGGAGAAGAGAAAATGAATGTGATAGTGATCCAGAAAAATATGCAGAAATTTGTGTGACATTAAATTATTTAAAATATTTTAAACAGTTAGACTTATTTGGCGGTGTATTACGGGCTAATGGTAAGGTGATCGCTTTTACCATTGGAGAAAAAGTAACAGATGATACCCTCGTTGTGCATATCGAAAAAGCATATGCGGATATTCAGGGCGCTTATCCAATGATCAACCAACAGTTTGTTAGCGATTTTGGAAAAGAGTTTCTCTATATTAATCGAGAAGAAGACACAGGAAGTGAAGGGCTTCGTAAAGCAAAATTGTCTTATCGTCCAGAATTTTTAGTGGAAAAGGGAGATATTACTTTGCGTTAAATAGTTACGCAGCTCTCCTTTATCATAATGGGAAAACCTTCATAGAAAAAAGGATAAAAGATTTATAATTTATATTATAGAAAGAAAATGGGAAGAAAAAAGGCGGTGTAGCAATGAAAAAGCAAAAGAGAATTGCGTTAATCAACGATGTGACAGGATTTGGGAGATGTTCGACAGCAGTACAACTTCCGATTATTTCAGCCATGGGGGTACAGTGTTGTATTCTTCCTACAGCCATTCTCTCTGCGCATACCGGATATCCAACCTATTATTTCGATGATTATACAAGTCATATGAAAGAATATATGGATAATTGGAAAGAATTAGGAGTATCCTTTGATGGAATCACAACAGGATTTTTAGGTTCGGAACAGCAGATAGAGTTGGTACTTTCTTTTTTAGAGCAGTTTCAACAAGGAGATACAAAAGTGATTGTAGATCCTGTTATGGGAGATGATGGTGTTTTGTATGCGACTTACACGGAGAAAATGTGTAGGGAGATGAGACATTTAGTTCGTCATGCAGATGTTGTGACGCCAAATCTTACAGAGGCTTGCCGACTTTTAGAAATAGAGTATCCACACGTATTACCAACAGAAGAAGAATTAAAAAAAATTGCAGGAGGACTTTGTGATTTAGGTGCGAAAAAAGTAGTCATAACAGGATTGCAGTTTCATGATAACGTGGTAAACTATTACTATGAACGAAAGGGAAAAGAAGGACTCATTGGGAGTAAGAAAGTGGTAGAAAGCCGTCCAGGGACGGGAGATGTATTTAGCGCAATCATTACAGGAGCTGAAATGAAAGGGATTCCAATCGAGCGTTCTGTCTCCCTATCAGCAGATTTTATAAGAAAAGCCCTCGTTTATACGATGGAGTGTAATACGCCAAAAAATGATGGACTTTGTTTTGAATCCGTTCTTTGGGAACTAATGAAAGAAGTTCATCAGTGGAAATCATAGTCTTTAAGCTCGACTACATTTTAAAAAAAACTGTGGATTATGAGATGAAGAAATAAATTAGAAAAAAGGAAAGGAAGGATAGAAAAAACATGAATGAAGTTTTAAAAAGAGATCAGATGGAAGAAAAGTATACATGGAAAATGGAGGATATGTATGCAACAAATGAAGATTGGGAAAGGGATTATGAGTCTTCTTTTAAAGAAATGGACGAGTTAGCAAGTTATCAAGGAAAACTTTCTTCTTCTCCAGAAACATTAGCAGAGTTTTTAAATAAATATGCCAAGTTAGCAGAAAAAGTGGAAAAGATTTATGTCTATGCAAGTCAAAGATATCATCAAGATACTGGAAATAGTTTTTATCAAGATTTTGCAGACCGCGCTTCTAACGTAGAAAACCGTTTTGAAAGCAAAATTTCTTTCATGACACCAGAACTGCTTGCCATTGAAGAAGGAACATTAAAAGAATGGGCAGAGAAAGATTGTCTTACTTTTTATAAAAAATTTTTAGAAGAAGTAACAAGACAAAGAGCTCATGTGCTTTCAGGCGAATTAGAACAACTTCTTGCAGAGACAAGTGATATGGGAGGAGCACCTTCTGATATTTTCTCTATGTTTGATAATGCGGATATTCGTTTTGAAGATGTATTGGATGGAAATGGAAACAAACTTCCTTTGACACATGGACGTCTTCTTTCTTATCTTTCTAGTAGTGACCGTACACTTCGTAAAAACGCCTTTGTTAGCACTTATAACGCTTATTATGCTCATAAAAATACATTGGCTTCTATTTTCAAAGCAAATCTTAAAAAAGAATGGTTTTATGCAAAGGCGAGAAAATATGAAAGTTCTATGGCAATGAACTTAGATAATAATAATGTACCTGTTTTGGTGTATGATAATTTATTAGCTTCTGTTCATGATCATTTACCATTATTACATCGTTATATGAAAATCCGCAAAGAGAGATTAGGCGTTGATGAACTTCATATGTATGATATCTATACTTCTATGATTGAAGATATGGAAAAAGAGATCAGCTATGAAGAGGCAAAAGAAATGGTATATGAGGCGTTAGCTCCACTTGGAGAGGAATATCGTTCTCATTTAAAAGAAGGATTTGAAAATCGTTGGATTGATGTATTTGAAAATAAAGGAAAACGTTCTGGTGCTTATTCTTGGGGGTCTTATGGAATCCACCCATATGTGCTTTTAAATCATGAACCAAACTTAAAGTCCGCTTTTACATTAGCACATGAAATGGGACATGCAATGCATTCTTATTATTCTGATAAGGCACAGCCATTTTTATATGCAGGATATAAAATTTTCGTGGCAGAAGTGGCATCCACTTGTAATGAAGCTATTTTAATGGATTACCTATTAAAGAAAGCGGATTCAAAAGAAGAAAAAGACTATTTAGTTAACTATTTTATGGAAAAATTTAGAACTACTTTGTATCGTCAAGCGATGTTTGCTGAGTTTGAAAAAATTACTCATGAGATGGTTCAAAAAGGGCAGTCTTTAACAGCAGAAAATTTATGCAAGATTTATCATGATCTCAATGTGAAATACTATGGAGATGATGTAGTCGTTGACTCTGATATCGATATGGAATGGGCAAGAATTCCTCATTTCTATACACCATTTTATGTATATCAATATTCAACAGGTTATTCCGCAGCTATCGCAATTAGCAGAAAAATTTTATCAGGTGATGAAAAAGCAAAAGAAGGATACTTTAAATTTTTACAAGGTGGTTGTTCCATGGATCCAATTAGTCTCTTAAAATTGTGTGGTGTGGATATGTCAACAAGAGAACCGGTAGATAGTGCGTTAAAACTATTTGAAGAATTATTAGATCAGTTTGAAGGCAAATAAATTTAATAATAAAGAGCCTAAAATGTGGCAGAAGAATTATAAAAAATCACAAAAATTCGTTCTTTCAAAAAAAGTTGAATGGATTCCCTTGCATTGAAAAAAATTATACTATATAATCAAATCACTATAGGAGAATAGTTTGAAATGCATTAAGTTTGTAGAGAAGGACTCTATAAATAATAAAAAGTATAGATAAAAGAAGGATAAGAGCAATGAAAGAACATTTAGAATTTGAAGACAAGAAGACAGAAGACAAGGTGCTAGATGCCGCTCTTAGAATTGTAAAAGAAAAGACAATTAGCGGTACGAGAATGCACCTGATTGCAGAAGAAGCGAATATGGTTCAGTCAAATGTCCATTATTATTTTAAGACAAAAAATGATTTGATGATCGCTCTTCAGAAGAAAGTATTACGTCGTTGTATCGAACTGCGTAAAAAATTAAGTTTGAGTTGTGGAGATTCATTAGAGAGCCAGCTTGATACTTTTTTCAAACAAAAACTTGATTTTATTTTAGAAGAAAAAGAATATGACTTTGCAGAAATTGATTTTTGGATTCAAGGTAGAATTAATGAACCAATGCGTAAAGAATTTTGTAAATCTTTTGAAGGTTGGAGAGATGAAATCCGTGTATTGTTAGATAAATATGCGCCAGAGCTTTCGAAAGAAAAACGCCAATATATTCCATTTATGCTAGTTTCTATGTTAGAAGGCGGTTCTTTACAATATTTAATTGATGAAGGAAATTTTGATATTCATGCTTACTTTGACTTCTGTAAACAACAGGTGTTAAAAGCGGTTCATGAAGGATAAGAACAAAAAACTAGGCGTTATTTTATTAGGAGCTGGCAATAGTCAACGTTTTGGTGGAAGGAAGCAGTTCTTTAAAATTAATGGAGAAATGATGTATCTTTCCATAATGAAAAAATTAGCGTCGATTCCTAATACAGAGAAAGTATTGGTGACACAGTTTGAAGAAATGACAGAAGAGGCAAAACAGTATGGCTTTTTGCCAGTGATGAATAAAGAGCCAGAGCGAGGAATTTCAAGTTCTATTAAGCTTGGGATTCAGGCTCTTTATGAAAAAGAAGAACAGTTTTCTGGTATTTTATTCGCTGTCTGTGATCAGCCTTATGTATCATTGGAATCGTTAGAACGTTTAGTAAATGATTACTTGAATGAAGAAGAAAAAATTGCCTGTCTTTCTTATGAAGGAGAGATGGGAAATCCTGTTGTTTTTCATCCAGATTATAAAAAAGAATTACTCGCTCTTACAGGAGATGTAGGAGGAAAAAAAGTGGTGAAGCGTCATATGGAAGAAGTATTTTTAGTTGAAGTAAAACAAAAAAGAGAGCTTTTTGACATTGATGAAAAACAAGATGTAGAAAAAGGAAACGAGACCTTGTAAAAAAAGCTGTTGCAAAGCATAAGAATTATGTAGATGCAACAGCTTTTTTATGGTACGCGGAGGAAAATATGCATTGCTAAAAATAATTGAAAGTCGTGAAGAGTATGCAATGCCCACGTTATTTAGAGATAGGAAACTGCTAGCACAATAAATTGTGCATTAGAAAGGAAGAAAAGATGAAACTAATATCATGGAATGTCAATGGGCTACGTGCCTGTGTGACAAAGGGATTTTTAGATTATTTTAAAGAAGTGGATGCAGATATTTTCTGCATTCAAGAAAGCAAATTACAAGAAGGACAAATTGATCTTGAACTAGAAGGATATTATCAATATTGGAATTATGCTGAAAAGAAAGGATATTCAGGAACTGCTATTTTTACAAAACAAGAGCCATTATCTGTAAAACTTGGCATTGGAATCGAAGAACATGATCACGAAGGCCGTGTTATTACATTGGAGTTTGATTCCTTTTATATGGTAACCGTTTATACACCCAATTCCCAAAATGAGTTAAAACGTCTTACTTATCGTATGGAATGGGAAAGAGATTTTCGAAATTATTTAGTAGCACTTGATGAGAAAAAGCCTGTAATCGTATGTGGTGATATGAATGTGGCCCATCAAGAAATTGATTTAAAAAATCCAAAGACAAATAGAAAAAATGCGGGATTTACCGATGAAGAAAGAGAACAGTTTACAAAACTGTTAGAAGCAGGTTTTACGGATACATTCCGTTACTTCTATCCAACAGAAGAAGGAAAATATAGTTGGTGGTCTTATCGGTTTAAGGCGAGAGAGAAAAATGCTGGTTGGCGCATTGATTATTTTTGTGTATCCAATCGCTTACAAGAACAGCTAAAAGGTGCAGAAATCCATACAGAGATTTTGGGATCCGATCATTGCCCTGTGGCGTTAGAGATTGCTCTATAAAAGCACGGGAAAAAGAAGTAAAGGGAGCAAGTTGATGAATATTTTAACATTAGAAAAAGTATCAAAAGGGTTTGGAGATAAAACACTCTTTGAAGAAGTGACCTTTGGAATTCATGAAGGGGATAAAATTGGTATTATTGGTATCAATGGAACTGGAAAGTCCACTTTGTTGAAAATTATTGCGGGTGCAGAAGAGCCAGATGAAGGCAATGTGATTAAAGGGAATGGAATTCGTATTGGATATCTATCTCAAAATCCGAGTTTTAGGGAAGGAATCACCGTGCTTGACTATGTAGCAGGAGATAGTAAGCAACGGATGGAGGATTTAACAAGAGAGAGTACAGCTAAGACTATTCTTACAAAATTAGGAATTTTCGATTTTGAACAGAGTGTGGATGTGTTATCCGGTGGACAAAAAAAGAGAATTGCCCTCGCGAAAATTCTCGTGGATCCAGCAGAGATTCTTGTGCTTGATGAGCCAACCAACCATATTGATAATGAAATGGCGGATTGGTTAGAACAATATTTAAATCAATATAAAGGTGTATTAGTTATGGTAACTCACGATCGCTATTTCCTTGACCGAGTTACAAATAAAATTGTAGAAATCGATAATAAAACACTGTATTCTTATGAAGAAAATTATAGTGGATTTTTAAAACTCAAAGCGGAACGAGAAGAAATGGAACAGGCGTCTTATCGAAAGACACAAAGCATTTTAAAGACGGAACTGGCATGGATGATGCGAGGGGCGCGAGCTCGTTCTACAAAACAAAAGGCGAGAATTGAACGATTTGAAGAGTTAAAACAAGTAGAACGTCCAAAAGAAGACGGAAAGGTACAGCTTGACTCCGTCGGGACAAGACTTGGAAAGAAGACGATTGAGTTAAAAGATATTTGCAAACGCTATGGAGAAAAGACATTAATCGACCATTATAGCTATATTGTCCTTCGTGATGAAAGAATTGGTATTATTGGACCAAATGGCTGTGGAAAATCCACATTGATTAAAATTATCAATGGAATCGTAGCTCCAGATTCAGGAACCGTAGAAATTGGAGATACGATTAAAATCGGCTATTTTGCTCAGGAAAACCAATATATGGAAGAAGGACAAAGAGTTATCGATTATATTCGAAATGTAGCAGAATATATTGAAACATCAAAAGGAACGGCCTCCGCATCTCAAATGTTAGAACGGTTTTTATTCCCTCCTGCTATGCAGTACACTCCTGTGGAAAAACTTTCTGGAGGAGAAAAAAGACGTCTTTATTTATTGCGCGTATTGATGGAAGCGCCAAACGTATTAATTCTTGATGAGCCTACCAATGATTTGGATATTGCAACACTTACAATTTTAGAAGATTATTTGGATAGTTTTTCAGGGATTGTGATTACCGTATCCCATGATCGTTACTTCCTAGATCGGGTGGTAAATCGTATTTTTTCTTTTGAAGGAAATGGTGTAATCCGTCAATACGAAGGGGGATTTTCTGATTACTTACAAAAGAAAAAAGCAAATGAACGAGAAGCCCTTTCTTTTAAAAGGAATGAAAAGAGTGTGGATAGCACAGAAAAAAAGGAATGGCAAAAACCAAAACAACAAAAATTAAAATTTTCTTATAACGAACAAAGAGAATATGATACCATTGATGAAGAGATCGCTAAGTTAGAAGAGAACATTGAAAAACTAGAAGAAGAAATTGCCAAAAATGCAAATCATTACACAAAGTTACAACAATTAATGGAAGAAAAAGAACAGGCAGAACAGGCATTAGAAGAAAAAATGGAACGTTGGGTTTATTTAAATGATCTGGCAGAAAAAATTGAAGAACAAAAACAGCAAATAAAAAGACGATGAAAAGCAGCGTGTACTTTTCATCGTCGAGGTTTCATAGAAAAAGAGAGTTTTAAAATTTGGTTCTTTAAATATTTTTTACAATTTTGTCATAGAGATTGAGTGTGCAGTGTTCGCTCTGTGTAAAGTGTGCACAGTTTAAACAGCTCTTACAGGAAGGATCACAAGCACAGTTTGTAGCACCTACAGGTTTTAATTCATATTCACTACAGTTTTTTGCAACGTTTTCATAAATTTCTTTACTTGCTCTCATAATAAGCTCCTTTCAAATACAGTGATTTGTTACTTTTTTAGTATGAGCAAAGAAAAAACAATTTATACATTTATTCTTTCAAAGAAAGAGAAGTAAGTTAAGAAGAATAGTTTTTGTTTGACTAATGGAAAAACTTGAATTATAATGGAAACTATGTTAATAATCATAATAGGCTTACTATGTGATAAAACTAGAAAGGCGGAAATTTAAAATGATTAAGAGTATGACTGGATTTGGTAGAAGTGAAATGGCAACCGAAACTCAAAAAGTGATTGTAGAAATAAAGTCAGTCAATCATCGATATTGTGATTTGAATATTAAAATGCCAAAGAAATTGAGCTTCTTTGAATCCAATATTCGAACTCTTTTAAAAGAATACATTCAAAGAGGAAAGGTTGATATTTATATTAGTTATGAAGATTATACCGAGGCAAAAGAATGTGTTCGTTATAGAAAAGAAATTGCAAAAGAATATTTTTCTTATCTTAACCAGATGGAAAAAGATTTTGGCATTGAAAATGATGTGACTGTGTCAAAACTTTCTCGTTATCCAGATGTACTTGTTTTAGAAGAACAGCCTGTAGATGAGGGAGAACTTTGGAAGACATTAGAAGAGCCAATTCGTGAAGCTGCTCTTCGTTTTGTACAATCCCGTGCAAAGGAAGGCGAGAATTTACAAATGGATCTCATAGAGAAATTAGATGGTATGCTTCAATTAGTGGATACGATCGAAGAACGTTCTCCGAAATTAGTAGAAGAATATCGCCAAAAGTTAGAAGCAAAAGTAAAAGAATTGTTGGAAAATACTTCCATTGATGAAAGTAGAATTGCTACAGAAGTGACGATTTATGCGGACAAAATTTGTGTGGATGAAGAGATTGTGCGTTTAAAAAGTCATATTGCTAGCACAAAGGATACGATTTTAGCAGGTGGAAGTATTGGACGAAAATTGGACTTTATTGCACAGGAGATGAATCGTGAAGCGAATACCATTTTGTCAAAAGCCAATGATATCACGATTTCAAACCATGCGATTGAACTAAAGACAGAGATTGAAAAAGTGAGAGAACAAATACAAAATATTGAATAGATAGGGAAGAATCAGATGAGCGTGAATAAACTAATCAATGTCGGATATGGAAATATGGTTAACGTAGATAAAGTTGTTGCGGTCATCAGCCCAGACGCAGCACCAATTAAGCGATTGGTGCAAAATGCAAAAGATGAAGGAAGAGCCATTGATGCAACTTGTGGTCGAAGGACAAGAGCTGTGATTGTAACAGATAGCAATCAGCTTGTTTTATCCGCTCTTATGCCAGAGACAATTGCAAATCGCTATCAGCAAAAAGAGAACTTTGAATGGAAAGGTGAAGAAGATGAAGCATAGAGGAACATTAATTGTTTTGTCAGGCTTTTCAGGTGCTGGAAAGGGAACCGTTGTAAAAGAACTTGTAAAAAAATATCAGTATCGCATCTCTACTTCTTGGACTACAAGAGCTCCAAGAACAGGAGAAGTAGATGGAAGAGAATATCACTTCCGTACGACAAAAGAATTTCAAGAATTAATTGAAAAAAATGGATTTATTGAATGGGCACAATATGTAGAAAATTACTATGGTACCCCAAGGGCCTTTGTAGAAGAGGAATTAGAAAAAGGAAATAACGTTATTTTAGAAATTGAAGTACAAGGTGCCTTAAATATTAAAGCGCAATATCCAAATGCTTTGTTGCTCTTTATTACAACAAAAGATGCAAAGACATTAGAACAGCGTCTTATAGGTAGAGGAACAGAAGATATGGACACGATTAAAAAACGTTTAAATCGTGCCAAAGAAGAAGCAAAAGATATTGAAAAATATGAGTATATTATTGTCAATGACGATTTGGAGGAATGTGTAGAGCAGATCCACCAGATTGTTTTAAGTGAAAACTGTCGAATGAGCAATCAGACAGATTTCGTTCATAAAATGCAAGAAGATTTAGCAAGTTTATAATTGCGCAAAGAGACGAAGGGAGATAATAGCATGATTCATCCATCTTATACAGAATTAATGGAAGTTGTAAACAGTGAGGTAGAGCCAGGAGAACACCCAGTAGCACAAAGCCGTTACTCCATTGTGCTTGCAACCGCTAAGCGCGCCAGACAATTAATTGCTGGAAATGAACCTTTTGTAAAAGATCATGGACAGAAACCACTTTCTATTGCTGTAGAAGAATTATACAACAGCAAGATTAAAATTGTTGGAGATGATGAGGAACAACAACAGGAAGAACAATAATGAGTATGAAAGCTGTCGCAAATAAAAAAATGCGACAGCTTTTGCTTTTGCACAAAGCGTGTTTCTCGTCGTTGTAACGGTTAGGGGAAAGGAAGTGAAACAGTGGATCAATATGCAGATATTATTATTAACATTACCCATGAAGCGGTGGATCGGGTATTTCAATATCGAATTCCAGAAGAATTAGAAGACAAAGTGCATATTGGGAGCCAAGTAAGAGTACCCTTTGGAAAAGGAAATCATATCCAAATGGGGTATGTAGTAAATCGAACGGGAACTCCTAATTTTGATATTACAAAAATAAAAAATATTACTTCCGTAGAGGAAAAAAGCGTTTTAGTAGAGTCAAAGTTAATTGCCCTTGCTTGGTGGATGAAGGAACAATATGGCTCTACGATGATACAGGCGTTAAAAACTGTTCTTCCTGTGAAGGATAAAATTGAAAGAAAAGAAGAAAGGAATATTCATCTTCTTTTAACGAAAGAAGAGGGGAAAGAAAAATTAACCTTTTATCTTGCCAAACACTATACAGCAAAGGCTAGATTGTTATCCGCTTTGTTAGAGAAAAACACATTTTCTTATCAAGTGGCTACAAAACAGTTAAAAGTCAGTAAATCGGTTATCCTATCATTAGAGGAAGAAGGGGTTTTGAGCGTTTCCACAAAGCAAGTGAATCGAAATCCTGTCTTTTGTAAAGAGGAGGTACAAACAAAAGTAACCCTTAGAAAAGAACAGCAAGTTATTGTAGATGCTTTTCGTGATGATTATGAAAAGGAGCAATATAAGACCTATTTAGTTCATGGGGTCACAGGAAGCGGTAAGACAGAAGTTTATATGGAGTTGATTCAGCAAGTATTAGAAAAAGGAAAACAGGCCATTGTATTAATTCCAGAAATTTCATTGACTTATCAGACGGTAAGGAGATTTATGAAGCGCTTTGGAAATCAAGTGACTATTTTGAACTCTAGAATGTCAAAAGGCGAACGCTATGATCAGTTTTTGAGAGCAAAAAATGGAGAGATTTCTATTGTCATTGGGCCTCGTTCTGCTTTATTTATGCCTTTTCCTCGATTAGGACTTATTATTATTGATGAAGAGCATGAAATGAGTTATAAAAGTGAAGGAGTTCCCAAATATCATGCAAGAGAAACTGCCATTCAAAGGGCGAAGATGGAAGGGGCAAGTGTTGTCTTAGGCTCTGCCACCCCATCTTTAGAATCGTATACGAAGGCAAAACTTGGAGAGTTTACTCTTTTTACTATGAAGGAGAGAGCAAAATCAAATGCGCTTCCAACGGTTCAAGTGGTGGATTTAAGGAAAGAGTTAACAGAAGGAAATCGCAGTATGTTTAGCCGTACTTTAAAACAGCTAATCGAAGATCGACTGGAAAAAAATGAGCAGATTATGCTATTTTTAAATCGACGAGGGTATGCAAATTTTGTGTCCTGTCGGCAATGTGGCTATGTAGTCACATGTCCTCACTGTGATGTTTCTATGACCTATCATAAAAATGGAAGTTTACGCTGTCATTATTGTGGATTTGAAAGACAGACACCAAAAATTTGTCCACAATGTAGCAGTAAATATATTGCCTCCTTTGGCACGGGAACACAAAAGGTGGAGGAGGCGGTAAAAAGAGAATTTCCAAATAGCCGTGTTCTTCGCATGGATATGGATACTACAAGAGGGAAAGAAGGGTTTGATAAAATCTTAGATTCTTTTTCAAAAGGAGAGGCAAATATTTTGATTGGAACCCAGATGATCGTAAAAGGACACGATTTTCCCAAAGTGACGTTAGTTGGAATTATAGCAGCCGATCTCTCGCTTCATAGTAGCGACTATCGAGCAGGAGAGCGAACGTTTCAACTTTTGACTCAGGCGGCAGGGAGAGCAGGGCGAGATAAGTTAGCAGGAGACGTTGTCATTCAAACTTATAGTCCTCATCATTATAGTATTGTGACAGCAAGTATGCAAAATTACGAGGCGTTTTATGAGCAAGAAATGGCGTATCGAAGGATTATGAAATATCCTCCAATTTATCAAATGCTAACGATTTTTATTGCCTCGAAAGAACAAAAAAAAGCAGTGGAGGCTTCCCTTGCTTTATTAGAAGCTATGAAACAATGGGATGAAGAAGGTAAATTATTATTGATTGGTCCAAGTGAGGCTTCGTTTTCAAAACTGCAAGATGTCTATCGTCGTGTTTTTTATATCAAGGATTTAGACTATGAAATGTTAGTAAAAAGTAAGAATTTCTTAGAAGGATATATAGAATATTCTGCTATTTTTAAAGAAGTGCAAGTGCAGTTTGATTTTAACGCCATGACCGTATACTAAAAAGAGGGAACGTAAGAAAATCATAACATAGCATAATAGCTCGAAATATAGTATAATAAAAAAGATAATCTGCAAATAGCAGAAAAATATAATAACTTATGAAAATAATAATTGAAAAATAAAGGAGTAAAAAAGAAATGGCAATTAGACAAATTCGCTATGAAGGCGATGAAGTATTAAGAAAAAAAAGTAAGGAAGTAAAAGAAGTAACTGAGAAAACATTGGAATTAATCGATGATATGTTTGATACGATGTATGAAAACTATGGAGTAGGACTTGCGGCTCCTCAGATTGGAATTTTGAAAAGAATCGTAGTCATTGATGTAACAGGAGAGGATCCAATTGTTCTTATCAATCCAAAAATTGTAGAACGCTCTGGTTCTCAAACAGGAGAAGAAGGATGTTTAAGTCTTCCAGGAAAATCAGCTGTGGTAACTCGTCCAAATTATGTAAAATGTGAAGCATTTGATGAAGAAATGAATCCAATTGTGATTGAAGGAGAAGAATTATTAGCAAGAGCCATTTGTCATGAAGTGGATCATTTAGATGGTGTGCTATACCGCGATGTTGCAGATGGTCCTGTTCATGACGTCGATCAGGAATAGGAGAAAAATATACCTTATTCTTAGGCAAGATTGTGTTTTATAAAGGCAGTTGCTTTTGAATGGGAGAAAGTAGAAAGAGAAGAAAGGAGATTGCCATGAGAGTTGTATTTATGGGAACACCAGAGTTTGCAGTTCCAACGTTACAGACATTAATTGACAATCATGAAGTAGTAGGCGTTGTAACACAGCCAGATAAGAGAAAAGGAAGAGGAAAGGCAATGCAATTCCCTCCTGTAAAAGAAAAAGCATTAGAATATGAGATTCCAGTCTATCAGCCAGTAAAAGTGCGAAATGATGAGGAATTTTTTCATACATTAGAACAATTAAATCCAGATATTATTGTAGTGGCAGCTTTTGGACAGATTTTACCAGAGAGCATTTTAAATTTACCAAAGTATGGTTGCATTAATGTTCATGCTTCTTTATTGCCAAAATACCGTGGTGCAGGTCCTATTCAGTGGGCGGTTATTAATGGAGAAAAAGAAAGTGGAATCACAATTATGTATATGGAAAAAGGACTGGATACTGGCGATATGTTAAAGAAAGTCGTTGTTCCATTAGAAGAAAAGGAAACAGGAGAAAGCCTGCATGATAAACTAAGCGTAGCTGGCAATAAAATTTTATTAGAAGCTATGAAAGAAATTGAAGAAGGAACAATACGTCCAGAGAAACAAGAGGATGCACTTAGCACCTATGCCCCAATGCTTGATAAAGCAATGGGAGAGATTGACTGGAAAAAAGATGCGGTTTCTTTAGAACGCTTAATTCGTGGTCTTTATCCATGGCCAAGTGCTTATACTCATCTTGGAACAAAGACGCTGAAAGTATTTTCTGCGGATATTGTGGATAAAACAACGGATCAGATGGCAGGAACGATTGTGGAAGTAACAAAAGATGCAATCATCGTTCAGACAGGAACGACTTGTCTTGCATTAAAAGAAGTGCAATTAGAAGGCAAAAAAAGAATGGAAGTAAAAGCCTTTTTACTTGGATATGAAGTAAAAGAAGGCACAATGCTTCAAAAAGAAAGTTAAGAGGAAATTATGGCAGGACAGACAAACGAAAGAGAAGTTATTTTAGATATTCTTTTGATGATTGATAAAGAAGGGACCTATAGTCATATTGCGATTTCTGAAACGCTTAGAAAATATCAGTTTTTAGATAAACAAGTTCGAGCTTTTATCACAAAAGTGGTAGAAGGAACATTAGAATATCAGCTTCGCCTTGATTATATATTAGATCAGTTTTCAAAAACAAAAATGAAGAAGTGCAAACCTGTCATTCGGAATTTATTAAGAATGGGAGCGTATCAGATTTGTTTTTTAGATCAAGTTCCAGATTCTGCTGTTTGCAATGAAGCGGTAAAATTAGCAAAGAAGAGAGGGTTTGTTGCTCTTTCTGGTTTTGTAAATGGCGTCCTTAGAAATTTAGCTCGAAAAAAAGAGGAGATTGTATACCCAAAAGAAGAATCGGATCCGATCTTATTTTTGTCCATTTATTACTCTACACCAGAGTGGATTGTAAAATCTTTTTTAAACGATTATGGATATGAGCAGACAAAGCAAATGTTGGAAGCATTTTTTAAAGAAAATAAAACGACCATTCGCTGTCATACTTCAAAAATATCCAAAGAGGAATTAAAGAGTTGTTTAGAGGCAGAAGGCGTTACTGTAGAGCCTTGTAACTATGTTAAGGAAGCTTTTTTCATTAGCGATTATAACTATATGCAACGATTAAAAGCCTTTAAAGAAGGTCTATTTCAAGTGCAAGATCAAAGTTCTATGCTAGTCGTAAAAGCAGCAGCTCCAAAAGAAGGCGATCGTGTGATTGACGTATGCGCAGCTCCTGGTGGAAAGAGTTTTCACTGTGCAGAAGAGTTAAATGGCACAGGTCTTGTAATCGCAAGAGATGTTACCGATTATAAAGTGAGTTTAATGGAAGAAAACTTACAAAGAACTGGTTATCAAAACATGCGAATGGAACGACAAGACGCAAGAGAATTGGTACAAGAGGATGTGAAAACAGCGGATATCGTCATCGCTGATTTGCCTTGTTCAGGACTTGGAATTTTAGGAAAGAAAAATGATATTAAGTATAAAGTGACAAGAGAACAGCAAAAACAGCTTGTTTCTTTGCAAAGAGAAATTTTGTCAACGGTTTGGCAATATGTAAAAGTTGGTGGAACCTTTGTTTATAGCACTTGCACCATTAACAAAGAAGAAAATGAAGAAAATCGTCAATGGATTTTAGACAATTTACCAATGGAAGCGGTAAGTCTTGATACGGTATTGCCAAAAGAATTGCACAATGAAACGACAAAAGAAGGATATCTACAGCTCCTTCCAGGAAAACATGACTGTGATGGCTTTTTTATAGCAAAGTTTAGACGTGTTCAATAGAGAGGAAGTAAAATGGAACAGATGTTACAGTATGATTTAAAATCTTTGACAAAAAAAGAGTTAGAGGATTTCATAGAACAGCTCGGGGAGAAGAAGTTTCGTGCAGGACAAATTTATAATTGGATGCATCAAAAACTTGTGCGAGATTTGGATGAGATGAGCAATGTACCAAAGAAATTAAAAGAGCAAATAAAAGAAGCTGGTTGGTATCCAGTAAGAGAGCTGGATCGCCTTGTATCACAGATTGATGGAACGAGCAAATTCATTTTTGCCCTTCATGATGGAAGCGTTATTGAGAGTGTTTTAATGAAATATAAACATGGAAATTCTGTTTGTATTTCTTCTCAAGTAGGATGCCGTATGGGATGTCGTTTTTGTGCGTCTACATTAGATGGATTATCAAGAAATTTAATGCCTTCAGAAATGCTTGATCAAATCTATTATATTCAAAGAGCAACTGGGGAAAGAGTTTCGAATATTGTTATTATGGGAACCGGAGAACCGTTTGATAATTTTGATAATGTAATGAGATTTTTAGATCTAATTACTTCAGAAGATGGATTAAATTTAAGCCAAAGAAGTATCACCATATCAACTTGTGGACTGGTACCAAAAATTCATCAATTTGCAGATCGAAAAATGCAATGTAACTTGGCTATTTCCTTACATTCTCCAAACGATGAGATGAGAAAGGAACTGATGCCAATTGCAAATTCTTATACAATCGATGAAATCTTAGAGGCGTGTGAATACTTCTTTAAACAGACTGGAAGAAGAATAACATTTGAGTATAGTTTAGTGGCAGGTGTGAATGATAAGCCAGAACATGCCAAAATGTTGATTAAGCGTTTACGACATTTAAATTGTCATGTAAATTTAATTCCAGTCAATCCGATTAAGGAAAGAGACTATAAACAATCGACAATGGATTCCATTCAAGAGTTTAAGAATCTCCTTGAAAAAAATCACATAAATGTTACTATTAGAAGGGAAATGGGCCGTGATATTCAAGCGGCTTGTGGACAGTTAAGAAGAAAATATACAAACGCAACCCAAACAGAATAGAACATAATACGTGAGAAACTTGTAAACGTATTTCTCATCATTTTTGGGAGAAAAGAACGAACAGGAGGAAGAGCATGAGATCATATGGGATTACGGACATTGGACGTAATAGAAACATGAATCAGGATTTTATTTTTTATTCTGATGAACCAGTTGGAATGTTTCCCAATTTGTACATCGTAGCGGATGGTATGGGTGGACATAAAGCTGGAGATTATGCATCATCTTTTTCCGTGGAACGTTTTGTACAATTCGTAAGGGAAAAGACAGACAGTCATTTAGTTCTTGTTATGCGACAAGCAATCGAAGCGGTAAACGAAGAGTTGCTTGAAAAATCAGAAAGCAATGACGATTATAAGGGAATGGGAACGACATTTGTAGCAGCTGTTATCGAAGATAATACCATGTATGTTATGAATATTGGCGACAGCAGACTTTATGTAGCAGGTAATAAACTAAAGCAGATTACAATGGACCATTCCCTTGTAGAAGAAATGATAAGAAGCGGTGGGTTAAATCGTGATGAGGCGAGAAACCATCCTGTGAAAAATGTGATTACCCGTGCCGTCGGGGCGCAAAAAACGATAATGCCAGATTTTTTTGAAGTATCATTATATCAAAAGGAGCATATATTGTTATGTTCCGATGGGCTTACCAATATGGTGGATGATGATGAAATTATGGAAATTATCGAAGAAAAAAAAGAAGTAGAACCGATTGTACATAAGCTCATTGAGCGTGCAAATTTTTATGGCGGAAGAGATAATATCAGCGCCATTGTGGTTATGCAAGATTGAAACGAGGTGAAGATATGTTAAAACCAGGAGACATCATAGGGAATCGCTATGAGATTTTGCAGCTACTTGGTTCAGGCGGAATGGCGTATGTGTATAAAGCGAAATGTCATAAACTGAATCGTTTTGTAGCAATAAAAGTTTTAAAACCAGAATATAGCAATGATGCAGTATTTTTACAAAAATTCCAAGTAGAAGCCCAAGCAGCTGCGGCTTTGACTCATCAAAATATTGTGAGCGTGTATGATGTTGGAGAAAGTGATGGACTTTTTTATATTGTAATGGAGTTTGTAGATGGTATCACTTTAAAACAACATATTATGGAAAGAGGAAGACTTTTTCCAAAAGAGGCAGTAGATATTGCGAATCAAATTGCATTTGGGATCCAAGCAGCACATGGACGTCATACAATCCATCGTGATATCAAGCCTCAAAATATTTTAGTTGGGAGAAATGGAATTGTAAAAGTAACAGACTTTGGAATTGCAAGAGCAGCATCTGCCAATACAATTACATCAACAGATGTGGTAGGTTCTGTTCATTATATTTCTCCTGAACAAGCAAGAGGAGGCTATTCCGATGAGAGAAGTGATATTTATTCTCTCGGAGTAACTATGTACGAAATGGTGACAGGAAGAGTTCCATTTGGTGGAGATAATAATGTCACGATTGCTCTTGCTCATATTCAAAAAGAAGCAATACCTGTTACAAGTTATTATGAAGACATTCCAAAGAGCTTAGAAAAAATAATAGCAAAGGCGATGCAGAAAAAGCCAGAACGTCGCTATCAGACCATTCAAGAATTAATTCTTGATTTAAAGAGAGTGTTTACAGAGCCAAATGGTGATTATGTACAAATGACGCCTGTATTCAATGATTCTCCAACAATTATGATGTCAGAAGAAGAGCGAAATAAAATTAAAGCTGGCGTGCAAAAAGAGGAGCAACTTGAAGTTTTCCCAGTGGATTCACATGTAGAGCAAAAAGAGGCTGTTCCTGATAAAAAAGAAGAACCTCCGAAAAAAGAGGCACAAAAGATGGTTCAAAATATAGAAGAGGAAGAGCCGTATGAAGAAGATGACTACGAAGAAGAATATGAGGAAGAACAAGGGAAAAGATTTTTAGGAAGAAAGTTTTCAAAAAGAAGAGATTACGAGGAAGAAGAGGATGAGGAAGAAGAATTAGAAGGTGCCGATGAAGAAAGTGGCATGGATCCAAAACTTGAAAAACTTGTATTTGTTCTTGGAATTGCGGCGGCTGTATTAGTTGCTTTATTTGTTGTTTTTATGATAGGGAAAGCATTGAATTTATTTGGCAGTGATGGAGGCAAACAGCCATCTATCACAACAGAATCAACCATTTCTTCAGAAACTACAACGGAAGATGAAGTCGTATCCATGATTAAAATCGTTGGTATGGATGCAAAAGAAGCACAGAGTCGATTAGCAGATTTAGGACTTTCTTTTGGAAAATTAGAATATGAAAAATCCGATGAATATGATAAAGATCAGATTATAAAACAGAGCGTAGCAGAAGGCGAAGAAGTCACTGTTGGAACACAGATCGATATCGTAATTAGTGAAGGGGCAGAAGCCACAACCGAAGCCACCACAGAGGCCACTACAGAAGAGGATTTAACAGAAGTTCCAGACTTTTACGGGGATACAAAAAGTGATGCTGAGTATGAGGCAAAACAATATGGCATAAAAATTATATTTAAATCTGCTTATAGCACTGAGCAGGATAAAGGTTGTGTCTTTGAGCAGAGTATTCCTGCCAATACAGAAGTGAAAAAAGGAACCGTTGTAACGGTAACATTAAGTCTTGGAGCAGAAGAGACGAAACCAAAAGTTCCAGATTTTACTGGTGGTTCCGTATCCAATGCACAAAGTCTTGCCAATAGTTTAGGATTAGTTTTAAATGTAAAAGAACAATATAATAGTGAGGTTTCAGAAGGAACGGTATACGATCAAGCAACTCCAGAAGGAACAGAAGTAGAAAAAGGAACAATTATTACGATTTATGTTAGTAAAGGTTCTGAACCAGTGACCGTATATCAAGGCTCTATCACTCTTTCACAAGGGGCGAATCCATTTACAGAAGGAGAAAATGAAAGTGGTTATGTGAAAGTAATCGCTGATCAAGATGGAGAAGAAAAAGTGATTTTTGAAGGAACTTTAACGTATAAAGATTTTCCAAAGACAATTACATTTACAAGCTACAGCAATAAGTCTGCGCATATTTATATGCTCGTAGATGGTGAACAAGTTCCAGGTGACTGGGTTGTGGCTATGGAATAGGAGTATTGAATGAAAGGAAAAATTGTTAAAGGAATTGCTGGATTTTATTATGTACACGTTGTAGATTATGGGCTTTATGAATGTAAGGCAAAAGGAATTTTTCGAAAGAGGAAAATAAAGCCTCTCATTGGAGATAATGTCCAAATTGACGTTATCGATGAAAAAGAGAAAACAGGAAATATCGTTGAAATTTTACCAAGAGAAAATGAATTAATTCGACCGGCAGTATCAAATATTGATCAAGCTATGGTAATTTTTGCGGCAGCTGAGCCTAATCCAAATTTTAATTTACTCGATCGGTTTCTCCTGCTTATGGGTAAGCAGGACGTGCCTGTTATTATTTGTTTCAATAAAAGAGATATTGTAGAGAAAGAGGAATTGGATCTTTTATACCATACGTATGAAAAGTGTGGTTATGAAATTCTCTTTACAAGCACTTATACCGAAGAGGGGATAGAACAAGTAAGAGATAAATTAAAAGGAAAAACAACTGTTTTAGCAGGGCCTTCTGGTGTTGGGAAATCATCTATGATGAATTTATTACAGCCAAAGGCAAATATGGAAACAGGTGAAGTGAGTGAAAAAATTAAACGTGGACGTCATACAACAAGACATTCTGAGATTATTCATATTGAAGGCAATACTTATGTAATGGATACACCAGGATTTAGTTCTATCTGGATTGATCAGTTTGAAAAAGAGGAGCTAAAGGATTATTTTACAGAGTTTTTAGAGTTTGAGCCAGAATGTAAGTTTAAAGGTTGTGTTCATATTAATGAGCCAATCTGTGGTGTCAAACGAGCCCTTGAAGAGGGGAAAATTAGTAAGATTCGCTATGAGAATTATGTGAATTTATATGAAGAACTAAAGGAAAAGAGGAAATATTAAATGTATAAATTAGCACCATCAATTTTATCCGCAGATTTTGGACATCTTGCAAGAGATATTGAAGCAATTGAAAAAGCAGGAGCAGACTGGGTTCATATTGATATGATGGATGGGATGTTCGTTCCGAATATTTCATTTGGGTTTCCTGTGATGAAATCCGTTCGCCCAGTAACAGATATGACATTTGATGCACATCTTATGGTAGAAGAGCCATCACGCTATATTGAAGAGTGTAAAAATGCAGGAGCCGATTTAATCTGTGTGCATGCAGAGGCTTGTAAACATTTAAATCGTACTGTTATGCAAATTAAAGAGAGCGGATTAAAGGTTGGTGTAGCATTAAATCCAGCTACACCATTATCGGTACTCGATTATGTATTAGAATATGTGGATATGGTTTTAATTATGACAGTTAATCCTGGATTCGGTGGACAAAGTTTTATCGGAAATTGTATTGAGAAAATTAAAACTCTTCGAACAATGGCAAATGATAGAGGGCTAACATCTCTTGATATTGAAGTTGATGGTGGAGTGACACCACAAAATGTAGGAATGTTAATTGAGGCAGGGGCAAATATTTTTGTGGCAGGTTCTGCTGTTTTTAAAGGAGACGTTGCAAAAAATATCGCAGACTTTAAGGCGGTATTTGCCCGTTATGAGGAAAAATAAAAAATGAAGGTGTTGATTATTACAGGGGGGAAGGTAGAGAGTAATCTGTTAAAAGAGTACTTAAAGAGCCATTCCTATGATTATATTATCGCAGCAGATGGTGGAGGTGCTTATGCCAAAGAAATTGGCATAACACCAAACCTTTTATTAGGAGATTTTGATACACTAGACAAACAAGTATTAAAAGAGTATCAAGAAATGGGGGTGGAGTTTATGACGTTTCCACCAGAAAAGGACTATACAGATACTCATTTAGCTCTTACAACAGCTCTTGCAAAGAATCCCGAACAAATTACAATTTTTGGAGCAACAGGAACAAGACTGGATCATACACTGGCGAATATCGGTCTTTTAACATTAGCGGTTCATGCGGATGTAAAAGCAGAGATCATCGATCAAAATAATCGGATTCAAATGATAAAAAACCGTTTGACAATAAGAAAAGAGGAAGCGTGGGGAGACTATATTTCTCTACTTCCTTATACAGAGAAAGTGGCAGGAATTGATTTAGAAGGATTTTTATATCCGCTCCATAAAGCCGAATTAACCATTGGAATTAGTCGGGGGATTAGCAACGAATTAGTAAAAGAACAGGGAACGATTTCAATTGAAAGCGGACTTCTGCTTGTAATTGAATCCCGAGATTAAGTGAGGAAAATTATGGCAAAGGAAGAAAAAAAGAAGAAGACAAGTAAGATTAAAGTAGTTGGAGTAACTTTTTTGGTATTTCTTTCAATTGTGGTTGGAGGTGCTTTTGGTTATTTTAATTACCTCGTATCTCTCACAAAAAATGATACAAATGAAGAATTTAATCAAAAGAATATTATTCAAAATAAAGAAGTAAAAAATAAAGATGAATATTGGACATTTGCGATTTTTGGAGTCGATGCGAGAAATTCAAGTCTAGGTAAGGGAAATCGTTCCGATTCGGTTATTGTTGCTTCTTTAAACTTAGCAACAAATGAAGTAAAATTAACATCCATGTATCGAGATACACTTGTAGATATTCCAGGATATGGGTATGATAAATTGACGCATGCTTATGCTTTTGGAGGACCAGAACTTGCAATTAGTACATTAAATCACAATTTCGATTTAGATATTAAAGATTATGTAACAGTAAACTTTGCAGTGGCAGAAGACATTATCGATCTCTTAGGAGGAGTTGAAATTAATGTACAAGAAAGTGAAGTAAAATGGCTCAATGGATATGTACATTCTCTGGCAGGAGAAGGTGCGGATACAAAGGTAAAATACATTGATGGGGCTGGTTTACAAACGCTTTCTGGAAGTCAGGCAGTTGCTTATTCAAGAATCCGCTACACAGGTGGAGGAGATTATAAAAGAGCAAAACGTCAAAGAACGGTGTTAAACGCTGCTTTAGAAAAAGCAAAGACTTGTGGAATTGGCACATTAAATGATGTGATTCAAACAATGTTTTCTCAGATTAGTACTAATTTAACAGTAACTGATATTTTAAAGTTAGCAGCCAATATTAATGAATATGAAATTAAGGATAGTCAAGGTTTTCCATATCATATTAAAGAGGCAAAAGCAAATACTTATGCCTTCCCAGATCGAAAAGTGGCAGTTGATATTCCGACCATGCTTTCTGAGGACTTAAAAACGTTACATTATCAGCTTTATAACGAAGGAGAACCAAGTACAGTAGAAGCACCAAGTGATTCTCATTTAGATGAGGAGAATGGGGTTGCCAATGAAAATAATGGGTACAATGCTGGAAGTGGTACAGCAGATAGTGTAGATAGCAATTCAAAAGAAAATGAAAGTGATGTAACAGAGGTCAAAGAAGAGAATAAAAAAGACTATTCCCCTTCTCAGACAGTACAAGAAATTAGTGACTATTTAACAAATATTGCATCACAATATTAGAAAAATGAAAAAATAAAATTTTGGATAACTAAAAAACCTCAACACAGTTTCGGAACTTGTGTTGAGGTTTTTTGCCGTATACGCAAATGTACGAAAGGGTGTAGAGTACCATTTGCGATAACGAATGAAAACATACTGATAAAAACAAAAAATTAAAATCAAATATAAAAAGTATGTTTCGAACCGATACGGAAGGAGTAAAGAAAGGAAATATACTGCTTCCGCACGGATTGAGAAATCCAAAAGTAAATTTCTCAATTAAAAAATAAAATTTAGAAATAATCATAAGGGTTTAATTTTCTAAATAAAAAAGAATGACATAACAAGTATATATAAGGTTTGGAGAAAGGGTTATGTCACTTTTTTATTTAGCAGTACCCAAGAGCAAATAATATGACGAGAAGATTGTTATATTTGCCCCTAGGCCGAAAATGAATTTTATCCTACAAAATCCCTGATAGAATTATCAAGAAAATTATAGGACCAAAACCTTGGAATGGAGGGTTTAAAAATCCATTTT
>OBXV01000398.1_pt1 | contig 24289 bp, 24 predicted proteins | sample 1495451 | NCBI WGS metagenome assembly OBXV01 (sample SAMEA2580178, study PRJEB22360) | human gut metagenome | biome: human gut; feature: human-associated habitat; material: faeces | place: Denmark | collected 2008/2010 | reverse complement strand
CGCTTTTCAGTGTCGAGTTTCACCCACCCGTATCCGCTTCACGCCCGAAGCCTTGCAGCCATACTCCATTTCGTGGTATAGAAAGCTCTTGGTGTAGGGAAAGAGCCTGTCGTCCTTTTGCAGCCCGTAGCAATGGGACATATACTCCTGCAAACAGTTGCAAAGGCCGTCGGGAATAGGGATAGTACGGATGCTTTTCGGTGTTTTCGGAGTGGTGATAATATCCTCTTTGCCGAGGCGCTGATAGCTCTTGTTCACCGTCAGGGTCTTCTTCTCGAAGTCGATGTCCGACGGTGTGAGTGCCAGCAGCTCTCCCTCCCGAATCCCCGTGTAGTACATGGTCATGAATACCGTGTAGCTGGCGGGACGGTCTTTCATGCTCTCGATAAATGTCTGGAACTCGTCCTTTGTCCAGAACAGCATTTCATCGGCTTTCTTCTTGCCCATGCTCCCCGCCTTGTGGCAGGGATTTTCTTTCAGCCCATAGTATTTGACTGCGTAGTTGAAAATCGCCGTGAGCTGGTTGTTGATGCACTTGAGATAGGTCTGGGCGTAAGGCTTGCCGTTTTCATCCCGGTAGCTGGTCAGGGAGTTCTGCCATTGGCGCACGTGAGTGGGCTTGATCTCGTTCAGCGGGATTTTCTTGAAGAAAGGCGTTACCTTCAGGTCGATCAGCCATTTCTTGCTGGCAACGGTGGAGGGTTTGAGGCGGTGCTCCATATCCTTGACATACAGAGAGATGAAGTCACCGAAGGTCATGCCGAGGCTGCCCGTGGATTGGCTGATGAAGTCACGTTCCCATTGCAGGGCTTCCTTTTTGGTGGCGAAGCCCCGCTTCTTTTTGTGGATTGTCTTTCCTGTCCAGTCCGTTACCCGGATCTGCGACATCCAGCGACCGGTATCGCCGTCTTTTGTTACTGACATTTTTACCTCCTTCCCTCAAGAATCAGGCTTTGATGGGGTTATTTACTCATTACTCTCGTTGTTACCATATTCCTTTTCCAAAAGCTCCGTCCGTCTTGCAATCAGTTCGTCACGGTCAAGTTCTTCTGGTTCTGTGCATTTGACTGCGTTCGCAGCATAGTATGCAAGCGTCTGCTCCTTCCAGCGCTTATATGCTGCCTGCGTGGAGTTATAGGCGCGAAGCTCACTGCGCTCGTCCTCCCACTGTTCAAGAAAGAGGCACATATCCGCGTTGAACTCCGCCGTGCTCTTTCCATCAAAGGAAATCGAGCACTCCCATTGTTTGCTGCGGGGCGGCTTCTGCACATTGATCTTGAAGTCGATGCCCTCTACCGTTTCCAGCTTAAAGAGGAAGTCCATCACGTCGGCAAGCGTCCTGATCTGTGTCGTGCTGGATTCATACCCAAGAATATAGGTTGAGGTCGTGTCCAGCAGGTCTGCGATCTGATTGACAACGGCAATCGACACTTCAATCTCTCCGGTTTCGTACTTCTGTACGGTGCGGAGAGATTTTTTCAGCATTTGTGCCAGCTCGGTCTGGTTCAGCCCTTTGCGTTTTCGGAGCTGCTTGATTCTCTGCCCAATGGCGGGATAATCGAAATTGTCCATGTCTGATTCACCTCGTCCATATCATATCACAGAATAAGGCGAATTGCAAGTACATATTTTTATTTTCTAAAGGCTTGACAGATGCATCTTGTGTGCGTATAATAAAATATGTACTCAGGGTACGTATTTCGGAGAGGATGGAGAAAGGAGGGCGAACAAAAGATACGCAGGCCGAGGCAGATCACATTAAAACAGGAGGTACTATGAGAGCACAGTTTATCACAGCGTCAGAGGTGGCAGAGATCATGGGAATCAGCCGTAGCAAGGCGTATCAGATCGTCCGGGAAATGAACAGGGAACTGAAATCCCAAGGCTATCTGACCGTAGCCGGAAAATGCCCCGCCCAGTATTTCAAGCAGAAGTTCTACGGCTTCCAGATTCCCGGAGGTGAGCGCAATGACGGAAAATGAGAAAACGACCGCCCTCATTCCATCTGTTGGCGCAGATGGAGGGCAGCCGCCTCACAATTCAACTAACCAGAGGATACCACATGAAACCTGCGAAAGCAATCCTTCGGAGGAAAATATTGAGGAAATGCGTGAGAGAATCCGGCGCATGAACGACCCGCATTATCTTCATACCGTTTCCATGGCAGAGCTGTATCAGACCGCATACAAGAGCAGACCGCCCGTCATAGACGGTCTGCTCTACTCCGGGGCATATATCCTCGCAGGAGCGCCCAAAATCGGAAAATCATTTCTGGTAGCGCAGCTTGCCTACCATGTCAGCACAGGGCAAAGGCTGTGGGGCTATGAAGTCCACCAGGGTACGGTTCTGTACCTTGCGCTGGAGGATGATTTCCAGAGAATCCAGAGCCGGATGTTTATGATGTACGGCGTGGCGGATACCGCCAGCCTGCATTTTGCAACGGCAGCAAACAAAATCGGAAACGGTCTTGACGAGCAGCTTGAGAATTTCATAAAGGAACACCCCGATACGAAACTGGTTATCATTGACACCATGCAGAAGATTCGGGAGGCCGGAGGCGAGGCTTACAGCTACGCCAGCGACTATGAGATCATCGGCAGGCTCAAGCGTTTTGCGGACAGACACAGCATTTGCATCGTTACCGTCCATCACACAAGAAAGCAGCCAGCCGGGGACAGCTTTGAAACGATCTCCGGCACAACAGGACTTCTCGGTTGTGCAGACGGAGCACTCCTGATGCAGAAGAAGAAACGGACAGCATTGGAGGCCACGGTCGATGCGGTGGGGCGAGATCAACAGGATCAGATTCTATATCTGAAAAAAGATGCCGACACGCAGATATGGAGCCTTGAACGGACAGAGAACGAGCCGTATCAGGAGCCGCCCGACCCGGTATTGGATACGGTTTCCCAGCTTGTTTCCTCCGAAAGCAGAGAATGGGCAGGCAGTCCGACCGAGCTTGCGGAAGCGGTGAATACAGGCATGGCGGCAAATGCCCTCACCAAATACCTGAACGTTAAATCCGGCAGGCTGCTGGACGAGTACCATGTGAGGTATGAGAACAGGGCCAAACACTCCGGGCGGCAGGTGAAGCTCACCTATATGGTAATCGGCAATGTTGAGTACGAAGTAATCGACTGAGGACAGCGCGACGGCTGCGACGGTCGCGACGGTGGAAATGATGCCATCAAAGCAACCGTCGCAATCGTTGCGACCGTCGCGGATAGGAAAGGATAGGAAAATGAAAAGCGTACAAATCCCCTATGATCTGTTCATCGATCTCGCCATGTACCATCTGCGGGGCGAGGATGATTTTGAAGAAAAAATCCGGCAGGGCTTGGAGAAGAAGCTCGACGCCATGCTGAACCGGCAGCTCTATTCCCGGTACAAAACCGCTCCCAACGAAGAAGAACGGGAGCAGGCGCGGCAGGAGTTTCTTGACCGGCGTGGAGTGCCGCGAAGCTATCGCTGGACTACTCCTCCATGGGAGCTGTGACAGGAGCGTGCCACGCTCCTGTTGCTGGCAGACAAGGTAAAGCATTGGCTGACACAGCCCCTCGCATCCCCGTCCCCATCGAAAACCCGCAGATTTTGAGATGGATGGCGGAGAGGATTTTCAAAATTCTCTCCGCCTGTGGGCGGCAGCGTTGAAGCAAATTCGATTGCTGAAAGGCTGGCGGTCACGCCGTGGATTTTGCAAAGTGGGTACTACTTGCAAGCCACGGCAGAGGCTTCCGCAGAAGCCGCATTCCCCGTTCCCCCTCGGAGAGCCCACGATACTTTGCAGCCGCAGGATGAAAGTATCATAGTGGGTTATTACACTTCCGCAGAAGTGCTCCCTCGGAAGCTACCCCATCCTGCGCAATCTGAAATCAGGAGGTAAACTGCCTATGGCAAGAGGCGACGGTATTCACCGTACCAACGCAAGAAATATGAGGCTGACCGCTGCCAAAATCGGCAACGCGCAGCAGCACAACGAACGGGAAAAGGAATCCTATGTCAATCAGGATATTGTCCCGGAGAGAACGCACCTCAATGTCCATTTCAAGAAACCGGCCGCCGGATATGCGGAGATGTTTGAGCAGTTGAAAAAGGACGGGATCATCTCCACCCGTGGATTGAAAGAGGATGCCTTTCTCTACGGCGAGCTGGTCTTTGACGTAAACACCGCCTATTTTCATAATCACGGCGGCTATGACTTCGCAAAACAATTTTACACCGATGCTTATAAATCCGCAATAGAAATCGTCGTCGGCGAGCAGTATATCCTTTCGGCAGTCATGCACGCCGACGAGCGCAACCGCGCCATGTCCGACGCGCTGGGGCAGGACGTGTACCACTATCACCTTCATGTGGTCTACATTCCCGTCGTGGAAAAGCAAATCCTGTGGTCGAAACGCTGCAAGGATAAATCGCTGGTGGGAACGGTCAAGGAAACGATACAGCAGGTCAGTATGAGCAAAAAGTGGGATTCCAAGCCCGCACTGGACGAGCATGGGAAGCCGCTGCTGAACGCAAACGGGAAAACTGTGCTCCGAAAATCCTATTCCGTTCTGCAAGATGATTTCTTCGCCGCCATGCGAAAGGCAGGGTATGACGATGTGGAGCGCGGCGAACGCGGCAGCTCCGAGGAACACCTGACGGTGACTCAGTTCAAGGTGCAGCAGGAACAGGCGCGGCTGGCAGAATTCACAGAGCAGAACCGTCAGCAGGAAAAACAGGCAGCAACGCTTGGGAGCAAAATTGAAAAAATCCAGAATCAGCGGGTCGATGTGCGGTCTATCGAAAAAATCGTGGCAACGTCCATTCCCTTCTCACCCAAAGTTGCCGTGGAGCGTGAGGACTTTGACCGACTTTCCACTCTGGCAAAGAAGTACGTTACAGCAGAGAAAAAGGAATCCAAACTGCAAAAGGCGTTGGATGCGGCAAACAAACTGATTGCAAAACTCAAGGCTGAGATTGACGGTTTGAAGCAGGAGATTTCCGATTATAAGTCTGTTCGCGGCAAGCTCCGTGCAGCAGAATTGGAGCGTGAAAATACGGAGCTGCGCGGGAAAGTCCGCAGCTATGAGGATGTAATTCAGCGTAATAATCTGTGGCGATTCTTCCATCCGTACAGAGAAAAAGCGGTCACGAGGGACGAAGCTCGCTGATTCCTGTGTAGAGCCGGAAAAAACGCATTTTATCGAATGGGAGCGCGTCGGACAGGGCAGACATCGTCCGGTACGCTCCTGTTTGAAAATCGCCGTTTTCTTCAAGTCAAGAGCCGGGAAAGATTCCTCAAAAATGCCCCTCTCTCCAAGAGGGGACGCAAAAAGGAGAGTTTATGAGAACAGGGCTTACGAAGCAGGAAAAGACCACTGATATTTGGTTTGACGAGAAAGACCCCTTTATCCATATCCGCACCCACAACACCGACCTCAAGAACAGGCTGACCGCCTATGCCGCAGCACACCCCGGCGAGTGCCGCCAGACCGACGCAGACCCGGAAACGGGCTGCATGGAGTTTGTGATTCGCAAGGGGCGTTTCTCCTTTCGCCTGACCGTCCCATACAGCGCAGAACGCCGCAGGGCGGCAAGCGAGGCGGCAAAAAAGTGCGGCGTTCATAGAAAAGTTGCACATTTGTATGGAGACAGGAATTGAAAAGTTCGCGCTTTGCATGGTATAATCATATTGGATAAGTTTATCCACACAAAGCGAAAGATGATGATATGCCCGAAAGGAGGAACACTTTTATGAAACGACTGCCAATTATTGTGCTGACGTTTGCGCTCTGCCTGCTGACAGCGGGCTGCGGCGCAAAGCCAAACGAGCCAGCCGACGGGGACTCTGCAAAAGCAGGGATCGTCGAGCGGATGGCAACGGTAAAAGCAGAGGAAATCAAATATATCTCATCATTCTTTTCTCGTGAGCATGTAAGCGCCGAAGACATGGCCTCCGTCCTAAATGCCGCAGCGGAACACCATAGCGAGCAGCCCGGTCAAGGCTTGGACCATTATACGATGGAGATATACCTCTCCGGGGGGCCTGACGCATATAACTCATCTGACGAACACTTCGTTTTCTTTGCCGGATTGGATGAAAACCATATAAACGGCATTTATTTCAACGGAAAAGGAGACAGCCATCGCATGAGCTTTGAGGACGAAACGCTCTACTGGCTGATCCGCAACGGTTACCGCACCGAAGTACAGGTAGACAAAGACGCTTATGAATACCATCAGGCCATTCTTGACCAGCGGGCGCAGCGATTGGCCGCGCAGTGCGCCTCTCCCTCTCAAACGGATATCCTCACCGGCTATGAGGTTGTGCAGTTTTATCAAAAAGAAGTCCTTACGGATGAAAGCGGCAGCTACACGGTCTATTGTTGGGAACCCGCGTTTCTGGCGGATTCTACCGACGCTGTCCCGTGGGTGGGAGGGATGTACCTCGATGCCGACGGCAGAGTCTGCGCCTATGAGCAGTACACCTATTTTGTGACAAAAGGCGAATCCGGAGACTTCCCACCCTACCGTTTCCTGTTCTGGGATTTGTATAACGGAGAAACCGAAGAAGCGGGAAAAGAGCACGCTTTGCAGCGTATCCGGCAGGCGTTTGAACCGGCGGTTCAGGCGCATTGGGCGGAGGATGTGTTGGTCGGCCTTTCCGATTACCACGAGGTTTCCGTCAGTACGACAGAGCCGCTGGCCAGGGTGCTGCTTTCCTGCGAGTATGCCGTAAAGGACTTCAAGGTGCTGGGAATCGAGGCTTCTATGAGCAGCAGCCTATCGTTTTTCACAGAAGAGCTGTACGCTCTGGACGAGCTGTCACCGGATCGTCCGCTGCTGCTGAATATGACATTCTATGGTCTGCTGCCGTATTACGGGGTATCCTACGTCGATGACAGCGGCGAAACCATAAGCTATTCCATCAATATGAGCGGCAAAGACGGCTCTGTGATTTTAACCGAGTTTTTACCGTGCACACAGTGCGGTACAGCCTCGAACGGTCGATAATCAAAAACACCAAAGCGCAATCGACAAAAATCGGTTGCGCTTTTTCATTGCCTTCCCCATACAGCGCAGAACGCCGCAGGGCGGCAAGCGAGGCAGCGAAAAAGTGCGGCGTAAACGATATAGGTAGAAGCGTTCATAAAAATCTGATATAATTCTTTGAAAAACCTATTGACTGGCACCTTGGGGGATAGCTTATCCTGTATGTGGAGGTGAGTACAATGCTCATAAATGAAGTATGCAAAGAATGTAACCTGACCAAAAAAGCAGTTGAGTATTACACAGAACAGGGACTAATCCAGCCAAGGATAACAGAAAACGGGTATCGGCAGTTCTCCGAGACAGATACTTTGAAGCTCAAGCGAATTGCAGTTTTGCGTGGACTGGGCTTTTCCGTTCCAGAGATTCGCACAATTCTTGAGAATGATAGCCGTACAGCAATTTACGATGTCCTCAACAGGAAAGAGCTTGAAATCGTCGAGCTGCAAACAAAGCAGGCATTGATAAAACAACTTGTGGAAAGCGGCGATTGGGAGCATATTGAAGGACAAGTGGAGGCGCTTCAAAACAAGCAATCCATATTGAACCGTATCCTTGATAAGTTTCCGGGCTTCTATGGAAAATTCGTATGCTTGCACTTCGCTCCGTTTTTGAGCGAAACAATCACAACAGATGAGCAGAGGGAAGCGTTTGAAACGATCATCCGATACTTGGACGGCATTTCAATAGCCGTTCCCAGCGATGTGCAGCAGTATCTTAATGAGATTAGAGAAAATGCTGATGCTGCTGTGACGCAAAGCGCATCTGCTGCACTTGCGGCAGCTATGGCAGACCCGGAAAAGTATATTCACGACAACAAGGAAATGCTCGAACAATATCGAACAGTTGCGGAATCGGAGGAATATAAGGCATCTCCCGCCTACCGACTGCAAGAATATCTAAAGCAATTCCAAAGTGAGAGCGGCTATAACGATGTATTCATTCCCGCAATGCAGAGGCTTAGCCCCGCTTACCGCGAGTATCACAAATCCCTGCAAGCGGCGAATGAGGTTTTCATGCGTCATTTCCAGCAGGAGTGATTTTGTAAAAAGTTCATAGAACAATTCCCACCCACCAAAGCGCAATCGACGAAAAGCGGTTGCGCTTTTTTCCTGCCTGCCCCATATACGGCAGGATTTATGCAAAAATTGATTTTGGCGGGCAGGCACAATCCGCCTTGTCTGCCCCAAAAGCGCGGCAGGCGGCGGCAGTCAATGGCGCGAAGCGTTCATCTTGACCATTGACAGACGCAACCCGTTGCGCTATATTCTTCCCGTCAGCTATCGAGGGGGGTCGTAATCTGTCACGGCGTTCAGGTAGGCTTCTGGATCGCCGTTCAGAACCAGATCGGCATACGCAAGTGGATCATTGTAGATCAGATAATCCAGCTCTGACCGCTGGAAGCGGTTATCGGCAACTTCGTTTTCAACGGCGGTGCAGTCAATGGAAATCTGGCTTCCATCATCGAAAACCAATTCCACGCAGGCTGTGTCTATGTTGAATTGACAGGATATAAGTTTGCTCATGGTCATACCTCCAAGATCTTTTTTGAGGTAAATCAGGCGGTCAATTTCCGGGTGATTATTGGCGGGAATCATATCGAAATCTGCCGCAAATCATTCAAAACAAGTCGTTGCGAACGGTTAGTACGTATAAAATAGCTGGCTACAAAACGGCTACAAAATTCGTAAGAAATCTATGTACAGCCCGAAATACGTGGATTATTTGGACAAAATGCGTATCAAGAGTGCATTTTATAACCCTAAATCAAAGCCCAAGACTTGAGTGGGAATAAGCAAAAAGTGGATATGAGGGCCCGCAAACCCTTGAAAATACTGACTTTTTGATTTTTCAAATCCCCATTTGATAGCAGATTGATAGCACTCGTCAAATCCCGATTTATTGAGTTTGAAAAGAAAAATCGGGTGGCTTGCGAGTAGCCTGAAAATCCTTATCTTTTTATTCATAAGTAAAAGGTCTAACTGATTTTTGCTAATCAGTTAGACCTTTTTTATTTTGCTCTCATTTATCTAAATTTTCTGATTTTGTGCAACAAATGGCCTTTCCCGTGGCCTACAAGTGAGAGGGTTAGATCAGACCCTCCGGCGGTACCTTAGCGCGGATCTGGTTGCTGTCGTACTCCGGGTAGTGGTAACGCCAGCGGTCATAGTCCTCCTGAGAGATCTCACCGGCTTCCAATTTGGCCGCCTGTTCCCGCCAGGCCCAAAGCATCTCATGCAGCCGGGCAGCATCCTTGTTTTTGCGGAAATCCACCTGCAAGGCAAGCTCACCGTCCTGCTCCGTGACCTTCAGCCCGTAGTTGTCCTCCAGGGTGAACAGGGTGTGCATCAGCCCCACATAGGAGTCTATATCCGGGACGGAAAGAGCATGGGGCGAGACATCCAGTACCTGTGCCAGGGCAGCAGTCAGGTCCGCCTTAGGGGTTCTTGATCCTGTTTCGTACTGTGCTAGGCGTACATCGGCAGACTTCTCCGGAAAGCCCAGCGCCATACCAAGATATTTCTGTGTCATCCCCCGCAGGAGACGGAAAAAGTGAATCCGTTCGCCAATCGCCATACATCCAGCTCCCATCTATGGTTGTTCTTATCTGAAACATAGCATATTTGTTTAGGCTTGTCAAGATAATCTAAGCAAATTTATTTAATAATATTTCTTCTAAAAGGCTTGAACTAAGCTTATATGTATAGTATTATAAGGATACTAAGCGAATAAGCTTAGACGATATAGCGCATCAAATGAGCCGCCAGATTTTTGGTTGCGAAACAGAGAAAAAGTGGCGGACATAAGTAAGGAGGCATTTATGAAACACAACACTTTTAGGCAGCAGTCACCAACGACTAAGAAAGGAAGGTATTTATCATGGCAAACCAGATTTTTATGCGCGTCAATGAAGTGGCCGAGGAGCTGGGAGTATCCGTGCCCTATGCCTACAAGCTCATCCGGCAGATGAACGAAGAATTGGCGAAAACCGGCTGCATCACCATTTCCGGGCGGATCGACCGCAAGTTCTTCCATGAGAAGTTTTATGGCACGAGAACCGAGACGACGAGAAAGGGGGAGTAATTATGGCAGCGTTCAAGAACAAGGACAACGGCACCTGGTATGTGCAGTTCCGCTATACCGACTGGAAGGGCGAGCGCCAGCAGAAGCTCAAAAGGGGCTTTGCCACCAAACGGGAGGCCCTGGAATGGGAACGGGAGTTCCTGATGGAAAAGCAGGCCGATGTGAACATGACCTTTGAGAGCTTCGTTGCTCTCTATGAGAGGGACATTAAGCCCAAGCTGAAGCTCAACACTTGGCTCACCAAGGAGAGCATCATCAAAAAGAAGATTCTGCCTTACTTTGCCAAGCGGAAGCTGTCGGAGATCACAGCCAAGGACATTATGCGCTGGCAGAACGAGATCCGGGAAATGCGGGACTGCCACGGCAAGCCTCTGTCCAAAACCTATCTGAAAACGGTTCACAATCAACTCAGCGCCATTTTCAACCACGCTGCCCGATTTTACGGCCTGAATATCAACCCGGCTCGGCAGGCGGGCAACATGGGGGCGGAAGAACGGAAAGAAATGCTGTTCTGGACCCGAGAGGAGTACACCAAGTTTTCCGAGGCCATGATGGATAAACCACTGTCCTTCTACGCCTTTGAAGTTCTGTACTGGTGCGGTGTCCGGGAGGGGGAGCTACTGGCTCTGACCCCGGCGGACTTCGACTTTGAGAAACGCACTCTTACCATCAACAAGTCTTACCAGCGGCTCAACAAGCAGGATGTCATTACCACCCCCAAAACGCCCAAGAGCAACCGGGTGATCCAGATGCCCCAGTTCCTCTGTGACGAGCTCCAGGACTACCTCAAGCATCTCTACGGCGTGGAGCCGGACAGCCGGATGTTCCCTATCAGCAAAAGCTATCTCCACCGGGAAATGGACCGTGGCTGCAAGCAAACGGGGGTGAAAAGGATTCGCATACACGATTTGAGACACAGCCACATCAGTTTGTTGATCGACATGGGCTTTACCGCCCTGGCCATCGCGGAGCGTGTGGGACATGAGAGCATTGACATTACCTACCGCTATGCCCATCTGTTCCCCACCCGCCAAGTGGAAATGGCCGACAAGCTGGATTCACTGAAAAATGAGAAGGGAGTATAAGAAAATGTCCAAGAAGAACTATGACAACCACAACCGCTGGAGAAACAAGACGGTGGCTTTCCGGGTGTCAGCGGAGGAAGATCTCCAGCTGGAAACCATGGTGAAGCTCACCGGCCTGACCAAGCAGGACTACATCATCCGGCGGCTGCTGGAACGGGATGTGGTGGTCCAGGGCAACCCCAGGGTCTATAAGGCCCTGCGGGACCAGCTGGCCGCTGTGCTGGACGAGCTGTGCCGGATTGAAGCCGGGCAGGGCGTGAACGACGAGCTGCTGGACACCATCCAGATGATCGCTACCATTATGAACGGGATGCAGGAGGACTTCGCCTATGACCGATGATAAAAAGAAAATGACCGCCCAGGGCTCATCTGTTGGCGCAGATGATGGGCAGTCAATCTCTCAAAATTCCAAGACCACTATACCAGACCTGGACGAAAAAAGCAATTCCCCGGAAAGAGATTTGGAGGAACTTTACCGGAAAATGCGCCGTATGAGCGACCCGGCTTACCTGCATACTGTGACCTTGGACGAGCTGATGGACAATGTGTTCGAGGGCAAGTCCGCGGTGATTGAGAACCTGCTCTATACAGGAGCGTACATCCTTGCCGGAGCGCCCAAAATCGGCAAGTCTTTCCTGGTGGCGCAGCTTGCCCACCATGTCAGTACCGGGCAGGACTTGTGGGGCTACAAGGTCCATCAGGGGACTGTCCTCTATCTTGCTCTGGAAGATGACGAAAGCCGTTTGCAGCGCCGGATGTTTCGTATGTTTGGCGTAGAGGGGACAAGCTCCCTCCACTTCGCCACCAACGCTAAAATGATCGGCGGTGGCCTGGATGAACAGTTGGAAAAGTTCGTCCGGGAACACAGTGATACCAAGCTGATTATTGTGGATACCCTGCAAAAGGTTCGGGAAGCGGTGAGCGACAGTTACAGCTACTCCAGCGACTATGAGGTGATCGGTAAGCTGAAACAATTTGCTGACCGATATGGTATCTGCGTCCTAATCGTTCACCACACCAGAAAGCAACCTGCGGGGGATAGTTTTGAGATGATCTCCGGCACTACGGGCTTGCTGGGCTGTGCGGATGGGGCGCTGCTAATGCAGAAGGAGAAGCGGACAGATAGCAAGGCGACTCTGGAGGTGGTGGGCAGAGATCAACCGGATCAGCGGCTGTATCTGAGCAAGGACCAGGAGAACCTAATTTGGAGCCTCGACTATGCAGAGAATGAGCTTTGGAAGCAGCCCACGGACCCGGTACTGGAAGCCGTGGCAAAGATCGTATCCTCCGAGAACCGCGAATGGGAAGGGAGTCCTACGGAGCTGGCCCAGGCGATTCAAACGGATATGGCGGTAAACCGGCTCACCAAGCATCTGAATGTGAATGCCAGCCGTCTGTTGGAAGAACATCAGGTAAAGTACGAGAACAAAAGCAAACACGCCGGACGGCGTATCCGGCTGACCTACATGGTGGTGGAAGCACCCGTGTTTGAAGTAATCGGGTAAAGCGCAACGCTCGCAACGGTCGCGACGGTGTTTTGAGGGGTACTCCCAGCACCGTTGCGACCGTCGCCACCGTCGCGGAAAGGAACAACTGGGGTGGTATTTTACCACCTCATCTTCCAGGAGGGAGCCCCATTTTAGGGCGCCCTAAAAGTACCAGAGGATGTCGCGATTCACGACACCCTATGTCTCGAAACAGAGCACCGGGTACAGGGGCCAAAAGCGTTCGGAGAACGCGCAGCCACAGAATAAAATTCTGTGTTCAAAAGGGGCTTGGGGGCGTTGCCCTCAACAAGCAGACGGCAGGAAATGTGAGTGTGTATTAACACTCGCATTGCTTGCCGGATTTGTGTGTGGCTATCCACACGCATTGCTTGCCGGATTTGTGTGTGGCTATCCACACGCATTGCTTGCCTGTATCTAAAACAACCGAAACGCCCCTTGTGCCGCTGCGGAAAATTAACCGAAATTCAAGTATTTGGGAGGTAACGACTATGAGGAAAATTCTGTCCTGTGAGTTCAACCTGGACACTGCCCGCGTAGAGCTGTGTCTGGAGGACGGGACACTGCTCTCCATCGACTGCACGGCCGTGGAGAACGAACTAGCAAACAGTATGTACCAGCGGTCGGAGCTAGACTGGCTGATCTATAATGATCCACTGGCCTATGCTGAGCTGATTTTGAATGGTGACCCGGAACTATATCTAAAGGCTGTAACAAAGAAAGCTCCCTTGGACTGAATTTCCAATTAAGAAAAAGAAACCCGCCTGCATTCATACCACCTATATGGATGCGGACGGGTTATTTCTATTGAATTTCCTGTTCCAAATTCCGGAACAGTTCAGAATTGAAGAAATCCTCAATCGTGATTCCCAGACCATCGCAGAGTTTCTTGATTGTAGAAACTGTTGCGCTGCGGTTCCGACCACTAACGATGTTGTTTACTGTGGATTGGGTCACACCGCTCATGCTACAGAGCTTGTTGATAGAAATATCGCGCTCGCTGCACAGCTCCAAAATGCGCTCCTTAACAGCTTCACCGATGTTCATGGGTATCACCTCTCTTCACTGATGATGATACCCGGTTCCTCTTGAAAAGATTAACTCTTTTGAGTTAATATAACTCAAAAGGGTTGAAGGTCATAAGATGGGCATGAAGAGCTGTTTTTTCATCGGGCACCGGGAGGCATCGGAAGAAATTTATCCGGTATTGTATGCGGCTGTTGAGCAGCACATTGTTGAATATGGCGTCACAGAATTTATCGTCGGTCACTATGGTGGATTTGACCGCCTTGCAGCGTCAGCAGTCAAAGAAGCAAGGCGTTTCTACCCAGAAGTGAAGCTCACTTTACTGCTGCCATACCATCCGGAGGAGCGGCCTACCCCAACTCCAGATGGATTTGACAGCACCTTCTATCCACCGGGAATGGAAAGCGTCCCGCGCAAGATCGCAATCGTGAGAGCAAACCGCCATGTTGTGGATCATGTAGACTACCTCATCGCCTACGCGTGGCACCCTGCCAGCAATGCACGCGAGCTGGTGGAGTATGCAAAAAGGCGAGAAAACAAAGGCTCTCTTTTCATAACATTGATAAAGCCCAATGATTAGACATGAAGTTGAGTTTTTCACGAAAAAGTGATAAAATAAGCCCAAGCATTAACTGCCTTGGAGGTACTAAAATGGCGATTTGTTATGACCGCTTATTCCATCTGATGATTGACAAAAAGATAAGCAACGCACAGCTAAAAGAGAAGGCCGGTTTTAGTGCCAATATTATCACCCGCTTAAAGCGGAATGAGTATGTTTCCATCGAAAGCATTGAGAAAATCTGCCGCGTGTTGGAGTGCGGTGTGGACGATATTCTGGAATTTGTTCCAGAGGAAAAGGAAGGAAAAGAAGCATGAGCCTGAGTGCCAATGTAAGTGAAAAAGCCGCCTTGATCTGGGCGATTGCAGATAAATTGACCGGCGTGTACAAGCCCCATGAATACGGCGAGGTGATCCTGCCTCTCACGGTGATCCGCCGCTTTGACTGCATCTTGGCAGATACCAAGGATGCGGTGCTGGAGAAGTTTGAAACCGTGAAGAATCTCCCGATGCGGGATGTGTTGCTGCGTAACGCCTCCGGCAAGGCATTTTACAACACCAGCAAGTTCACCTTTGAGCGGCTGCTGGACGACCCGGACAACATCGAAGCCAACTTCCGGGACTACCTGAACGGTTTTTCAGAGAATGTCCAGGACATTCTGGAAAAGTTCAAGTTTGACGGTCAGATCACCACCATGGCCAACAAGGGTATCCTCTACATCGTCATCAAAGAGTTTACTACTCCCAAGGCTAACCTGCACCCGGATGTGATTTCCAATCTGGAGATGGGCTATATCTTTGAGGAAATCATCCGCCGGTTCTCTGAGTCTCACAACGAGGACGCCGGGCAGCACTACACCCCCAGAGAAGTCATCCAGCTGATGGTCAACATTCTTTTTTACGATGACAACGATATACTGTCCGGGAACAATGTGGTCAAGACCATCTACGACCCGGCCTGCGGCACCGGCGGTATGCTGTCGGTGGCGGAGGAGTACCTGCACCAGCTCAATGCCTCTACCGAGCTGATGGCCTTTGGCCAGGAACTGAACGACCAGACCTTTGCCATCTGCAAGGCGGACATGCTCATAAAGGGCAACAACGCCGACTTTATCAAGGACGGCAACACCCTATCCGATGACCAGTTTGAGGGTCAGACCTTCGACTATGTGCTGTCCAATCCGCCCTTCGGCCGGGAGTGGAAGAACGAAAAAGCAGCGGTGGAAGCCGAGGCCAAGCAGGGTTTTGCCGGACGGTTTGGCCCCGGCCTGCCTGCGGCCAGCGATGGGCAGATGCTGTTCCTGCTGACTGCCATTTCCAAAATGAAAGAACCCAAGGACGGCGGCAGCCGCATTGCCATCATCCACAACGGTTCACCTCTCTTTACCGGTGACGCCGGAAGCGGCCCTTCCGAGATTCGCAAGTACATTCTGGAAAATGACCTGCTGGAGGCCATCATAGCCTTGCCTAACGATATTTTCTACAACACCGGCATTGCCACCTATATCTGGGTGTTATCCAACAAGAAGGCCGGAACCCGCCGGGAGGGCAAGGTGCAGCTCATCAACGCCAACGGCCTGTATGAAAAGCGTCGCAAGGCCCTGGGCAACAAGCGCAACGATATCCCGGAGAGAGCCATTGCTGAGATCACCCGGCTGTACGGCGACTTCGTGGAGAGTGAAATCAGCAAGATTTTTGACGCCACCGACTTTGGCTATACCAAGATCACGGTGGAGCGCCCGCTGAAGGACGAGAACGGCCAGCCGGTGCTCAAGAAGGGCAAGCCCCAGCCGGATACTACCCTGCGGGATACGGAGAATGTGCCGCTGAAAGAGGATATTCAGACCTACTTTGAGCGGGAAGTGCTGCCTTTTGCGCCGGACGCCTGGATTGACGAGAAAAAGTCCAAGGTGGGCTACGAGATCCCCTTCACCCGGTATTTTTACAAGTATGAAGCTCCCAAGCCCTCGGTGGAGATCATGCAGGAGATCCTGTCCATTGAAGCGGAGCTGGACGGCGCTCTGGCGGAGGTGTTTGGAGCATGAGGGAGATGAAAGACAGCGGGATTGAGTGGATTAAACAAATACCTACTGGATGGACCACTACTCGTGGAAAAAATATATTGCAGTTGATGAAACGTCCACCTGAGGCAGATGACGAGGTTATTACTTGTTTTCGTAATGGTGAAGTAACATTAAGAAGAAATCGGAGAGAGGAAGGCTTTACCTTTTCTGATAAGGAAATTGGATATCAGGGAATTAAAAAAGGCGATTTGGTCATACACGGAATGGACGGATTTGCAGGAGCCATAGGGATTTCTGATTCTGATGGAAAAGGTTCTCCTGTACTTGTTGTTTGTACTACGAAAGAAAACGCTCGGTATCTTGTGTATTATCTCCGTACATTGGCAATGCAAGATGTTTTTCTTGCGCTTGCCACAGGAATTCGGGAACGTTCCTGTGATTTACGTTGGAACAAAATTGCTGACTTATTATTTCCCGTTCCAGAACTCGATGAGCAATGCCGCATTGCCGACTACCTCGACCGCAAGTGTAGCCAGATTGACGCCATCATTGCCCGGCAGCAGGAAGTGATCGAGAAGCTGAAAGCCTATAAGCTGTCTGTCATCACCGAAGCCGTCACAAAAGGTCTGAATCCCGATGTGCCCATGAAGGACAGCGGGGTTGAGTGGATTGGGGAGGTACCGGAGCATTGGGATATTTTGAAACTACAAGCTCATACCCGTATGCTCACTCCTATGCGTGACAGACCGGAAAAATTGGATGGCGACATTCCGTGGGTGAGGATAGAAGACTATGATGGAAAGTATATTTCTGCATCAAAAGAAGGCTTGGGGGTATCTACGGAAACTGTAAAAGAGATGAATCTAAAGATTTATCCTGTAGGTTCTATTCTGTGTACTTCAAGTTGCGATTTGGGTAAATGTGCAATAGTAACCAGAGAGCTTGTTTCCAACCAGAGATTCATCAATATTATTCCAGATTCAAATACCAACTCGGACTATTTGTATTACCTCATGCTCTCGAATGCAGAACGGCTAAACCATCTGTCTACAGGAACAATTCAAGCCAACCTGTCAAGAAAGGCGTTTGAGCATCTGATGGTGCAGTTTCCCCCGATTTCAGAGCAGAAAGCTATTGCAGAGTATCTTGACAGAAAATGTGAAGCTGTCGAACTTTCTATAAACAAAAAGCAAGAACTCATTGACAGACTAAGTTCCTACAAAAAATCTCTAATTTATGAGGTTGTGACCGGAAAGAAGGAGGTGTAACAATGAATTGTACATCTGTTATAACCGGTATTGTAGTTCCATTATGTTCTGCACTACTCGGGGGCGGACTTACTCTTTTAGGAGTGTGGCTTACCATCAAAGATCATAACAAAAAAGAAGAAACTGCGAGAAAAGCTGCCGCCAGGCCATGGATTTTTAGCTGTGAAGAGTACATCCCGCAGGATAAGAAAACATATTTTATGGTTCCGGATTCAGACTATTCGCAAGATATGTTTATTTCCGGAATTATTAAGAATACAGATAACGGAATTTTAATTCTGGATTGTGTGGAATCGGAAGCAGTTCGATATACCTCCGCTGGAGATAATGTAGTAGACAAGAACTCTGCTGTAGAATTGGTAATCCTTTTAAAAAACCATGTTGAAACTTTAAAGGGATTTCATCTTTATATAAAAGATGTGTATGGAAACCGATACAGTTATGAAATGCCATTAAACGGAGACCAGTTTACTCTTGGAGAATGCAAGGAGGTGTAACCGTGCCTGATTTTGATGTAAAAGAGAAACGCTTTGAACGGGATATTGAGGAATACCTACTTACCCACGGCGGCTATCAGAAGGGCAACCCTGCCGCCTTTAACCGGGAAAAGGCTCTGGATACCGGCACGTTCCTCTCCTTCATCCGCACCAGCCAGCCCAAGCAGTGGGAGCGGTTTGAGAAGATTTACGGTGCCGACAGTGAGCGGCAGCTCATCGACCGTTTTTGCCGGGAAGTGAAACTGGTGGGCCTGCTGAAAGTGCTGCGCCAGGGTTTTACCGACCGGGGCATCAAGTTCCGGGCGGTGTTCTGGAAGCCGGAGACCTCCATCAACGAGACTAGCCAGGCCCAGTATGTCGCCAATATCCTCCACTGTACCCGGCAGCTTCACTACTCCCTGAGCAACGAAAACAGCATTGATATCGTTCTGTTCCTCAACGGTATCCCGGTGGTATCCATGGAGCTGAAATGTCAGTTCACCGGGCAGGACACCGCCAACGCCATCCAGCAGTACAAGTTCGACCGGGCGGGCAAGGACGCAATTTTCGAGTTCAAGAACCGGGTTCTGGTTCACTTTGCCGTGGATCTGACCAATGTGTATATGACCACTCGCCTGGAGGGGCCGAAAACCTATTTCCTGCCCTTCAACCAGGGCAGCAACGGGGCCGGAAATGTGGGCGGCAAAGGAAATCCCATTAACCCGGACGGCTACGACACTGCCTACCTGTGGAAAAATGTGCTGTGCAAGGACCGTCTGCTGGAGATCTTACATAAATACCTCCACTTGCAGCAGATCAAGGACGAAAAGACAGGTGAGGTAAAGTTCGAGCGGATGATCTTCCCCCGGTACCACCAGTTGGATGTGGTGACCAAGCTTCTGGCCGATGTAAAGGCCAATGGGTCCGGTAAGAACTATCTCATTCAGCACAGCGCCGGTTCCGGCAAGTCTAACTCTATCGCCTGGCTGGCCCACCGGCTCACTGGCCTGCACGACGACCACGACGAAAAGATCTTCCAGTCCGTCATCATCGTCACTGACCGCCGGGTGCTGGACAGCCAGCTGCAAAACACTGTCTACCAGTTCGACCATGTAGCGGGCGTAGTGCAGAAGATCGACAAGAACGCCCAGCAGCTCCGCGAGGCCATCGAGGCCGGGACGGGAATCATCATTACCACCCTCCAGAAGTTCCCGGTCATCTACAAAGAAGTGCGCTCCGGCAACAAGCGTTTTGCGGTCATTGTGGACGAGGCCCATTCCTCCCAGACCGGCGACGCCGCCCGCAAGCTGAAACGGGCGCTGGCCGATACCGAGAAAGTTCTGGAGGAGTATGCCCAGCAGGAGTACGAGGAGGAAGCCAAGCGCAAGGACGATGAGGACAAGCTGCTGGATGAGCTGGCCGCACAGGGTGTCCATGAAAACCTGTCTTTCTTCGCTTTCACCGCAACCCCTAAGGACAAAACGCTGCAAATGTTTGGACAGCGGGATGAAAACGGCAAGTATCATCCCTTCCATGTGTATTCCATGCGGCAGGCCATCGAGGAAGGCTTTATTCTGGATGTACTGCAAAACTACATGACCTATAACATGTACTACAAGATCGCCAAGGCCATCCCAGATGATCCGGAGCTGGACACCGCCGCCGGTGTCCGTGCCATCCGCCAGTTTGAGACGCTGCACCCCCACAATATCTCTCAGAAAACGGCTATCATGCTGGAGCAGTTCCGCAATGTAACCCGACACAAGATCGGTGGCAAGGCTAAGGCCATGATCGTGACGCCCTCCCGGCTCCATGCGGTGCGCTACCTGCTGGAGTTCAAGCGGCAGATCCAGGAGAAGGGCTACACTGACCTGGATGTGCTGGTGGCCTTCTCTGGCGAAGTGGAGGACAATGGGGAGACCTACACTGAGGAGAAGCTGAACAAAACAAAATCCGGCGAGACCATCAAAGAGAAAGCCCTGCCGGAGGCGTTCCATACAGACGAATATGGAATGCTGATCGTGGCGGAAAAGTATCAGACCGGCTTTGATGAGCCGCTGCTGCACACCATGTTTGTGGACAAGAAGCTGTCCGGCGTGAAGGCTGTCCAAACCCTTTCCCGGCTGAACCGCACCATGCGGGGGAAGAAGGATACCTTCGTTTTAGACTTCGTCAACTCCGCCGAGGATATCCGAAAAGCCTTTGAGCCCTACTACGAGGAGACGGTTCTGGAAGAGGAGACTGATCCTAATGTGGTGTATGACCTGAAGAATACCTTGGACGAATACCGGGTGTATCAGCAGATAGAGATTGACCGGTTTGCGGAGATCTTCTATGCCTCCAAAGAGCAGTCCAGTGGCGATTTGGGCAAGCTCCAGGGAACCATCCGACCGGCTCTGGATCGGTTTGAGGCGCTGGGGGAAGAAAAGCAGGATCTTTTCAAGTCTACTCTGGCCCGGTTCAATCGTATTTATGCCTTCATCACCCAGGTCTGCCGCCTATTTGATAAGGACATCCACAAGTTCAGCGTATACGCAAAATTTCTCTATACGATGCTGCCTAAGGGCGGGCGGGATAAGATCTATGTGGACGACAAGGTGCTTCTGGAATACTACCGTCTGGAAAAAGACTTTGAGGGTGGTATTCAGCTGGAAAGCACCCCGGAAGGCTTCCGGCCCATCACCGGCGAGGCTGGCCGCAGGGAAAAGAAGCGTGATCCGCTGACAGTCATCATTGAGAAGATCAACGAGAAGTATGGCACTAACTTCACTGAGATGGACAAGGTTCTGCTTCAGATGGAGAACGACTATGCCGCTCAGGACAAGTGGCATAGCTATGCCCAGAATAACGACCGTAAGACTTTCATGCTACTGTTTGAGAAAGACTTTCCCAACATGGCTGCTGCCCGCTATGAGCAGAACGAGGACTTCTTTGTGAAGATGTTCTCTGACCCGGATATGATGCGGCAGGTCATGGAAACGGTGGGCACGGTGCTGTATGAGAGGCTGAGAGGCCAAAAGGAATGATAGAGGGTACGATGAGGTGATGGAACCATGATTGAAAAAGTGAAGGGAATCTTAATCAATGGTCGTTGCTTTGCAAAAGAAACACCCCTTTCCTTTTTTCCTGGAGAGAATGACCGCATTGCCATTGTTTATGGCAAAAACGGAAGCGGCAAGAGCACAATTTCAGATGGATTTTCTCAGATTGCTTCTGGTGTTTTTTCCGAAGAATTATCTGCCTCACTAATTGACCGCTCCGATAATGCGATTGCTTTGGCTGCCGAAAGCAAGATATTTGTGTTCAATGAAAAATACATTGACGAAAATGTAAAGATTGATGCAGATGGGTTGGGGACCATTATCCTTTTGGGAGGTCAGGTCGATTTACAAGCGGATATAGATCACTATGCGGCGCTATTGGCGACAGCTCAAAGAGAATATGATGCGGCTGAATCGGCGCTAGAAGCATTTGGAAACAAGCATAATCCACTTAGCCCTGATTACCATTTGGCACGCATCAAAAAAGTATTACAGGGCGATTGGGCGGCAAAAGATTCTGCGATTAAAGGTAATAAAGCCAATTCGAAGGTGACAGAAGAAGTTATTAAAGAAATTGGCGGTATACTAGTTAACGAAACAAGAGAGCAATTACAGCAGAAGTTCGACGAAACTAAAGCTTTACTAGATAAGGTGGCCGATGCTACAACAACCTATCCGATACCTGTTTGTGAAGTTACATTTCCGGATGGCTTTGAAAAAGCACTTTGCTCGTTGTTGGCGAAAACAGTAGAAAAACCAGTGTTAACTGAACGGGAGTCTCTCATCCTTTCAATGATTCAGAATGGAAGGCAGTCTTTTGTTGAGGCAGCCAAAAGAGACTTTAGCGACAAAGCGACAACAGTCTGTCCATATTGTTTCCGGGAAATTGATGAAGAATATCGGCGTGGTTTAATTGATAGCATCAATAAAGTGTTAAACAAAGATGTAGATGCTCATAAGGCTGAATTGCTTGCAATATCATTTCCTCAGTTTAGCGAAGACTATTCTAATTTTATAGACTTGGATGCTGAATTGGTAAAAGTGATTCAGCAGCAAATAAAAGCTTGTCAGGAATTGATAGCTCAATATGAAGATGCCCGGCAGCAGAAGCTTAGTAGCGTTTATAATCCATTAAATATTGCTCCCGTAGGCTTAGAGAGCGGTATACAACGACTTAATGTGTTTTTGAGTAAGCTTGAGTTAAAGCGGCAGAAATTTGTGGATGCAATTCGCCAGCGAAAAGCAATTCTGCAAGAGTTGGTTTTGATCAATAAAAAAATTGCACACCTGCAAATAGAGCAAGCGTATCGAGATTACCAGAAGCAGCAGCGCGAAATGAGAGCCGCGGAAGCCAAACTGCAAACTAAGCAGAAAGCGGTAAATGAAACCTCAGAGCATTTAAAGGCCCTTGAGCAAAAAAAGTCAAATGTGGGACTGGCCATTGAAAACATAAACAATGCACTTGACTACGTGTTTTTTTCGCATGGTCGGCTTTCTATCGAGCTGAAGAATAATAAGTATTACTTAAAATCAAACGGAAAAGATGTCAAGCCCAAAAACGTGTCCTTAGGCGAGAGAAATATTATTGCCTTATGCTATTTCTTCACTCAGATATTGTCAAACCAGGATATTGGAAAACTATATCAGGATGAGGAATTGGTGGTCATTGATGATCCTATTTCTAGCTTTGATTTTGAAAACAAAGTTGGTATAAGTTCCTTCTTGAGGTACCAGACACATAAAATTATCAAAGGTAATGCAAAAAGCAAAATCCTATTTTTGACACACGATTTATCTACGTTTTCTGATTTGCAAAAAATAGCTGACGAAATGGAGAAGTCTTTCAAAAAGCAAAAGCTAGGTGTGTCAGTTAAGGGTAAATCATTTGAGTTGCAAGGGAGAACTTTGTCAGATCCGATAAAGTCTATTAATGAATATCGTGATTTGCTACACATGATTTTTAACTATGCAATGGGCAATACCGAGGGGTTAGATTTGGCAATTGGTAATTCTATGCGACGAGCATTGGAAGCATTCTCTACTTTTATTTATGGGACAGGAATTGCAGAAGTCTCTTTTGACCCGAAGGTTATAAAAAGTTTGGGCAATCATTCTAGGTATTTTGAAAACCTTATGTATCGGCTCGTGCTCCATGGAGAAAGTCATTTTGAAACCCGTGTTTATGCGATGCAAGACGATCTTAGTTTTTACCGTTTTATTTCAGAAGAAGAAAAACAGCGCACTTGCAAAGAGGTTTTATGTTTTATGTACTGCTTAAGTCCGGCTCACATCGAATCGCATATTCCGGATGCAATCCATGAGATTCAGAAATGGATGGCAGACATTCGCACAAACGAAGAATTTGATATTATAGCTAATCCGAAAAAGCGGATTATCCATCTATATGATATTCCTTTGTCCGCTGGTTTAGGTGAGAACATACTGGATAGTAACATACCTTTTGTAGAATATGAAACGGATGTTGAGGATGGGGACTTTGCGCTTCATGTATCTGGTGACAGTATGGAGCCGGATATTCCCAACGGAAGTACCGTCTTTGTCAAAAAGCAAAGTGAAATAGCTGATGGCATAAGTGGTGCATTTTTCCTTAACGGGGAAGTTTACTGTAAAAAACTGCTACATAAAGATGGAAAGGTCTTTCTTTGCTCGGATAATGCTGAATACCAGCCTATCGAAGTTCATGATGGAGATACCCTAATAGTGTATGGAAAGATTGTCAAAGTGCTCTGTTAGTGCTATAATACTCCTAAGCCACCCAATCGTCCGTCTCAAGCAAAACCCCTGATAGGATGGCCTGGATAGATTTTTGATAGCAAAAGTCCGAATAGACCTTAGGATAAGGATAATCTGCGTCAAATAAAACCACGACGAATTAAATCCCCTATACAAAAAAGTTTAGAAATGGATTTAACTCGGCGAGTGGGAATAATTTCAGAGGCCAGAAAAAGCCCGGAATAACTGGGTTTTCTAAGGTTTGATGCCCTCTGTGGCAACGAAATGGCAACATTTTTTCATTATTCATAAAAAGAGAGCTAACTGATTTTGATTAGTCAGTTGGCTCTCTTTTTCTTTTTATTATTATTCTGTGCAACAAACGGCCTCTCCCGTGGCCTACAAGTGGGTCAGGTAGAATAAGTTTCGCAAAAAGACAAAGAGACATGGTTTGCAG
>OBXV01000388.1_pt1 | contig 24858 bp, 17 predicted proteins | sample 1495451 | NCBI WGS metagenome assembly OBXV01 (sample SAMEA2580178, study PRJEB22360) | human gut metagenome | biome: human gut; feature: human-associated habitat; material: faeces | place: Denmark | collected 2008/2010 | reverse complement strand
GCAAGCCGTTGGGTGTGGTGGGTGGGGTGGTGGGGTTTTTCCCAGCCGTATTCGTTGCCCATGTGCCAGGCCGTCACGTATGGATTGTCCTTGTAGTGTTCGGCAAGTTTGCGGCACAGGCGCAGCGCGTATTCCTTGAGCACCGGGCTTGTGGGCTGCCACGACTGGCGTGAGCCCGCATTGACCACATGGCCGTACCGATCGATTGGCAGCACCTCAGGATGACGCTCGTACAGCCACAACGGGGCCGTGGCAGTGGCCGATGCCAGGTCCACGGCGATGCTCGCCGCGCCGAGCTTGTCGATCACGTGGTCAAGCCACTCGAACGTGAACTCGCCCTCGCGCGGTTCGATCTTGTCCCAGCTGAAGATGGCGAGGGCCACGGTGTTGACGCCGGCTTGGACCATCAGGCGAATGTCCTCGTCCAGTGTCTCCTCGGGCCACTGGTCCGGATTGTAGTCGCCGCCGAACGCGATGCCACGACCGGATTCAGTCAGCAGGGACGGCCACCTGAACGTTCTACGAGTAGTCATATCAATCAAGTCCTTTATTGTACCGGCTCATGGCCGATGCTATGTTGCTGGCGGCGGCCGTTGCTGCGATGACCTTCTTGGTGTTGCGCATGTTATCTCCTCCTGAGCCGTTGGGATTGGTCGTGGCTTCGGGACTTTGGACTTACCTTGGGCCTGGGTTCCTCGCCTGCGATATGCTCCGCTGACGGTCTTTTTTGGGGTGTTTTCTTTGGTACACCCGTGTACCAATATCTATGATAATACACCCGTGTACCAATTTGTCAAAATCAAGCGACACGCCTGATTTCCCGCCAAAACTCGCCACCTCGGGCACACAGAAGAATCTTCAGCCTCCGACATCCACAATTCCGAGAGCGTTCACATTCGTGGATGTCCAGCGCCAGACGGAGCCAGTTCGGCTAGTATGAATAGGCACCACCATAGCTGTATTGAGAGGAAGAGCACATGGCGGGACTGTTTCGGACTGCTTCCAAGCAGCCCAATCCTTTAGGAACAGCCATACGCACCCGCGGATCAGGAAAATATACATTCGGACTGGCTTTGAGTGCGGGTCTTGCCGGATTACTGTACGGCTACGACACCGTCTCCATCTCCGGTGCCATCGAATTCCTGCGCGCCAGATACGGGCTCAGTACTCTCATGGAGGGCCTCGTCGTTTCCTCCATCATGCTCGGTGCCGTCATCGGAGCGGCCACCGCCGGATTCCTTTCCGACCGATTCGGCAGGAAACGTATCCTTATTATCGGCGGCGCGTTCTTCCTCGTTGCGGCTGTATGGAGTGCGCTGACGATAGGTCCCATAGCGCTTATCGTGGCGCGCGTGGCCGGCGGCTACGGCATCGGCCTGACCGCCGCGCTGGCCGTCACATACATCACCGAATCGGCTCCGGCCAACATCCGTGGTCTGCTCGCCTTCTCTTATCAGCTGCTTGCGGTTTGCGGTATCTTCCTGACCAACGTCATCAACTACATCATCGCCTCCCACGGATCAAACGACTGGGATATCGCCACTGGATGGCGCTGGATGCTGGGATTAGGCGCGATTCCGGCCGCCACCTTCCTGCTGGCTATGCGGAGGGCACCGGAAAGCCCACGATTCCTCATTCAGATAGGCAGAACCGATGAAGGTTTCGCGGTGCTCGAGCACATCCTCGGCACCGAACGCGCACGCCTGCGCACCGATGACATCCAAGCCTCGGTCAAACTGGAAACCGAGATGTCGCACGAATTCCATGATTTGTTCCGTCCAGGCCTGCGACGGGCACTCGTCATCGGCATCTTTCTCGCCGTGTTCAACCAGTTCATCGGCATGAACGCCATTTCCTACTATGGGCCGGTGATGTTCTCGGATCTCGGGTTCGCCGGGGACACTCAGTTCCTCGCGGCCGCCAGCGTAGGCGGCATGGAGCTGGTGGCCACCGTGGTAGGCATGTACCTGATCGACACGTTCGGCCGTAAACGTCTTATGGAAATAGGCACCGGCATGATGTGCGTGTTCGCGCTATGCATTTCGGGCTCGTATTTCATGGGCAATTCGCTGCTGACGCTTATATTCGTCATGGCGTTCACCATATCGTTCGCCTTTTCGATGGGACCGATTCCCTGGATTGTGATTCCCGAGCTCTTCCCCACGTATCTGCGCGGTCGCGCCACCGGATTGTGTGTGATGTGTCTGCTGTTCGCCAACTGGATCATCGCACAATTCACGCCGATGATGATCGATGGATTGGGCGGCGGCATATCGTTCGCGATTTTCGCGGTTCTGGATCTGATTTGCCTGTTCGGCATCGTGGCGTTGGTGCCAGAGACAATGGGACGCACGCTGGAGGAAATCGAGCATCTATGGCAGCCGAAAACCGATTTGGCCTACGCAAAATACGCGCTGAGCACGGCTGATGCGAATATCCGCCACGCGGAAGCCACGCTGCGTCGTATTGAAAACGAACGTCAGCAGGCATTGGGCATTATGGATGCGGCTGAGCGGGCTCGCGCTGCGGCACAGCAGAAGATTTTCGCCATAGAGACCGCCAAAAGGGTCGAGGCAGAACGGCTGGAGGCGCAGCGCGCTGCCCGGCGAGGCGCTGCCTCGGCCGTCCCATTGGCCCGCCTGCAGAGAACCCCGCCAAGGCAGCGGCGAATATGGCTGCAGAAGAAGACACGGCAGCGACCGTCTCGGAAGTTACGACGGATGAGAACGTGCCGTCGCTTATGCGGCGTACGAGGGGCGCTGTTCTGGTTGGTAAGTCATCCAGTAGACGGCACGACGGTGAGTATACGGACGGCTCTGCGAACGGCCCTGCGGATGGCTCTGTGGATGGCTCCGTGACTGACTCTGCGGATGGTGCGATGCTGGACGGCGCGGCGGCCGAGGCAGCGGCCAGCGCAGCAGTCGCGGCCTTGGCCGATTCACTGCCCGACGATCCATTCACGCTGGCGAATCGGCCGACTACGCGCAGTGGTGCGGATGATACAGATAGCGTTGATGCCGCAGATGCCGTTGATTCCGCGAATGACGCGAATCGAAACCGCAAGCAGACAAATGCCGTGCAGCCGGCACATATGGCCTCTATTGAGCACGCGCACAGTGCCGATACGCCTCGCGGAGTGTTGTTGCCCAGTGCCGACGAGGATTCCTACAGCGAGCATTCCTTCGCCGAGACGGATGACGACCGCGAGGCTCAGGCCATCGACGCGGCCCTCGACTCTCTGGATGCCCTTATCAGAGGCTGATATATAAGGAAATCCTGTATTGCAGAGTATTGCGGCCTGTGACTGTGCGACTTTACAGATTCAGCACCGCATCGGCAACGCGCATGGCGGATTCACGGTGAGAGACCAGCACCACAGCCACGTCTTGCCCCTTATCCGCATTCTGCTCGCTCTTGGACAGCTCATGAATGGAACGCAGAATGATGGCTTCATTCAAGGCATCCAGACGACTGGTCGGCTCGTCGAAGAGCACCAAGTCGGCATTGCGCAGGAATACACGGGCCAAGCCGATGCGCTGGCGTTCGCCTTCAGACAGTCGGTCGCCCAGCTCGCCCACCTGGGTGTCGAGCCCATCCGGCAGGGAATCGATCAGGTCGAGCACGGATGCCTTGGCGAGGGCTTCGCGGAGTCGGGCGTCAAGAACACCGGCCGCTCCCCCATTGCGAATCTCCGATTCAGGCAAGGCGATAAGCAGATTCTCTCGAATCGTGCCGTCGAACAGGTGAGTCTCCTGACTCATCATGGCCTGAATACGGCGGCGGGCATGCACATCGATTTGCGGTAGCGGCGTGCCGGACAGCGTCACTTGGCCGCGCTGCGGATCCCAATAGCGCATCAGCAGCTTCAGCATAGTGGACTTGCCCCGGCCGGACGGGCCTTGGATACCGAGGATGCCGTGCTGCGGCACATCGAGCGAGAAGTCGGCGAGAATCGCCTCGCTCCCCTCCCCCGGGTACACGAAGGTGACGCGGTCAAGGCGCATGCCCTCATAATCCGAGTTCGCAGTGCCAGTTTCCACCACGGCCGGCGCTTCGTCCATCAGGCCGAACAGACGACGGGCGGAGGCGAAGGTCTGGGTGAGGTTCGCGGGCAGGGCGGCGAGCGCCAGCGTCGGCCCGAACGAGCTGGCGAGCAGCGCGAAGGCGGCGACCAGCGCCGGGATATCGTAGAGGTTCACGCCGGCAAGATTGATGGCGATGCCGGCAGCCGCCGAGGTAAGCAATGCAACCAGCAATCCGCCGACACCGGCGAACCGGCCGTTGACACGGCTGAGTTTGGCATGGTCACGCCATAGCGCGCGCGTGCGGTCTTCGATGGCCTGCGCACGATCTTCACCCCGACCGAATCGGATGATCTCGTCGAGACCGCGCATGTCGTCGAGCATCACGTTGTCGAGTTCGCCGGCCGCGCCACGGATGGCGGGGCCCAGATTGCGCACGCCGGTGGCGAAGAAGCGCGGCACAATGATGCCGATGATCAGATGGGAGACGATCAGCGCCAACGCCATCCAGGGGCTCAGCGTGGCCGCCACGATGGCGTAGACGATGGTGGTGGTCACGGCTATGGCCACGGGGCTGATGGTATGCGCGAAGAAGATTTCGAGCAGTTCCACGTCGGTGGTGAGCATGGCGATGAGGTCGCCCTTGCCCTTGCCGGCGAGCTTGGCCGGAGCGAGGCGGCGAAGGGCGGCGAAAGCCTTGGAGCGGAAGAGCGCGAGCAGGTGGAAGGCCACGTTGTGGTTCAGATATTGCTCAACGTAGCGCGTCAGGCCGCGCAACACCGCGCAAACAATCATGGCGGTGATTGCACCGGCCGCACTCATGCCCCACACGGGGTTGCCGGCGAGCGCGAATCCGGCGATGATGCCGAACACCGGCAGGAAGGTTGCGGCAAGGTGACCGATGGTGCCGGCCGTGGAAGCCGCGACCATAAGCCCGGCCAGTGGCTTGGCCTCCCCGAGTAGTCGCTTGATGACCTGGAACGTGCTCATCTCGGCCGGAGCTGCAGCCGGAGCTGCGCCCACAGCCGCCCCGCTCCCGCTGGCGGAAGCTGTCAGCGAAGCTGGCTGAGGGTGGTCAGCCCCAAAGTTCTCGATATCCGCCTGAGTAGTGAACAACTTGGCGTACACGCCGCCGGCCGCCATGAGTTCGGCATGCGTGCCGGTTTCCACCGACTTGCCGTGTTCGAGCACCACCACTTGGTCGGCGTGCTCGGCGTTGGCCATGCGATGGGTGATCATGATCACCGTCTTGCCGCGGGATTGCACCAGTTCGCGGATGGTCGCGAGAATCAGTTCCTCGGATTCCACATCCACACTGCTGGTGGCCTCGTCGAATACGAACACCGGCGAATCATGCAGAAGCGCACGGGCGATGGCGATACGCTGGCGCTGGCCACCGGACAGGTTGGCGGCGTCGGGCTCAATCGTCATGTCAAGGCCGTCCGGCTGCGAACGCACGAAGTCGGCGATACGGGCCTGTTCGAGCGCGTCCCAGAGACGGGAATCCACGGCGTCGGACGCGGCTTCACCGTTCTGGCCGTCATCGGGCAAAGCCATCAGAAGGTTCTCACGCAGAGTACCGGCAAACAGATGGCTACTGGCACCGATCAGGGTGATGGTTCGGGCGAGCGTCTCTCCGGACAGGTCGGATACCTTGACGCCGTTCAGCGTAAGCGAGCCTTGGTATCCGGTCAGCGTACCGGCAAGCAGCGCGGCAGCCGTGGATTTGCCGGAACCGGAGATGCCGACGATGGCGGTGAGTTGACCGGGGTAGGCAGTGAAGGTGAGGTCGGTGAGCGCAGGTGCCGGCGCGGAATTCGTTTGTTGAACGGCGGCACCGGAATCGGCGCTGTCATAGGAATAGCCGACGTGGTCGAAGCTGACGGTGATTCCGCCATCGGCCTTGGTACCGGCCTTGGTACCGGCATCGGTACCAGCGGTGGCCGGCAGCGTGGCAGTGCCGTGGGCGGGCTCGGGGGTGTCCAGCAGGGCGAAGATCCGTTTGGTGGAGGTCATGCCGTTCATCGCCACGTGGAAGTAGGAGCCGAGTTGGCGCATGGGGATGAAGAATTCGGCGGACAGCAGCACGATCAGCAACAGTCCGGCGAGGGTGAGCGGGAAGCCCGCTCCGAATGGCATCAGGTATTGCAGGCCGTAGGCCAGGTAGGCGAACGCACCGGGCAGGTGGGCGGCGAGCATGACCGGCGACCAGCCGGCGGCGCTGGCTCCTGCGGCGGCCGCGGCGGTATGCGCATACTGCCATAGAGCCACACCAATGCCGGCCGCCGCACCGCCGTAGGCCACGATATCCATGGCGGTCAGCGAGCGCAGCTGGATCTGCAGCACGCGCATGGTCATGACGCGGAAGCCTTCGGCCTTCTTGTCCATTTCGGCGGCGGCACGGTCGTCGGCGTCGAAGTTCTTCAGGGTTTCGAGGCCTTGCAGGTTGTCGAGGAATGCGGCACCCATGTCGGTGTATCGGCCCCAGTATTTTTTGAAGGCGCGGGCGGCGGTCAGGGATACGATGCCGGTGACAATAATAATGAGCGGCGCGCAGACGAGCATGGTCACGGCGGCCGGCATGTTGATCGGCGCAATCACGGCGAACAGGGTGATCGGCGCAAGAATCGCATAGAAGAGCTGCGGCAGGAACAGTTCGAAGAAGCTTTGAATCTGCTCGACGCCTTCGCCGGCGGACTGGACCACATCCGAGGTCTTGACGCGCGACCTGTAGGACGGGCCGAGGGCCACCATTTTGCGGTACAGCTTGGAACGCAAAGCGAGCTTGACCCGTTCGGCGGCTTCGGTGCCGAGGCGTGTGGCGTGTGTGGTGGCCAGGTAGCGAACCAGCATGCAGACGATCGCCAAGGCCACGTAAACCATGAGGTCGCCGGCCATCGGGGCGACGGTGGTGCCCGGAACGCCGAACAGATTGGCGGGGCACTCGGAGGCCGAGGCGGCGTTACAGGAGAAAGTGTGTGGGTCGGCTGCGGCGAGCAGTCCTTGCAGCAGCATGACCAGCGAAAGCATGAAGCCGATATTGGCAAGCAGCCCAACCCACATCAGAGCCACTTTGCCGGCTATGAGCTTGCCGAGACCTGATGCCAATTGGAACAGTCGTTTGTCGAACATGGTTCGCTTCCCCTTGCCGTGTTGTTGCGGTGTTGGTTGCCGTGGTACTGCAGTAGGTCTCGTCATGCATCAGTCGCGGGTGCCACCAATCGCATACCTGCACATACCGATGGCGTGCACTGCGCAATCCTATTTACCTTAGGCGAAAGCGCACATACACGCCAGACCTTCAGCTGAGACGACTGTCACGCTGAGCTTCGTTCCCAAATAAGAAGCCACAGACTCCCCAATGCCGACGCCGCCGATGATGCTGGAGCTGATGACCGGACCCTGCAGGGCCGGGCTCAGCACGTACTTGTCCTGCAGGAAGTCGATGGCTCCCGAAATGGACACGGTCATAACCGTAGAGCAAACCGGTTAGACACGGCGTTGTATACAATCCACAAAACCAGACAGACAACTTCTCCATTGCCCACAACGCGCGCAACCTTACGCCAGCGTAATCTAACTCGTCAGAATGGCTCGGGTTGTCAACTTGCCATCATGTTTGTAAGGAATAAACGGCCGTATGCTTACCGAATACACCACGCCCGGCGAATCCATCGAGATCCGCGATGACCAAACTATCTATTCACTGCTCACCGAACGACTGGCCCGCACCGGCGCGGACACGGTAATCGCCGCCAAGAAAATCGGCCCCGGCCGCTGGCAGAACGTCACCACCGGCGAATTCCACGAGCGCGTGGTCTCAGCCGCCAAGGGCCTGATCGCGCTCGGCATCGCCAAGGGCGACGCGGTGACCATCTTTTCCTCCACCCGTCTCGAATGGGGCATTCTCGATTTCGCACTGGCCGCAGTGGGCGCGGTAAGCGTGCCGATCTACGACACCGACTCCGCCCCGCAAGCCCAGCGCATCATGAACGATTCGGCGGTCAAGCTGGCCTTTGCCGACAACCGCGAGCGCTTCGACCGGCTCGACTCGGTCAAGGACCACTGTCCTGCCTTGAAGCAGATTCTCATGATCGAGGGCAACGCGCTGGGCGCGCTCGAAGGTCTGGGCGTGGCTGTTTCGGACGAGGAACTGAACGAGCGCGTGGCCACCGTGCGCGCCGACGATCTGGCCACCATCGTCTACACTTCGGGCTCCACCGGCAACCCGAAGGGTGCCGAACTGACCCACAAGAACTTCGTGTCCATCACCATCTCCGCCTCGCAGGCGTTGCATGAAGTGGTGCTTGACGACCATCCGCGCCTGCTGCTCTTCCTGCCGCTGGCCCACTGCTTCGCGCGATTCATCCAGTACGCCTCCATCGCCTCCGATGACGGCGTGGTCGGTTATCTGCCGGACACCAAAACCCTGCTGCCGGACCTGCGTTCGTTTGAACCGACCTACCTGCTGGGCGTGCCGCGCGTGTTCGAGAAGGTATACAACGCCGCCTCGCACAAGGCCGGTGCCGGCTGGAAGGGCCGCCTGTTTGTCAAGGCCGCCGAGGCCGCGCGCGTCTGGAGCCGCAAGGAGCAGGCCGGCGAGCAGCACACGTTTGCCGAAATCGCCGAGCGCGCCAAGTACGAAACGCTCGTCTACCGCACGGTGCGCGGTGCTCTGGGCCCGAAGATCAAGTACGTGGCCTGCGGCGGCGCACCACTGTCGCTCGATCTGGCGCATTTCTACAACGGCATCGGACTGCCGATGATTCAGGGTTATGGCATGACCGAAACCGCCGCCCCGTTCGCCGCCACGCGCGTGACCGACAATGTGATCGGCACCGTAGGCCAGCCCGCGCCCGGCTCCTCGATTCGCATTTCCGACGAAGGCGAACTGCAGGTCAAGGGCCCGAACGTGTTCCGCGGCTACCACAATCTGCCGGAGAAGACGGCCGAGGCGTTCACCGCCGACGGCTGGCTCAGGACCGGCGACTTGGCCGAGATCGATGATGAGGGCCACATCGTCATCACCGGCCGCATCAAGGACATTATTATTACTGCCGGCGGCAAGAACGTCTCCCCCATTCCGCTGGAGGAAGAGATCGCCAAGTGCCCGATCGTGGAGCACTGCGTGGTGGTGGGCGACCAGCGCCCGTTCATCGGCGCGTTGGTGACGCTCGATCCGGAGTCGCTGGCATTGTGGCTGCCCGCGCACGGCCTGTCCACGGAGACGCCGGTCGACCGGCTCGCCACGAACGCCGCGGTGCGCGAGGAGATTCAGCAGTACGTGGACAAGGCGAATGCGACGGTCTCGCGCGCCGAATCCGTACGCAAGTTCGCCGTGCTGGACACGCAGTTCACGCAGGAGAACAAGTGCCTGACACCGTCGCTGAAAGTGGTGCGCCCGGCCGTCAATCGCGTGTTCGCCGATGTGATCGACAACGAGATCTACAACGGCAAGCGGTGAGACGCGCGGTTCGTAATCCGACACAAAAAAAGGGCCTTTTGAACCGCACCCCGATTGTTGGACTGGAGTAATCCAGATTCGATGATCGGAGGTGCGGTTTCTCATGTCCAGGGATCGCAGGCGTCATTATGACGATGATTCCATGCGGGTCGTCGCCGGGGTGCCGCCCGGCCCAGGTGGGTCATGCCCGGGTCAGTTTCTTGCTCCTGAGACGCAGCACGACATCGGCGGAGTTGGCGACGCGCTTGGAATGCGTCACCACGATCACGCATTTGCCGAGCTGATGGGCGGCGTGCTGCAGCAGATGAATCACCTCGTCGGTCATCTCCGGGTCGAGGCTGCCCGTCGGCTCGTCCGCGAGGATCGCGCGGCCCGGGGCGACCAGCGCGCGGCCGACCGCCACCCGTTGACGCTGGCCGCCCGACAGGTGCATGATGTTGCGCTTGGATTCCTCACGGCTCAAACCCAGTTCCTCGAGGATCTTCATATCGGCCTTGGCGCTGACCAGCCGCAGGTTCTCTTCGGGGGTGAGGTAGTCAATCAGGTTATGGTCCTGGAACACCAGGGACACGTGCTCCCGGCGGTGCTTCGCATAGCCCGATGCGGCGATGTCCTCCCCTTCGAAGCGGACCACTCCCCGGGAGGGGGCGTCCAGGCCGGCCAGCAGCGACAGCAGCGTGCTCTTGCCGGCGCCGGACGGGCCGGTGATCGCATACATCTTCCCGGATTCGAAATCCGCGCTGACATCCGAAAGAACACGGATCTTCGCCGCGCCGTAGGCGTAATCGACATGGTCCAGTTGCAGACAGTTAGACATGATTGGTGACTCCTAACGCATAGAGGAAAGAATGGATTTCGGGGATTTGGACAGCACGGCGGCGCATGACACGGCAAGAGCCACGGCGATGACCGCGCATCCGAGCAGCAGGATGAGCATCGTCTGCTCAGGCGGCAAGGCCTCCACGTGCAACGATTCCAACGGCGCGACGCCCGAATCGCGCAACAGTCGGGAAGACACGTATCCCGACAGCATGGCGCCGGTGCCCAGCGAACACAGGGCGGCGACCGCCGCCATGAGTCCGGTTTCGATGGCGAGTTGTGCGACGATCCGCATCTTGTCGATGCCGAGGGCCAGAAGCGTGCCTATCTCATGGATGCGTGAGCGAATCCAGAAGACCAGCGCCATCGCCAGCACCAGTACGTCCGCGAGGCAGACGGACAGCAGCACCATGCGCACCAGATCACGCACCGTCTGCACGGATTGCAGGACGCCGGAGAGCCGGGCCGAATCGTCGGTGACGTCGTACTTGCCGCCGGCCATGGTCTTGGCCCGTCCAATAGCCGCGGACAGGTCCTGCGGATTATCCGACAGGCATCGGATCATGTCGATCCGGTCGTTTCCGGTCAGAGCGGAAGCTACTCGCCTACCCGAATAGATGAGGTTCTCGGAAGTGTCCGAGGGCAGGGGGCTTTGGGCCTGCACGTTGCCGGAGAAGATCCCGGCCACACGCACCGTGGCGTTGCGCCCCTCCTGCCGGAGACGGAATGTCGAGCCGACCGATAGGCCGTTCTGCATCGCGAAGTCGCGGTGGACCAGCACATTGTCGCCGTCGCCCGAGATATGGCGGCCCTGCTCCAGGCGGTACAGGCCGCTCTGGAATTCCTCGGACAATGAGGAATCGGTGGTGCCCAGCACGCTGACCTGCATGGCCAGATCGGAGTCCAATCGGGGGCCCTGCCGGGGCATGACCGGGCGCGCGCCATCCACCTGCGCCAAGGTCTTCGTCGCATAGGCGGTCTTCGTCACACCGGGGATACGCGAGAACCGGCTCGCCTCCTCGGCGCTAATGGGATTCTCGCCGGCGCTGACGGTAAACCCTATGCCCATGCCCGCGCCGATGCCGTCGGACATGGTACGCAGGGCCGTCGAGACTCCGACCTGCGCCACCAGGCTCGTGAAGACCATCAGCATCAGCAGACCGATGATGCCGCTACGTACCGGCTTGCGTACGATCGCCAACGTGGCACGCTTCCACACATTCATGCTCATCATCGAATCTCCGACAGGTCTCGCGGCGATTTGCGCAGCATCGGCATGCACGCCACCGCGACGCACACCAGCATCACCGCCAACAATCCGAGCGCCACGTACAGCATGGCGGTCCCGTCGACCGACACCGTGAGCGAATCCAGGGTGCGCACCGACATGCTGGATTCAAGATCGCCGCCGACCTGCCCCATGCTGCTCAGCTCCTTCGCCGCGGAGGCGTTCACGGAATGGAGCGCCGTGGCGCCGAGCCATTGGGCCATTCCCTGCGCGCACAGCCAGCCGAGGGCGAGGGACGGCAGACCGATCAGCACCATCTCGGTGAGGTATTGGGCGACCAGGGAGGGCTTGCCGACGCCAAGGGACACCAGTATGCCCATCTCTTGACGGCGGTCGTTCATCCACAGCAGCAGCATGAGACTGAGCACGAGCACGGCCGAGACGGTCACGCCGATCAGGGCGCCGCGCATCATGGAGCGCACGCCGCGGGCGGCATGCAGCATGCTCGATGAATACTGGTCGTTGCGCGTGATCTGATAGTTGTTCCAATCCACCGGGAGTTTCTTCGCGGCATCCATGGTCTTCTCCACGTCAACGCCCTTGGACAGCACGAAGGTGGCGTCCTGGTATATTTCCTTGCCGTCCTTGTACTGGTACAGGTCGCGTGTGGTATCCAGATCGGTGTAGATGGTGTTGGCGGTGAGTTCCGCTCGGCTGGATACCTTTCTGGCGCTGTCGCCCTTGAATATGCCCACGATGGTGGTCTTGACGGTCGCCGTCGAATGTGATTCGTTGTCGGCGTCATAGGCGTTGGCCTTGAGCGTGAGCGTGTCTCCGACTTTGAGCCCGTTGGCTTTGGCGAGATCCTCATGGATCATCGACGTGTACTTGTCGGAGGCCTTCAGATGTCGTCCTTCGGCCATGCCGAGCGTGCGCGACGTGAACACGTTGAGTTTCGACGAATCATTCGTGCCCATGACGTTGGCGGCGTTGCCAAACTGCTGCTCCTGGGTCGCATCGTAATCATCGCCGCCGGGGACCTTCGCCACATTCGCCCCCACGAGATCGGCGGTGGCGTTCTGACGGACCATATACGAATCGACCCCGGGCAGTTGGGCGATCCTGCGCACGTCGGCGGGGCGCACCATGCCGCCTCCGCGAGGCGTGAGCATGCTGCCCTGCATGTTGCTGGACAGCACGAATCCACCGACCGCTTCCTTCTCGATTCGTCCGGCGGCCTGTTGAGCTGCCCGAGAAACCGCGATCGTGGATAGCATGCTCGCCGTTATGATGGTCAGTATTATAAGGAGCACTATGGTTCGCACTCGTTTTCTGAGCACATAGCGCACCGACCGTGCAACGAACGTCATCAATACCTCCTGTGGGACTTGGGCTTTTCGCCCAAAATGCGAAACATGCCGCGTTTCGCCGATTAGTTAGCCGCGACGATACATGATGCACCTCAAGATACGGGAGATATACGCCTTGAGCGAAAAACGGAACAGCGGCGAATGTCGGTTATTCTGGATTTTGGTCCATCTCGGGCCGCGTCGATGCGTCGACCCGCGAGAAATCAGGCTCGCGCCTCACCTTCGAGGCGGCGAACACAAGAAGCGGCAGAGCGGCGAACGCATAGTTCTCGCATTGGATGTACAGGTATGCGACCAGGACGAGCCAGCAGATGACGGTCTTGTGCCAGACGCCGGATTCGCCCGAACCCGCGCCGGCAACGCCACCACCACTATTACCCCCGGCAACATCAGCAACGTCGGCAACGTCGGCGACACAAACACCGTGCGCCAGCTCGTCGGACGATGCGCCATCCGCACCGCCACGGCATACCGTCCTCCCGCGCGTCATGCAGACCATCGAGGCTCCGACCAGCATGGCCAGCCCGATCAGCCCGTATTCGGCGATGACGCTGGTATACGCGCACATCGTCCACACCGTGTCCGCGTTCACGCCGGCCGCGAATCCCGTGGCCGCGCCGCCGTTCATGCCAAGACCGTCCAGCAGCCGTCCGGCTTTGGCCGCGCCGGCCCACACCGCATTGATGATGTTGCCCGCGCCATAACCGGTGAGCAGCGTCCACGGATGGGTGAGCAATCCGCATATCGGATCGAGGCTTTGGTAGATCCGCGCGAAGAACGAGCCGTCTCCCTCGGCCCCGTTTTCCGCGATGGCGGAGAGTCTGGAATCCGCCAGCACACCCAGCAGGCCCAGTGCGCATGCGCCGAGAATCTGCAGCATGCCCCGGACGCGGCGTGCGCCGTCATGCCAATCGGTGCGCGCCACAAGGGCGATCAGCAACGCCACGACGGAATCGATGACGATTCTGGTGCCGGCTTGCATGAGCACCGCGCCGACGGCATACGTGACGATGAGGTCACGCAGCCGTTTGGCGTAGATGCGGTCGCGCCCGCGCATGAGCCACATGAGCGGAAGCAGTATGCCGAACAGGTGCATGCCGATATAGCTGGGCTCGGCGAACAGGAACTGCGGACGGCCGCCGCCCCACACCGAGTTGTCGCTGATGTATTGCCGGTACATGAGGTGCGAGAAATAGTCGGTCAACGGTTTGGCGTGCAGACGGATGGACAGCCATTGCACGACGCCCACTCCGAATGAAACCCAGTATGATGCGATGAGAATCCGCAATGGCGTACGCCACGGAATGCGTTTGATGTCGAACGCAAGGGCGATCGCCCCCAAAGTGGCGAGCACGCCCAGCAATCCGGTGATGCTCATGAACGCGGCGTTGAGGTGGATGCCGAACTTCAGCCATCCCGGGATGGACAGGATTATGCAGGCCACCGGTAGGAGGAACATTGGCAGGTACCGGTTGGCTGCGATGCGCAGTTGCCGCCAATTGCATAGGCAGTACACGGCGAACAGCGCCGGACTGATTGGCGACCAGAACGGCGCGTACAGGCCAAGCGTGGTGCCGTCCACCGGAAGAAAAGCAATGGCCAGCAACAGCCAAATGACGTTGCGTTCCTGCGATGTCAGAAATCGCAGGAACGACCGGTATTGCGGTCGGCCATGATGGTTGCCCGCGTCGATGGTGTCGTTGCGTACGCATGCCTGGTTCATGTGATTCTCCCTCCCCGTCAACCTTACTCGTTCATCATGATGCGCGGACGGGGCATGCTTTCCCCGCTGAAAGTGCAATGGCCCGAACATTGACAAGGTCACACCGAATGCCCCCATCATTGGCACATTGTGCGATCTCGTCGCGGCTGGCTAACGAAATAATGCTGGCCGACCGGTTACATTGGTTCGGTACAGTGGCGGCATTATCGGCCACTGAATCAAGCGATTCGCGGCAGAACGACGAAAACAACACCTGGGCGAAAAGAGGCAGGCATGACTACGAATCGACCGCTCATTGCGGTGACTCCGCTGATGGATTACGGGCGCGATAGTCTGTGGATGCTGCCCGGATATATGGAGGCGATAATGCGGGCCGGCGGTACGCCCGTCATGTTGCCGCTGACCGATGACACCGACATTCTTGCGCAATGCGCCGAACGGTTTGACGCGTTTCTGTTTACGGGCGGGCCGGATGTGGGACCGATGGTTGGTGCAGCGGCCTCCGCCACCGGCCGTAGCGAGGTGCTCTCTCCTGAGCGCGACCGAATGGAATCGATTCTGCTGCCAGCTGTAATGGCTTGGGACAAGCCGATTCTGGGCATCTGCCGTGGCATTCAGTTCATCAACGCAGCGCTGCGCGGCACGTTGTGGCAGGATCTGCCAAGCCAGCATCCGAGCGATATCGAACACCATATGAATCCGCCGTACGATGCGTTCGGACATAACGTTTCCTTGGTGCCCGGCACTCCCCTGGCTTCATTGTTCGCAGGGCAGACTGAGATTGCGGTGAATAGCTATCACCATCAGGCGGTTCGTGAGCCTGCTGCTGGACTCGAGGTCATGGCCGTCGCGCCCGACGGCGTGATCGAGGCCCTGTACCGGCCGGCAAGCCACTTCCTGTGGGCCGTGCAGTGGCATCCCGAGTTTCTCTACAAGGTAGATCCACGCTCGCAGGCGATTTTTGATGCGTTTGTGGGGAGTTGCCGATAACAGCAAAAGGGGCTGCTCCGGTTTCCCGGAACAGCCCCTTTTCAGCGGTAGCAGTCAGCAGACTGATTTAGTCATCAGTGCTGGCTTGCCAGCGCTGATTGGCGCGTGCGGAGACCGCCGTCCGAAGGCGAAGGCGTACGAAGGTACGTCGAACCTGAGGAAAGGCGGTATACGCTCCGCCAATCAGTGCTGGTTGTTGAGACGGTGGTACATCTCGGACAGCTCCAGTTCCTTCTCGAACTGGCGAGCGGTGGTGTTCTCGTCGATGACGGCGAGCTCAACACCGGCGATGCGGGCGAAGTCTTCCCAAGCCTCACGACCAACGGAGGTGGTCATGCAGGTGTGGTGAGAACCACCGGCGGTGATCCAGCACTCAACAGCGGTCTTCAGGCTCGGCTTCGGCTCCCAGACGGCGCGGGCGCACGGAAGCTCCTTGAGGGAGCCCTGCGGCTCAACGACGTCGACGACGTCCATGAGCAGGCGGAAGCGTTCGCGAACGTCGGACATGGAGACCACGACGGCGTCCTTGGCGGGCTTGCCGGAGAAGACCAGGCGGACCGGGTCGGCCTTGCCGCCGATGCCCAGCGGGTGGATCTCCAGCTTCGGCTTGGCGATGGTGCCGATGGACGGGGAAACCTCGAGCATGTGGGAGCCCATGTCGAGCTCGTCACCCTCGGTGAAGTTGTAGGAGTAGTCCTCCATGAGGGAGGCGCCACCCTCAAGGCCGTAGCCCATGACGGCACCGATGCGCACGAGGACGGCGGTCTTCCAGTCGCCTTCAGCGGAGAAGCCCCAGCCGTACTCGGACGGGAAGCGCTGCGGGCCAACGCCCGGCAGCTGCGGCAGAGCGCCGAGGTCCTCGAAGTTGTCGACGCCGGCGGTGCAGCCGTTGGCGCGCATCATGTTGACCATCGCGGCCTCTTCCTTGGCGGCGATGAACAGGGAGTCGTACTTGGCGTCCAGCAGAGCCGGGTCGACGTCGTACTTGGCCTTGTAGTCCTCGATGATCTCCTTGACCTGGTCGTCCTTGACGGCGTCGTACGCAGCGACGAGCTCGTTGACGGCCCAAGTGTTGATGGAGGCGCCGAACACGCGCTCAGCCTCGGTCTTGTCGCCCTCGGTGACGGCGACGTTACGCATGTTGTCGCCCCAGCGCATGACCTTCATGTTGTTGGAGGCATCCCAGCCGGCGCAGGCGCGGGCCCAGGTGCCGAGCTTCTCGGCGACCTCGGGATCGGTGTAGTGGCCGACGACAACCTTGCGCTTGATGCCGAGGCGGGAGACGATGTAACCGAACTCACGGTCGCCGTGGGCGGCCTGGTTCAGGTTCATGAAGTCCATGTCGATGGTCTCCCACGGGATTTCCTTGTGGTGCTGGGTGGCCAGCTGCAGCAGCGGCTTGGTCAGCACTTCGAGGCCGCGAATCCACATCTTGGCCGGGGAGAAGGTGTGGCACCAGGTGATGACGCCGATGACGTTCGGGTTGGCGGAAGCCTCGACCATGAACTCCTTGACACCGTCGGAGGACTTCAGGGTGGGCTTGAGGACGATCTTGGCCGGAATCTTGCCGGTGTTGTTCAGGTAGTCGACCATTTCAGCGGAGTGAATGGCGACCTGGCGCAGGGCTTCTTCGCCGTACAGGTCCTGCGAACCAACGCCGAACCAGATTTCCTTGCCCTCGAAGGGGTTTTCCATAACCATAGGGTTACTTCCTTTACTTCTTTGTTTATGGGGGTTTGTTTAAGTTTCATTCGCCGACCGAGGCTCCCCTCAGTCAGCTATCGCTGACAGCTCCCCTCAGAGAGGGGAGCCAAGACACCACCGTGCTGGCGGAGTCAGCGCTGATTTGATGTGTGTGTCCGCAAGGCGCGGAAGGCGAAGGCGTACGAAGGTACGTCGGGCCTTCCGTAACGCGGCGGACACTCCATCAAATCAGTGCTGACCGTAGACGTTCTGGTAGCGGTCGTTGAGCTTATCGATGTCGGCCTGGTCGATCTCGATGATGTCACCGAGCTGACGGGCGGCCCACATGGTGTGAGCGACTTCCTCGGTCATGGCAGCGGCCTTGACGGCGCCTTCAGCATCCTTGCCGATGGTGAAGGGGCCATGGTTCTGCATGAGGACGGCCGGGGACTTCGGGTACTTCTTGAGGGTCTCGACGACACCCTTGCCGATCGCCTCGGAGCCGATCAGACGGAACGGGCCGACCGGCACCGGGCCGCCGAACTCGTCACCCATCATCGTCAGGCCGCACGGGATGTTCTGACCAGTGGCAGCCCAAGCGGTGGCGTAGGTGGAGTGGGTGTGCACGACACCGTAGACGTCGGGCATGTTGCGGTAGATGTAGGCGTGGGAAGCGGTGTCCGAGGACGGGGCTTCGGTGCCGTCGACCACGTTGCCGTCAAGGTCGCACACGACCATGGAGGACGGGGTCAGGTACTCGTAGCGCAGGCCGGAGGGCTTGATGACGAACAGGTCGGCGGTGTGCAGACGCTGGGAAACGTTGCCCGCGGTCCACACGACCAGGTTCCACTTGATCAGCTGCTGGTGCAGGTTGGAGACGACCTCACGAACCTGCTTGACCTCGGCGCGAACCTCGGGGCCGTAATCAGCCAAAGTTGCCATTATTGGTTTTCCTTTCCACTGTGATGGATGGACGTTTTTTCAAAATCTCAAGGACCTCCCTCAATAGAGGGAGGTCAGAAAGGCTTACTTATCTTCGAGGTTGATGGTTTCGATGGCGGCGTGCTCGATGGGCAGGCCCTTGGTGAAGCGGGCGAAGAAGTCCTCGAAACCAACCACATCGGAAGCCACCGGCTTCTCAGTGGTGGACTGGGCGTCCTTGAACACGCAACCGTCAAGGAAGTCAGCGAGGTTGCTGTGATCCTCGTTGGTGTTCCACAGGTAGTTGGCGAGCACGGCCATGCCCCAGGCGCCACCTTCGGCGGCGGTGGACATGACCTTGATCGGGGTGTTGAAGGCAGCAGCGAGAATCTTCTGAGCCACCTTCGGAGTGGCGAAGATGCCGCCGTGGCCCACGAGAGAGTCGACCTGCACGCGCTCCTGCTTGGTCATCACGTCCATGCCGATCTTGACCGGGGAGAACGCGGAGAACAGCTGGGCGCGCATGAAGTTGCCGAGGGTCATGTTGGCTTCGGGGCTGCGGGCGAACAGCGGGCGACCTTCAGGCAGACCGGCCAGGAATTCGCCGGAACGGAACGGGTAGTTCAGCAGGCCGCCGCAGTTGGCGTCCACGTCGTCGGCGATGGCCGCGCGGAACAGGGTGCCGTACAGCATACCGGCGTCAACCGGCTGGCCGATAGCCTTGGCGAACTGGCCGAACAGGCCGACCCAAGCGTTGAGGTCGGAGGTGAAGTTGTTGGCGTGGCTCATACCGGCCAGATCGCCGGCCGGGGTGGTGACCAAGTCAACCTCAGGGTGGAGGGCCTTGAGCTTGTGCTCCAGAACCACCATGGCGAAGATGGAGGTGCCGGCGGAGACGTTACCAGTGCGTACGCGCACGGAGTTGGTGGCTACCATGCCAGTACCGGCGTCGCCCTCAGGCGGGGCGAGCACGATGCCGGGCTTCAGGGCACCGGACGGATCGAGCAGCTTGGCGCCTTCCTCGGTCAGCTCGCCAGCCGGAGTGCCGGCCACAAGCGGCTCAGGAAGCAGGTTCTCCAGCTTCCACGGCTGGGCTGCGACCTCAGGCAGAGCGTCGAACTTCTCAATGAATGCGGTTTCGTAAGTGTGAGTGGTCGGGTCAATCGGGAACATGCCGGAGGCATCGCCCACGCCGAGGACCTTCTTACCGGTGAGCTTCCAGTGCACGTAACCGGCGAGTGTGGTGAAGTAAGCCACCTTGGAGACGTGCTCTTCCTTGTTGAGCACGGCCTGGTACAGGTGAGCGATGGACCAACGCTCGGGGATGTTGTACTGGAACAGCTCGGAGAGCTTCTTGTGAGCTTCGGAGGTGTTGGTGTTCTGCCAGGTGCGGAACGGCACCAGCAGTTCGCCGGCCTCGTCGAATGCGAGGTAACCGTGCATCATGGCGGAGAAGCCGATGTGGCCGACGTGCGTGAGCTTCTCGCCATAGGCGGTCTCGACGTCGTTGGCCATGGAGGCGTAAGCGGACTGCAAACCGCCCCAGATCTCCTCGGTGGTGTAGCTCCACAGACCATCCTCCAAGTGGGAGGCCCAGCTGTAGTCGCCGGAGGCGATGGTCTGGAAGTTGTCGTCGATGAGGACGGCCTTGATGCGGGTGGAGCCGAATTCGATGCCCAGCGTGGTCTTGCCAGCGCGAATCTTCTCGGCGATGTGGGCGGCCTGCTCGGCCGCGTTGTCGGTTGCTGCCATATCTTTCCTTTGCCTTGGAGCGCCGGCGTTGTTATCCCCTTCCTTGGGGAGGGTGTTAGCGCTCACAATTTCCAAAAAAACATTGTACCGACAACCCGCATTCGACACAACTTATGCCGTGTCACGCATCATAACGGTTTGATAACAGCGCCAATTTACCGCCGAGGAGCCGGCCCCAAGGACCGCCGGGCACGCACCTCGGCGGGAATCAGCCCCATGCCGTGCTGGGTGGTCAGGAAGGTCGGCTCGCCGCCCTCCCCCAGCAAGCGCAGCGTCTCTCGCATGGCGGCCACGCCGAGCCCCTCGAAATCGGGATGCACGGTGGTCAGCGGTGGGTACATGTTATCCACGCCAGACATGTCGTCGAATCCGACCACGCTGATGTCTTGCGGAATCCGAAGCCCATGCTCATGCAACGCGCGCATGATGCCAACGGCCTGATTGTCGTTCGCGGCGACGACCGCGGTGGGCAACGCCGCGCCTCGACGCCCATACTCATCAATGAGATGATTCATGTGCGCATACGCCTCAGAGGCATCCCACGTATGGCAGCGCACGATCTGTGAATCGATGGATCGGGAGGCGGCGAGCTTGCGCCACGCATCCAGTCGGGTGTGGGCGTCGCGCCATTCGTTGGGACCGGCAAAATACAGAGCCGATTTGTGCCCGTATTCGCCCAGCAAGGCCACCACTTTGGCCATTGCACCCCACTGGTCGATACCGACCAGCGCAGTGCGACGCTTGTTTTCGGTGGAGATAAGGCCCAATCCCTCACGCACGGTCATTTGGCCGTGGGTGGCGGTGACGATGACGCGCGGCTGAGTGACTCGCGCACGGCAGGCGGCGGCGAACATCACGTCGGTCGGAGTCAGGAAGATGAAGGCGTCGACGTTCTGCTCGTTGAAGGTGTCGCACAGGTTGTCGAAGTCGGCCTGCGCGCACAAGGCCTCGTGGACCATCATCACGCTCATGAACAGACCGTGCTCGCGGGCCATGGATTCGATGGAGGAGATGGAGGAAATCGGGCCGAAGAATTTGAGGCCTCCGGCGATCAGCCCTATGGTGCGCGAACGGCGGGAAGCCAGTGCGCGCGCGGAGTTGGAGGGGCGGTAGCCGAGTTGGTCAATGGCGGCCTGGACTCGCGCACGGGTGGCGTCGGAAACGTCCGGCGAGTCATTGATCACACGGGAGACGGTTTGGTGGCTGACTCCGGCGAGCTTGGCCACTTCGAACATGGACGGACGTTTGCTTGGCTTGCGGCTGGTCACCATGCTACCTAACCTCCCCGCTGGCGGCCGGCATCCGTGCACGGCCAGGCTTGTACCTTAATCAATACTGACTTTAGCGCGTCCACAACAGTTTTGCGTTAGCGCTCACACTATCGTGTCGCACGCGGCTCAGGTCAGGTGCCATGAGACACGATGGAGCGGAGTCGGCCCGTGTTCGGCGATGGCGGCACGGTGTGCGGCGGAACCATAGCCCTTGTTATGAGCCCATTCGTAGGCGGCGTAACGTGGGTTGCTTTGCGCGAGGTCGACCATCAGCCGGTCTCGGGTCACTTTGGCGATGACCGCCGCGGTGGCGACGGTGGCGCAATGCTGGTCGCCTTTGACTTTGGTCGTTATATCGGCTGGAATCGGCACGTCCGGCGCGTCGAACGTGTTGAGCGCCTTGGTGATGTAATCGCTCGGCCCGTCGAGAATTCCGGCGACTTTGGGCAGGGCGCGAACGCTTTCCCCACAATTTCCAATGGATTCCCCTACGGAGCCTCCCGGACGACCTTCCACAATCTTCCCCGCAGACTCCCCCGAAGCCTTTTTTATCGTCGATTCCCCTCCAAGTCGTAAGCCAAGTTCGCGTTCGACTTGGCTGAGCGCGCGCAGGGCGGCCACGCCAAGCGCGTAGGTGATGCCCCATTCGTCGATCTCGGTGTTGCTGGCCTGGCCTACGGCGTAGGCCGCGCACCAGTCGCGCAGTTCGTCGAAAATCGCCTCGCGCCTATGTTCGGTGAGCATTTTGGAGTCGGCCACGCCGTCCGGCACGCCGAGGTAGGTCCGCCCGGACAGTTCGACGGCATCATCGCCATCCAACGGCTCCAAATCACGGGCCCAAATGGCGGCGCACCCGACCATCACCGGGCCGGCGAGCGCGCCGCGGCCGACTTCATCGAATCCAGCGATAAGGTCATAGCCCTGGGCCGCAAGGCTGCGTTCCAAGTCAAGTGTCGGGGTAATCATGCGCGGCTCCCATCGTCTCACAATGGTTAGGATTCAGACGGTCCAGGATTCATATGGTTCAGGGTTCAGACGGCCCGGAACTCAATCAGTTCAAAGACTCACACGGTTCAAAAAAAGACTCAGGAATTCGAGCCGGAAGCGTCAGGCACGTCCTTGAAGACTTCGTGGTGGTCATCAATCGCACCAAGCCGGTCAAGCGGCCAGTATTTCGCGATTCCGACTCCGACCACATCGGAGATGGGAACCAAGCCGCGATCGCCGTCATCCTGATGATAGCGGGAGTCGGCGGAATTGGCGCGATTGTCGCCCATGACGAACACGCGGCCCTCGGTCACGGTTACCGAGAACGGGAAGGCGCTCGGGTCCACGCCGGGGCGAATGTAGGAGGTCTCATTGATGGCCACGCCGTTGATGGTCACCGGCTGGCCCGCGCCCTTGCATTCGACCACGTCACCGGGCAGGCCGATCAGTCGCTTGATGAGGTACCCGCCACCGGGAGCGCTGCTCTGCTCCTCGTTCAACCAGTTGTTGGGATCTTTGAATACCACGACGTCGCCGCGCTGCAAATCGAAGATCTTGGGGGTGAGCTTGCTGGTCACCACGCGATCGCCGGGCACCATGGTGTCCATCATCGAGCGCGAAGGAATCTCGTAAAAGCCGACGGCGAAAATGCGAATCAGCAGCACGATAAGCACGGGAACGCCGCACCACAGGAAAAAGTCGCGTAGGGTGAAGTGGTCATCATCTGACGATGATGCTGCCGCGGCATTCGCGCCAGCGGCTGCGCCCGCGCCAGCGGAAGAAGCGGCGTGCGCCGGGCGCGCCGGTGCCGGGGGAACCGGGGACAGGGCGATGCCGTGGTCGGCGACTTGGAACGTACGGGAATCGCGGGCATCGGCCTCGTCATCATACGAGGTCTGGTTGCTCTCCGGATTGTCGGAAATCGGGAATTCGCCGTTATCCTGATCGTCCTGCATACCATCTCCTCGCGATTCATGCTGCCGGATATGAGGGGTGCCGGCGCCCGTCCATCATACGTGGAAAATACGGAAACAGCCCGAAACCGAAACGGTTCCGGGCTGAATTTCACGGTTTATTCGCGCACCTGCATCATCAGGCCCACGATTGCACCCGCGAATCGACTCACTTAGCGGAGTTGTCGCGGCGCTCGGCAATACGAGCGGCCTTACCGCGCAGAGCGCGCAGGTAGTACAGCTTGGCGCGGCGCACACGGCCCTTACGCACGAGCTTGATGGAGTCGATGGACGGGGAGTGCACCGGGAAGCGACGCTCCACACCAGTGCCGAAGCTGATCTTGCGGACCACGAAGGTCTCACGCACGCCAGCGCCCTTACGAGCGATCACCACGCCGGTGAAGGTCTGGATACGGGAGTTGTTGCCTTCCTGGATCTTCACGTTCACGTCGACGGTGTCGCCGGGACGGAAGGCCGGGATTTCCTCGGCCGGCTTCATGTGCTTGGCGTCAAAAGCCTCAACAGCGTTAACCATTGTTTTCCTTCAGTGCTGCCGCATATCAGCCACAGATCTGGGGCCATCCACGCGATTGCGCATCGCGCGCGTTGACCTGTTCTCGTTATCCCTCGAGTTTGCCCTTGGGAAGCCTGCCGATCCGCCAAAAGCCAGGCCTTGCGGCCGTTCGGACTGGACCCACGGAGACGCGGGCTTATGCGGCGGCCCACTTCTCGACACAGCAATCGATTATTGTACGGATTCTTGCGGACAGTATCGGCGTGTCGTCGTCTCTCTCCGTTATTAACGCATCAGTTTGGCCGAGGCAGCACGGATGGCGGATTCGAATACTTTCCGTCCCTCCTGCTGGTCGCATGGATACCGACGATGGTATTGATTTGGCGTTTCAGCGCACGGCTTGAAGAAGGTGAGAGTCCGATGGACGGTGATTATTCCAGTAGTTTCGCCGCCGGCAACAGTCATAGTTGAGGGGGGAGCATACGGAGCGTTCCATAACTCCCTCTCAGTCAGCTTCGCTGACAGCTCCCCTCAGTATTGAGGGGAGCTAGAAAAGCGAATCAGAATTCGCGACGTGGGCAGTCGCCAGACTGCCCACCAGACAGCACAGCCGCGGTCGCGCGAATCACGAATTCTGACCGAGCAAAGCGAATCAGAACTCGCGGTTCTTGCGGTAGAACTTGATCAGGCTCTGGGTGGAGGCGTCCTGGGCGGCGAGGGCGTCGTCGTCCTGGGAGATGGCCGGGGTGATCTGCTTGGCAAGCTGCTTGCCGAGCTCGACGCCCCACTGATCGTAGGAGTCGAGGCCCCAGACGGTGCCTTCGACGAAGGTGATGTGCTCGTACAGGGCGATGAGCTCGCCGACTGCGAACGGGGTCAGGGCCACGCCGAAGATGGAGGTGGTCGGACGGTTGCCGGTGAACACGCGGGCCGGGACGATCTCCTCCGGGGTGCCTTCGGCGCGCACTTCGTCGGCGGTCTTACCGAACGCCAGGGCCTTGGTCTGGGCGAAGTAGTTGCCCAGGAACAGCTCGTGCACGTCCTGGTCGCCGTCCTTGGTCGGGTTCGGGGTGTTGACGAACGCGATGAAGTCGGCCGGGATGAGCTGGGTGCCCTGGTGGATCAGCTGGTAGAAGGCGTGCTGGCCGTTGGTGCCCGGCT
>OBXV01000382.1_pt1 | contig 25189 bp, 18 predicted proteins | sample 1495451 | NCBI WGS metagenome assembly OBXV01 (sample SAMEA2580178, study PRJEB22360) | human gut metagenome | biome: human gut; feature: human-associated habitat; material: faeces | place: Denmark | collected 2008/2010 | reverse complement strand
TCACCTGACCCTCCTTGCGGTAGGTCAGGTGTTGCAACGATCACTAGAACCCGCCAAGCGGGCACAATCATAGGGGGGGTGAAGGATGGGTCTGTATACCCCATTCGTGGGCTGATTATCGTTCAGTTGCCGTCCAGCCACTACTCAGGCTCCACTTAAGCGGGGATAAAAACGACCCTACTAGGGGTTAGGCATGTACGAATTATAAGTATTATTATCCCGAACTATGGCATGCACCCCATAATCAAGGGGGTGTGCAATGAGCCTTCCAGCGAGTGTAAGGGACGAGGATGACCAGTGGTGGAGGAACTTTTAGCCCCGAGGAGATCAAGTATCTGAAGTCGTTGCCGGCAGTGGCGGAAGCCACGGCGAAGCGCATCACCTATACCGATGATTTCAAGCGTTACTGTGTAGTCCACTACAACGAAGGTGCCTCACCCGTGCGCATGTTCCGTGAAGCCGGATTGGATCCGGCTCTAATCGGGTACAAGCGCATCGAACGTTGCCTTGCCCGCTGGCGTGAATCGCAAGACGAAATCCTGAACTCCGGCAATGCCGAAGCCGGCGTGGAAAATAAGCTGGGGGGGGGGCTTCAGATTCGGAGCTTTTCCGCTCGGGAGCCGCGGGCGCACCAAACATTCCGGAGAGTGCGCGAGCAGCGAGAGCTTGGCGCGACTCGGCGGAATCGTCACTTCCGGCTGGTACCGGCAGCGAATCCGATTTCCACGTATCGCCCGAACGTCGCGCCATCATCTTCCCCGTCTCCCGCAAAGAGCAGAACAATGACCTACGCGACTTGCTGATTTCGCAGCAGGTACGTCGTATCGACGAACTGGAGCGTCAGGTCGACATGCTCGAGGCCCTGCTGCACGGCAGGCGGCGTAAGGAACAGGCTGCCAATACGTTGCCTGAGGAACAGACGGATACAGCGGCGGACAAGTCGCCGGATACAGACGGGCAACAGCAGTAGCCTGTCTGTATCCAATCAGTGCGCGAAACCACAGGGAACATCAGGTACTTGCCCAACACGCACGCTAAGATAGGCATCGCAATAATCGGCATGGCAATACATGGCAATAAGCAGGTAATCGGCGAGGCGGTGCATGGAGCAGGAATCCAACGAGCAAGAACCTAACGAGGCGACGGAAATCGTAGGCGGCAAAGTAGAGACCGTCGAGGTTTCCAGGCACCCCGAGGCTTCCATACCCGAGACCGATTTGTCTTTGGCTGATATCGAGCGCCGTCGCTCCCATCCGTTGCGTTGGGCGTTGATTATTCTTGCCGTACTGTGCGCCATCATCGCGCCATACTGGTTCGGTCGCTCGCTGGCGGTGAATAATACTGACTCCATTGTGGCCGTGCTCGGGGGAGTGTCTCCGCAAGGTATCGCACTGGTCGGTTGGGTGGCCGTGGTGATCACGTACGTCGGATTGGCGATGGCGGTGGTCGTCTCGCCGTCCTGGCCATGGCTGATCGTGTTCGTGCTCGGGCTGGCCTGTGAGCAGTTCATCGCGGGACTCAGCATGCTCAATCTCAACTTCTGGTATTCCACGTACGTGGTCTACGGCAAGCAGGCCGGTCTGGCAAATGCCGCGAATCTGGGCATTATGGGGGCGGCGATCGGCATCGCCGTATACGCCCTGGTGTTTGTTGGTCTGCTGGTGATTATCCGGAAGACCTCGCCGCTGAACGTACTGACCAAAAGCTGGGCGAGTTTCATTCTGTACTTCGTGATTGAAACCATCGCCCTGCTCGTGGTGTTGTTCGGCGGATTGCTCACCACTGTGTGAGCGCACGTGAGTTGCCGTACGTCGCTCAGTACTCACCGCTCACTGCTCACCGCCGCGCAAACCGTGTGCCCGATGTCTATTTAGAGGTGCAACACCCCCTGTTGGTCCTGCAATTCTAGCAGTTCGTCGGCGAATGCCTCGGCGGGCGTCCGGTAGTCCAGCACGCGCATGGGACGGTTGTCGGCCTCGTCGACAATCTCCCGCAGTTCCCCGGCGGTCCTGCCGGGCACGATCCCGGCCATGAGGAACCTGGTCTTCCTCTCGACCTCAGTGTGCAGGTCGCATCCGGCGCCGATCACGCCGTCGGCCTCCCAATGGCCGAAACCGCTGCGGTCGCCGGCCTCCGGCGGACGCTCGGAGATGGGAACCCGTCCGGGAATCGGGAAACGCGACGTCCTCCCGCCGCCACGCCTGCGACGCCTCCCGTGGCCGCGTGGAAGGCAGCGCGCCCGGCGTTCACGGCGATGGCGGTCGGCGCGTTGAACACCATGATGCTCACCCGCGTGCAGGTGCGATTCGGACGATACCTGTCCCGCCGATACATGACCGGCGTGCTCGATCGGGAGTTCCCGTTCTTCGTGAACCGTTCCAGTGGTGACCTGATCTACCGCGCGAACCTGGTCATGGTCGTCGAACAGATCGTGACCGGCAGTCTGCCGTCGACGGTCGTGTCGATGGTGTTCCTCGTGGTCTACCTGATCATGATGATCGCCTATTCAGCGCCATTGACGATGCTGACCCTGACGGTGTGCGCGGCGGTGCTCGTCGTATCCGTCATTTATTCCCTGCGCAACAGGACGCTGGTCGAGCGTGCGACCGTCGCGCAGGCTGACGTGCAACGCGCCTTCATCGAAACCTTCTCCGGCATCGTCGGCGTCATCAGCCAGATCATGGCGTTCGCCACCTATATGCGCAAGATTTGCGAGATGATTCCCGCCGGTGAAGGCGACAAGATCGCCATCGTCGGCCCCACTGGCTCGGGCAAAAGCACACTGCTGAAACTGCTCGCCGGACTCATCGAACCCGTCTGTGGCACGGTGACCATCAACGACGGCGGATGCCGGATTTACGACGCGGACAGCCGATGGAAGGCCGACAGGCTGGCGTATGTGCATCAGGAATCCACGGTGTTCAACGAAACCTTGCGCGACAATATCACGCTGCACCGTCCGTGGCTGACGGATGACGACATCGTCAGGGCGTGCGAGGTTGCCGGCATCAACGAGGGGATGATGGATCCGGTCGTCGGAAGACCGGACTTCCTACTTATGGACGAACCCACCAGTGCTCTGGACAACGATACCGAGCGACATGTCATGACGGCGTTGCTCGACTCCGACAATGCGTGCATCGTCGTGGCGCACAGACTCGCATCGATTCGGGATTTCGACCGCATCCATGTCATGGATCATGGGCAGATCGTCGAATCCGGTACGCATGACGAACTGCTGCAGGCCGGCGGATTGTATTCGCGGCTGTACCGGCAGGAGTGAGTGTCCCCTTACACCCTTACGCCTTTAAACCCTTACCCTTTACACCTTATCCCTTACACCCTCGGCTCATGAGGCCCCCCGGATTCAATTTGTAAGCGCAACGCTTGTGTTCGGGCTGGCTGCCTTCGATTGTAGCTTGGCGATCTCCTCGTCCCATACCTCGTTGGGCGTTTTGTAGCCGAGGAGCTTCATGGGGGTGTCGTTGATCTCCCCGACGATCGCGTCGAGGTCCTCCTGGGCCAAGTCCTCGAACCCGGTTCCTTTGGGCAGGTAGCGGCGGATCCTGCCGTTCCTGTTCTCGTTGCTGCCACGCTGCCAGGAACTGTACGGGTCGGCGAAGTACGTGAGCATGCCCAGCGCCTCGTCCACCAGCATGTGCAGGCTCGCCTCCGTGCCGTTGTCCCACGTGCGGTCGACGCGCGCGGCCGGCGGGATGTCCTTGAAGATCTCGTATTCGGCCCTGGCCGTGGCGGACGCGCTCTTGTCGTCGACGAGCCGGGCGAACAGCCTGCGGCTCCTGCGCTCCACCTGCGTGTTCATGCAGCGCCTCGACGGCGCGGCGCCGACCACCGTGTCCGACTCGAAATGGCCGAACCCCTTCCTGGATCCGACCGCCTCGGGCCGGTCCGCGATGGGCACGCGCATCGGGATGCGCGGCCCCTTCGCCTTCCTGCCCTTTTTCCTCGTCCGGCGTTTCCTGCCGCGCGCCAGGTACTGGCGCAGGTCCAGCGCCCGCTGCGGCTTGGCGTAGATCCACTGGCAGAGGCACTCGTGGCTGATCCGCATCGACGGGTCGCCGGCGTACCGGGCCTTCAACCGTCCCTCGATCAGTTCCGGGCTCCACCCCCTGCGCAGCGAGTCCAGCACCCAGGCGCGAAGCCGGTCCGAGTCCATGCGGCGCGGCTTGCGGGATCCGCGCCGGCGCAGGTCCGCCTTCCTCTGCGCGGCCAGCGCCGAATAGAACGGACCCGAGGTCCATGCCCCGGTCTTCAGCCGTTTCGGCCGGTAGGGACGGTACGACCCGTTCTCGTTGGACGCGAACCACAGGCCGCGCCTCAGCTCGCGTGACACCGTGGACTTGTCCCGACCGATTTCCTCCGCGATCTTCCGGATGCTCAGATGCTGTTCGCAATGCAGCTTCTCGATCAGGATCCTCTCCTCGGACGACAGGTGCGAATACTGTTGACCCATGAGTGCGACACCTTCTTAAGTTAGAAACTTCGAACACTTCCAACCCTAGACAAGGTGTTGCACTTCTATTTAGAACCCGGGGCGTAAACACGATTGCCTTCAAAGAAGATGGTCGTGACTGTGCTGGAATCAATGTTCGGTGCTATGAAGCGAAGCGTTGGTTGTGTGTCTAAGCTGGCCGCATTGTTGAATGAGTCTCAACTTCGGGGTGTCGTTTTATCGGCTGTGATGTTATTGTGGCGCGACACGCCAGCTTTATAGGCGATGAGTGGTGGCATCAGATGAGTTCGCTTGTACGTCTCCATTCTTTGTTGAAATATGTTATGCAAAGTGTGTAATTGGCATATGAAACTGTCATATTTGATGTGTTGCGTTGCGTTTATGTGAACTTATTTTCATTGTGCATATCGTTATCAATTTGTTATCAAGGACGATCGCGAGTGAAATGCGCTCATTTATATAATGGCTGTTGCATGGCTGCCCTTGAGGGACGTTCCTCTGGCATGGCTTTGCAATGAGCCGCGATGTGGTCGTAACCAACGTGGGATTCGATTGTGCGGCGAAGGAAAAATGATGGGGGGGGGAGTCGCCCTCCATCATTCAGGAAAGGGAACTGAATGGTTTATAACATTCACATATTGCAAACAAGGAAAACCGGTCGTGTGGTTGCTGCTGCGGCTGCATCCGTGCTGTGTTGCATGGGGGCTGTATTTCCAGCGACTATCGGAGTGACTGCGGCGTCGGCCGATGAACCCGTCGAATTGGTCGTCAACGGCGGATTCGAAGACGATCTTAATGGTTGGAAGTCTGGAACGGTGTGGAATAGCTCCGCATCGTCCATTGCCGTCACTGCGGATGATGTGCATGGTGGCAGTGGCGCCTTGAGCGTTACTGATCGTACATCCTCTGATGCTGGTGCAATCCAGTCTCTTGATGGCAAGGTGGAAAAAGGACAGACATATACCGGAAGTATGTGGGTCAAGGCCACGGAAGACGGTGAATTCAATATCACTGTTTGTTCGGGTAATGGTTCCGGATGTGACCAGATTGCGACCGGAACGGCGAAAGCGGGTGAGTGGACACAAATTTCAGGTACTGGAACGTTAGGTGGTAGTGGTGATTTCACCAGTCCCTCGCTGGTGATTGAAAACAAGTATGGCACGAGCAATGCCGACTTCATTGTCGACGACATTTCCGTAACCGGTTCGGATTCTGGTTCCTCATTCGTGCCGCCGACTACGGGTACGGCAACGGCAGCCAAGGCTTTCGGCGACTATTCAAACCCGATTATCGATTATTGGTATGGCGCCGATCCGTGGGCTATGGAATACAACGGACGCGTATATATCTACACTACGGGTGATGGCACTTCTGTGAATGCTGATGGCTCGTTGAATTATGACTATGAATATGACAGTACTGGGCAGATCAAGGACAATTCGTTCGCTCAAGTAAAGACCATCAATGTTCTGTCCAGTGATGACATGGTCAATTGGCGTAATGAGGGTTACATTCGTGTGGCTGGAGAACAGGGGGTGGCCACCTGGGCCAGCAATTCCTGGGCTCCTGCCGTCGCTCATAAGACCATCAACGGTAAAGAGAAGTTCTTCCTGTATTTCGCCAATGGCGGCAGCGGTATCGGTGTGCTGACCTCGGATTCTCCTGTTGGTCCGTGGAAGGACGAAACCGGTGAGCTGTTGATTAAGGGCGGTACTCCTGAATCCGCTGGTGTGGTCTGGCTGTTTGATCCCGCGGTGTTCGTGGATGATGACGGGCAGGGCTACCTGTATTACGGAGGTGGTGTTCCGACAGGCGAGGAAGAACATCCGAACACGGCTCGCGTTATTAAACTGTCCGATGACATGCTGCATACCGAAGGTGAGGCTCAGGTCATAGACGCACCTGCCATGTTTGAGGACTCCGGGATTGCCAAGATAGGTGGTACTTATTACTACTCGTATTGCACTAATTTCAGCCATGACAACGTAATTGATGGTAACACGGTCGGTTACGGCAATATCGCGTATATGACTTCAGACAACCCGATGGGGCCGTTCACTTATCAGGGTGAGATTCTGAAGAATCCGAGCACGTATTTCGGTGTTGGCGGCAACAATCATCACGCGATGGTTCAACTTGGCGACCAGTGGTATATGACCTACCATGCGCAAACGGTGGCAAAGGAATTGATGAACGGCGGTAATCTTGACGCGGCGCATGGCTACCGAAATACTCATCTCGATCCGATTACGGTTAACGAGGATGGTTCCATTGCCGATATTGCAATGACATATGAGGGTCTCTCTTCGGTGAAGAATCTGGACGCGTATCAAGATGGAGGCATTCCAGCTTCCACCATTGCATGGGATTCCGGCATTCAGAACGCATATGACCTGACTTCTGGTGTGCGCGTGGTCGATATGACTACAGACAATTCCGAAGGTCAGAAGCTCAGCAATATTAATAATGGTGAGTGGACGTCTTTGGCGAATGTCGATTTCGGGAATAACGGCGCCTCTTCGCTGACTGTGACTGCAGCTGGCAAAGCCGGAGGCATCCTTGAGATTCGTCTTGATGATCCGGATTCCGAACCTGTGGCTTCTATTTCGATTCCTGCCGGTGATGGATCCGAGTACGCCGATTACACGACCACCCTTGAGGGTGTGACAGGGGTGCATCATGTGGTGTTCTCCTTCAAATCCGATGGTGGTGCGAATGCTCAGGATGAGCTGTACGACATCACTACGTACACTTTCACGGAGTCGCAGGATGAAACTCCTTCGACTCCGGTGGACAAGTCTGATTTGCAGAGCGCAGTGAATGAGAATTCCAGCCTGAACGCTTCCGATTACACGGAAGAGAGCTGGAAGGTGTTTGCTGACGCATTGCAGAAGGCTCAGGCGGTATTGCAGGATGAATCCGCTACTGAACAGCAGGTTCAAGATGCGCTTGCTGCATTGAATAGTGCACGTGCCGGTCTGAAGCTGGCTGATGATTCCACTGATGGCGTGGATTTGGCACAAACCGGTTCCTCTGTCTTGCCTGGTGCTGTGATTGTCGCTTGCTTGGCTCTCACTGGTGTGATCGTAGCGCGAGTGCGTCGCGAGATGCGCTAGTTACCTCTTGGTAATGCGGTCATCCCGTAGCGGCAGCCTCGGGATGACCGCACATGAAACCTAGAACTGGTACTTGTTCAAGCGTAAGTTTTGGCAGTGGTAATGTCCATCACTTATCCATATGCGGGAATGTCTTATCGTCATTCATTGCTGATTTGTGCGGGCATGCTATTGGAATACGCACTCGATGTTGAGTGCTTATCATGAAAGGTTAAAAGACTTATGAATTATTTACGACAAAAAATTTCGGCTAGTGCTATCGCGGTGTTGTCGACTTGTGGGTTGATTTTGGCGCCAATGCCGGTCTTTGCGGATGATTCAACGCCATCTTCAACGCCATCGGATGGCAGTTACACCACGACTGATAGCGGTGATGGCACGTATTCCATTCCCATGTTGAACACGGATGTTCCGGATATCAGTGTTATTCGTGTGTCGAAGGACGATCCGAATAACAAAGACGGTCGTGATGTGTATTACATGGTGAGTACCACTATGGAGCTCAGTCCCGGATCTCCAATTATGAAATCCTATGATCTGGTCAATTGGTGGATAGTCACGTACGTGTATGATCGCATTTCTATGAGCGATGCTTCATCCTTGCGCAATGGAGCTAGCTCGTATGGCGAAGGCGAGTGGGCTCCGTCGCTGCGCTATCACAATGGCCGCTTCTACGTGTTATTCAATACGAACAACCTTAATGGCGCTTATATCTACTACACCGATGATATTGAGAATGGTCCTTGGACGAAGATTGCCCTTAATCGGGGATTCCATGATCCGTCATTGTATTTTGATGAGCAAGGGAGTCCTTGGATTATCTCCGGCGTCAACCAATATAGGCTGTCCGATGATTTAACCACGGTGGTGGAGAGCCATGAGAATATCATCTCTGCCGAACAGTTCACTGATGATCTTGGTGAGACTCCTACCGGATTTGAAGGATCTCAGACTTTCAAAATCGGTGATTATTTCTATACTCCAACGATTTACTGGGGCAAAGACGGTCGTACGGTGATGCTGCTGCGCACCACTGATTTGCTTGATGGCTCCAAATACGAAGCCAAAAAGTATTATCTAGGTGCTTTCGCACAAGGTAGCCTTGTTGAAGTCGACAACGGTGATGGCACGACGTCTTGGCATGGATTCTTCTTCCGAGACACATATCCGACCGGACGTATTCCCGGTTTGATTCCTGCAACGTGGGGTGATGACGGATGGCCTGTGTTTGGGGACAATAATCAGGTAAGCGCGTCGGACACCTACGACAAACTGATTGATTTGCCTGCTGATTTGGAGAATCTGGTTCGCCAGCGTTCCCTGGTCAATTCGGACGATTTTGATAATGACGCGCCTCATCAGTCTTATCAGGATCAGGATTGGTGGACTCTGGAGGAGCCTCCTCAGGTTGACGATTCTCTGATTGGAATCGAGCTGGTGGACAATGGCGATTTCGAAAACGGGACTGAATCGTGGACCCCTCAGTGGAATGGTACGCTTACCGCGATTACGGATGGTTCTCTTTCTGGAACCACGAGTCTTGCTGTGACGAATCGTGGCGAATACAATGGCGCTGGCCCGGGTCAATCTATGGATGGAAAATTGCAGCAGGGCGTGACATATCGTGCCAGTGCAACGATTCGATACGACCATGAGATGGACGGCGTCGATTCATCGGCTGTGACTTCCCACCTGTTTTATGTGGCGATTCAATATGCAGACGGCACAATTAATCGTGTGGCCACAGGAACAGTGAAACGTGGGGAGACGACTACTATCACAGGTGAGTTCTCCATCCCATCCGACGCTAATGTGGAAGGTTCCAAACTCATTGTCGAAACCGCGTGGGGTGCGGAAGGCACGTGCATGGATTACGTCATCGACGATATTTCCCTGATCGGTCTTGCTGATGAGAAGGAATATCCGGTCGCCGAAGAATACCAACCCAATGGTTCGAATCTTGATTTGGTATGGGAATGGGGACATAATCCAGATAACCGATATTGGTCTCTCACTGATCGTGAAGGCTGGTTGCGTTTGACCAATGGGCACAAGGTTTCCGCCACGGCCAAATATATGAAAGGCACTTATGGCGACCTGACATATTTTGAAACCGCCCGTAACGTTTTGTCGCAGCGTACCTTTGGCGGATCCATGTCTGTGGAAACCCACATGGATGTCAGTCATATGAAGGATGGAGACACCGCAGGCCTCGCTACATATACCCGTAGTTTTGCCTATGCCGCTGTGCGTCAAGAAAATGGACAGCGAACGTTGGGCGTGGTCAAGCGTGTCTACGACAATGGCGTGAAGGACGCGGACGGTAATATCGTTGACGATACGATTGATCGTGACGCTGAAGAGGCCTTTGTATCGGGCGGCACAGTGACATTGCCAGATGATGCGACCAATGTGTGGATCAAGTCGGACAACACACTGGATAATGCGAGTGGTAAGTTGACGATTCAGTATTGGTACAGTCTGGACGGTAAGCAATGGTCCAAGCTTGGCGACGAGCAGGGGCCGCTGACTTACGATTGGAGCTTGTCGCACTTTAAGGGGTATCGAATCGGCTTGTTCAATTACGCCAAGGAGAATACGGGTGGTTATGTCGATTTTGATTACTATGACTTGAGCGACGTGTTGACTTCTGACGGCAAAGCTGTGGATACGTCTAAGCTGCGTTCGGCCATTGATCAGGCTGACTCTCTGCAGTCTGCGGAATATCCTATGGATGAGTGGGATAAGATGCTCACGCTACTTGATAAGGCAAAGCAGGCGTTGGCATCCGATCCTTCCACGCAAAATGAGGTGGATGCCCCGCAGCGTGCACTGAGTTTGCAGCTCGCGCAATTGGCGGTTGACCGTCAGTCTGGTGATGGCGGAAATCCTGGTGGTGGTGATCAGACCGGTGACGGTAACCAGTCGGGTAACGGCGATCAGACCGGTGATGGCGGCCAGCAACAGTCTTCTACTGCTGATGATAATTCATCTGAACTGTCATCAACTGGTTCGTCCGTAACACCGATGGTGCTGTCTGCAATTGCCCTGATGCTGGCTGGCATCAGTGTCATTCGGATACGCCGCTCTTCGCGCTGAAATATCGCCGCAGCCTGTTGGTTGCAGCGATTGAATGTGCGGAATCAGTGATGTGTCGCAATGGTGGGTTGTGCGAATGCTCGGCAACGTGGATTCGTACAACCCATCCTGTTATGTTGAGACCGCGGCGTGAGACATGGTGGAGCATGACATCGGCGTAGAATGTGCGATTTTGGAAACAAAGGAGCTGGTGTGTGGGCGGCTGGCAGTTTTCATTTCGAATCGACGGCGTTCTCCTGATATCAAGTATGGCTGTGTATCTATGTTGCCGTTATGTGGTGATGTTAGCGGAGTGAGTAATTCGGATATGGTTCGCCCTTATGAACATATGTATGGCTTATGTCGTCCGCCGAAGCATGGTTGCGATTAGCGAAAATCAGGTATTGCGGCGTTATGTCCGGCGCCATGTCATTATCGTATGGCGCACTCACGATACAATACCGTCCTAGCATGGGCGTCGCGGCATGAGACGACGCATTGTGCAGACAGGTGTGGCGTCGAACAACGAACGCGAGGTAAACGTAGATGGCGGTGAATTCCAGCGTGGAGAAACAGCCGGTCGACCAGCAGGCGAGCGGTGAGGTGCAGGCTGAAATCGATACGCGGTCCGATGGTGTTTCGCCCATGCCCAACGACGTTTCCAAACATAACGATGTTTCCAAGCATCCGGTGGCGTCCATTCCCGAATCGACGCTGTCGCTGGCCGATATTGAGCGTAAGCGCTCGCATCCTGCATTGTGGCTGGCTTATGCGCTGCTGGTGATTGCGGCCATTGTGGTGCCGTATTGGTGGGGGCGTGCGATTGCGGTGAACGATACGCAGTGGCTGCTTGATAATTTGAGCGCGCTTGAGCCGCGCGGCGCCGCGTTTGTTGCCTGGACGGTGACGCTGATTGCCGTTTCCGGCCTTGGTCTGCTGGTTGTTGACGCCCATCGGCGCTTGTGGGGCGCGGTTTTTGTGATTGGCTTGGCGGCGGAGCAACTCATTGCCGGCCTGCGCATTCTGAAAATTGATTTTTGGTATGCGACATATGTGGTGTACGGAGAGTCGTCGGCATTGGCGAATGCGGCGAATCTTGGCATTATTTCAGTTGGTATTGGCGTTGCCGTTTTCGCGGTGCTGTGGGTGGGATTGTTGGTGACGATTAAAAAAGAGTCGCCGTTGAATGTGCTGACGCGCAGTTGGGCGTCGTTTATCTTTTTTTTGTGATTGAGACGATTGCTTTGCTTGTTGTGATGTTTGGCGGCCTGCTGACGTTGGTCTGATTCGTGGTGTCTGGTGCTCCTGTATAATTGACCCTTGGCGTATTTCGCCCGCGGATAGAGAGCGCGCCGGCATCGGGCCGGTAGCACCGCGCAGCAATATAAGGAGGATGCCGTGGCACTGACGGCTGAAGAAAAGCAGGAAATCATCGCTAAGTACGCGACCCATGAAGGTGACACCGGCTCTCCGGAGGTCCAGGTTGCTCTGCTGAGCAAGCGTATCGCTGATCTGACCGAGCACCTCAAGGAGCACAAGCACGACCACCACTCCCGTCGTGGTATGCAGCTGATGATCGGTGACCGTCGTCGCCTGCTTGACTACCTCAAGCGCGTCGACATCAACCGTTACCGTTCCCTCATCGAGCGTCTGGGTCTGCGTCGATAATTGAAGACTTCCGCCCGAGTACCTAGGATGGTGCTCGGGCGTTTTACATATCGCCAGCCAACGGCAACAACGGCAAGAGGGTTAGAGGATAGGCCAGCAGGTAAGGCCGACAGGAGAACCCGAATGAAGGGGTTGACACGAGGAACGACGGCCAAGGGGTCAGTCGAAACAAGGTATGTGACGTCCGCTGAAGAGGACAGTTGCGGTTCAAGCGAGTCGCCGAACCGCAGCACAGTATGTAGGAATAATTAGAAAATTAAAGAAGGAGGAACCCTATGGAGGGTCCCGAAATCAAGGCCGTTGAGGCAGTAATCGACAATGGATCGTTTGGTAAGCGCACGCTGCGCTTCGAGACCGGCCGCCTCGCCCAGCAGGCCGATGGCGCTGTGGCCGCCTACCTCGACGACGATTCCATGATTCTGTCCACCACCACCGCCGGTTCCAGCCCGAAGGAGAACTACGACTTCTTCCCGCTGACTGTCGATGTTGAAGAGAAGATGTACGCTGCCGGCAAGATCCCGGGCTCGTTCTTCCGTCGTGAAGGCCGCCCGAGCTCCGAGGCCATCCTCGCCTGCCGTATCATCGACCGCCCGCTGCGCCCGCTGTTCCCGCACACCCTGCGCAACGAAGTGCAGGTCGTCGAGACCGTGCTCGCCGTGAACCCTGATGACGCTTACGATGTCATCGCCCTGAACGCCGCTTCCGCCTCCACTATGATCTCCGGTCTGCCGTTCGAAGGCCCGGTCTCCGGTGTGCGTCTGGCGCTGATTGATGGCCAGTGGGTTGCCTTCCCGCGTTGGAGCGAGCGTGAGCGCGCCGTGTTCGAGATTGTGGTCGCTGGCCGCGTGATCGAGAACGGTGATGTTGCCATCGCCATGATCGAGGCCGGTGCCGGCAAGAACGCCTGGCACCTCATCTACGACGAGGGTCAGACCAAGCCCGATGAGGAAGTCGTGGCCGGTGGTCTTGAGGCCGCCAAGCCGTTCATCAAGGTGATTTGCGAGGCTCAGGACGAGCTCAAGAAGATCGCCGCCAAGGAGACCAAGGAATTCCAGCTCTTCCCGGAGTACACCGACGAGCTGTACGCCCGCATCGACGAGATCGCTCACAAGGATCTGGACGAGGCCCTCTCCATCGCCGAGAAGCTGCCGCGTCAGGACCGCATCCATGAGATCAAGGAGCACGTGCGCGAGGTGCTCGCGGACGAGTTCACCGATATGGACGATGCCGAGAAGGACAAGGAACTCGGCAACGCCTTCAAGGAACTGCAGCGCCAGATCGTGCGTCGCCGCATCCTGACCGAGGACTACCGCATCGACGGCCGTGGCCTGCGCGACATCCGCACCCTGTCCGCCGAGGTGGACATTGTGCCTCGCGTGCACGGTTCCGCCCTGTTCCAGCGTGGCGAGACCCAGATTCTGGGCGTCACCACGCTGAACATGCTCAAGATGGAGCAGCAGATCGACGCGCTGTCCGGTCCGCAGTCCAAGCGTTACATGCACAACTACGAGATGCCGCCGTACTCCACTGGTGAGACCGGCCGCGTCGGTTCCCCGAAGCGCCGCGAAATCGGCCACGGCGCCCTCGCCGAGAAGGCTCTCGTGCCGGTGCTGCCGAGCCGCGAAGAGTTCCCCTACGCCATCCGACAGGTCTCCGAGGCCATCGGTTCCAACGGTTCCACTTCGATGGGTTCCGTGTGCGCCTCCACGCTGAGCCTTTTGGCTGCCGGCGTGCCGCTGAAGGCTCCGGTTGCCGGCATCGCCATGGGCCTCGTGTCCGGCGACGTTGATGGCAAGCACATCTTCAAGACCCTCACCGATATTCTGGGTGCCGAGGATGCCTTCGGCGACATGGACTTCAAGGTGGCCGGTACTTCCGAGTTCATCACCGCCCTGCAGCTCGACACCAAGCTCGACGGCATCCCCGCCGACATCCTGGCCGCCGCTCTGCAGCAGGCCAAGGAAGCCCGCGCCACGATTCTCGAGGTCATCAACGAGTGCATCGACGGCCCGGCCGAGATGAGCGAGTTCGCTCCGCGCATCATCACCACCTCCGTCCCGGTTGAGAAGATCGGCGAAGTCATCGGCCCGAAGGGCAAGATGATCAACCAGATTCAGGAAGACACCGGCGCTGAAATTGCCATCGAGGATGACGGTACCGTCTTCATCTCCTCCGAGGGTGGCGAGGCTGCTGAGAAGGCCAAGGCCATCATCGACCAGATTGCCAACCCGCACGTGCCCGAGGCCGGCGAAACCTACAACGGCAAGGTCGTCAAGACCACGTCGTTCGGCGCTTTCGTGAACCTCACCCCCGGCACCGACGGCCTGCTGCACATCTCCCAGATCCGCAACCTGGCCAACGGCGAGCGTATTGACGCTGTCGAAGACGTGCTCAAGGAAGGCGACACCGTTGAGGTGATCGTTCAGGGTGTCGATGATCGCGGCAAGATCTCCCTGGCCATTCCTGGTTTCGAGGATCAGGAGAACAACGCCCGCCCGAGCCGTGGCGATCGCGATGACCGCCGTGGCGGCCGTGGCCGTGGTGACCGTGACGATCGCCGTGGCGGCCGTGGCCGTCGCTCCGAGCGTGATGACCGTGACTTCGACGATCGTGACGACCGTCCGCGTCGCCGTCGCTCCGATGACTTCGAGGATGATTACGACGACCGTCCGCGTCGCCGTCGCTCCGATGACCGTGACTTCGATCGCGATGATCGCGATGATGATCGTCCGCGTCGCCGTCGTTCTGCCGACCGTGACTTCGACGATCGCGATGACCGTGATGCTCGCGACTCCCGTGACGATGATCGTCCGCGTCGCCGTCGCTCTTCCGATCGCGATGACCGTGGCGATCGTGATGACCGCCGTGGCGGTTCCCGTGGCCGTGGCCGTGGCTCGGACCGTAACCCGCGCTACGCCACCGACGACAACTACGACGACTACCGCGCCGACCGCGAAGAGCGTACTGAGCGCCCGCGTCGCCGCGTCCGTCGCGACTTTGATCCGTTCGAGGACTAAATCCCTCTCACGGATCGGTCGCGGCATAGCCGCTCCCCTCACCTACGGGAAGCCCGTAGGGCTTCCCGCTTAACGGTTCGGCATTCGAGGACTGATCGTTCTCTAGCTTCTCTCGGGTGAGAAGGGCTTGATCGCAAACCAAAAGGCTTCTATACCGTTTCATTCGGTATAGAAGCCTTTTTGGTTTTTCGGCTTCTTCGCGCTGCATATTTCGATGTTGAATAAGGCACTCGTGCTGCCGCCATGTACGTTTAGTTGTCGGTTGACAACTATTCCCATGCATCAAGAATGGCGGATGATCATCGAAGGTACTCATGGGCGTTGATCACTGTGGCAACAACAAAGGCCGGGCCCTTGTGAGAGCCCGGCCTTTATGTCGTATGGCGGCGGATTAATCCTTAAAGGCTAATCCGTTGTCAATCAGCGTTACAGAATCGCCATGCACACGAAGTCCAGAATGAACAGCGCGGCCACAGTCCAGATGATCGGGTGAACCTCCTTGGCCTTGCCCTTGCAGGTCTTCACGATGCAGTACATGATGAAGCCTCCGGCGATGCCGTAGGAGATGGAGTAGGAGAAGGCCATGAACACGGCGGCGAAGAACGCCGGAATGGCTTCGGCGATGTCGTCCCACTTGACTTCCTTCAGGGAAGCGGCCATCATGCAGCCGACGATCACCAGCACGCCGGCGGTTGCGGCGGACGGCACGGCGGAGACGACCGGGGCCAGGAACGCGGACAAGGCGAAGCAGATCGCCACAACCACGGAGGTCAGGCCGGTTCGGCCGCCTGCGGCGATGCCGGCGGAAGACTCGACGTAGGTGGTGGTGTTCGAGGTGCCGCAGATGGCGCCGATGGAGGTGGCGATGGAGTCGGCGAACAGGGCCTTGTCCATCTTGGAGGAGAAGCCGTGGCCGTTCTCCAGAGCCTTCTCATCCTCGGCGGAGAAGATGCCGGTGCGGCGGCCGGTGCCGATGAAAGTGCCCAGGGTGTCGAACGTATCGGACATGGAGAAGGCGAAGATGGTCACGATGACCAGCGGCAGCTTGGTCGGATCAGAGAACAGTGCCGGGAAGCCCTCGGCGGAGAAGATCGCGCCGAAGGTCTGCGGCAGCTGGGAGAAGGTCTCGCTGATGGACTGCGAGTTGGACCAGATGGTCACGCCGAACGGGATGCCGATTACGGTGGTGATGGCGATGGCCAGCAGCATGCCGCCCTTAACCTTCATCACGGTGAACACAATGGCCAGTACGAGGCCGATCAGGAAGACCCACAGCACCTTGTCGTTAAAGTTGGCCAGACCCGGGGTAGCCGCAACGGCACCGCCCTTGGCGGCGGCCTTCGGATCGCCGGGAGTGAACTTGATCAGGCCGACGTTCAGCATGCCCACGTAGGCCACGAACAGGCCGATGCCGCCGCCGATGGCGTGTTGCAGGGACTCCGGGATGGCCAGGATGATCATCTTGCGGATCTTGGTGACGGTGATGAGGATGTTGATCAGGCCGCACAGGAACACCATGCACATGGTCTGCTGCCAGCTGAAGCCGAGGCCGAAGCACACGGTGTAGGTGAAGAACGCGTTGAGGCCCATGCCGGCGGCCTGGGCGTACGGCACGTTGGCGAACAGGCCCATGACCAGGTGCCGATGATGGCCGCGATGATGGTGGCCAGGAACACGCCGCCCCACGGCATACCCGTCTGCGACAGGATCTGCGGGTTGACGACGATGATGTAAGCCATCGCGAAGAACGTGGTCAGGCCGGCCAGAATCTCAGTCGAGACGGTCGTGCCGTTTTCCTTCAAATGGAAGAACTTCTCCATTTACTCTCTACTTCCTTGGGTTTATGCGGGGGCTGCGCACCGCGTGCATAATGCTGCGGCTGGCCCCGGCGAGAATTGCGACTCGCCCTGATCGGCCTGCCCAACGCGCGTCAGGCGCTGCGCACCCAATCAGAACCGTGGCCGATTATAGCTTGTGGAGGCAACGTGAACGGGTCCGGGAGTAGACTGACTGCCAGAATAATTCGGAACAACTCAGGGGACACGCAGGACACACCCGTGGAAGGAAGGCGCGCGATGAAACCGGCCGTCGAAGTCAGCATCACCTCTTGGAAGAAGAATGTCGTCAAGCCCGGTCAGGAGTACGGCCGCGTACTGCTGATGCCCGGCACCGGCTACAACTGCGACCGTCCGCTGCTCTACTGGTCGGCCCAGGCTCTGGTCGAGGCCGGCTGGCGAATCGACCGCATGAACGTACGCAACGCTTCCGACGACCTGTCCACGGTGATTCCGGTCCTCAATCAGGCGATTGACGGCTGGGTGGCCGCCGCGCGCGAGTCCGGCGCGGGTAAAGCCGGTGATTCCGGGGATGGCGTTGCCGCCGATGATTCTGCTACCGTGCTGGCCGATGGCGCAGCTGGCTCGCCGAACCGTGATTCCGACACCCCGTCCGGCCCTCGCCTGTTGCTGATCGGCAAGTCGCTGACGACGATGACCTACCCACATGTGGCCTCACACTACGGTCTGCCGTTCGTGCTGCTGACCCCGGTGCTGCATCACGCCGACTTCGATCCATCCGCCCGGGTGATTCCGGTGCCGGCTGTCGGCGATGATATCGTCGCCGAATCCGAGGCCCCGAGCGTGGCCGAAGCAAGGGCGATCATCCGCGCGGAACAGGCCGGCCAGTCGCACGCCGCCAGCTCCCGATACTCCGGCCCGGCACCGCTGATCTGCGCCGGCACCGCCGACCCGTTCTACGATCAAGCCCGCGCCAACGCGCTCACCCCGCACGTGCACGAATACCCGGATGCCAACCATTCGATCGAGGTGCCCGGCCACTGGCGTCGCTCGCTCGACTATCTGAAGGAAGTCACCGCGTCCGTAGCCCAGTACGCCGCCACGCTGTAATGCCCCGCGACACGCCCGAATTCTGCAATGTCGCTGACCATCCGTAATCTAATCATCCGTAAACCACAGACCGTTGGTTGAAGTGCGCGCGAGTGCATTTCCGAAGTTTGGTTCGCCAAGCCAGCGCAGGTTGAGAGATATAAGCCCGTCAAGGGCCGGCGAAGGTCGCTTCGCGAGATTATATTGCTCTGCCTGTGCGCAGGGCTTTTTTGTTGCCCGGCCGAAAGTTCCGAACTCCAAGTCAACGGCCGACTTAGGAAGGAACGCCATGAAGAGGCCCGAAAAGGAAGCGGTAGTCGCTCAGCTTACGGAAGAATTCCGTAACGCTGACGCCGTCTACCTGACCGAGTACCGCGGGCTTACCGTTCCGCAGATTTCCGATCTGCGTGAAAAGCTAGGCCGCGATACTTCCTACACCGTGGCAAAGAACACGCTGGCACGCATCGCCGCCAAGGAAGCGGGCATTGAGGGTCTCGACGAGATTCTCTCCGGCCCGACCGCCATCACCTTCGTGAAGGGCGACTTCATCGAGGCTGCGAAGGTCATCCGTGACTTCGCCAAGGACAACAAGGCTCTTGTCATCAAGGGTGCCGCCGCTGACGGCACTGTCTACGATGCCGAGGGCGCCAAGAAGCTGGCAGACCTCAAGTCCCGCCCGCAGCTGCTTGCCGAATTCGCCGGCGACATCAAGGCATCGATGGCCAAGGCCGCGTACCTGTTCAACGCTCTGCCTACCAAGGCTGTGCGCACGATCGACGCCCTGCGCGAAAAGCAGGAGAAGGCTGCCTGATTTACGCCCTCACGGCATGAATCAGTCGCTTCGATAATTTAAACAATAAGGTTTATTAGGCAGCGGATCTACCACTTCGTCCGCCGCCAAGATTGAAAGGAAGCCATAATGGCTAAGTACACCAACGATGAGCTGCTGGAAGCCTTCGGCGAGATGACCCTGGTCGAGCTCTCCGAGTTCGTGAAGGCCTTCGAGGAGAAGTTCGACGTCGAGGCTGCCGCTCCGGTTGCCGCTGTTGCCGCTGTTGCTGGCGCTGCTGCTCCGGCTGAGGAAGAGAAGGATGAGTTCGACGTCATCCTCTCCGCCGTCGGCGACAAGAAGATCCAGGTCATCAAGGCTGTCCGCGCCATCACCAACCTCGGCCTGGCCGAGGCCAAGGCTCTTGTCGACGGCGCTCCGAAGGCCGTCCTCGAGAAGGCCAAGAAGGAAGATGCCGAGAAGGCCAAGGCTCAGCTGGAAGAGGCTGGCGCCAGCGTCGAGCTCAAGTGATTTGTGCGGCATAAGCCGCAATCACAGCTTTTCGAGGAACCCCGCACCTGTGTTTCAGGCTGCGGGGTTTCCGCATACTGAGTAGACTAGTTGACGAGGACGAGGCGGAGAACGCGATCCGGCGTGGAAACACAAAGCTGGCAATGAGCGAAAGTTGTCAATTCTGTGCCCAGTAATCCGCCAAAAGCCGGTAAAAGATGACACAATGGCACGTAGTGTGGTCAAATAGTGTGTCCAGGAAGGCGGTCACGGTGAGCGAGTGGACGGTGAAGATCAACGGTGTCGACCGGATCAGCGTCAAGCCGGGGGAGTGCGTGGAAATCGGCCGTAAGCCGTTACGCCCCCTTGCCGATGATGGCAACACCCGCCTTGACGTCGCCGATCAAACCAAATCGATGTCCAAACGGCACGCCATGTTCACGGTAAAAAGCAATGGCACGGCCTCGGTCCGTGATCTTGGATCGACCAATGGATCGTATGTGGTGCGGGAAAATGGCGATTTGTTGCGCTTGCCGGCCAATGCCGAGTTCCTGTTGCCGACGTCTCCCATGCGCATGCAGTTCGGCGATGTGCCTGCGGACTTCATTCGTGTCGACGATCCAGTGGCAAAGCCGCTCGACCTCAAGGTGCCTGATTTGTTTGGCTATGCGGTTCACGAAGCACCGCAGGAGCCGGATGCGGCGGATATGTCCGTCGACGATATTCTTGATTTGCGGGCCGGCGAGCCGACCGCCATCTTCAGCGCGGATAATGTTCGACGCAAGGTCGACGAGCTTGAACTTGGCTCGCTGAATATCACGCAGCCAGTGACGAAAAACGATGAGCCGGCCATACCCCGTGATCTGTTCGCGGATGCGTTGGCCCAGCATGCCGAGCAGGAGACCGAACGCAAAAACCAGCAGGCCATGAACTCCGTGGCACTGCCGAAGCAGCAGACCGAACCTGAGTCGACGATTGTAACGCCTGCATCCAAGCACAGCAGGATCTCCGGTATTGTTCCAGTAGATGCCATCGCCCATGCCGTTGTTAAGCACGCTCCCAGCACAAGCGAGCCGGCAGTGGCGTCGGCGGCGGTTGTTGAATCCGATGCAGCGGCTGGCGCAAGCAAGTCAGCCGAAAACGTTCAGTCCGCTCCGAATACCAGGAATGCCGGCGATTCTCAGCCGGCGGACACTGTCGAACAGCATGCTGAAGTTGCCCAGCCTGAAGCCGCCCGGGAAGCCGAAGCCGCTCAATCTGAAAACACCCAGCCTGAGACCGCTCAGCCGGCAACCGCCCAGTCTGAAACCGACCAGCCGGCAGCTGACGTACCGGACGATCAGCAGCGGACCGCAGCCGAAGCATATCAAGAAGCCACCGCAGCAGGCGTAGCAGACCAGCAGCCGGCTGCCGAAACCGCCCAGCAGTCGGTATCCGAAGCATATGATATCGACTCCACGGGCGTACACACTCCGGTCTTCGAGCCCGGCTCGGTGTTCGAGCGTGTGGCCAAGGGCGAGCTGAAAGCACAGGAGCCGGCAGTCGAAGTCGATGGCCTGACCTCTGACGAGGCAAAAACCACGCAAGATTTCAATGTTCAATTCGAAGTCGCCCGTCATCCCGAATTGCTGGCGTTCCTCGCCATGAATCCGTACCTGTACGACGACATGTATTCTTGGCTCGCCGCCCGTGGCGAGGCCGATATTGACGAAGCCCTGTCTCACAACAAGGGCTATCAGGAATACCGCGAAGCGGTTGGAAAGTGAGTCGAGAGATGACCCAGAGCCAGACTCAGAACCAGAATCTCACGGAAGGTCTGAATCGCATCCGTCGCTGGCGTGACCAATACCGCAGCATGCAGCCGCCATCGCCGCTCGAGGATGTGAATCAACTGGCCGCGAAGCTGGAGATGACCCATGCCCATCCCTCCGGCATCGCCCAGCTGTTCGCTTCCGGCCATGTCCGGTTGGATTCGTTGTTCCGCGACACGGGTGTGCTTAAGGCCGCCGAACGCCATATTGGGCGCGTGCTGGATGACCAGGCCGCCAAACGCAGGATTTCCGGCGTGGCGGAGTTGTCGCTCGTGGTCGGCGTGGCCACATGGAAGGGCAACGCGCTGCCGGTGCTGTTGTACCCGGTGAGCGTCACGATCGAGGGTGATGGCTTGTCGACCACCATTCGATTCACCGGTCGCGTGGCCCTGAACGTCGCGTTCGTCAATACATTGCGTGAGCAGGGGGTGTTCCTGGATGAGGATTCCCTGTTTGACGGTGCCAGCTATGACAGTGGCACTCCCGAAACTTCCGCGATGTTCGCCCGTATTTCGTCCGAAGCGTCGGAGCGTATCTCCGACTTCGCCATCGAGCGCCAGATTGTGCTCGGATGCTTCATGGACCCCTCGTCGCAGATGATCAGCGAAAGCCGACAGTTCATCGACCAGCTGGAGAACGGCCCCACCGGCAATGTGCTGTTGGACGCGCTTGCCGGCGACGAATCCGCCCGCACCGCGCTCAAAGATGCCAATATTCCGCAATACAGTCCTTTCGACGTAGACCCGCATGCCGAGTACGAAGTCGGCGATGTGGACAATACGGTGCGATATGCCGCGTCACTTGCTGCCAATGGCCATAGCATCGTGGTCGACGGCACCTTCCCGAAGGGCACCGCGGAGCAGGCTGTGGCCATCGCATCGCGCTGCCTGATGAATGGTCGTTCCGTGCTGTACGTGCCCGGCGTGGCCGAGCAGAAGCGTCTGTTCATCCAGACGGCTTCCGCCAATGAGATGAAGGCGCAGGTACTGGATGTATCCGATGAACACGCCAACGCCGCGCTTGATAAGCAGCTGATTGCCGCAGTCGGATTCCAGCCCGGAGTCGCCACCCAGCGATTCGACCAGCTGGCCGACGAACTCGTGGGCGTGCGCTCGCGCTTGACCCGCTATCTGGGCGACCTGCACGGGGGCAACGATAAGTGGAATGTGTCCGCATACGAGACCATTCAGAATCTGGCCCGTATCTCCGTGCTCCCGACGCACCCTGCCACCCACGTTCGACTTGACGAGTCAAGTGCCCTGAGCATCGCCAACGATATTGACACATGGATCGGCAAGATGGAACGCGCCGGCGAGCTCGGCGAATACACCATCGGCCCGGAAGACACCGCATGGTACAAGGCGTCCATCACCACTGAAGAACAGGCAGTAACCGCCTACCAGCGCGTGGACGATTTGCTGCGTCGCTTCCTGCCCGCCACCCGTGAGCAGGTGGCACGCACCGTGCAGACCTGCGGATTCCCGGTTCCTCCCACCACCCGCGAGTGGGAGCGTCAGGTTACGGTTTTGAAGAATCTGCGACGAGTGCTTGACGTGTTCCAGCCGGAGATTTTCGAGCGAGACATCAGCTCCATGATCGAGGCCACCAAGCCGAAGAGCCAGCGCAAGGCCGAGGGCACGTCGATGGGATTCTGGGAGCGCCGCCGCCACATCAAGGAAGCCAAGGATCTGCTGCGCGTCGGCGCGCAGGTCGAGGACTTGCACGAAGCGTTGAAGGTAGTCGCCAAGCAAGGGGAGCAGTGGCATCAGTTCGTGCCTCACGGCGGTTGGCCGGTGCTGCCCAGCAAGCTCGACGAGATCATCTCCACCCAAGAGGCGCTGGTCAGCAATATGACCGCGCTGGATACCGTGCTTTCCACCACACCCGCTGGTGGCAATCTGGAAACCGCCGATTTCGAGAAGGTGGAAGCACGCCTGAAAGCACTGCTGGATGATCGCAAGGCACTGGACACCTTGCCGGAGCGTTGCCTGCTGGAGCAGGAATTCGCCTCTGCCGGACTGAACGAACTGGTCGCCGATCTCAACGCTCGCCGAGTGAGCGTGGAGCAGGTGCGCGGCGAAGTGCAGCTGGCCTGGTGGACCACCGTGTTTGAGGACATTGTGCGTTCGTCCGCCATCATCTCCAACCAGGATGGTGCCGCGCTGCAGGCCGCATCCGACCGCTTTGCGCAGGTCGATGTGGAGCACGTGCGCTCCATCGGACCGATGGTGTCGCAGGAATCCATGCGCCGCCTGTGCGACATGCTGTTCTCCCGCACTCAGGAAGCCAACCAGATGCACACCGTGCTGGCAGGGCGCGCCAGTGTGTCGCTGAGCAGGATTCGCCGTGATCATCCGGAGATTCTGGCCGCGGCCAAGCCGATTCTGGTGGCCGCGCCGGGTACGCTCGCCGCACTCACCGAGCCGGGTGTGCTGGCTGATGTGGCGATTCTCGATGCGTGCGCGCACATTCCCGCTATCGAGTTGCTGTCCATCATCGGCCGCGTGCAGCAGGTGGTGGTGATCGCCCACTGCGCGACGGTAACCAGCGAAAGCGTCAAGCAGCTGATCGACACGTTGCCTCATATCGAGGTGGATGCTGCCCCGTCTCGCCGTGCGCCGCGCCTGTCCGCATTCCTTGAATCCGAGGGATATGGTCCTGTTCGCTATGATGTGGCCACCGAGCCGGCTGCCGGTGAGGTGCGATTCCACCGTGTGGAAGCGAGCGGTGTGCCGGTTATGTCTTCTGGTCTGGTGGAATCCAGCCAGCCGGAGATTGATGAAGTGGTGCGTCTGATTACGCAACGTGCCGCCGGTTTTGCCGTGGTTCCTTCCAGCTATCGACTTGTGGTCGTGATGTTGACCGACGCATTCCGCACACGCTTGGGTGCCGAATTGAAGTCGTTGGCAGGCAAATCCAAGGCGATGGGCCGATTCCTGCGCCATGTGCGGTTGGTTTCCTTGCGTGACGTGGCCGGAGGTCGTGCCACTGACGTGATTCTGTCGATGTGCTATGCGAAAACCACGCACGGACGTCTGCTTCAGCAGTTCGGTCCGCTCGAAAGCACAGGCGGTCGCGGACTGTTGCTGGATGCCCTGGCATTGGCGGACCACAGCTTGGATATTGTGTCGGCCTTTGGTTCCGAAGATTTGGATGAAGAACGACTGCACCAGTCCGGTCCTCGGTTCCTGAAGACCATGTTGACGTGGGCCGAACAGCTTGACGACCGTCCGGTGCTTCCGTTGCGTGATGCGGCAGGCGGCAACGTGCTGTTCGACGATATCGCCGACAGGTTGCGCGCGCGAGGACTGAACGCTGCTGTTGATTATGGATTCGACAAGGGCGTGAAGATTCCGCTCGTGGTGGGATTGAAGGACAAGCCGTTTGCCTTGGCCGTGCAGACCGATGACGCGAACTTTATGTCCGTGCAATCCACGCGTAGGCGTCATCGTTTGTCGGCACAGGATCTCATTTCCTTGGGCTGGAATGTGATGACCGTCTGGAGTGTCGCCGCCTTCGTGAACCCCGATAAGGAAGTCGACCGTATCGTCAGCCGTATCGGTGAGATCTATCGCGAGGTTGAATAACCATGGCGGAATACTCGGCTACACGGCGCACACCGCGCAAGCACAAGCGCGTGGTGATGAAGGGCACTGAGCAGTTTGACGCTGACGGTGTCAAACTCGAGCCCGGAGACATGCAGACCGACCAACAACGGCAATCCGACGACGACAAACGCATCCTCGGCGAACTGCCGCCGCATTGGGCCGTTTTTAACGAGCGCGAGTAGGAGTTGGGGCGCACTCTGTGCGCCCCAACACTGTGTTTTCCGCAGCCTGTCGGCTGCGGAAAACACAGGAT
>OBXV01000380.1_pt1 | contig 25345 bp, 20 predicted proteins | sample 1495451 | NCBI WGS metagenome assembly OBXV01 (sample SAMEA2580178, study PRJEB22360) | human gut metagenome | biome: human gut; feature: human-associated habitat; material: faeces | place: Denmark | collected 2008/2010 | reverse complement strand
CGACCTTGTCTCCCGCCTTGACGCCACCTCGGCGGACCACCGCCGCATAGGATGTCATGCCCGCATCGGTTGCGGCGGCGCCGTTCACAAAATCGACTTCATCCGGGATGCGCACCAATGCTTCGGTCCCTATGACGATTTTCGGCCCGAAACCGCCATCAAACGATGAGCCAGGGCATCCTGCTGACGTGGTCGGGCAGATTGCTACACGGTCACCGACCTTGAAGTCGGTGACACCGTCGCCGACCGCGCTGATGACACCGGCATCCTCATGGCCAAGCGTCACCGGCACCTGGCCGAGCATGGTCATCCAACCGGGATCAGTCAGAATGCCGACATCGGTATGGCAAATGCCAGCCGCCTTCACATCGATGACGACCTTGCCCGGCCCGGCACTCGGTTCCGGCAGTTCTTCCAATCTCAATGGTTCGTTCGTTCCAGTGAATCTCCAAGACTTCATATTCGCTCCTTTGCATTGCCGACGCTATCGTGCGTCCGTGCATTCACGAACCGCCCCATTGCGATTCAGGTTCTACGCTACTCGCCAACCCTCGGAAAACCAAAGAGAACACAGTCATGTCACTCCCCTGGCTCATGTCAGCGGCTCAGCCATCCCGCTGCAGAATGCGCGTAAGCACCTCGCGCCTGAAAATCCGTTCGATACGTAGGACCACGTGGCGCTGCGACTCGGGAGCGCCCTGCTGCTTTCCCACTGCCACTTGAATCATGGGGAACAGATCCGGCATGTATTGCGCCTCGTCGACAATGAGACGTTCCGAACGATTCCGGATGAATCCTATTCCGTGCCGAAACACGGCCTTGCGTGCGTCTTCTTGTAGCGGCCTCTAATAGCCATGCGCGTGCAGGTAGGCGTCATCGAAGCCGAAGTAGTGGCCGATCTCGTGCAGCACGGTCTTGCGGATCTGCTTGACCATTTGCGCACGGGTGGCGCATACCCGCTCGTGCGGGCCCTTGAAAATAGTGATCACGTCCGGCATCACACCGCTGTAGGCCGTGGTTCGCCGCGTGATGGCGATTCCTTCGTACAGCCCCAGCAGTTCGCCGCCCGCGTCGCACATCGTGCCCAACTCCCGCTCGTTCGGCTCCTGCGCCATGGCGATCCCCACATTCTCCAGCACCTGCTTGAACCTGTCGGGAATACCCGCGAGCGCGTCTTCGATGGCCCGCTCGAACTCGTCGTCGCTCATCTTCATGTCGCCGACTTTAGCAGCTGTCTTACAGGCTTGCACCTCTCTTTGCGTCCGATTTTCTCCAGTCACTGGAGGAATCCCCTCCCCGACGAGAGCGCGGCAGCAGGGCAGCACCATGAATCCCCATCGTCCGGCCCGCCCCGCAACCCGCAATCCCGCGACCACAATTCGCTGATCACAGTCCGTGTAAAGCACTGCCGACAACCTATACTGGAACAATGAGAATTTCCGTGCAACGCGTGAATGAAGCGAGCATCGCCGTTTTGAACGACCTCGGTACGCTCGATCCGACGTTCGATGTGCAGCAAATCGGTCTTGGCCTACTGTTGACCGTCGAAATCGAACCCGACGATGACGAAACCACGATTGACATGATGGCGAACCGCGTCCTCACACTGCGTTGCTTCGACGGACCGCAAGGTTCGCTTCCTCAATCCGTGCAGGAAATCCGAGGAGAGATCCTATCCATTCCACAACCGCTCACCTCTTTGCACAGCCCCGCCACGGGACGTCCCCAACTCGTTGCCGAAGATACCGACGACGAGCATGCCAATCTCACATGGATCCGCTTCAACGAAGCTCTCCGCTCGGGCAACGTTCCCGTATATGAAGGCCGATATGGCGCTCGCATGCGCATTGGCTCCATCGTCGACGGTCCATTTCAGTTCACGCTCATTTCCGATTAGCCGATGGACCGCCATCGCACCACATGAAAGGATTCGCATGACTCACATCAGCCCGGCCACCGAACAGGCACTGCGTAAGCTGCCGAAGGCGGAGCTTCATCTGCATATCGAAGGCACCCTCGAGCCGGAACTGGCCCTGAAACTGGCCGAACGTAACAACATCAGCCTGCCGTTCGCTGATCTTGACGATCTCAAGGCACACTATGAGTTCGAGAATCTTCAGTCGTTCCTAGACCTGTACTACCAACTCATGTCCGTGCTGCGCACCAGGCAGGATTTCACCGACCTCATGCTCGCCTACCTGGCACGGGCGAATGCCGATGGCGTTCGGCGGGCGGAGATTTTCTTCGATCCTCAGGTACACATGAATAATGGTCTCGATTTTGATGTGGTGCTCGATGGCCTGCTTGAGGGTCTTCGCATCGGTCATGAACGTTTCGGCATCGATGGCGGGCTCATCATGTGCATCATCCGGGATATGCCCGTCGATTCAGCCGAGGCGTTGCTTGATACCGCGGCTTCACGGGCCGGGGACCTGCTCGGTATCGGTTTGGATTCCGCCGAAGTCGGATATCCGCCGGAACTGTTCAGTCATGTATATGAGCGTGCGGCGCGACTTGGCCTGCATCTCGTCGCGCACGCCGGCGAGGAGGGCCCGGCCGATTATGTCCGTCAGGCGTTGGACTCCCTGCATGTCGAACGCATCGATCATGGCGTCCGCACCGCCACCGATGGCGATTTGGTGGCACGAATTGCCCGTGATGGAATCGCGTTGACGGTGTGCCCGTTGTCAAACCATCGTCTGCAGGTGGTGCGGGACGTGGCCGATCTTCCGGTACGCCAACTGTTCGACGCTGGTGTGAAGGTGACGCTCAATTCCGATGATCCCGCCTACTTCGGCGGATATATCGGTGACAATTACATCGCCATGGCACGGACCGGCATGAGCTTGGATGAGTTGGCCACCATCGCGGAATACTCTCTGAAGTCCTCATTCGCAACCCCTGAGCAGAAAACCACTTACGCCAACGCTCTGGCCGACTGGAAGCGCATCCATCTTTAGCTCTTGAGCCGAAGTCCAGAAGACCATCATCTGGATTCGCACGCACAAAGGCCGGATTCGCGCACATGTCGGCCGGCGGTTTCGATGATCATGAAAAGGCATGTCAGCAACGTACAGTTGCACGTATCCGAGTAAGAGAGGAGCGATTATGCCCTTTTCCGTGACGCATCAGGACATCACCGGCATGCATGTGGATGCCATTGTCAACGCGGCGAATACGGACCTCATGATGGGTGGAGGGGTATGCGGCGCGATTTTCCGCGCGGCGGGAGCAAACCGCATGCAGACCGCATGCAATCGCCTCTCCCCCATCCGTACCGGTGAGGCGGTGATCACGCCGGGATTCGATCTGTCGGCCAAGTACGTCATCCACACAGCCGGACCGGTTTGGCATGGTGGTGACCATGATGAGGAGCAACTGTTGCGCGCCTGCTACCGCAATTGCTTGGCGATCGCCTCCGTGCACGGCTGCAAAAGCATCGCGTTCCCGCTGATTTCCGCCGGCATCTATGGCTATCCGAAAACCGAGGCCCAGGATGTGGCCGAAGATGAGATTCAGATCTGGCTGGCCGACACCGGCATGGACCTGGACGTTTGGCTCGTTCTGTGGCCATAGTCTTACAACGACCGTAACCCACAAGGCTGAACGTATGTGCGTCACGTTTGACCAATACTCCAGTCGGATTCGCCTCACTTAACAGAAGACACGAGCCACGACGGAAGAAAGGCTCAGGCTGAAATCCCCAGCAGAAAATCCAGGCACCGCCGCCTGTAATCGGCGGCCTCATCGTATACGCCGTGGCCATAGCTGCCATCGTAAATGTAGCTTTCGCAGCCGAGCGCCTCAGCGATCTGCTTCGACCCTTCCGCAGTCACGACACGGTCTCCCTCCGCACCGATCACCAGAACCGGGCACTGGATGGAGGAAAGCTCCCCATAGCAGTCGAAGGTTTTGCAGGCTTCGGCCAGAATAATGAAGCGCCGATATTCCTCATCGCTGATACCCAGATTGGAGGAGATCAACGTTTCCCGATAGGCCTTCAGGGTGGACTCGGAATACACGTTGTCCGCGAAACTCTCGAGAAGCCCCACCTCATCCTTCGCCCTGGCCAGCCGTATCCATTCGTCGATGACATGATTGAACGTGCCGTTGGGTTTTGCCAGCGTCGAGCCGAGAATCAGCCTGTTCACCATTTGCGGGTGATCGATGGCGAGATACATGGCGATCATGCCGCCTTGGGACGCGCCGAACACGTCGGCGTTCCCGATATTCAGCTCCCGCATCGCCGCCGCGGTGTCTTCCGCCATGTTTCTGACCGTGTAACCCTCGCGTATGTTCTCGGCACGGTCGAAAACATACACGGTGTATTCCTCGCAGAAATCCTTGTACGCCTCCGCAATCGCGTCGGCCAAGCCCATCACGCTGTGCACCGACAGTCCTGGCAGTATCACGAAGTTCTTGGTTCCGCTGCCGAATACGATGTGCTTCATCTTCCGCACCTCCTGATGGAACTGTTCCATATTAGCCACACGGCCATACGCGTTATTGAAAGAAGCCGACCAAATGACACGGTGAGACAAGATGAACAGTGTCAGAAACTTGACAATGGAAATCGCGACACAGATACTATTTACGAGTAAAACACCAGCAAGCAAAGGATGAAGCACACTGCTTTATCCTTTGCTATTTACAAGCATAATCACATGATTATGAACTATTTACCTTTTCTATAGATCCTGCGGTATCTTTTTATCCTTGAAATAATACTCTTTATCACGCTCATCTACTTCCCGTAATATCTTGCACGGATTACCAACCGCCACAACGCAAGACGGCAAATCCTTTGTCACTATGCTTCCGGCACCGATCACAACGTTATCACCAATCGTAATACCAGGGAGTATAATCACCCCTGCACCAATCCAGCAGTTTTTTCCGATGCAAACGGGCGCATTATACTGATACCCTTTCTTCCGCAGCTCCGGAAGAATCGGATGTCCTGCGGTAGCAACGGTGACATTCGGGCCGAACATTGTGTAATCCCCCACATAAATGTGCGTATCATCTACACAAGTCAAGTTAAAGTTCGCATAAATTTTTTTCCCGAAATGCACATGGCCTCCGCCAAAATTAGAATGAAAGGGTGGTTCAATGTAACAGCCTTCACCGATTTCCGCAAACATCTCTTTCATTAGAGTCTGCCTCTTTTTGAATTCGGTTGGCCGGGTCTGATTGAACTCATAAAGACGGTCAAGGCATTTTGCTTGCCATTCCATAATCTCGTGATCACCGGGAAGATATAATTCTCCCGTGTGCATTCTTTCTTTCATCGCACTCATTTGCATCCTCCTTTATAGACCCATCAATATCTTTCGCAATCTTTCACTACCTCCATAGGGAAAGCAATAGGACCCGAATAAAACCACTATCTTCGAACTCCCTATATTTTCGGAAAGGATCACAGTGCGCTTTTCCGTTTCACCTTCATATCTGAACTTCTGCTATTCCGTAATTTCTATAGCATTGCCGTTAGCATCGTATATGCTGCTTTCGTAATATCCGTCTCCGGTGGTCCTCGGATAACTTTTGACTACGTAGCCGTCTTTTTCGAGCCTGGCGGTCAATCTATCGACCTCATCTTTTGAACCAACCTGAAAAGCAATATGCGCATATCCGAGTTGCGGGTCACCATTCGGCTCCGAAATAACCGGTATATTCATGAGCTCCAGTCTTGTCGAGTCATCAAAAGACAGGAAGTAAGATGAAAAACCAGTATTCGGATTTACATAAAGCTCGTTTCGCCTTCCTTGAAAATAGGTCTCAAAGAAGCGAGCGCTTTCTTCCAAGTCTTTTACATAGATCGCTACATGTCCTATATTCATTTCGTCATACCTTCCTAGACAGAAACAATTTCATTCTATACAATTAGATTGTTAAATCCGTTTAATAGCTATCATTATTATGTTTGATTCAATAACAATCCTGCGAGGTTGCCAATTATGTTGTCTTTAGAGATGAGAGACGATCGCTCCGAAAAGGTGCGTTATGACTATACGGACTATCCCATTTACATTCGGAGAGCTTTGCTTTCCTCTTATCCCGGCTATGCCGCACCCACCCATTGGCACGATGATATTGAATTTATTGCCGTCTTATCTGGAGAAATGCAATACAATGTCAACGGTGAAATCGTTACTCTGGCTGAGAACGAAGGAATATTCGTAAATGCAAGACAAATGCATTTCGGCTTCTCACCAGGGAAAAAAGAGTGCGATTTTATTTGCATTCTTATTCATCCACTTATATTATGTGCAACTTATGCCTATGAACGCGATTTTGTACTACCAGTCATAAATAACAAGAATGCCTCTTATATTAAATTAAACTCTGACACTCCGTGGCATAGAACAATATTTAAAAACATTAGAATGATGTATTCTACAAGGAATGAAAAATCTGCTGTATTAAAAATACAGAATCTATTTTTAAATACATGGATACAACTTTACGAAAATATCCCCTCTGAAAGTCAACACAAAAATCAAAATGCCGATCTCTCCATTCTAAGAAATATGATAGGCTTTATACAACAAAATTACACAAACAAAATTACCCTTGCCGATATAGCCGCTTCAGGAGCAGTAGGACAGAGTAAATGCTGTAAACTGTTCGCAAAATACATCAAGCAAACACCCAATATATATATTTAACACGATATCGACTCGATAAAAGTACAGTTCTTCTTAGCAATACAGATAGAACTGTAACGGAGATCGCTACAGCCGTCGGGTTTAACGGGAGCAGCTATTATGCAGAGGCATTTCGCAAATGGTACGGGAAAAGTCCCACCGAGTACAGAGCCACCTCAAACATACAACGACCGCGTTCGAGGTAGTTCAGGGCTATCGCCTTACCTATACGGTTACGACTAACCCATCCATGCGCCGTGGAGCTTCACCAACGTCAAGCCGAGGATCATCCTGACGTTCTCAATATTCAGCTCACGCCTTGTGGTGCCATCGGAACCTCCACGAACGTGCTCTCGTCACGGCTCGGGTCCCAACGTTCGAATTCAACATTGATATGCGGAAAGAGATTTCCCTCGTTCTGCTCGCCGATGGGGCGATCCACTTCTGTGCCGCAGTACCCACAGTTCATGCAAACTCGCGCTCTGTCAGAAATACTGGTCCCGCATTCAGGGCAAGCAATCATGCCCATGGCCGTTCCTCCTTGTGTTCTTCCGCGCCGTCGTCGGAATTAAAATCACAAGTCTTTTACTCCCGTATCCAATTATCGCATGTACTTCACTTTTTCGTTAAACCGTGTGACGAGCTATTCAAACCAAGACCTTCAGACTCTTCCATATACGTCACCCCTCAGTCTGTTGGTAGGTTACATTGCATTCCTTTACTCGGCGCAGTTTCTGGTTACGTAACATTGGATTAAGCCAGTTACCGTCATCAAACTTCTGGAAGATGTCTAGACCGCGTCCGGGAAGAATCAACCAGCCGGTATCCGTGGTGATCGAACGGTCATGCAAGGTGTCGCTGAATTCGAACGTAAAATCAATACCCAGTTGAGCAAAAATCGACTTCAATTGCTCCAGTCCATCAATTTGCGATTGTACATACATGGGATCGTTACGCCCCGTGACTAAATGTACCTGCACCTCGTCACTTGAATCCTTGCAACTGAGCACAGTTTCCAAGAATTCGGCAAAATTACGCAATTGATAAGGAATCCGCACGTAGGCATCCTTAACAACAATGTTCTTCGCACCGGCCAGATACGGTCCGAAAAGCTCGAAATACGATACGCCACGCTGATTTTCTCGCAGTTCTTTGCGCTTTCCGTCGGCTCGCTCGGCGAGACGTTCGATTCTCGTTTTTGGAACTGATTCTTGCGATTGAGCAGATTTGACGGCATCTGAAGACACGCTCGGCGCGACGCCCTCCGCATTGGAGACACTAACGGTACCGGAAGTATCAGAAGCACCGAAAACATCACCGGCAGAAGCTCCGGCATTAGCATCGACAGCAGTCTCAACACCCAAGCCAACCGCATCCTCGTCTTCCATCACACGCCCACGCCAGTAAAACTGCGGATAATCAAGCTCCTCAAGCGTCGGCACGGCAACAGAATCAGAGTCCGGGGCACCCACACGCTTGTACGTGAACTCGACCTCTTCCATGGTGGAGTCGATACGGCACAACTGGTCCTTAACGCGCTTGCGCCCTTCGATGGCGCAGCGCAGCAGCGGCTCCATTTGCTCGGCCCTCGCCCTGCCATCTGGGTAGATGAGCTTCATCAATCCGGAGAATGTCTTCCTAATGCCATCCTTGTCTCGCGTGGACAGTGTCGGAGACAATTCGAAATACTTCTCGAACCGGTCGCTGTAATCGACATCACGCAGATTGTGCAGGATCTCAGCCAGATAGTCGACCACAAAGCCGAACCCACTCGTAAACATTTCAGAGCGGATCTGTTCGAATTCCCAGCCGGGCAAATAGAAGTGGACACGATCCAGGAACGCCGGATCATGGTACTGAGCGGGCAGCTCTTCGAACAGATCGGAGTTCTTCAGCATATACGGTACATTGTGAGACGTATTGCCCACGAACACCATGCTCGCCTCACCTTGGAACGTTTCAACACCACGCGAGAACGACTTGTTGGCCATGTAATTCTTCATGATATCCACCAGGTCGCGTCCGGCCTTTTTGGCTTTGCCCGCGAACTCGTCGAACGCCACCGTATCCCAATAGCCAACGAGTCCCAACCGTCCGTTGGAATTGTTCACGAACAGCTTCGCCACCGTCACTTCACCACCGGAGATGAGCATGCCATGCGGCGAGAATTCTGAATAGATATGTGACTTGCCGGTGCCTTTTGGCCCGAGCTCAACCAGATTGTAGTTACGCTCCACAAACGGCACCATGCGCACCAGATGCAGCAATTTCGCCCGGTCGGAGAACAAATCGGGATTAAAACCGATGGATTGCATGAGCAGGTCGATCCACTCATCATCGGAGAATTTCGAACGCTGTAATGTATAGTTCTCACGGTCGTCACGTGACATCTGCACTGGTTTGAGCTGAAGCAGCTGCCATGGCACCTCGCGTGGCTCGCCGGAATACACGTAGCCAATCTGGCACATGCACCAGATGCCCGTCACGAGTAGTTTCGGGTTGGCTGTTACGGTGCTCGGATCGACGATGACCTGGCTGATACCGAGATTGGAGAATGTCGCCTCATACAGGTCGGTCTTTTCATTAAGCGCAACCTGCACGCGGTCGATAATCCTATGGCTCCCCCTCTCACGGATTTTCGACTGGATGAGATTGGCTTCCTCACGATGCACATAGTTGTCCGCAAGAATGGTACGCACACGTTCCACGCCTGAATTGATGCTGGCCTGGTCGGTGTTCGTAGCATACGAACTGAGCAGATACTCCAGCACGTATGAGGGCACAAGCGCGTTGCCCCTGACCTTGTTCACTAAGTCCTTACGTACGGTGAAGCCCGGGAACACGTCAGTGATTTTGCGATCCAATGCGCTTTGAGGTCCGCCCTCTCCAGTCATGGAAGCCGACCCTTGATTCATATCCTGTTCGCTCATTTTCTCGCCTTCCTCTGGTCTGTATATCAGTCGAAGAATCCGCCATCGTCAGCCACCACACCCTGCTTAAAGAAGTATCGTGACTTCTGGTCAAGCGTGACCAGAACGTTCGCCCCGGTCGTCTTCTCACGTAGATGCAGTTCGATGCTCGTCCCGTTGAATCGGTCAGCGTCACTGGTCAGCATGAGCGTGGCCGTGACGTGACGTTCACTTCTCTCGCGCCCAGTCAGGTCGAATGCGACTGGTGTTTCGTTGGAGATGAGCACATCGCTACCATTCGCGTCATGCCCCCACAACCCGGCCAATACGGTACGTGCGCGAATTTTGCCTTCGATAGGCTCGTTCTGAAGAAACTCCACCGTCAGCTGTCTGCTGGAAAGCCGATCGGTCCGCTGCAAGATGGTAAATTCAACAGGCCTCACGTCATCGGCCGCGGAACGTCCCTTGCTGACATGCAAAACAGGCACGACGATTTCCTGCAACGCGGCTCCTCCATGTACATAACGCACGCCCGTACCTTGCTTGCGCAAACGCATAATGGAGTTCGGCACCTGGATGCTCACGCCTTCATCTCGAGGATCCTCCAACCCCACCTGCACAGCGGTGAAAGTCACGAATGCCCGTTCCGGGGCAAGGTTGGAACCGATGGAGAAACGCCTTTTCTTGGTCCAGACCTCATCCCCTTTAGGCTGTTCACTAAGCCATTCCGTACCATCCAAATCTCGGTCCTGGTAAAGGAATCCATGATCCGCGGTGATAATCATGTTGTACACATTGCCGCTGGAGAGCCTCTTGACCAGTTCGCCCAACTCCTTGAAGGCTTTCTCACATGCGTCGAATGTGCCAGTCTCTGTTTTTTCCGCATCCCCAATAGCGTCGATACTGTTGTGATATACGTACAGCACGTTACAGGATTTGTAAAGCTCCTTGATTCCGCTGACTTTCAGCCGTATCAAATCCTCGTATTGGATTGCCTTGCCGCCCACGTTAGAGAGAATCCCATTACGGTTTTCGGTACCGGTGGCACTCTTGCCGTCGACCAGAACATGGTAGTGGTCCTTGTCGAAAGCGAGTGTTTTGTGCGGTAGCAACGCGGCCATGCCGAGTTGCGTATAGGATGGCAGCACGCTGTACTGCATCGTAAGTTCCGCGTTAAAACGGCTTTCCCCGTTGATGCGTTCCGACAGTTCCTGCGCAACCTCATAGCGCAAGGCATCGGAGATAATCACGGCAATCTTTCTGCCGGCTTTCAGAGTCGGCTCGACCTTGTACTCGTAAAAGTCTGATTGCGAGTCCACACCTGTGAACCGCCACTGGCTGAGCGTATCGATTTGCGTCTGCCATGCTCGGCCTAGATCCTGCTGATAGGCTTCGTATTCATTCTGCAAATCGTCGTTGACGCCTGTCGCATACGGATTGGCTTTATTCCATGCAATCACATACTTACGGTATGCGCCGTCCGCCTTATACAGTTCTTTGGTATAGAGTTCCATACCTTGTTCCGGCGAATTGATGGTACCGATAAGGTCGGCGCATTTCACCAATGTGTCATGCAACCTGCTTGCGGCCACAATGCACGCATATTGTTCGGCATATTCCGCATACCAAAGCTTTCGTTTGCGTCCGTTGACAATTCGCTGCACCTGATCGTCCGCAATGGACTGCGTCCCCAGCCGTTCGAACAGTTTATTGGCCAGCATCTCATCTACGTCGCGGAATAGGTCCCTGTCGGCAAGTTCTTCCACGCTCATATCAGCAATCTGTGTGGACAAACGCAGTTCGGCCACTGCGGTTTCGGATAGTTCCTGCAGAACCGTGCGCAAATCGATGTTCTTGTACCAGTCATCCCAATCACGAATGATATTCGCATATGCGGAAGCGCCTGCCACACCGTCGGAGAAGCCGTTCCATGCCAGCTGAAACAGCCACAGTACGAAGTCCTTCACAGTCAGCTTATCTTCAATTCCGGCATCCACGTCGAAATGGTAGATACGCCGTGTGCCGCTCCAATGAAACTCTCCCAGCCCCATGCGTTCGATCGCACTGATTCCGGAATCGTCATCATGCGCATATTGGGTGAGCAATTCCGCCCAAATATCCTGCATACTGTGCCTGTCGTCTTTCAGACGCAACAACGTGGCAACCATTTTCGCTTGGAAGTCGGTGGCATCATCATGCGGGTCAAGTCGTTTCGCGAAACGTTTGGTACGTTCCTCACTATCGAAGAACCTCGGCAAACGCTTCATTACTTCCAGCCATGCATTTTGCACGTCTGGAGTGGTGTCCGGTAATGTTCCCGTAAGGGTCATGGTGAGCTTGTCCGCCGAGAACGTGGAGCCGTACGCCAATTTCAAGTCCAGCAGCCAATCATCCTGAGCGGCTGGAGCGTCATCCGTCATGTATACAAGGAATTTCTGATTCGGCTCTTCACGGAACATGCGGTAGCGCACACTGAAAGGAATATGCTTCCTATCATCCTCATCGCCGATATCAGGCAAAATCAGTTTGACGTCACGTAACGTTTCATTGGCGGCGTTCTCCCCCACCAATGTTCCCACGTTGTCCGCGTACTGTTTTTCGGCATCCTGCCAAAATACGATGCGACCGTGCTCGCCCGGTCGGTTGAAGCGCTCGGCGAGCAGTCTTGCCACCTGGCTGTCCTCACTCATGTGTTATCTCCATTGCCCATTGCCTTGTATCGCGTCTGACGAGACTCCCCTACACGGACAACAAGATTCTTCTCGATAAGCTCATTAAGAAGAATCTGCGCTCTGCGTTTTTTCACACCCAACGCCTTCTCAACCTGTTCCCTAGAGACCATCTCACCGCCCGAAAGCAGTTCCATTATCCGTTTCGTTTGGGAGGATTCACCAACAACATTATCGCGCACTTGCGCGCACTCGTCGGTATTAGTGCGCGCACTTTCACGCACTGCCTCATTCTCAGAGGACACGGCCATACCTGCGCGATAGATATTGATACGTAAATCGGTATCACCACCGAGGAATTCCGGTTCCGGCAATCCTGCGTCACGCACCTGCTGCATGACGCGCAGGATGCCGCTTCCCCAATGCTCGATATAGCCCATGTACTCAAAGGCAGCGGCCAAAGCTTCATTGCGAATCTTCGAATAGCCCTGTTTCATACGTTCAATGGTTTGCCCCATGGGGAGACGCCCAGGCGAGGTGATTTCCAACCGATCATCATAAATTGCGATTTGAATACTGGAATGATCAATATAGCTGCGGTGCACTATCGCATTGACAATCAGCTCTCGAATGGCGTCCGGTGGGATCTCGTACACGTCCTGCCGATATACGCCCCTGAATCGTGCGCCCATGTGAATGTTGCGCAACACATACTGGTACGACTCCTCGATGAGTTCCTGCGGGGTGCCCGCGAACTCACGTCGGTCCACGAACACGGCCTTAGTGGTTCCTTTGAATACACCGCATTGCACCACAGAACGGACGGCTTCATTGCCAGTCAGAATCGCATAAGCGTTCGTCGGAGTAAGAGTCCCGTCCTGTTCGCATAGCACGCCCCACTGCAGAAGTTGTTTCTCCGTGACCGTCTTGACCTTTGCGGAATCTTCTGCATTGTCTTTCGCGGTTTTCGTCAAACTTGCGCATAGGTTCGCAATGTCCTCATCCGTTACAGATAATCCAAGACACTGTACTTGGTCGAGACTCCGGTTGCTACCCTCAATGGTCAGGATAGTGGGCTGATCCGCTTGACGTGTGGTACCGGCCACACGCACGAACGTTCCTTGTTCCTGCCCAAGCGACTTGATGTGGTACGGCCTCTGCAAGCCGGGAGCAATCTCGACCACGATCACCGTTTTGCCATTCACGTCATGCATGGTGATGTCGGGAATAATCAGCGGCTCGCAACTATTGACGATGGCGTCGGAGATGGCGTCCATTACCGTAAACACTTTGTCTTCGGCAATACCGGCCACACGAAGCGTCTGATCCTCAACGCCGAACACCAGGCAACCACCCTGACCGTTGGCGAACGCCACCGCGGTTTTGGTGTAGTTGATGCTGCGGGAAGGAGGCAGAAGCTTATATTCCACGTTCCTGGATTCGCCATTCAGCAATGCTTCAATGCTCATTAGCCGTTCCGCCCCATTCAATCCAATTTAACTTTGTTTCTATCCCCATGCGCTTCAACTGTCTTTTAACTGAGCTTAGTGCAACTTTACTGAAGAACGGAAGATCATGGCTATGGCTGTCCTGCTTGGGAACAATGCCGAAAACAACATCGCGAATTCGATTCTGCTTTAACAAAAAATTCTCGACCGAAGACAGTCCCTCATGTTCGCCAACCTGCATGATTTTTTCTTCCACTTTTTCCGCATAATCAGTAGCGTCTCTTTCCATAGAAGCTGAGACAAGCCCTTGATTAAACAGGTGACTCATCGTTGCCGATCCCGAGTAGCGTTTTATATGGATCCTCTTGCCATCATCAGCAAGCACATCGCAGAATTCAATCCGACTACGTCCCCCACCATAAGAAATTAACCTTCTATCCATCAGAAGAAAATGATTGGGAGATTTTTTGGCAAGAGTTTTCTCGAACTTGTAATTATACAACCCTTCCTTTTCAAGCTCTATCTTATTTCCATCAAGCCCATCAACCAGTTCTTTTCCATCACAATCTTGAGAATACGGAATAAACTCAATATCCGATTCATTTGTACTCATAAAATCTTCATTAATTCGAGTAAGATAATCTGTCTGAATCTCATACCAAGCACCATCAAGTACACAGTATGATTTTCCGCCGTATGTCAAATCACCAACAAGAAACTTATGCGCTTGCCAACGTTGATAAGTCCCACCGTCGTCTTTCGAGATGGCAGTTATTTGTTTATTCTTGAGCTGCCCAATGGTGGTAAGAGGATTTTTGAAAGAATGAAGCACATCCGTCAGGAGTATATCATCATGAATGACTGGCTTTTTATTCTCATCAGTTTGAGAGCCGATTTGGAATCCTTCAATTCTATCCCAATCAATAACATCAGGGACTGCCATCCATAAATCATGTCGACTATCATCTTCATCATTATAATTCGTAATTTGTCGAATCGATTCAGACCATAATTTTTCCTCTAAAGCCGGATCTTTTACGGGAGCAATATTATCAACCCAGTCAAAATCTTGCTTATAAGTTTCTTGGCAATACAATTCATAGAGGGATTCAAGAAAACTCTGCACACTATCTAAATCAATCTCTTTTGTGACGGCTAGGGAATCTCCACCAGTCACCGTTCCGCACAGTAACTCATCTTCTCCGCATTTAGCTGTTATCTGACTTAGTAAATTTCTTTCAGTATCGATTGCGAAATCATCGATGTCTCCTATTCGAGACAACTGCTCACTTGAACGTTTAGCACTACCTGAGACATCAGCAAAATGAATCGCTCTTAATGCATCACCTTTCACTGAATTAAGCACACATTTCAGACCAAAACGTTCTTCGATGGCGGAACGATTGATAAGTGTACGTCCATATCCAAAAGTGAGAACGAAATAACGTCGATTGTTTCCCCCCGTCGACGAAGGAACCACATCCGTTCTTTCATCAAGCAGATCATCTTCAAAGACGACCGGAATGACAAGAGCAGCTCCGATATTGGCCACTTTAAGGAATTCACTCTCTATTACTGAATTAAAGAAAGTCTCAACCCATCCAGGTTCATGTGCTTTTGTAGTACGAGCAAATAATTTATAACTCTCATAGCCATTAACCTGTAATTCAACGACAGGATTATCACCAGCTAGATTACGAGGAATTATATCTTCTACAGGAAAATCTTGCTTTATCAAGTAAATGCTGAGCTTATTCTTCGCCATTGCCAACCTCGTTCTTATTTTTCTTCCAGCGAATGGATGGGCCAAGTCCAGGTGGAGACGTCTTTACGCTTCTTCTCGATGGCGGGAATGGAACGTAGGGCTTTACCCATACGCAGGTAGTTCACCAGCACACCGTCGTCCAAATCCATTTCGAGGTTGCGGGTGGCCAGTGGATACAGGGTCTGATCCTCATAGTCCTTGCATTCCACAATGGCCTTGCGCAGTTTGGCGGCATCCTTCTGGTCCGCAGTGCGGTCGGATTGTTCCAAACCGTCAGCAATGTTGGAGATCTTGCCGATGTAGTCACGCAGGTAACCGAGAACCGTGCTCGTGGTCTTCGGCGTGTACCTGTGCAGATAGATGAGCGCTTTGAACGCGCCCTTGTTGCTGGTTAGGCTGGAGTACTGCCAGTAAATCGGACGATTCGAATACATCTTCACATGGTCGTTGTAGAAGTCGTTCACGAAGTACTTGCGGATGCTCTTGCCCAACACCTGTTCGATATAGGCGATGTTCGTGGCAAGATTCTCCTTGCCGAACACGGCTTCGAGGAATCTACGGAAACGCGTCACGATATCGTCTTCGAAGCAATCCGTTTCCGTAACCGGAATCACATTGTCCGCATCTGGTTCGAACGATGGATTCGGAACGCGTGCATAGTAATCGTCAAGGGTCTCGCCCTGCGAGGCGAGAATCAGACCCGACTCGTCGAGCGAGTACCTGCCGAACATGCAACCCACCGCATAGGAGATCAGTTCCTTGACTACATCTTGGGCGAACAGCTCATCACGTTCCACCTTGGATTTGTTCGGATACGCGAACGCGGAATTACGCTTCAATGAGACGCGTTCCAGCGGCACATCGCATTCCACATCGTCACGCACGCCATACGCGTCCGCGACAAGCTCATTATTGCGAATCTCACGCTCACGCTGCTCCTCGGAAACCCCATCCCAGTACTCGCGTAGATGCAATACTGCGTTCTCTAGCAAGTCGCCAGATTGTGCACCCTGCTCGGAATCGAGCAATGCGAATCGTTGGAAATCCCATGACTTCTCAAATGAGTCCCAATCCCTTGCTGCACATCTAATCATTTGACTCACTAAATTAACTTGCCCTTGTATTCGTCTGGCTGGAAGCGGAAAACGCAATATATCTCCCGTTTGATAATTCAGTGTTGGATTAAGACCTTGGAGAAATTGTGGAGCAAGAGAAGATGTAATCATACCTAGTACAGACAATAACGACTCATCATTTTCAGAATCTTTCAAGAATAGGCTCGGTCCACCGGTTTCAGCGATATCTCCACCTCTTAAAAGACGAAAGGTGCCACCTTTTGAACTAATTTTCGTCCATGTTATCCCTTCCTTCTCCCATAAATATTCTGGAGAAATTCGAGCAACCCTATCCATATGATAATATTCACGAGTCTCTTGATTCCATTTCACTACATGTTCTAGATTGCCGTAGTAGCTACGTTCACCTCCGCCTTTGGCGCAAAATCTATAAGACGATCTATCGGAGACCGCTGTATGGCACAGCTCCCACCACATTCTCAAAAAATGATCGTTATCACCGGTTTTAGTTAATCCATCGCTAAATAAAACCGAATCAACTGTGTCATTCATAAACGCTCGTCGTAGATTCTTATCAAGCCAATAAACGATTGGGGAGCCGGGGATTTGCGCGAACTCGCGCTGGTCCACTTCGAAGAAGTATTTGCTCATATCCGATTGCACTGATTGTGCGCTGTTGTGTGCGTTAATAATCTCCAATGCACGCGGACCCTGCTGCTTTGCGCCTACGAAATCGCTCAGTCGGACGAAGGCGCTTTTTTTGTCACAATATCCTTTTTCCAGAGTGAAGGTACAAATTGGTACCGTGGCGCCTTCGAATCCGGAATACTCCAATTGAATCAGTGAACTAATGTGCTCCCGCTGGATGATACGTTGCCTCATCCGCTCATAAGAAGCAATGAACATCCAAACGTACGGAGTCATAAAGCCAGACTGCCCATGTTCAGGAACTAAATCAAGTAATCGGTAGATGAACGCGGAGAACAGGTCGGCTTTGCCATCCTCGTAATGGTCCTGTACGAACTGCTTGAGCTCGCTGCTCATGTTCTTCGCGCCCATATACGGAGGGTTCGCCACCACGGCGGTATATTTGCGGGAAAGATACTTCGTCTGATCAAGTACCGTTTGTGCTCGTTCGCGCAATATTGAATCGAACAGAATGTCGTCACCGGCGGCGTTTGCACGTTCCGATTCCACCAGATCGACAAGCTCCTGCGGTGGCTGGATAAGCGAACCATACACGTCAGCCTTCGCGTAAGCGTTCCACACCGAAGAATCCAAGTTCACACCGTACTGATTATTCAATTCAGCGACTTCGCTATCGGTGAATTCAACCGGCGTGATGCGCTGAATCCTCGGAGTCACCTGCTTCCTGAAGAACCTGCGGGAACGGGAACGTGCTTTCATGGTCAATGCGAAGGATGCGAGGTTCGCGGCTCGCTCGTCGATTTCCATGCCATACAGGTTGTGTTCGAGAATCAGAGCGGGAATGTCACTCGGCGAGTAGCCTTCCTCCTCATAAATCTCATACAGCAGATCGAACGCGTATGTGAGCATATGGCCAGAACCACATGCCGGATCGCATACGGTGAGTTCTTCGGGAGATGTGACGGCAAGCATGTTTCCCTGCTGGGGAGCATCACCTGCTGTAGGCTGAATGTAATAGTCCCAATTCCTGTACAGTTGGCAGTCGGGGTGGGATTGCACCCAAAGCCTACCGACCGTGTTCTGCACCAGGTAGCGTACGATCCAATCCGGGGTGAACAGCTGGGTAGCGGCGGGAATCTCATCCGCTCCGGCCTTGCGGTTCTTCTTGAACCCGTCCATCACCTCGTTCTTACGTTCCGAAATGTAATACTGGTACAGCCAGCCGATGATCTCCACATTGCCGGACGCATCATCGATGCCGCAATCCTGCGGGGTCATGGCCTCCACCGCGTTCCTTAATACGAAGCCTTCGGCAAGCAGATCCGCGGGCATGAGCATCTCATCAACCCTACTGGACTCATGGGTGCCGATATTCTCAAACATGAACGGCAAGTCACGGCTCCAATAACGGCATTCCGACTGCAGCAGCAGACCGTATGCGCGACCTTGCGGATTGTCCGCCATGACGGAGCCATCAAGCAGTCCCTCGATAGAGTCCTTGACCTTGCTGTTCACCGGTAGCGAGAACACCGTGTTGTCGTCGTATTCGCCTCGTTTCGCGGCTGCGAGTACTTCGGGCAAACCGTTCGTGCTGGTCAGGTCCGCGGGAGAAACCACCGGGGTTCCGGTGAATCCGTGTACGTCCATGTAGCGGAATGCGATAATGCGGTTGAACCACCGGTACGCATACCGTTCCACCACATGTCTGCGTCCCTGTTCGCCGCCACCGGCACGTTCGATCTCGCTTTCCAGAAAATGGAAGGCACGAGAATCATCGACCCGCGCGGCGGAATCCGGTGCCAGCACTGTGTTGAGGCGGGCATGAACCGCGTTCGTGAGTTGGCGACGCGCGTCCGTTGCGAACGCCTGAAGTTTCGACGTGTTCATAGCAGAATCTTCTTTCCGTTCCTGATGGCGGCGATGAGTTCACGACGGTAAGCGTCGAGGAAGTCGTCCACATCTTCCGTGGTTTCCAAAGCGTCCTTGGTGCGAGGCCTGTTGATTGCGGTGAACGATACGGCCACACGTGCCGGTTCAGCCTGCCGTGCTTCGGGGATGCCATCCCCTGCCGGTTCCTCAACCTCAATTCGTGCATCGTCTGCGAGCGCTGATTGATGTTCCGATGCGGCGGCGGACAGTTTATTGATCAGTTGCGGGTGGATAGCGTTCTTCAACTCATTCACGGTTTTACGCATGGTGGAGATGAACGTGGTATTCCGAACTCGTTCGTCAATCCGGTTCAGCTCCGACTCAACTTCGGTCTGTGCGGATGGCGTGGCATTCCGGTATTCGTCCGAGTCGATGATTCTTGTATGAATCTGCTCCACGGATTCGAGCGCACTCTTCTGTTCGGATTGAACAATGGAATCCATTTTTTCATGCAGTTCTGCCATAGCGGGCTTGAACTTGTTGATTTTGCGGAAAATGTTCGGGTCATTGGCCAACTGTTCCACGGATTGGTATAGATCTGCAGCGTCACCAGATGCGTAGTCGATGTTTAACTCGTTGCTCCTGAGCCACTCCAGCCCTTCAACGAGAATCTTGGACTGGGAGCCATTGAGGAAGGCGATAATCGGGTCGACCACGTCTTCTTTGAGGTCAAGCAGATTGTCGGAACCGTTTTGCGTTTCTGGCAAGATGAAATCACCGAGCAGCCAATCCACGTTTTTTTCGGATACGTAGGTAATTTTCTCAATGGGTTCATCGAGCTGTTGTATGAAGCCGAGGTTGGCATTGCGCGCACGCAATTGCTTCAGCTTATCCGATTCCTGCTTGAGTTTTTCGGCTACGGATGTGGCCAAATCCGTAGGTATTGACGGCAAGTCCCCTGCGGTAAGACCAAAGAATTCCATGGCGAAATCACGTAGTTGAGAGACTTTCTTCGTATCGAATATGCGGGGCAGATCCACACGAATGGAATCCTGCTTCCTTGTTTCTCGGAGTACACGGGCAGCTTCGCTCCGCTGCACCAGCTTACCGTCAAGTGTCAACATGATTCTGTCGGAACCGTACAGATGCCCGATGCATGCGAGAGTGGCTGCATAAGGCCATCCGTAGGGACTCGCGCTATACGTATCAAGAACGCTCTTGACGGTCATGACGACACCCAAGTTTTTTCCACGACTTACGGTCGCGAATACGTCATCGGAAGGAATGTCAAGCTTGTCCTTGACCACATCCAGCCCTTCGAACGTGCCTGACTGGCGTTGAGTGGCGTTCATGATGATGCGGGCGAGATCGTTCTCTTCATAACGTTGCCCGCCGAGCATTGAGAAATTGGTATAGTAGCGGCCAATCAGCGTTCCAAGCCCCTCTGCCACATGTGCTTGGGCCTCAGTGGACTTCACCTCCACTTCCTCACCGTTGTAATCGAACTCTCCATTGGCCGCCGCCTTGGCAACGCGGGCGCGCAGCTCCGTATAGAGCCTCCCGTTGGCGACACTTTTACGAGAGATAATCTGCTGTCGCACTTCGGACTGGCTGTTCTTATCGGTACGCATGAGATATGTATAGGTCTTTATATACATGCGCAGATCATCAAGTAACGTTTTGTCGGACATATCCAGCAGCAGGGTAATGGTATCGCGCATGCCCATGCCCATACGAATGGCGTCCTCACGGTCCTGAGCATTAACCGAAGTGACCACATTCAACCAAATAGGCTGCTGGGTGGACTGCTGGATCCCATCTATCCGTAGGCCATAGTGGAAAGAAGCGCGCTGTTCACCATAGGTAACAATCATCTTGCCAAGCACATCGCTCAACAGGATCCTCTTCAGCTCTTCGCTCTCCTTAGCAGTATCAATATCGGTGCTTTTGATTTCCTGCTCAATGTCCTGTTCCTCATTGGTCAGATAGTTGTAGGTATCTCCCACACGCTGTACATAGGTGTCATGTTCCAACGCTTCCAAGGCATGCTTGATGTTCTGTTCCAATGCCATTATGTCCATATCGAACCGGTCGGTCAGCAGAATGCGCAGGTTATGCGGCGTGGCGGGAATGCCGTCAACATGCTTGATGAGCAATAACACCTTCAGCAGGCGTACGCCCAATTCCCTCACATCGGGGTCAAGGTTCCTTTCGGCCTGGTTAATGCGGAAGTTCGAAGTCGATTGAATGGCGTCGGCAATGCCGTCATAGAGTCTGTCGAACGGCACCAGTTCGCCGACCGTCTCGTCTTTGCAGGAACGCAAGGCGCTGCTGATGGCAGACAACATGGAACGTTCACCCACGGACGCATGACGACCTGAGAACATGTTGTATCGGCTCATCTCACGCAACGCGTTCTGGAAAAGACCGAACTCATAGTTCACGAACGGGTAGGATGCGATGAAATCATCTTTGTCGTACGCCTTGTTATTACTGAACTTCGAAGTCTCACGAGTGAATTCGAACATGGTGCGCAGGTTCGCACTCTGCTCATTCCATAGCTCGTTCATTGCCGGCTCGTATTCGGGTTTCTTGTTCAACAAACGTTTCTGGATGACTTCCACCACATCGGCGCTGTTGAGCTTCAGCTTGATGGCGAATCGGCCTTGAATCTTCGAGAAGTCGTAGCTCTGCTGCTTGGTTCGGTCGCCGACGATGGTGTCCATGTCTTCCTGGGATGTGACCACCACCCATGCACGCCCGTTGGTCTTGACGGCAAGATCTTCAGCAATGGATTGCAGGGACAACATGAGCTCCCTGTTCTCACCGATAAACTGACCGACCTCGTCCACCAGAAAGAGGATGCGGCGATTCGGTTCCTGCTGAGACAGCCACGTATTCACGTCGTCGGCGAAATCGCTGACCGTCATCGTGTATGTGTCCTCATACCGTTGAATGATGCTGTCCTGGACGGGCTTGTTCGTCACCGCGGCATAGGCTTTGCAGATCTCGTCATCCCACAGCACGGCCTCATCACGGCCCTCACTCCATGACTTGCCGGCCTTTTGCTTAAACTGCTGCTTGAAATCGTCAAGATAACCGTTGCTTTCAAGATCGCGCTCAAACTTCGCGACGAACGGGTTTTTGCCGTAAAAACCACGTACCTCGTCGAACACGCGGACGAAAGCGTACATCAACGCGTCGGATGCGTTGGATTTGTCGGCCTTCTGGTCAATGTTGAATAGGATCGACGTGGCAGGTATCGTCAGGGCTTTCTCCAACTGCCCCGCAAGCATCTGATCATCCTGCTCTTCGGCCTTGCCTACAAAAGCGCGCACAATCTGCCCGCGGTTCATGGAAGGCTCGCTACCTTTATCAACCAGTTCAGCCGGAACGTCTCCCAGAATATGCGACAGCATCTTCAGCAGGTGCGATTTACCGGAACCGAAGAAGCCGGAAATCCACGCACCGTTCTGCTCATGATTCATCGGATCGTTGTATGCGTCGAGGAACTTGGACAGATTACGGCAAATCTCCTCAGTAAGCACGTATTCATTGACCTCATCGTCGAGATTCTTCTCATCATTGGCCTTAATCACACCATTGATATTGCGATCAATATCCTTGCTAAACAGTTCTTTGAAGCTGATGCCGTTTTCCCCGTTCATCTGCATTCCCTTCTTCTTTGAATAATTGCGCTAGTCTTGCGTATGCTTCAGCTTGGACTGTCGAAACAGACCATTCGAACGCTACGCCTCCAATTGCACGCTCATTTCACGCAAGCTTCGCGCACGGTAATAATTGTCTCCCGGCAGACAACCGAACAATGACATGCTCGAACCAGAGGATGTGCTTCTTGTGAACGTGCCCGGGTAAAACAACACAAGCGGACGATCGTCGATACGCCCCTGCAACATGTTGAGCAAAGTGTGCGCGCGAATATACGGATAGACCTTGCCTATTCCGGTGATGAATACGATGTCGGCTCCGCCTTCGGCCTTAGCTTCTTCGTAATGTTTACGGATGGTATTAGGCAGCTGATCCGTATCGGCACCCATCACGTTGTCGAGCAGTCCCAAAAACTTATCCGCGTGAACGTTCGACGACATCTTCACATGGCGACGCTTCTCGTTCCGCAGCACGCGATCCAAAATGTGGCGGTCGTCAAGAATCTCCAGAGCGATGTCGTATAAATCCAACGTAAGCACCTGCGGAGCGAAATCGCCGTCATATTTCGGCGTCATCGTACGCAACTGATTCGCCAGTTGTTTGGTATGTTCGGCAACCTCGAGTTCCTGCACGGCGGGATAATCGTAGATATAATAGGGCTGTTCGCCCGCCAGACCACTGTTAGTTCTGAATGAACGTGATTCCATGATCTCACGTAGATGAGCGAACTCAGCATCAATATCACGGCGTTCATCCGCGAATTCGATGCTGGTAATGGAATCAGTCATGTTCTCCTCCATTCGTGCTCACAGGGACGATTCGCGCATCGGAAGATACTCAAACGAACCCGGTCTCTTCATAAGAATATCCGTCAGAGAGCGGCTAAGCATGGAGGGAGCTACCGTGTCGGTGGTTTTATCAAGCATATGCGCCTCATGCATGGCCTTGAACAGGTTGGAACGTAGTTTTTTTGCCGTGCCATCGCTCAGGGTCTCCAATTCAGGATGCCATGAGGTTTTATTTGCGATGAACCGACCATAATCCTCGAAATCCAGATGCATGTTGCCGACAAGATAATGCTCCTTGAGCACCTCATTCGCGAATTCGCCGACAATCGCGTAATAGCGGCACATCGCGATCCACATGAGCGTCTCACGATCGGCGGAGGAAGAGACCGAGCCGCCCAAATATGCGAGTTCCTCGAATGTGAGTGTGCTGAGCCGTCTAGTGGTTTCCGCCACAATACGCTTATTCGCGGAAACCGTACGAACCGCAAGCACGTTTTCCTCGACAGCTTGAGGTCGGATTGTTGCGATGGATTCGCCTACTTCGACTTGAGGGGAACGACCGGCCTCACTGTTCTCAATATGCTTCAAGTACATTTCAGCGAGAATACGACCTTGCTGGGCGAGCAATCCGCCAACAGTGAAAGAAAGCCGATATCTCTCCCCCTGCACCGTCTCCGCACCAAACGAACCCGCCATGTATTCCTCCTTGTCAGACACAAGAATATTTCAGAATACTCCAAGGAGGGTAAAATGAATTCGCACAATCACGTCGAAGTCGACGTCCAGAAGTCTATGGAGGCACCGTCATGTTTGGTAAAGTCCGCAAGACAAGAAGCGACTGCACTGTTGGCACGTACGAGAAGAAACACGACCTTCCAACCGGCACCATTCGGAACAAAGATGGCAAGAAAGCGCGTAAAGACAAAAGTCTGAAGTCACTTCGCAAAGAAACAGGAAAGGAATTCTTGTGATGGCACTCCTCTGGCTAAAATAAGAATTCCCGATTGTTCCGCCAGATTCGCGGCACATCGAAAGGATTTTTCGTCGTAAGCGGCGTCCGCGACTGCCTTCCGACATATGGATGCAGAATCGCAAGAACTTGCGGTATCTCATGAATTACGGAATAGTACAAACGGTCAAAATCAAGACCGTCATCACGTATAATCCAGTCACGCATGCCACTCACTCCACGCCATGGAACGCCGAATTCCGATTCACGGAATTCTTTTGACGGTTCCTTGACATGCTCCCCTGCTTTGGCAATCGCCATGGCCACGGCATTTCCGCGAAGCAATCACCGCACACCGGAACGTGACAGTGCCCTCGAACGCATCCGAGGGCACCATACGTTTCTGATTACCGAACTCCTACGCCTCTTCGCGGGCGTCTTCGACAAGCTGGCGGATTAGGTTCTCATCACGTTGGCGAATGACCGCCTGCCCGGTCTCGCCGGTCCACTCGTAGAAGCCCCGACCGGTTTTGGCTCCCAGATCGCCAGCCTGCACCTTGGCTTCCAGCAACGGGCTCGGCTCGGTGCCGTTGTCCATGTCTTTGAGCAGATAGGTGCTGACGTTGTAGAACGTATCCAATCCGCCCAGGTCGGCGCTGGCGACCGGTCCGACCAGATTCCAGCGGCGGCCGAGACTGTATTTCACCACGGTATCGATGGTTTCCGCGTCGGCGATGCCTTCGTTCATGATGTTGAACGCTTCGCGCAGTACGGCGAGTTGCAGGCGATTGCCCACGAATCCCAATGATTCCTTCCTGATTTTCGCGGGCTTCTTGCCGATCTTGCGCATGAGCTCGAATGTGGCTTTCGCCACCACTTCCGCCGGGTCCCCACCACCTATACCG
>OBXV01000375.1_pt1 | contig 25838 bp, 17 predicted proteins | sample 1495451 | NCBI WGS metagenome assembly OBXV01 (sample SAMEA2580178, study PRJEB22360) | human gut metagenome | biome: human gut; feature: human-associated habitat; material: faeces | place: Denmark | collected 2008/2010 | reverse complement strand
AAATTGTGTTATACTAGGGAAGAAAAGAATACAAAATAGAAGTTTTTATTGTAATCTGAATAAAAAGAAAGAAGAATAAGAAAAAAGAGAGAAAACTGCGATCGAAAGGTAGGAATTGACAATGGTAGAGACATATAAAGCAGTGTTTACAGGTGGACAAGGAGAAATTGTAGAAAAGAAGTCTAGGTTTATTGCCAATGTACGACCGGTGGAAACGGAAGAAGAGGCGTTATCTTTTATTGAAGAGATGCGAAAAAAATATTATGATGCAAGGCATAATTGTTTTGCCTTTTGTGTAGGAGTGGAGCGGGAGACATTGCGATGCAGTGATGATGGAGAACCAAGTGGAACGGCTGGAAAACCAATGTTAGAAGTATTAACTGGTGGGGAAATTCATAATGTTGCCGTTGTTGTTACGAGGTACTTTGGTGGAACATTATTAGGAACAGGAGGACTTGTTCGAGCGTATACACAGGCAACTCAAGAAGGATTAAAAAATAGCCAAGTAATTGAAAAAAAATTGGCAAGAAGAATAAAACTCATCACAAACTATAATGATATTGGAAAAATTCAATATTTATTGGGAAATGAGAAAATTCATATTGAAACAAGTGATTATACGGATATCGTAACGATGCAAATTTTAGTGCCTATAAAACAAGTAGAACAAATGGAAAAGAAATTAGTAGAAGTGACAAATGGAAAGATTCAATTAGAACAAGGAGATACGTTCTATTATGCAATCATAGAGGGAGAAGTTTTATCATTTGAATAGAAGGAGAGGGAGGATGAAAAAATCCATAAAAAGATATAATAGAAAAAATGCCTTGGCAACTGAAAACATTGCCAAGGCATTTTTGAATTAGTTTTGTTTATCTTTTTGAACGCATTCTCATACGAGAATCTAAAATTTTCTTACGAATACGAATGGTTTCTGGTGTGATTTCTAATAATTCATCGGTGTCGATAAATTCTAACGCCTGTTCCAAAGAAAGAATTCTTGGAGGTGTTAATTTTAATGCATCATCGGAACCAGAAGCACGAGTATTTGTCAATTTCTTTGTTTTACAAACGTTGATTTCGATATCTTCTGCTTTCCCGTTTTGTCCGATTACCATTCCTGCATATACTTTTTCACCAGGGCCAACGAATAAAGTACCACGTTCTTGTGCCGCAAATAAACCGTAAGTAATCGTTTCACCAGATTCAAAAGCGATTAAAGAACCTTGTTTACGATATTGAATATCTCCTTTATATGGGCCATATCCATCGAATAATGTATTTAAAATACCATTTCCTTTTGTATCAGTTAAAAATTCTCCACGATATCCGATTAAACCACGAGATGGAATAGAGAATTCAAGACGAGTATAGCCACCGCTCATTGGTGTCATTCCTTGAAGTTCCCCTTTTCTTTGGCTTAATTTCTGGATAACTGTTCCAGAAAAGTCGTCTGGAACGTCTACTGTGGCGATTTCCATAGGCTCTAATTTTTGACCACGTTCATCTTCTTGATAGAGAACTTCAGCTTTACTTACTGCGAACTCATAACCTTCACGTCTCATATTTTCAATTAATACGGATAAGTGAAGCTCTCCACGTCCAGATACTTTAAATACTTCAGCAGACTCTGTCTCTTCCACACGAAGACTTACATCAGTATTTAATTCGCGGAATAAACGATCGCGTAAATGACGAGAAGTAATATATTTTCCTTCTTGTCCAGCTAATGGACTATCATTTACAAGGAAGTTCATAGCGATTGTTGGCTCACTGATTTTTTGGAAAGGAATGGCTACAGGGTTTGTTAAAGAACAAAGAGTGTCTCCAATATGGATATCAGAAATACCAGAGATAGCAACGATAGAACCGATAGTTGCTTCCTGTACTTCTACACGATTTAATCCTTCAAATTCATAGAGTTTACTGATTTTTACTCGTTCTTTTTTGTCTGGTTCATGGTGGTTTACAAGATAACAATCTTGATTTACACGGATAGAGCCGTTATCCACTTTACCAATACCGATACGTCCAACATATTCATTGTAGTCAATGGTACTGATTAAAATTTGAGTATCTGCTTCTGGATCTCCTGTTGGAGCTGGAATATAGTCGATAATTGTTTCGAATAAAGGTTTCATATCCTTACGCTCATCATCTAAATTGAGCATAGCGTATCCGTTTCTAGCAGAAGCGTATACAACAGGACAATCTAATTGAGAATCATCGGCTTCTAATTCTAAGAAAAGTTCTAATACTTCATCTACTACTTCTTCTGGGCGTCCTTCTGGACGGTCAATTTTATTGACACAAAGAATAACAGGAAGGGATAATTCAAGGGCTTTTTTCATAACAAATTTTGTCTGAGGCATAGCTCCTTCGTAGGCATCAACGACAAGAATAACACCATTTACCATTTTAAGAACACGTTCTACTTCACCACCGAAGTCAGCATGTCCTGGAGTGTCAATAATATTAATTTTTGTATCTTTATAATAAATTGCTGTGTTTTTTGAAAGAATCGTAATACCGCGTTCACGTTCAATGTCATTGGAGTCCATAACACGCTCTTGTACTTCTTGATTCTCACGAAATACACCGCTTTGTTTTAAAAGCTCGTCCACTAAAGTTGTTTTCCCGTGGTCAACATGGGCGATAATTGCGATGTTTCTAACATCTTCTCTTGCGATTTTCATAAAAACCATCCTTACTTTATAAAATTACTGAAGTAAACCTTCAGTGTTGTCGATAATAATAATAGCAACGTTATTCATTCTATCATAAGCATTAGTTGCTTACAAGTTATTTTTACAGTATTTGCGAACTACTAAAAGAAAATGTCGAAGAATCCCTCAATTTGTTGACCGATTCTTTAGCATAAAAGTACAAGAGTGGCATAGAATGAATATATACATAACCACGAAGGGAGAAAAGAAAGTATGGAACCATTATTTAAGAATAACCAGGCAGTATTGGCAGGAGAGGTGGTATCCCAGTACCAATTTAGCCATGAGGTATTTGGAGAAGGATTTTATGTCGTGTATTTAAGAGTTGCAAGATTAAGCGAAGCAGGAGATGTAATTCCTATCCTTGTATCAGATCGATTAGTCGATATCCAAGAACCTGTACTAGGAAGAAGACTAGAAGCAAAAGGACAGTTCCGTTCTTATAATAAACATGAAGAAAACCAAAACCACTTAATTTTATCTTTATTCGCAAGAGAAGTAAGGTTTTTGGAAGAAGATGAGGAATGTCAAAAGCCAAATAGCATTTATTTAGATGGTTTTATATGCAAACCACCAGTCTATCGTATGACACCTCTTGGTAGAGAAATTGCAGATTTATTGGTGGCGGTAAATCGAGCTTATGGGAAATCAGACTATATTCCTTGTATTTGTTGGGGAAGAAATGCAAGGTATGCAGGAAATCTTCCTGTTGGAACGAGAGTTTCTATTTATGGAAGAATTCAAAGCAGAGAATATCAAAAGAAATTAAATGATCAAACGGTGATTACAAAGACAGCATATGAAGTGTCTATTAGTAAAATGGAAAGTCAGCCATTTCAACAAATGGAGGCAAATCAGTAAATAATTAAGAAGCAAATTAATAAATAACAAATATAGAAGAAACTTAGTAGTGATATTTGCACATTTTCAGTTCCTGTGATAGAATGTAAATTTAAAATAGAAGTATCTACATAAAACAGAAGAAATCCTATTAAAAATGAATGATAATAGGAAGAGAAATATGAGGTGGAAATTTTGAAGAATGCAAATGTTCAGATTTATTTCGGGGAAGGAAAGGGAAAAACAACAGCTGCACTTGGTCAGTGTATTCAATACGCAGGTGCCAATAAACAAGTTGTGATTGTTCAATTTCTAAAAGGAAAGACTTCTGAGGAGTTGGAGTTTTTAAAACGTTTAGAACCCGAAATTAAAGTGTTCCGATTTGAGAAAAGTGATTGTTGTTATGAACATTTAACGGAACAGGAAAAACAGGAGCAAGAAGTGAATATTCACAACGGACTCCATTATGCGAGGAAGGTTGTGGACACAAAAAGTTGTGATGTCCTTGTATTAGATGAAATACTAGGCTTACTCGATCATAATATTGTGGGGATTGAAGAGATGAAAGAGTTAATTAGTCTTTCAGAGGGTGAGATAGAAATTATTTTAACGGGAAGAGAGCTTTCAAAAGAAGTAGAGGATCTAGCAGGATTTGTGTATCAAATTAATACGATCAAAGAAATGGAAGCATAGTTTTTCAAAAGAACGGGGAATGTTTGTTGACTTTTGAAAAGTAAAGTGTTATTATAACGATAACAATGTAAGAAATACAAAGTAATCATACTGGTAGAGGTGCATATGTCATCAGTATCTTGTTGGAGATTAAGGCGGTCTTAGAAGGCAAGAGAAAGGGGCACTTGCCGAAATTTCATAGATTGCCAAAGCTATGGAGTTGGGGGTGCGGTTAAGAGCCGTATCACTGTCATCAAGAGGACGATGGAGTGCTGCCTAAAAGATACGCGATATAACAGAATAAAATAGAACAATCCTAGTTCATTCTAGTTGATTGGATTTATCGATATCTGCGGAATTGTATTAGATAGGCTAGCTCTTTTAAGAGCTGGCCTTTTTTCTGGCTACGCGATGAATAGCGGATGTTACCGTTGTAGTAATGAATCTTTCTTATAAAACAAACAGCCTAGGGAGGTAAAATTATGTCAATTTTTACAGGAGCTGGAGTGGCTTTAATCACTCCATTTCAAGAAGATGGAAGTATTGATTTTGAAAAATTATGTGAAATAATTGATTATCAAATTGACAATGGAACTGACAGTATTATTATTACAGGAACAACAGGGGAAGCTTCCACAATGACAGAAAAAGAGCATGTGGAATGTATTCGTGCTTGTGTAGAACACGTAAATAAAAGAGTTCCTGTCATTGCAGGAAGTGGTTCTAATTGCACCCATACAGCAGTAGAACTTTCAAAAGAAGCGAAAAAAGTTGGAGCAGACGGTCTTTTAGTTGTAACTCCTTATTATAATAAAACAACACAAAATGGATTAATCGAACATTTTACAACAGTTGCAAAAGCAACGGATTTACCAATACTTCTTTATAATGTACCAAGTAGAACTGGTTGCAATATTTTACCAAAGACAGTGGCAACACTTACAAAAAATGTGGATACGATTGTTGGTATTAAAGAAGCTAGCGGAAATATTTCACAAGTTGCAGAAATTATGTATGAAACACAAGGAGATATTGATCTTTACTCAGGAAATGATGATCAAGTACTTCCAATCTTATCTTTAGGTGGAAAAGGTGTTATTTCTGTATTATCCAATATTGCACCAAGAGAAACACATGACATGGTCATGAAATTTTTAGAAGGCCACGTAGAAGAAAGTCGTGCCATTCAATTAAAATATTTAGAAGTGATCCGTGCGTTATTTTGCGAAGTGAATCCAATTCCAGTGAAAAAAGCTATGGAATTAATGGGTCTTTGTGGTGGTACATTAAGACTTCCACTGATAGAAATGACAAAAGATAATACAGAACGATTGAGAAAAGCCATGTTAGAAACAGGAATTCTGTAAGTAACGATGAAAAGAGGGGCTATAACAAGAGATCGAGTTATAGGCCCTTTTCTCGTCCTTTATGTTACTGATTAAAGTGAGAAACGTGAGAAAAAGAGTTTTATTAGAGAACGATAGGAGGAAAAATAATGGTTAGAATATTAATGCATGGATGCAATGGAAAGATGGGACAAGTGATTACTGGACTTGCAAAAGAGATGAAACAGGTAAAAATCGTGGCAGGTATTGATCGCTATGATGGAATCCCAAATGATTATCCAGTGTTTCCAACATTCAATGACTGCAATATAGAGTTTGATGTGATTATTGATTTCTCAAATGCAGGAGCGGTAGATCCATTATTAGAATATGCAGTTTCTAAAAAAGTTCCAGTTGTATTATGTACAACAGGGCTTAGCGAAGAACAGTTAAAGAAAGTAGAAGAAGCAAGCAAAACAATAGCAATTTTACGCTCTGCCAATATGTCATTAGGAGTAAATACGTTGTTTGAGTTAGTGAAAGCAGCGGCAAAAGTGCTTGCAACAGCAGGATTTGATATGGAAATTGTAGAACGCCATCACAATCAAAAAGTAGATGCTCCATCAGGAACTGCCATTGCATTTGCAGAAGCATTAAATGGAGCGATGAATCACGAATATCACTATGTATATGATAGAAGTAGTGTAAGAGAAAAACGTGATGAAAAAGAAATCGGATTAAGCGCAGTTCGCGGTGGAACGATTGTTGGAGAACATGAAATTATTTTTGCTGGGCCTGATGAAGTTGTAGAGTTAAAACATACTGCTTATTCCAAAGCAATTTTTGGAAAAGGAGCGTTAGAGGCAGCTATCTTTTTAGCAGGAAAACCAGCTGGAATGTACGATATGAGCCATGTCATTAAAAAATAACGTGTTTCTGATTGCTTGGTGATGAAAGAAAGGCACAGCTCGCAGATAAGAAGTCTTTCCTAGTAGAATACAGAGTATTAGGAGGGATACTGCGAGCATTGTGCAATCTATATGTTGTCTTTAGAAACTGATAAGTTACAGAAGACAGCAGTCATGTAGATTGACAATATCGATATTCGATATTATACTAAAATTAGAAGAAAAAGAAGATAGAAAAGAGGTGAGGAGGACGGCAAGAGAACAGTTTCAGACATTGACAGAACAAATGTATTATATTTTATTGTCTTTATTAAAGCCCAGTTGTGGGGTTGATATTATGGAAAGCGTGGAGCGTATTTCAAAAGGAAGAGTGAAGGTTGGAGCAGGAACGCTTTATGCATTGCTTGGAAAGTTTGAAAAAGAAAAGATGATTGTGGAAGTTGAAGTAGTAGGTAGAAAACGAACCTATGTGATTACGGAAAAAGGAAGAGACTTATTAATAAAAGAGTATGAAAGACTGCTTCGTTTAGTCGAGGATGGGAGGGAGTTATTATGAAATATGGGATACAATCTCTCAATATGGATTTGTATAACAAAGAGTTTTTCGTTGAGAAGTTAGAGCGTCTTGCGAAAAAAGGATGGATATTAAAGAAAATATGCGTTGGTTATGGAGTTTTTGAAAAAGAAGAACCAAGGGAACTTCATTATTCCATTGAGATATTTGAACCAGCAAAAAAGAAAAAAGGCTTTTTAAATGTGGATTTTGAAGAAAACGAAGAAGAGGCGTATATTGAACTTTGTGAACAAGCCAGTTGGAATTATATTGGAAAGAGTGGCGTTTATTTTGTTTTTTGTTCCGAACAATTAACGGCGACTCCGATTCAGACGGATCCCTCTTTAGAATTTCATCAGCTAAAAAATAAATTTTTTAATTATTTTTTGCCGTTGTTTACTCTGTGGATGATTTTAATAGTAAATAATTTTAAAAATGTCATGTTTCATTTGTTTTCTTATGAAGACTATTTATCTTGTTTTGCTTTGAGTATTGTCCCTATCAGTATTTTGGTTTTGGCTTATGGATTATTGCCAATCCTTGCAGATGCTATTTGGCTGTTTTGGAAGTGGAGAGGAAAGAAAGCGAAGAACTTTCTCATAATAAAGGGAGTTACCATTGTTCATAGATGGATTTTTCGCCTGATTTGGATTTTATTTTTTATAGCTTTTTGTTTGGATAGTTATTATAAGAACAATTGGACAGGGGTTATGCTTCTTGGTGTATTTCTTGTGATTTTAGTTTGTTTTTTACTTGGAATGTATTATTGGAATAAAAAGATCAAAGAACAAGAAAATAAAATTATTATTCGGTATGTTGTTTTTTTTGGAGTTCTTATATTAGGAATTTCTTTTGGAATGGGAATGCTTGTGAGCGGTGGAGAAGAAGAGGAAGGATATCCTTGGAATGCAAAAGTTACAATAGCAAATTTGTTAGGAGAAGGAAAAACAATAAGGCAAAGCCGTCAAGAAAGTCCTGTTTTAGAAGCTATGACATACGAAGGACAATCAAATAACTATTCTCTAGCCTATACCATTTATCGAAGTAAAGCAGGAGAAGGCATATTAAAACAAGGATTTGAAAGTGAGAAATTGCGGATAAAAGGGCAAGAAAAGCTATTTGGAGGGGAAGGAAAGACCATTACAAAAGAGAACTGGGGAGCAAAAGAAGTCTATGGAATCGTTGGAAATAATTGGAGTACTACGATAGAACGACTTCTTTTAGTAAATGAAACGGATGCGATTTGGATTCAGGTGCGTGGTGATTTTAAGGAAGAAGAAAGGCCGCTTTTATTGAACAGGATAAAAGAAGAGTTAGTTATTCCTTTATTGGAAGAAGAATAGAGAACGAGTGGTAGTGGAATAAGCAAAAAGAGAATGGAGATGATAAATAAGAAGAAGTCGCTCTCTTATCAAATACAAGATTTTATGGTATGATACAAACAAAGTTTTGTTAGGAGATATTAACTAATAGAGTTGGATTTCTAGAATTGATAGGAAAGCGGCGAACCAAGTTGAACCGAGAAAAAACAATGAAGAAATAGAAGGGATTTAACGGAAATGAAAGATGGTTTTATTAAAGTTGCAGTTGCCACACCAGAAGTAAGAGTGGCCGATTGCCAATACAATGTAGAACAAATAGTAGCACTCATAAAAGAAGCAGAGGAAAAGAAAGTGAAAATTCTTGTATTTCCAGAGCTTTGTATCACAGGATACACTTGTGGTGATTTATTTTTACAAGAACTTTTATTAGAGCAGGCTGAGGAGCAAGTGGAATATCTTTTAGAGCAGACAAAAGGAATGGAAATGGTAATTGCTGTTGGTGCACCTATTTCTTACAAACAAAAATTGTATAACTGTGCCATTTGGATTCAAAATGGAGAGATTCTTGGAATTGTACCAAAGAAAAATATTCCAAACTATAATGAATTTTATGAAGGAAGATATTTCGTAGCAGGAAATGATTCCATAAAAGAAACGACGTATTGTAACCAACGAGTGATTTTTAATTCTAATTTGTTGCTCTGTTGTGAAACAATGAAAGAACTGATCATTGCGAGTGAGATCTGTGAAGATCTTTGGGTACCAATGCCACCGAGTATCAACCATGCGTTAGCAGGGGCAACCGTTATTGCCAATTTATCTGCCAGTGATGAAGTGACGGCAAAAGAAGGATATCGAAGAAATTTAGTCAATGGGCAAGCAGGACGACTTTGCTGTGCTTATTTATATGCCAGCGCAGGAGAGGGAGAATCCACATCCGATGTTGTCTATAGCGGAGACAATATTATTAGTGAAAATGGAACGGAATTAGCTCGTTCTAAGCGATTTACCACAGGGCTTACCATTGCCGATATCGATGTAAAAAAACTTTCAGCGGAACGAAGAAAAATGATGACGTTTGTCACAGGGGAAGGGATAGAAAATTCTTATCAAAAGAAAATGTTTTCCCTTACAATGGAAGAGACAAAGCTTTGTCGAACCTTTGCAAAGACACCGTTTATCCCAAGTAATGAAAAAGAAAGAGAACAACGCTGTGAAGAAATTTTTATGATTCAAGCACAGGGATTAAAGAAAAGACTTTCTCATACCCACTGTGAATATGCGGTTGTTGGGATTTCAGGAGGATTAGATTCAACATTGGCATTGCTTGTTATGGCAAAGGCATTTGATTTATTAGGACTTAAAAGAGAACAGATTATTAGTGTTACAATGCCTTGCTATGGCACAACGGATCGAACCTATCAAAATGCTATTCAGCTTACGAAACAGTTAGGAGCTACGTTAAAAGAAATTCGTATTAATAAAGCGGTAGATCAACACTTTAAAGACATTGGACACGATCCAAACAATCATAACGTCGTTTATGAAAATTCACAGGCGAGAGAGAGAACACAGATTTTAATGGATATTGCTAATGCTTATAATGGTATGGTAATTGGAACGGGTGATATGTCAGAGTTAGCACTTGGTTGGGCTACTTACAACGGAGATCATATGTCTATGTACGGGGTAAACTGTTCGATTCCAAAAACGTTAGTAAGACATCTTGTTCAATATTATGCGGATATGGTAGCAGACGATAAGACGAAAGAAATTCTTCTTGATGTGTTAGATACACCAGTGAGTCCAGAGTTACTACCGCCAGTGGATGGAAAAATTTCACAAAAGACGGAAGATTTAGTAGGACCATATGAATTACACGATTTCTTCTTATATTATATACTGCGTTTTGGTTATCCGCCAAAGAAAATTTTTAGAATTGCGGTAAAAACATTTGAAGGAGAGTATGAAAAAGAAGTGATTTATCGATGGCTTCGCACGTTCCACTGGAGATTTTTTAGCCAACAGTTTAAGAGAAATTGTCTTCCAGATGGACCAAAAGTAGGGACAGTTGCTTTATCTCCAAGAGGGGATTTGAGAATGCCAAGTGATGCATCTTCTGCTATTTGGATCAAACAAATGGAGGAATTAAGGGAAGAGTTAGGAATTGCAGAATAAAGTTTGGAATTTCAAACAGAGGAAATGACTGAAAAAAACATAGGGCTATAAACGTAGCCCTATGTTTTTTATGTGGAGTTGTTTCCTATTTTTTTGCCTTCTCTAAAGCATTTTTAATTGCCTGTGTTAGAATGGTATGTGTGTATTGACTATCAGCGGTGAATTCGACTTGTTCAATGGAGTTAGCTGTTTGCAACTTTTCATTGATTTCTGCTACAGAAGGTTTTAAAAGGGGATACATTGTTTCCACGGTTTCATCTAAGTTTTCAAGACTGACATTTGTAACATGATTTTGATCCACTGTGACTTCCACGTTAAAAGAAGAACTGCCAAGGGTGATAGGAGAAGAATAAACTCCAGGTATGTACGTGGTGGCAGAAGCAATGGTTTCTTTTGTCTTGCCTTGGGTGAACATAAAAATAAGAACCAGAATCAGTATAATCCCAAGAACTAGAAAAATACCAGTATAAATAAGTTCCTTTGTGCGCAATACGACAATTTTTGTCTTTGATTCCATAAGGTTCCTCCTCAAATTTAAGATTATTATTATTGTATGAGAGCAAGAGGAGAAATATGATAAAAAAGAATTACGAACATTTGTTTGCTTTCGCATTAAGAATATGTTATAGTAAAAACAAGAGAAAAATGATAACAGAGAGAAAGAGAAAAGGAAAGGAGGAACTGTGGACAAGTGTGACACAGGAAAAACAATGGCATTACAAATTATTGCAGGAAAAAGTGGAGCAGGAAAATCTCATTTTGTATATGAAAAAATCATTAAAGAGTCTTTAAAACATCCAGATAAGAACTATTATATTATTGTGCCAGAACAGTCTACCATGCAAGTACAAAGAAAAGTGATGGAATTACATCCGTATCATGGAACGATGAATATTGATATTTTAAGTTTCCCACGACTTGCAAACCGTGTATTTGAAGAAGTCAATGAACGACAAAAGACGGTTTTGGAAGATGTTGGAAAAAGTATGATATTAAGAAAAGTGGCGGAGGAGAAAAAAGAGCAACTAACGATTTTTAAACGCAGTTTAAATAAGACAGGCTTTATTGAAGAGTTAAAGTCACTGTTATCGGAATTTTATCAATATCGAATTGGAAAAGAGACACTACAATCTCTCATAGAAGAATTAGATAAGGGAACGATGCTTCAAGGGAAGCTATCAGATATGAAAGTGATTTTTGAGGGATTTCAAGATTATTTGAAAGATTATACCGTAGCAGAACAAGTGTTAGAAGTGCTTGCAGAGCGAGTGAAGGATTCTGAATTATTAAAAAATAGTGTGATCTGTCTTGATGGGTTTACAGGATTTACGCCGATTCAGTATGCGTTAATTCAAAGATTATATGAACAGGTGGATTGGCTTTTAGTAACCATCGCCATTGAGAAAAGCGAACTGTATTCTCTTTTATCCAATCGTTGGAAAATCGAAGATTATGAACTATTTGCGCTGAGTAAGAAGACAATACAACGGCTCTATGAGTTAGCAGAAGAAAAAAATATCTTTATTGCGGAACCGTTTGTATTACAAGGAACGCCATATCGTTTGAAAGACAAAAGAGAGTTAGAAGCATTAGAAAAAAATCTATTTCGTTTTCCGATTCATACTTATCAAGGACTCAATGATAGTATTCACTTAGTTGCTTGTCAAAATCCAAGAGAAGAGGCAAACTTTGTTATTCGAAAAGTCCGTGAGTTGGTAGTTCAGGGAACTTGTCGATATCGAGAAATTGGAATTGTCATGGGGGATGGTGAAGTCTATGAACAAGAATTAAGAGAGGCTATGGAGCGCCTTCATGTGCCATACTTTTTGGATCAAAAGCGCAGTATTTTAAACAATCCATGCATGGAAAGTATCCGCAGTGTTTTAGAATTAGTAAAAAATGATTTTACTTATGAGAGCGTCTTTCGGTATTTAAAAGCGGGAATGAGTAATTTATTGCCACAAGAGACGGAAAAATTGGAAAATTATATTATCGCCTGTGGAATTCGTGGATATTCTTGGATGAAAAAGCCATTTGAACGGAAGTTAAGAAAGATGGAAGATCAAGAATTAGCTTTTTTAAATCAGATTCGGCTACAATTTTTAGAAGAAGTGGAAGAATTCCGACAAGTGCTGTTACAAAAACAAGTGACGGTAAAAGAAATCATTATTGGTCTTTGTCATTTTATGGAGAAGCTTCGTTATCAAGAGAAATTAAAGGGATATCAAAAGGAATTTGAGGAGAAAAAAGATTTAGCATCGGCAAAGACTTATGAACAAATCTATGAAAATATTTGTGAAATTCTTGATAAAATGGCGACGATTTTAGGAAATGAAGTTATGAGTTTAGAAGAATTCATCAATATTTTAGATGCAGGACTTTCCGAAACAAAAGTTGGAGTCATTCCTCCTGGGCTTGATCATATCATTGTCGGTGATTTAGAGAGAACCCGTTTTCCAGATTTAAAAGTATTATTTGTGCTTGGGCTTAATGATGGAGTAATTCCAAAAAGTGAAAGTGGTGGTGGCATTTTAAACGATAGAGAACGAGAGATTTTAATGGCAAGAAAGTTAGAATTAGCGCCAACAGCAAAGCAAAATTCTATGATGGAATCTTTTTATATTTATTTAAATTTCACAAAACCTTCAAAAGAACTTTATCTTTCTTATGCCAAGGTAGATAGTCAAGGAAAAACAATGCATCCATCCTATTTAGTTGGACGTATTCACAAGATGTTTCCGAATTTATTAGAACAGGATGCAAAAGAAGAGAGAAAAGATCGGATTTACACATTAGAGGATAGTATTGACTATTTAATTGAAGGGATTCATCAATTTCTTAGTGATACGTTAGAAGGAGAAGAGAGAGAATTTTGGCAAGAGTTGTTTTGTCAATTTCGTGAGACAAAAAAAGGGAGAACCATACTAGAATTATTGATGGAAGGTGCTTTTTATGAAAATCAAGAGAGCGTGTTAAGCCAAGCGGTAGCGAAGGCTCTTTATGGTGAAAAAATATCAGGAAGTGTAACAAGACTGGAACAATATGCCGCTTGTGCCTTTGCACATTTCTTAAAATATGGGTTAAAGTTACGAGAAAGGGAACAACACTTAATTCGTTCTATGGATTTAGGAAATGTTTTTCATAAAACACTTGAAATGTTTTCAAAGCAGTTAGAAAAAGAAAACAGCACGTTTCGAACGATTGCAGATGATAGGAGAGATGCCCTTGTAGAACAATGTGTTCTTCAAGTTGTTTCTGAATACCAAGGGGATTTGTTTTATACGAGTAAAAGAAATCAATATATGATTACACGTATGATCCGAATTTCTAAGAGAACCATCTGGGCGCTACAAGAGCATATTAAAAGAGGGGGGTTTGAGCCAACAGACTATGAATTATCGTTCCAAAATTATAAAAATTTACACTCTGTAGATGTTTCTCTTTCCAAAGAGAGTTCTATGGCATTACAAGGAACCATTGACCGCATCGACACATATGAAGAAGAGGAACAGCTCTATGTGAAAATTATTGATTATAAATCAGGAAATACCCAATTTGATGTGGTGGATTTATATTATGGGCTTCAAATCCAGCTTGTTGTTTATATGAATGCGGCGTTAGAAGTGTTAGAAAAAAGGACAAAGAAAAAGGTCGTTCCCGCGGGAATTTTTTATTATAACATCAAAGATCCATTTATTGATCGAGAGGAAGAAGATGCAGATCTTGCTATTTTAAAAAAATTAAAAATGAGTGGTATTGTCAATGGAGATCCAGAAATTATTGAACAGATTGAAAAAGAAACGGAAGATGGTTTTGTTTCCATTCCTGTAAGCCGTCTAAAAAGTGGAAATTATAGTAAGGCATCAAAAGTAGCGAGTACCAATCAGTTGTTATCGGTCGGTCGCTATGTAGCGCAAAAAATGCAGACGATGGGACAAGAAATGGTCAATGGAGAAATTGGAATTGAGCCATATAAATTAGGGGATAAAACCGCTTGTGATTATTGTGAATTTCAAGGGGTCTGTGGATTTGATACAAAATTAGGAAGTGATTATCGAAGATTATCTTCTGCTAGTCGAGAACAGTTATTAGAGGAAATGGAAGGAACGGTAGATAAGGAGAAAGGAGAGTAAACAATGGCATGGACAAAAGATCAAGAGGCAGTGATTTGGTCAAGAGGTGGTGATTTGCTCGTATCTGCAGCAGCGGGTTCGGGAAAGACAGCGGTTCTTGTAGAACGAATCCTTACGATGATCTGTGAGGAGGAAAGTGGAGTTGATATCGATAAAATGCTGATTGTAACTTTTACAAAGGCGGCAGCCGCTGAAATGAAAGAGCGAATCGGTATGGCAATTGAAAGAAAACTACAAGAAGATCCAGACAATGAGCATTTGCGCAAGCAATCCGCCTATTTGCAAAAGGCACAAATTAGTACCATTCATAGTTTTTGTTTGCAGTTAATTCGGGATCATTTTAATATGCTCGGAATCGATCCAGAATTTCGTATGATCGATGAAGGAGAAGGAAAACTTTTAAAAACCGATGTGCTAAAACAAGTGTTAGAAGAGTTTTACGAAGAAGGAAGAGAAGAATTTCATCTCTTAGTGGAAGGGTATACAAACGGAAAAGACGATAAAGCGTTAGAAGAAATGGTGCAAACGTTATATGAATTTGCCATGAGTAACCCAGAGCCAGAAGTATGGTTACAACAGGCAAAGGAACGACTTTGTATGAAAACAAAGACAGAACTTTTTGAAAGTTCTTATATGAAGGAACTATTAAGCCATACGAAAATGCTCATAGAGGAACTCTATGAAAAAAATCAGTTAGCGATAGAATTAGCAAAAAGACCGAATGGACCCCTTGCCTATGAAAAGACGTTAGAGCTCGATCAAGCCTATTTAGAAAGCCTTATGGAAATTGAAAGCTATGATGGGTATCAAAAAGCCATGGCAGTTGGTGGATTTACGAGAATGTCAGGAAGACCAGCAAAAGAAACTGATGAGGGGTTAAAGGCAACAGTGAAGCAATTAAGAGATGAAGTAAAAGAACAATTAACTTCATGGAAAGAACAATTCTTTTCTCGGACGCCAGAAGATATGCTCTTAGAAGTATCTCTTGTGAAAAAGCCTATGGAAGCACTAATTGATCTTGTGTTGGCATTTAAAGAACAGTTTGCAAAGGCAAAAGAGGCAAAAAATGTTATGGATTTTGGGGACTTAGAACATTATGCACTAGAACTATTAGTGGATCATTATGAAGAGGGAAAAGCGATTCCGTCTACGATTGCAACAGAGCTGGCAAAAAATTATGTGGAAATTTTTATTGATGAGTATCAAGATAGTAACTTTATCCAAGAAGCAATTCTTAGTAGTATTTCTGGTATGATAAGAGGAGAGAATAATCGTTTCATGGTAGGCGATGTCAAACAAAGTATTTATCGTTTCCGCCTTGCAAGACCAGAAATTTTTATGGAGAAATACGATCGCTATCAAATGGGAGGAAAACAGGAGAAGAAAATTGAACTTCACAAAAACTTTCGCAGTCGTGCCTCTGTATTAGAAGCAACCAATTATGTATTTCGACAGTTGATGGGAAGAGATCTTGGAGGAGTTGAATATGATGAAGAGGCATCGTTAGTGGCTGGGAAGCAATTTCCAAAGAGGGGAGAAAAAAAAGATGGGGAAGAAGAAATTTTTGAAGAACTTTCCTACATCGATCCAAAAGATAAAACTGAGTTAATTATCGTAGAATCTCAAGAGTCTGAGTATACAAAAAAGGAGTTAGAAGCCCATGCCATTGCAAAGAAAATTCACGAATTAATGGATGAGGAGAATCCTTATACCGTTTATGATGAGAAATTGGGAAGCTATCGCCCCGTGGAATATCGGGATATTGTTATTTTACTTCGTACAGTGAGTGGATGGGGAGAAGTATTAGAGGAAGTGTTATTAGAGGAAGGAATCCCTGCTCATGGGGATAGCCAAAAAGGATATTTTTCTACCATTGAAGTACAAAATATGTTGAATCTTTTGAGGATTGTGGACAATCGGTATCAAGAGATTCCTCTTGTAGGGGTATTACGTTCTCCGATGGTAGGATTAAAAGGAGAAGAACTGGCTTGGATTAAGGCGGTCTTTGGAAGCTATGGAGGAAAGGAATTAGCCCTTTATGATAGTTTAGTTTTATTAGCAGAAGAAGGGTTTTGTGAGACAAAAGAGGAAGAAAAAGAAGAATGTTCTCTTTATGAGCAAATCAAGCATCGAAAAGAAGAAGAGTTACTGTTGGGGAAAACGGTGGATTGGTGTATTTCTTTACAAGAAACGGTGCAACAGTTTTTAGCATTATTAGAGGAATTAGAACAGGGCAAAACTTGTATGTCCATTCATGATCTTATTTGGCTTGCTATGAACCGTACTAATTATTTTTATTATGTAGGTGCGATGCCACAAGGGGAAAAACGGCAAGCAAATCTTTTAATGTTAATTGAGAAGGCTAACCAGTATGAAAAAGTCAGTTACAAAGGTCTTTTCCATTTTATTCGCTATATGAATCAATTAAGAGAGTATGAAGTAGATTTTGGAGAAGCGAGTGTGTTAGGAGAGCATGAAAATGTTGTCCGAATTATGAGTATTCATAAAAGCAAAGGACTAGAATTTCCTGTTGTATTTGTAGGAGAATTAAATAAGCCATTTAATTTCTCGGATCTAAGACAGAAACTCTTGATTCATGCGGATGATTATTTAGGACCAGACTGTATTGATTTAGAAACAAGACAAAGTGGTCCTACATGGTTAAAAGATTTAATCCAGATGAAATTAAAAGAAGAAACACTAGGAGAAGAATTGCGTGTGTTTTATGTGGCCATGACTCGAGCAAAAGAAAAGCTAATTTTAGTAGGAACGGTGGATGACTATGAGAAAAAACATTCTCAATTTTCTTACGTGAGATATCAGTGGGAAAAACGAGGAGGGGAAGCTTTTCGACTGGCTAGAACAATCCGAACAAAAGCGAGCTGTTATTTGGACTGGATGTTATCCGCCCTTGTAATTCCTCAAGATTTTATTACGATAACGGTTATCGGAGAAAGCGAATTTGTTTTTCAAGAAGTGGAAAAGAAATTACTGTCGGAACAAAAGAAGGAACAGCTAGAACAGTTACAGTCAAAAGAAGAAAATAAAGAGATCGTTACCTTTTTAAAACAACAGCTGGATTGGCAGTATCCGTTTGAAGAAGAAGTGGAGGCAAGAGGGAAATATTCCGTATCTGAATTAAAGAAAATAGGACAGTTAGAAGAAGGGGAAGATTATTTTAATTTGCCACAAAGGGAACAAGAAGAAGGTTTAAAAATAGAGGGTAACAGCCAAAGTCATGAAGAAGTTTTTCGCATTAAAAAGCTAGAAGAAATTCCGGAAGAAGAAAGAATCCGTCCAGCCTTTATGATGGAAGAGGAAGAACAAGAAGAGATGGTTGGAGCAATGCGAGGAACTTTTATACATAAAATCATGGAATTATTGGATGTTAGAACCGTAGTGGATAGCCAAAGTCTAAATAGATATTTGGATCAACTAGAAGAAAGACAGTTGCTTACAAAGGAACAAAGAAGGTATCTTCCTATCCGTGGAATTTTATCTTTTATTCAAAGTGATATTGGAAAGCGTGTAAAAGTAGCAAGCGATCTGGGTAGACTCTATAAAGAATCTCAATATATGATGGGGATGCCGACCAATGAAGTAGTAGTTGGAAGTGAGACAAAAGAAATGGTACTTTTACAAGGAGTGATTGATCTTTGGTTTGAGGAGGAAAATGGACTTGTCTTAATTGATTATAAGACCGATCGAGTTTCAGAAGAAAGTGAGCTTAAAAAAAGATATCAAATCCAACTAAACTATTATAAAAAGGCGCTAGAACAAATGACAGGGAAGAATGTAAAAGAGGCTTATTTTTATTCTTTTGCTTTAAAACAGTTTGTAAGAGGATAAGAAAAAGTTAGACAAAGTTCGTTGTGATTAGAAACCGTTTGCATTTTTTCCTAACATTCTTTATAATATTTTTTATAAAAGAATGGAACAAAACATAGAAAAGTGGTGTTGCGTATGGAAAATCGGTTAAAGAAAGAATTAAGTCATCCACAGGATTTTACAGAACCAGAAGTTTTATATAAGAAATTAGAAGAAACCATTAAACGTTATCATCCATCTGCAGATATGTCTATGATCCGCAAGGCATATGAATTAGCAGATAATGCTCACAAAGATCAGAGGAGAAAATCAGGAGAACCTTATATTATTCACCCATTATGTGTAGCAATTATTCTTGCGGAATTAGAGTTAGATAAAGAAACAATCGTAGCAGGTCTTTTACATGATGTGGTGGAGGATACTGTGTATACAAGAGAGCAAATTGCAGAGATGTTTAATGAAGAAGTTGCTCTTTTGGTAGATGGAGTTACGAAGTTAGGAGAACTTTCTTATTCTGCGGATAAGGTAGAACTTCAGGCGGAAAACTTAAGAAAAATGTTTCTTGCTATGGCAAAGGACATTCGCGTAATTTTAATTAAATTAGCAGACCGCCTTCATAATATGAGGACGATGCAATATATGCCACCTCATAAACAACAGGAAAAATCAAGAGAAACCATTGATATTTATTCACCAATTGCCAATCGTTTAGGTATTTCAAAAATTAAGACAGAGCTTGATGATTTGGCACTTCGTTATTTAAAACCAGAAGTTTTTCAAAATCTCATGAAGGAATTGGATGAGAGAAAGACAGAAAGAGATAGTTTTATTGCTCGAATTGTAAAAGATGTAAAAGCTCATATTGATCATTCAGGCGTGCAAGCAGAGATTGATGGTCGTGTGAAACACTATTTTAGTATCTATAAAAAAATGGTGAATCAAAATAAGACGTTAGATCAAATTTATGATTTATTTGCTGTTCGAATTAAGGTAGAAACAGTGAAGGATTGTTATGCGGCGCTTGGAATCATTCATGAAATGTATACGCCAATTCCAGGAAGATTCAAAGATTATATTGCGATGCCGAAACAGAATATGTACCAATCTCTTCATACAACGGTAATTGGGCCAGAAGGGCAACCGTTTGAAATCCAGATCCGCACGTACGAAATGCACAAAGTAGCAGAGTATGGTATCGCTGCCCATTGGAAATATAAGGAAGGTGGCGGAGGCCCATCCAATATTAAAGAAGAAGAGAAACTTTCTTGGCTTCGTCAGATTTTAGAGTGGCAAAGTGATTCCACAGATAACAAAGAGTTTATGAGTATGTTAAAAGGAGATTTAGATCTTTTTAACGAAGAAGTTTATTGTTTTACTCCAACAGGAGAAGTAAAAAGCTTACCTGCTGGTTCCGTACCGATTGATTTTGCATATAGTATTCATAGTGCTGTTGGAAATAAAATGGTAGGGGCAAGAGTCAATGGAAAACAAGTGCCAATTGATTATCAATTAAAGAATGGTGATCGGGTTGAGATTATCACTTCTCAAAATTCAAGAGGCCCAAGTAGAGATTGGCTTTCTATTATTAAAAGCACACAAGCGAGAAGTAAAATTAATGCTTGGTATAAGAGTCAGTTTAAAGAAGAAAACATCGTAAAAGGAAAAGAATTAATCGATAGGTATTGTAAGCAAAAGGGAATCGTTTTTTCCAATATTAATAAGCCAGAATATATGAAACGAGTCATGTTAAAATATGGCTTTAAAGATTGGGAATCGATTTTGGCTTCTGTTGGTCATGGCGGTCTAAAAGAAGGTCAAGTTGTTAATAAGTTATTAGAAGAGTATGAAAAAGAGAAACATGCAAAAGTAACGGATGAAGAGATCTTAGATACCATTGGTGATCAAGTGTTGCAAGATACAAAAGATGCACCAAAGAAAAAACGTTCCAAAGGTGGAATTGTTGTAAAAGGAATCCATGATGTCGCTGTGCGATTTTCAAAGTGTTGCAGTCCTGTTCCAGGAGATGAAATTGTTGGTTATGTTACACGCGGTAGAGGTGTTTCTATCCATCGAACCGACTGTATCAATGTGCTTAGTATGCCAGAAGAAGATAGAAAACGTTTAATCGATGCGGAATGGCAGCAGCCTGAAAATGAAAAAGAAGGAAGACTTTATACAACAGAGATTTTAATTTATGCTAATAATCGTATGGGTATGTTTGTCGATATTTCAAAAATATTTAATGAAATTAAAATTAACATTGCGTCCATGAATGCTAAAACAAATAAACAAGGAAAGGCGACAATTAGCCTCAGTTTTGAAACCAGTGGAACGGAGCAATTAAATCGCATTATTGCAAAACTTCGAAAAGTAGATGGTGTGATTGATATTGAGCGTACTGCAGGCTGAGAATAAGAAAAGTATAGTAGGATAGAGCTTGGAGGAAATGACAACATGAGTCAAATAAAAATTTATGGAATGCCAGTAGGGAATATTGGAGCTAATTGTTATTTTGTTGTGAATGAACAGACAAACGAAGCAATTTGTATTGATACTGGAGCAGAAGGTGAAAAAATCTGCCAACTCATTCAGCAAAATGGCTGGAAATTAACTGGTATTTTATTAACACATGGGCATTCCGATCATATTGGAGCGACACAATATGTGAAGGACCATGAAAAAGTAAACGTGTATGCGGCAAAAGCAGAAGAGGAAGTATTAGCACAGCCAAAGTTAAACTTAACAACGATATTTGGAAATACCATGTCTTTAAAAGCGGATGAATGGTTAGAAGACGGTCAGGAACTGACATTAGCTGGAGTTTCGATTCAATGTCTTTTAACAGCAGGACATACAAAAGGTGGCATGTGTTTTTATCTTCCAAAAGAAAAAATTGTATTTACAGGAGATACCCTGTTTTGTCAATCCATTGGAAGGACAGACTTTCCAACGGGAGATTTAAAAACTCTTGAAACGTCCATAAGAGAAAAATTATATATACTTTCTGATGATACCGTAGTATATCCGGGTCATGATACTTCTACAACTATTGGACATGAAAAACAACATAATATGTTTGTAAGAGGAGACATAAAATGATTGGATATATACAGACGATTAAAGACGAACAAGAAAGAGAAAAAGCGGGCAAATCTTATCATTATGAGGTTTGCTCGTTGCTCACTGCCTTTTTTGGAAATGAAAAAATTCGTGAGACAAAAGAAGGCGTAGATTTTGTACTCAATCTTGTTTGGGATAAAGAAATTACGATTTCCATTGAAAAAGAAGGAAAAATAGAAGAAGATGCCGTAGGGATTTGTCCTTATCAAGAAATTAGCGAACGCAGAAATTATTTAAAACGATTTGTTTATAAGTTTCTTTGTTCCTATACGAATAAAACATTGCCTTGGGGAACATTAACAGGAATCCGTCCGACGAAAATTGCTTTAGATTTATTAAATGAAGGAAAGACAAAAGAAGAGATTATCGATTTTTATCAAGAAGAATATTTGACGACAGAACAAAAGGCAAATATGTGCAGTCAAATCGCAAAACAGGAACAAAAGTTATTAAATGAATTTCCTTATGAAGATCAATATAGTCTTTATATTGGGATTCCATTTTGTCCAAGCACTTGTCTTTATTGTTCTTTTACATCATACCCAATTCATCAATATGAGAAAAAGACTTGGGAATATTTAAAGGCATTGAAAAAAGAAATTGCTTATATTAAAGAGGCTATGGAAGAAAAAGGAAAAGTTCTTAGTACCATCTATATGGGTGGAGGAACTCCAACTTCTCTATCTGCAGAGCAACTTGACGATCTTCTTTCCTATGTAAGAACGGTGTTTGATCTTGATAATCCAAAGAGTCAATTATTGGAGTTCACCGTAGAAGCAGGAAGACCAGATAGTATTACAAGAGAGAAGTTACGGGCTCTTAAAAAGAATAAAATTGATCGCATTAGTATCAATCCGCAGACAATGAAAAACGATACATTAAAATTAATTGGAAGAGCACATTCTGTGGAAGATACGAAAAAAGCGTTTGAGATGGCAAGAGAAGAAGGAATCAGCAACATTAATATGGATATGATTGTAGGACTTCCAGGGGAAGAATTAAGCGATGTGGAAAATACTCTAAAAGAAATTGAAAAGATGCGACCAGAGAGTCTTACGGTTCATTCCCTTGCTATTAAAAGAGCGGCTAACTTAAATATTCAGATGGAGAAATATCGAAGTCTTGTAAAGGGAAGCACCAATGAGATGCTAATGCTTGTTGATGAATATGCGAAAAAATTAGATCTAGTCCCTTATTACTTATATCGTCAAAAAAATATTCCAGGTAACCTAGAAAATGTAGGATATGCGAAAGAAGGTCTTGAATGTCTTTATAATATTTTAATTATGGAAGAAAAACAGACTATTATGGCAGCTGGTGCAGGGGCTACTACAAAATATGTATGTCATAGTGAAAATCGCATTGAGCGGGCAGAAAATGTTAAAAATGTAGATCAGTATATGGAACGAATTGATGAGATGATTGAACGCAAGCGAGCACTTCTTTTAAAAGGTTAAGAAAGGAGTTATTGGGGTGAAGAAGTTAGTAAAAGATTTAGGTGATTTTCCAGTAATTGAGACGGATTTCATGGAGAATATTGTGCATGGAATGATGGTAAGTAAACTTGCTTATATGCTTGGAAAAGAACTAAACTTTTCGGAAGAACGCTGTCACGATCTGGCTGTTGCGGGCATGGTACATGATATTGGAAAGCTAAAACTCAATCATTATGTCAATGAGAATAATAAAGATATTATGCGTGTGGACGAGTTGCGTTATGTAAGGACACATTCTACAATTGGATATGCTATTTTACGGGAACGAGGATATCCAGAAGTTGTATTAAAATCGGTTCTCTATCATCATGAAAATTATGATGGTACTGGGTATCCAAGTAATTTAGAGGGAGAGAGAATTCCTCGTGGTGCAAGGGTGTTGCGTATTTGTGACTCGTTTGCTGCCCTTATATCGAATCGGACGTATCGTAGTGCTTTTGATAAAGATACGGCGATTGAATTGATGATAGAAGATATTAAGTATTTTGATCTAAAAATGTTTTTAGCATTTCAGAAAATGTTACAGTCAGAAGAACTGATGAAGGCACTTGACAATATAGAGCTATGTAGCTAACATAATAAAAGATCTTCTTTCCGATGAAAAAGGAAAACGGATGGAAGAAATGATTAGATTTTCAGTAAAAAGGAGAAAACAATGGCTGAATCAATGAGAGGTCTGCACAGAACTCACCGTTGTGCAGAAGTGAGCAATAAAAATATTGGTGAAACAGTAACCTTAATGGGTTGGGTACAAAAAAGCCGTAACAAAGGAAGTCTTATTTTTGTTGATTTAAGAGATCGTTCTGGCATCATGCAAATTATTTTCGAAGAAGGAAAAACAGCGCCAGAATATTTTGAAAAAGCTGGAAAATTAAGAAGTGAATTTGTAATCGCTGTCGTTGGTCGTGTGGCCGCTCGTTCTGGTGCGGTAAACGAAAACCTTGCGACAGGAGATATTGAAATTCTTGCAGATGAACTTCGTATTTTATCAGAAGCGGATACCCCTCCATTTCCAGTAGAAGAAAATAGTAAAACAAAAGAAGAACTTCGTTTAAAATATCGTTATCTTGATTTAAGAAGACCAGATCTTCAAAGAAACTTAATGATGAGAAGTAAAGTGGCCACATTGACTCGTCAATTTTTAGCAGAGGAAGGATTTTTAGAAATTGAAACACCAATGCTTACAAAGAGTACACCGGAAGGAGCGAGAGATTACTTAGTTCCTAGCCGTGTGCACCCAGGTAATTTCTATGCACTTCCACAATCTCCTCAGATTTTTAAGCAGTTATTAATGTGCTCTGGATACGATCGTTATTTCCAAATCGTAAAATGTTTCCGTGATGAAGATTTAAGAGCCGATCGTCAGCCAGAATTTACACAGATCGATATGGAATTATCTTTTGTGGACGTAGATGATGTTATTGATGTCAATGAAAGACTTCTTGCAAAATTATTTAAAGAAGTATTAGATGTAGAAATCAGTCTTCCAATTCAGAGAATGACATGGCAAGAAGCGATGGATCGTTTTGGTTCTGATAAGCCAGATACTCGTTTTGGCATGGAACTTGTTAACGTATCCGATGTTGTAAAAAATTGCGAATTTGTTGTATTTAAATCTGCCTTAGAAAATGGTGGAAGTGTTCGTGGTATTAATGCAAAAGGAAATGGCAATATGCCACGTAAGAAAATAGATGCTCTTGTTGAGTTTGCAAAAACATATGGTGCAAAAGGACTTGCTTATATTGCAATCAATGAAGATGGTACTGTGAAATCTTCTTTTGCGAAATTTATGAAAGAAGAAGAGATGACATCACTTATTCAGGCAATGGGTGGAGAAAATGGAGATTTACTTCTTTTTGCTGCTGACAAAAATCAAGTTGTTTGGGATGTGTTAGGTGCTCTTCGCCTTGAGATTGCAAAACAGATGGATATTCTTGATAAGAACCAATATAATTTCTTATGGGTAACAGAGTTCCCACTTCTTGAGTGGTCAGAAGAACAAAATCGTTACACAGCAATGCACCATCCGTTTACAATGCCAATGGAAGAAGATCTTCCTTATCTTGAAACTGAGCCAGGAAGAGTTCGTGCAAAGGCATATGATATTGTATTAAACGGTACAGAAATCGGTGGTGGAAGCGTTCGTATTTTCCAAGATGATGTACAGGAAAAAATGTTTGAAGCTCTTGGATTTACAAAAGAAGAGGCATACGAACGTTTCGGATTCTTATTAGATGCATTTAAATATGGAGTACCACCACATGCAGGACTCGCTTATGGTCTTGATCGCCTTGTTATGCTTATGGCAAAAGAAGATAGCATTCGTGACGTTATCGCGTTCCCTAAAGTAAAAGATGCTTCTTGTTTAATGACAGATGCACCAAATGTAGTGGATGCAAAACAGCTTGATGAATTAGCACTTTCTATTAATCAAGCAATGCTAAAAGAAACAGAAGAAGAATAGGAAAAGAAGCCTTTATTGATAGTCAAAGAGCTATCGATAAGGGCTTTTTTTATGGTGTAAGAAATTTTGTTTTCTATATCAGAAAAAGCTACGTGTAAACGATGTGTAGTTTGTGCGCCGTAAAGTGTACTTTGCATACTTAGATTTTTTTGGGAAAATTCTGAAAAATATATGATATTTCTGAATTGTCTCTTTTAATATTAATAAAATTAGAAATAAAAGTTAGAAATATAGAAATAACGAAAATATTAAGAAAATTAAAATGAGTTATTA
>OBXV01000365.1_pt1 | contig 26932 bp, 17 predicted proteins | sample 1495451 | NCBI WGS metagenome assembly OBXV01 (sample SAMEA2580178, study PRJEB22360) | human gut metagenome | biome: human gut; feature: human-associated habitat; material: faeces | place: Denmark | collected 2008/2010 | reverse complement strand
CGCCGCCATTCTCAACGCACGCGAAGATGTCATCGACGGCGGCGATGCCGAGCACATGGCGCGGTCGGCTTTCGGGCATCGCATCGCAGATCCAGGCGCAGGTGTCGCCGATAATACGCTTCTCGATCGCGCCGCCGATACCGACGCCATCGAAATCAAGCGAGGCGATTTGCTCGGCCGCATGACGGCGCAGATCCTCATAATTCGCGCCCTGTACCACGCCATACAGCGCCTGATATGGCTTGCCGAGACGCTCCTCGGTAAGCCGCTGATGCTCGGCTACGCACCGCTGCGCCCAACGATAGGTACGCTCCACGGAACGCTCCTGGTAGCCACGCGTGTTCATCAACGTGGTCAGTTCGTCGAAGGCGAACATGATGTCGGCGCCGATTTTGTGCTGAATGCCCATGGAAATCTCGGCGGAGAGGCGGTGCAGAGAGCCGTTGAGCGGTGACTTGAACGTCACGCCATCCTCGTCTACGAATGCGAGGCGTTCCTTGCCTTCGGCGATCACTTCATCGGATTTCATGCCGGTTACGTCCATGGCGAGGGTCTTCTTGAAGCCTGCACCGAGCGACAGCACTTGGAACCCGCCGGAATCGGTGAAGGTCGGACCGTTCCAGTTCATGAATTTCGCGAGTCCGCCGGCCTCATCGAGCACTTGCTCACCTGGCCGCTCGTAGAGATGGAAGGCGTTTGACAGCAGGCACTGCGCGCCGAGATCCTTCATGGTCTCCGGCAATACGGCCTTCATCGCGGCCTGCGTGGCTACCGGCACGAACGCCGGCGTATGGATGTCTCCATGCGGGGTGTGGATGATGCCGGTACGTCCATAACGCGCGCCACCACGGCCTTTGCCGTCGGCCGCATCCGGCAGTCGAGTGATTTGCTCAAAGGAGAATGCGCGGCGGTCTCCGGGTTTGCCTGGCTCGGCTCCGCGCGGATGCTCGACGAGATTCGATTCAGTAAGGCTTGTCATGCGTTTCACTTTAGGCGATAGCGCCGATTGCGTCGGATGGAAAGAGTGTTCAGTCCATACGGGATGGGTGACGGGTCGGATAGATTGCGCAAGAGGCGAAAAATCACCGTTTACAGGTGCGATGAAGACGTTCCGATAAGGATGGAAGCGGCTGTTCGCCGATGCAGACGATCAATTCGAGTAGTACTTTCAACAAACATTCAGGAAATTTCCAGAGCGGGTATCTTTACTCTTAGATAGCAGTTCGAGCGGCACGATTGCTGAACATGTGAAATGCCGCGAGACGAATAAGGAGCAAGAATGGCTGAAGATAACAACGACCAGAATGTCGTGCAGCCGCAAAACAACGCACAACAGGCCGTACCGACGCAACCGGCCGATGTCGCGACCGACAATGCCGAGACCTCCGTGACCGAACCGATTGCAGTGCACGACGCCGGCGAACAGCCGACCACGACCCTGCCTTCCGTGAATGCCGCGGATTCGGAAATCGCCCCGGATTATGCATCCGCCGCCGGCGAAAGCACCGTGGTTTCCGGCGGCTCGTCTACGGGCGGCCAGTCGACTGCCGGCGCTTCCGCGCAATCGCAGTATCGTCCGGCGCCGGAATACGGCGCCTACGGAACGGTGCAGCCGACGAACGGAACGAATGCCGCGCAGCCGCAGTATGGTCAGCCTGCACACAGTGCGCAGACATCGCAGATGCCGCCGCAGAACAATCGCAATCCCTTCTTCGGCAATCCATATGTGAATCCGCAGAATGAGCAGCATGATTCGCGCGGCAGCAATCCGTTCACCGCTCCGCAGGGAGGTGCGAACGTTCCACCGAACACCCCGAACAACGGCAATCCGTTCAATCCATTCGGCAATGCGGGCAATCCGCAGAATCCGGCGGTCAAGACCCGACCGAAGACCGCTGGCAACGTGGTCGTGGCCGTGGTCGCCGCGCTGGTTGCCGCCGTGCTCTGCCTCGGCGTCGGCTATGCGGCCATCACCAATGGTTGGGTGCATGTGCCTACATCGAGCTCGATGACCAGCATCAGCTCCAACCAGTCCGGTTCCGGTTCGGCTAAGGCCAAGAGCGGTGAGGCCGTTGATTGGACGGCGGTAGCCAAGGAAGTGTCCAACTCCGTGGTTTCCATCCAGACTGTGACTAGCGAGGGCACCGCCAAGGGTTCCGGCGCGATCGTCAGCGACAAGGGCTACATCGTTACCAATAACCATGTGATTTCCGGTGCACAGCAGATTCAGGTCACGCTCGCCAACGGCACCATCTATTCCGCGCAGGTCGTCGGCACCGATACCACCACCGATTTGGCGGTCATCAAGCTTGACAATCCGCCGAGCGACCTCAAAGCCGTGGAATTCGCCGATTCCGACGACCTTGCCGTCGGCGAGGCCGTGATGGCCATCGGCAATCCGCTCGGCTACGACGACACCGCCACCACCGGTATCGTCTCCGCACTCAACCGCCCGGTGACCGTGACCGATGACAACAACAACGCCATCGTCACCAACGCCGTGCAGATCGACGCCGCAATCAACCCGGGCAACTCCGGCGGCCCGACCTTCAACGCGGCCGGTCAGGTAATCGGTATCAACTCGTCCATCGCCTCCACCGCAAGCTCTTCCAGCTCGGCGGGTTCCATCGGCATCGGTTTCGCGATTCCGTCGAACCTCGTCAAGCGTGTGGCCAATGAGATCATCGAAAACGGTTCCGTGCAGCACGTGGCGCTCGGCATCACCATCAAGAGCTCCACGGTCGAAGCCGACGGTGTGACCCGTGGCTGCGCTCAGGTGCAGTCCGTGGTCGACGGCGGTCCGGCTTCCAAGGCCGGCGTGAAGGCGGGCGACTCCATCGTGGCCTTCAACGGCAAGGCTGTGAACAACAACTACTCGCTGCTCGGTTACGTGCGTGCCTCCGCCATGAACGACAAGGTGACGCTGACCATCGTGCGCGATGGCCACACCATGGATCTCGAAGTGACGCTGAATCAGGAGGAATCCAGCAGCAGCTCCTCCAACAAGCAGGAACAGAACGAGCAGAACAATGGCGGCAATGGTCAAGACCAGCAGGGCAACGGCCAGAACGGTGACGGCGGCGGATTCACCGATCCGTTCGGCCTGTGGTAAACCGGATCAGCAAGTCGGGGCGTAAACCCCCGACAAGCCCAAGGCGAACGCGATAATCATCGAAAAGCCTTGTAGCACCAAGCGAAACGGGACTGTGTGAGCAATCGCACAGTCCCGTTTCACATGCCGTGCGGCCAAGTCCCCCTGAAGACCTGTTACCCTTAAAACGAAGGTCGTTGAAGCGGCCGGATAATTGAACATTCCAGTAATCTTTTTACGCCGTGTATCGAGGCATTCCACGTTCGGACAGTGCCGCCGATGGGTTAACAAGGCGTGAATGCATCAGCCTTGGACCGGTATTCCGACCTGTACGTCCTCGGCTGGTATACGAGCGTAAGGAGATTCGATGCGTAGAGTCATCAATCTTTGCGAGCAGGTTCCACTCCTGCCGATCACCATCCTTGCCGCCATCCCGCTGGCCATGCTGGGCACGTGGCGACCATGGGGCACGCGTTCCGTATTCGCCATGCTGTTTGGCTGGGATTCGGTCAATCCCGGTGTCGGGCAGTGGCTGGTGATTGCGCTGGTGCTATACACGATTATCGTCACCGTGCTTGGCATGATCGACGATGTGCGGCATGGTCACGTCGGCGTCGATCTGTTGGCCGTCATCGCCATCGCCTCGACGCTCGCCGTTCAGGAGTATTGGGCCGCTTGGGCCGTGGTGCTGATGATCTCTTCCGGTGAGGCGATTGAGGAATTCGCACAGTCGAAAGCCGAAAGCAACCTGACGGCGCTGATCGAGGCCGCGCCGAGGACTGCGCACGTAGTAAGACTGCCGGGTATGCGTGGACATGTGCATGCGTCCGGTACCGAACATGCCTCGGATATTTCGGAGGACGGCTTCCGTCGCGCCGTCACAATGTCCGATTCTGCAGAATCGGACATGCAGGCCGTACGATTTGCCTCCCAGATGTCCGATTCTGCAGAATCGGACACAGGAGCGCCGAAGGCTTACGACGCTTCCGGAGAGCATTTCACCACGATTTCCGTGGACGACGTCAAGTTGGGCGACGTACTGTTGGTGCTGCCGGGCGAGACGGTTCCGGTTGATGGCGAGTTACTGTCGGGGGCGGCCACGCTTGACCTGAGCAACATCAACGGCGAGCCGCTACCGCGCGAAATCTACGCAGGGGCACGCGTCATGTCGGGAGCCGTCAACGGCTCGACAACGCTGACCATGCGTGCCACACAGCTTGCTCACGATTCGCAGTATCAGAAGATTCTGGAGCTTGTCTCGTCCGCGCAGGACTCACGGCCGGCCGTCGTGAAAACCGCCGACGTGCTTGCAGTGCCGTTTACCGTTCTTTCGCTTGCGATTGCGGTGCTCGCATGGATCATTGCCGGCACTCCATTGCGATTCGCGCAGGTGCTGGTGTTGGCCACGCCTTGTCCGTTGCTGATTGCGGCTCCGGTCGCGTTAGTTCCCGTTGCCGGAACGGGACGGCTCGCCAAGGCGGGGATCCTTATCAAAGCGCAGGACGTGCTTGAAAACCTAGGCCGCGTGACGCATATCTTCTTCGACAAAACCGGCACGTTGACCGTTAAACAGCCGCAGGTCGTGCGTGTCGAGAAGCCGTTCGACGTAAGGTCCCCATTCAATGACGATCACATTCTCATGATGGCCGGCGTAGTGGAGGGGTACTCCGTGCACATTTTGTCAAAGGGCATCGCAGCGGCCGGGCAGCGGGCCATGCATGATTTGTATGCGCGGTATGCGGCCGGGCAGCGGCTGTGCGCGGAACGGAATCTTCCAGGACATGGGCGCGACTACCCGGTGGTGAACAACATTGCGGAGGATGCCGGCAAAGGCGTGTCCGGCGAGGTGAACGGGCACAAGGTGCGCGTGGGGCGTTATGCCTATGCCACGGCCGACGAGTTTGGCTTTTCGCCAGTGGTCCATGTGTCCGATTCTGGTGAATCGGACAAACGTGGCACCTCCACTACCCTCCAGATGTCCGATTCTCCCGAATCGGACAATATGGAGCCAGGAACTAGTGTTCAAGTGTCCGATTCACCAGAATCGGACATGCAGAGGATACGGAATGCGGGTGTACTGTCCGATTCACCAGAATCGGACAAACGGGCGGTGAAAGGCAGGTTGGATGTGAACTCGCGGTTCGCGCCGCTTGAACCGGATGAGATGGCCGCGTACGTGGCGCTTGACGGGCAACTGGCTGCACGCATCGTGTTGCGTGACGTGCCGCGCAAGAACGCGAAGAACGCCTTGGCCCGACTGCGCGAGCTTGGTGTCGGGAAACTGTCCATGCTGACCGGCGACAAAGCGGCTTCCGCGCGAATCATCGCCGAGGAGGTCGGCATTGATGACGTCCATTCCGAACTGTTCCCTGAAGACAAAGTGCGTGCGGTCAAGGATGCTTCCGAAGCTACGCGCCGGCATCGAACGTGGCGGGATGGCTTCACGGGCGAATCCCGAATTCACCAGGTGACCATGATGGTTGGCGACGGTGTGAACGATGCGCCGGTGCTCGCGGCTGCCGACATCGGCATGGCCATGACCGATGGTACGTCGACCGCGGCTTCCGAATCCGCTCAGGTCGTGATCATGAACGACGACATCGCTTCCGTGCCGCGTGCCATCGCCATCGCCCGTCGTACCAAGAAGGTGATGCTGCAGGCGGTGCTCGTGGGTCTCGGTCTTGCTGTCATCGGCATGATTGCCGCCGCGTTCAACCTGATTCCGGTGGTGGTCGGTGCGTTTATGCAGGAAGGCATTGATGTGGTGAGCATACTGTGGGCCCTCACTGCTTTGTGGGATAGGGAGTGAGCGCGCGGATTCGCCTTGGTGGTAGAGGCTGTTCTTGTGTCTTTCCCAAGATGTTTGGGATTGGATGCGATGATGAACCGTGCACGATTCCCGGGAATGTGATTTCCTGAAAGTCGTGCACGGATTTTCCTTGGAAAAAGTGCCGGTACTCACCTCCAAAGACATTTAGGGGGTATCGGTTGAGTGATAAACCGAGCACGACTCTCGAAAAGACCATTTTCCTGAAAGTCGTGCGCGATTACGTGATGCGGCCTCTATCCTTATATCCCAACAAATCCCTATAGTCCCATGGCCCTACAGCGAACTGGGTGAGATTTCACCGGCGATGGGTCGCTTCATCCATTTGCCGAAGTCCGATCCGGTCACGCCTTGCGACAGTAGGAACATGATTTTCGCGTAGGCGGCCTCCAGCGTCATGTCACCCGATCCGATGGCCCCGGCGCGAGCGATCGCATCGCCCGTCTCATAATGGCCGAGCAGCACTTCCGCCTGCTGACATTGCGATGCGATGATAACCGGTACGCCGTCGTGCAGCACGTCGGCGATCACGTCAGTCAGACCCGGCTCGTCACTGGGCACATTACCTACGCCATATGCGCGTAACAGCACCGCCTCCGGCCGCGGTGTGAGCATGGCGTCCAGTCGTGCCGCAGAAATGCCCGGTACCATGTCGATTACGGCCACATCATGGCGTTCGTACGGTTTCGGTGACCGCCAGCCACATCCGACCGCTGCGGAATCGTCCGCATACCAGTGCCAAGGCGTGCCGGTGCGTGCCAGCGGTCCGGTGGACGGCGCCGAAAACCCTTCGAACGCCCAGCTCGATGACTTGCTTACACGATTGCCGGCAAACAGATGATGCCCGAAGAACAGTCCCACGCCATGGAATCGTCCGCTCATGGCCGCGTTCAACGCACCGGTCACATTGGCGATGGCATCCGACTCGATTTTGCCGAGCGGATGCTGCGAGCCCGTGAAGATCACCGGCTTGCCGAATTCAGTCAGCGCATACGACAGGGCCGCGCTGGAATAGCTCATCGTATCGGTGCCGTGCAACACCACGAACGCGTCGGCGTCATCGGCATGCGTGCGCAAATCGTCGATCATCGTCTGCCAATTGTCGGGTGTCGCATTCGACGAATCAATCAGCGGATCAAGTTCGGTGAACGAAAACAGGCCGGAGTCCATATGCGCATCCTCAAGCAGACGGAATAGCCATCCACGGGTGTCGGCGCCCGGAATCAGGCCATTCGACGAGTCGATCATCCCGATTGTGCCACCGGTGTAGGTGATGTGAATGCGCATTGCCTTCCTCCTTATCGAAAAATCGATGCGCCGGGTGGGCGGCCTGTATGTTCCGCCGCCCACTTTACTGTCTTGTCCGATATCGTGAGCGGCTACTTGCCCGGCGTTTGCGTGGTTTCCAGCACGTCGGCCACGCCGTTGCCGTTGTCGTCGAGCATCTCGTCCATCAGATCGCCGTTGATGCGACCGCGTACGTAGAACCAGCCCGCCACCATGGCGATGATGACCACCACGAACATGGCGAGCGTCCAACGGCCGGCAGCGCTGGTGAGATTCGACAGCACGACCACCGCGAAGAACAGCAGGGAGATGTAGTTGGTGTACGGTGCGCCCGGCATGCGATATTCCGGTCGCGTCTCCTCGCCGGTTTTCGCCTTCTTGAGGAATGCGAGATGCGTCACAAGAATGCACGCCCAGGTGCCGGCGATGCCGATGCCAGCCAGATTCATGACGATTTCGAACGCGTCGGATGGCAGTACCGCGTTAAGTGCCACGCCGACCAGTCCCAGCGTGGAGGTGATGATGATGCCGCCATACGGCACGTGATGCTTGTTCATGCGTGCCGCGAATTTCGGTCCGGATCCGGCCACGGCCAGCGAACGCAGGGTGCGTCCGGTGGAATACAGGCCTGCGTTGAGCGAGGAAAGCGCCGCGGTCAGGACTACGACCTGGATCACGTCACCGGCATGCGGAATGCCAATGCCAGAGAAGAACGTGACGAACGGCGATTCGTTGGAGGAGTAGGCGGTATACGGCAGCACGAGTGCCATGAGCACCACGGAACCCACGTAGAACACGAAGATGCGGATGATCATCGAATTGATGGCCTTCGGCAGCACTTTCTCGGCGTCCTTGGCTTCGCCGGCGGCCACGCCGACCATTTCGGTGCCGCCGAACGCGAATACGACGCCCAGAGTCAGGGCGAATACCGGTGCGATGCCCATCGGGAACAGGCCTCCGTTATCGGTGATGTTGGCGATGCCGGCGTGGGCGTCGCCAACCGGGGCGCCCGTCACGATGGCCCAGATGGCGATGAGCATGAACGCGACGATGGTGGTCACCTTGATGGCCGCGAACCAGAATTCCGCCTCACCGAACATTTTCACGCTCAGCATGTTCAGTACGAACACCAACGCCAGCGCGATCAGTGCCAGTAGCCATTGCGGCACGCCTTGGAACGCCTTCCAGTAGTGGAAGTACACGGCTACGGCGGTGATGTCGGCCATGACGGTCACGGACCAGTCCAGGAAGAACAGCCATCCGGTCACGTACGCGCCTTTCTCACCGAGGAATTCGCGTGCGTAGGAGACGAATGCGCCGGATGACGGGCGGCGGATTGCCAGCTCGCCTAATGCGCGCACCATCAGGAACGCGAAGATGCCGCATACGGCGTAGGCGATTGCCAGTCCTGCGCCGCCCTGCGACAGTCGGCCGCCCGCGCCCAGAAACAGACCGGTGCCGATGGATCCGCCGATGGCGATCATCTGGATATGACGTGGCTTCAGGTCCTTGGCATAGCCTGCGTCGCTTTTGTCTTGTTTGACTGCGCTGTGCGATGTTGCGTCGCTCACTGTTGCTTGCTCTTTCTCTGTGTTGTAGGTCCCATGCATGCGTGCCGTATGAGGGCGGTGGCATTTGTCAAACGTTTTTAGTCTGATGAATAGGCACATGAATTAACAGGCACATTATAAGGACGGCGTGCAACTGAGCGAGATCCGGTTGCATCCGTGCCACGACAGCGGCGCCGTGAGTCGTTCGGGCCGTGTGATGCGGCTGGCCCCTGCCTGCCATGCCCATATCGGATGTGCTTAAATTGGTGCATCAGAGAGAAGCTGCATGGCGGTGGGAGACTGATATGGGGAATGAGATGCTGGCCGGTGCCGTGGGGGAGGCAAGGCCGGGCGAGGCGAAACGGTTCGGAACCGGAATGAGGGGTTGGATCCGCCGTCGTTGGCGTCCCATCACGTTCATCGCGTACGTCGTCGTGATCGTATGCGTGATGGCGTTCCATGAGCCGTGGTTCGATGAGGCTCAGTCATGGCTCATCGCACGCGATGCGTCATTCCGCGATATCCTGCTGCTGCGCCCGCATTACGAGGGGCATCCGCCGCTATGGTGGCTGATGCTGGCGATTCCCGCGAAGCTCGGGGTGCCATATGAGATCGGTCTGAAAGGCGTGCAGTTGGTCTGCGCCGCGGTCATGGCATGGTTGTTGGTGTTCCGCTCGCCCTTCCCCCCGCTGGTCGCGGTCCTGTTGCCGTTCACATATTTTCCATGCTTTCAATATGGCGTCACCTCCCGTCCGTACGCGCTGATGTGCGCCGCCATATTCCTGGTGGCCGACTGCTGGAAGGGACGCGACCGGCATCCGTGGCGCTTGACGTTGAGTCTGCTGTTGCTCTGCTGCACTAGTAGCTACGGCATCGCTCTGGCATGCGCGGTGGCGTTGGTGTGGGTCGCCCGCGTGCTGCTACAGGCGCGGTCCCTCCGCGCTCTGATCGCCGATTCCGGACGATTCGTCGCTTGGCTGACGCTGATGGCCGTGGGCCTTATGCTGGCCGCGTGCATCCTGCCGTATCCCGACACCTTCGGCGTGACCCCCGGCACGAACGGCAATTCACCCATTCTGCAGTTCCTGATGTTCTGGCTGGTATTGCCGTCCGAAAGCATGTTCACGTCGTTCGCCGGCGATGTCTCGCTGCATGGCATGAGGATGGACGTCCTCCCGATTGCGGTGTGCGTGGTACTGTCGGCGTTGATCTGGGCCGCGCTGGTCCGTCTTGCGCGCAGACGCGGCGACCTTGATATTCTGTTGCTGCCGTATGCGCTATTCGCGTTGTGTGCGGCGAAGTATTTCAGCCTGCATCATCTGGGCATCGTGTTTGCGCTGTTCGTCGCGGATTGGTGGATGCTTGTCCGTGACCGTCCGCTTGATGCGGACGATGCGCCGGAACGTCTACGCCGATTCGTGAAGACACGGTTCGAGAAAACCGCCGAAACCCGGCGCTGGAGTCCCGTTGTCGTGCGTGACTGCGTGATCGTGGCGTTGCTGTTGCCAAGCCTGTTGTGGAACGTCGCCGCCATCACCTGTGACCTGCGCTACGACTATTCGGGCGCACGGGACATGGTGGCATTCGTCAAGCGCAATGGGCTCGAGCATGACCGTTGGGTGTCGTTCTGGCGCTACTATCCCGAAACCACCTGGCCGGACGGAAGCCATACGCCGCGCCAGGAAGATCCGCACCGTTACAGCTGGGCGGCAATCGCCGCCGACCCGTACTTCGACCACGGCCTACTGGACTGTACCTATCGCGGCCGTGCCTACGAACCGAACCAGGTGCCGACTGCATCGCGGATGAATCGGGAAATCGCGGCCTGTGCCGCCAATGGCGAACCTGAATTCGTGATCGGAGACACCGATTTTCCGGATTACTATTTCAAGCGCCTCGGATACCGTATGCGCGACTATCGCAAGATCACGATCGCGACGAAGCGCACGCCGTGGAAGAACTGGACCACCACCGCCGACATCACGGCGTATGTGCGCGTGGATGTGTTGCGCGATCTGCGTTCGTGACACCCCGCCATTCCGGACTACGTCAGGAAAGGAGAGTTTGGCAGAGAGCCATCCAAGCATCCATTCCCCCGGCAAATCGACCCTTTTGCGTTTCGACGGTTTGCGTTAGGCTAGAGCGCGTGACTGAGACTAATGAACTTCGTATTGCTGTTATCGGCGCCGGCCCCGCAGGCGTCTACTCCTCCGACATCTTCCTGCGCCAACTGGGCAAGCTCGGCGACGAACTCGGCTTGGGTACCAAGGCCCGCATCGACCTGTTCGAAAAGCTGCCCGTACCGTTCGGCCTGGTGCGCTACGGCGTGGCCCCCGATCATCCTTCCATCAAGTTCATCGCCAGCGCGCTCGAGAAGACGCTCGACAACCCCGACATCCACCTGTACTGCGACGTGGAATTCGGCAAGGACGTGACGCTTGACGAACTGCTCGAACGCTACGACGCCGTGCTGTTCGCCACCGGTGCAGTGGAAGACAAGCCGCTCGGACTGCCGGGAGCCGATCTTGACGGCGTGTACGGTGCCGCCAAGTTCGTGGAATGGTATAACGGCTATCCGACCGGCGCTCGCGAATGGCCGCTCGAAGCCGAAGAAGTCGCCGTAATCGGCGGTGGCAACGTGGCCATGGACGTGGCGCGCGAGCTCATGCGCAACGCCGACGATCTGAAGGAACGTACCGACATTCCGGACAACGTGTACGAAGGCATCAAGGGCAACAAGGCCAAGGTGCTGCACCTGTTCATCCGCCGTGGCGTGGCACAGGCCAAGTTCTCCGTGCAGGAGCTGCGTGAGATGGAAAAGCTGCCGGGCGTGCAGCTGATCATCAACGAGGACGACTTCGATCTGGATGACGACACCATCGAGGAGGCCGGCAAGGACAAGCTCACCCGCCAGATGGTCGAAGAACTGTTCACCATCCGTGAGATGGCCGAAGACATGGAAGACGACGGCGACACGGACTTCGAAGGCAATCCGGCCGACCGCAAGTACTATGTGCATTTCAACTCCGCGCCGGTCGAAGTGCTGGGCGAGGATGGCAAGGTCGTCGGCATCCGTGTGGAGAAGACCGAGACTTCAGCGGATGGCAGGATGAGCCGCACCGGCGAATTCGAGGAATACCCGGTGCAGGCCGTGTACCATGCAATCGGCTACAAGCCGGCCACCGCGCCGGGCATTGCCTATGACGAGCGCCGTGCGCACCTGGCCAATGCCCATGGTGATGGCCGTATCACCACGGCTGCCGAAGCCGGTGAGGATGTTGAGGTGCGTGAGCGCCTGTATGCCACCGGTTGGGCCAAGCGCGGTCCGGTGGGCCTGATCGGCTCCACCAAGTCCGACGCGCTGCTGATCGTCACCAACATGCTGGAGGATTTGTCCAAGGCCGCCGAGGGCGGACGCGTGGCCGCCGATCGCGATCCGGAATCCATTGACCGCCTGCTTGCGGAACGTGGTGTCAAGCCGATCGACTTCGCTGGCTGGAAGAAGGTCGATGCCTTCGAGCGTGCCGAGGGTGCGAAGGAAGGCCGCGAGCATAAGAAGGTCATCGAACCCGAGCAGATGCGCGCTCTGGCCCACGCCTGATTCCCACAGCCCCTCGAGCAGAGAGCTCGAGGGGCTGCTCATATGATGCTTCGATGCGCTGGGGTGGCGGCTTCACCGCATGATTCGGCTTCCAGAAAAACCCAAGGTGTGCGTAAGGTCACGATAATTTTTCGGTCATAGCGTTACGCACGACAGGGGAATCATACGAAAACGGAGTGTCATGGGATTCGGCGGTCGTAGAAATCACGTGTGGAAAACAGGTCGAATGTACATGCGTAGGCGCGTCACCGTGGCTATGACCGGCATCACGGCGGGCGGAATCAGGCGGGCTTAGGCCCGGCCCCCCGGCGCCAGCCGCACTGGCTGTCGCCTTTGGTACGGGAGCGGCTGGTTTGCAGGGCCTTGGCTCATCCGCATCCGAGGGAGGTGGAAAGAGCGCCTCTTCCAGCGGACAAGCCTCCTCAGCATCACAAACCGATGCATCCGACAGTCCGACGCAGTCCGCGATGACCGGCATCGACGCACTTGACGGCAGCGCAACGATCTCAACTTCCGGCTTCACGCTCGACACTGACTCGCAACTGGCCATCGAATCGCAGATAACCAATTTCGAATCCGCGGGATATACCGCATCCTTCGTGCTGGTCGACATCAATACCGGCCGTGCAATCTCCTACAATGCGGATGCGCAGGTCTATTCGGCGTCCGCAATCAAAGCGCCGTTCATCATGGCACTCGCCTCGACGGGTACCATCGATCTGAACGCGGTATACCGAGCGGGCGATACGCAGAATGCCACGACGAAACAGAACATCGACCAGGTGCTGACCGTCTCCGACAATACCGCTTACAGTTGGCTGGTCGACACGTATGGCACCGACGCCTTCGATTCATGGGCGGCACAAGCCGGCACCGCCGTGCAGATGGCCGGCTATGGTTACGTGACCACTTGTGCGCGGGACATGGCGAAGCTGTGGACGCAGGGTTATGGATTCCTGTTCGCACAGCAGACGTCCGGGGCCGCCGATGTTTCCGACGAGGCGTTGCAGTGGCTGTCGGGCGATATGACGGATTCACTCAACTCCAATATTCATCGGGCGCTTGGCGACTCAACCACGGTGTATACGAAAGCCGGATGGATCAGTGGCGAAGGCGACCTGTATGCGTTGAATGACGGCGGAATCGTGGCGTCGTCATCCGGTGCGTACGTGCTCAGCGTGATGACGGACGCATGCGGACGCAGCGATTTGCTCACCGAGCTGGTTGACGTATTGGATTCGGTGCATTCCGGCGCCATGCTGGCGTAGGGTGACTCGCGATCGCACGCTTTGCGCGCACCTGATATGTTGCGCCGGTCGGTGGCGGGGTGCGGACCCGATAAGGCGCCCAGCATGTATCCAGCAAAATATCAGACTGCATCTTTACGCTTGGGCCCTATGAACGGCAAATTGCGGGTGCATGGCCATTGCAATGGCTTGAAGACAACGCTGCTTTTCGCGTTGATGTGGGGCGTCATCATGCTGATTTGGTGGGCTACGGGTGGTAGTCAGCGCACGCTTGGCGTCTACATTCTCATCGGTCTTGGCTCGACTTTCGTCTCGTACTGGTTTTCCGACAAACTGGCCATCGCGTCGATGGGTGCGCGGGCCGTCAGCGAGCAGGAGGCGCCGATGCTGTACAAAATCGTGCGCGAACTGTCCGCAAAGGCGGGCAAGCCGATGCCGCGCATCTACATTGCGCCGACCATGAGCCCCAACGCCTTCGCGACCGGCCGTAACGAACGGCATGCCGCCGTCTGCTGTACGCAGGGCATTCTGCAGATGCTCAACGAGCGTGAGATTCGCGGCGTACTCGGCCACGAACTCATGCATGTGTACAATCACGATATTCTGACCTCCGCAATCGCATCCGCCATGGCCACGGTGATTTCGTATCTCGGCTATTCGCTCATGTATTTCGGAGGTGGCTCGTCGCGAGACGATCGCAACGGCTCGTCCAGCAGCGGACTTGGGTTGCTCGGCGTGCTGCTGAGTGCGATCCTTGCGCCAATTGCCGCCTCTTTGATTCAGATGGCGATTTCGCGCACGCGCGAATACGATGCCGATGAGGACGGTTCGATGCTGACTGGCGATCCCGAAGCGCTCGCCTCCGCGTTGAATAAGATTTCGTACGGTGCCGAGGCCGCGCCGATGCGCAAGACCGCAGGCACGCAGTCGGTGGCCGCGATGATGATCGCCAATCCGTTCTCCACAGAGGGCTTCTCCCGCCTGTTTTCCACGCACCCGCCGACCGCCGACCGCATTTCGCGACTTATGCAGATGAGCCAGGAGATGAAGGCACAGGGCGTGCAGTCCGGATATGCGTCCGATGGGTATGTGCAGGGCGGGTATTCGCAGAGTGGATACGTGCAAGGCGGGTATTCGCAAGGACCGTTCCGTAGCTGACTGGCGGATTTGGACGGCGGATTTAACTGGCGGATGCTCGTGCGGTGCGGGTACAGCGCTCGTGTGGCGGAGTCGCTCAACGGACTCGGCTGGCGGATCTGGCTGGCGGGCGGTTATGTGGTTGCGTGCGGCGTGGGTCGGTAATCCGTATATCGGGAACCGCGTCTGTGGAGCCGTGCGCGACGTGCTAAACTTAACCTCCGTGCCCAAAAGGCACTTTTTGCGGATGTAGTTCATCGGTAGAACGAAAGCTTCCCAAGCTTTAAAGGCGGGTTCGACTCCCGTCATCCGCTCCACGATTTCTCCAACTTCAGGATTATTCCAACAGCATAGCCAGAGAAGCCGATTGAAGGCTAAGGTGTATGTATGGATATGCTTGAAGCGATGCGTTCACGGCACACCGTACGTGCCTATACCAACAAGCCGATACCTGACGACATCGTATCGTTGCTTACTAGGCGCGTTGCGCATGACAATCAAAAATATGGCACGGCCATCACTCTACGAACCGAAGACACAACTGCGTTCGGCCCCATCTTCAAACTGATACGTGCCAAAGGTGTGCGTAATTTCCTCATCATGTCCGCGAATCTGCGTGAGGGGGAGGACCCTCGAGAACTGGACGAACGACTGGGATATGCGGGCGCCGATCTCATGTTGTACGCGCAAACCTTGGGTCTTAATACCTGGTGGGCGGGCGGTACCTACAGTCGTAAGATTGTGGACAAAATGGCGGAAGGCAACCGGACCATCGCTGTCATCGCCATCGGATACGGAGCGGAGCAAGGCGAGCCGCACCAATCCAAATCCGTTTCCGAAGTCTGCAAATACGACGGTAAGGCCCCTGCATGGTTCACGGACGGTGTGAAAGCGGCACTGCTTGCACCGACGGCATTCAACAAACAGGACTTTTTCATCGAAGGACACGGGCGGATCGTGTCCGTTCGTCTGACCAACGAGACGTCATACTCCGGAGCTGATCTGGGTCTGGTCAAATACCATTTCTCACTAGGGGCGGGAGCCGATAATTTCGGCTGGGCCTGACTGGGGCTGGAGTTGACCAGAGTGCTGGGCTTAGGTGGGGTACTTGGCTTAGCCGGGCACTCGGGACCAAGCCGGGGCCAACGACCGTTGCCTTGGGCTCTGGTTTGTCCGATTCTGGTGAATCAGCCATCCGGAGGGCAGAAGTATGGGCATGTTTGTCCGATTCTGGAGAATCGGACAAACAGGGTGTGCCAAAACGTACACGGATGGCTGATTCACCAGAATCGGACAAACGAAAGGCGAGCGTACGCCGCCGCAACTACCGGTTGCAGGGAGAAATCCGGTTGCACCAAGGCCGTGCAACCGCAAGATGGTGGCACGCAACCGAAGCCATGTGGCAATCTGCAATCATCAATCGCAAACACGTTCCACACTTTCGAGGGCAAGATCGCCAATCGAACGGTATGAGACGATGAAACCAATCGCAGTAAAGGAGCAAAGATGAGCTTCAGGGAAAATCTGCAATACCTGCGCGGCACCCGCAATATGACTCAGGAGCAGCTGGCGATGCTGCTCGGCGTCTCACGGCAGGCCATCTCGAAATGGGAGTCCGAGAAAGCATATCCGGAAATGGACAAATTGCTGATGATCTGCGACCTGTTCGGCGTAACGCTTGATGACCTGGTGATGGGTGACGTTCGCAGACCGAATTCGGGTATACGTGAATCGACCGCCGATACGTCTACGAATTCCGGGTCGGTCGGGGTTGTGGCCGCAATTGCGCAACCGGTCGGTTTCGCGGCGGCTTCATCGTCGCTGCGAAACCAGACGGAATCGTCGGCTTCGACGCAAGACGCGCCGACTGCGCTGCAAGCGGATCACCCTGCAGCGGCGCCGCGTTCCGCCGCAGCATCGCGCTCCGCAATGCCGCAAGACATGGTCGGCTACGACAGGCATATGAAGATCCACGCATGGCTGACTGCACTTGGCGTCGCCGCGATGATTCTTGGCGTTGCGGCCGGCATGCTATTCGACTCCGAAAACTCAATTATCGGACACAGTCCGATGAATGAATTCCTGACCGCCGCGCCGATTATTCTCGGTGTGATCGTAGGCTGTGCGTTGCTGATTCCTGCCGGTGCCCTGCATGGCGATTTCCAACGGCGTCATCCGTACATTCAGGATTTCTACACGGATGATGACAAGTCGCGCGCAGTCATCGAAAATGGCATCGGTAAGGCCGTGGGTGTGGGGTTGATCATGGTCGGCGTATGCGTGATGGTGTACTGCAACGAGGTACTCGGCATCAACAACGGATGGCCCGTCAGCATAATGCTGGCACTGGTGGCCATAGCCGTATTCTGCTTCATCTTCACGGGGATGCGGCTCGATCGCACAAAGCTCGGCAAGTACAATCGCGAAAGCGAAGAGCGCAATGCGGAGGGTGATTCCGCGGAGGATGATTTCGAAAGCCCGTCACAGCCTATGAGTGTGACCGACAAATACTACAACAAACTCACCGGAGCGGTGTGCGGTATCATCATGCTGATTGCAACGGTGATGGCGCTGCTCATGCTGTTCGTGGGCGTCAATGCGAATGCCGCGCTTGGGGGCGATCCTAGTTTTTGGGGAGCTGTTTTCTGGATTCCTTGGCCGATTGGCGGCATCCTGTGTGGCGTTGCCGGCACAGTCATCCAGTTGCTGAAGTATCGTAACGGCCGACGGTAGGGCGCTGGGATTGCTGGCTGCGAATGGAGTGATGCGGAGCCGTTGGGTTGTGCAGCTGTGGGGTGTGCAGCTTGTGGCATGCGGGCAGTTGTCTGATGGGTTTGTTTGTCCGATTCTGGTGAATCGGACAAACAAACCCATATCTTTTGCCTTTACCTGACTGATTCTGGAGAATCGGACATTTGGATACCTGTATATTGGGGTCTGAATGGCTGATTCACCAGAATCGGACATCTGTTGGGCGTGTGAAGTAACGTGGTGCGCGTGAAAGCAGATGAGAGAAAGACGCTACGCAATCCGTTGCTTGGACATGCGATTTCGCATCGTGGCACGATTATCGGCCTGTGTGCAATCGTGTTGTGGGGGTTCATGGCCGGGCTGGTGCGTCTCGTCGCCGACGCATTCGGTGCAACGCTCGGATCTGCGCTGATCTACACCGTCGGTGGCATGATGCTGATGATCGTACGTCGACCGGCGCCGATTCGTAAGGCGCCACGTAAATATCTGATCATTGGCGGTGCCATGTTCATCGCGTACGAAGCGTCAATCTCATTGTCGATCGGACTCGCCTCAACGGCCGCGCAATCTGTGGAAGTGAGCTTGGTCAACTATCTATGGCCCACACTGCTGGTACTGATGACCGCTGCGGTCTCACATAAGCGCGGTGCGGTCTGGAAAGCGCTGCCAGGCGCGATTGTGGCGACAATCGGCGTGGCGATGGCCGTCGGAGGTGAGAGTCTCGACGTACATGAGGCCATGCGTAACATCGCATCGAATCCACTGCCGTATGCATTGGCGCTCGCAGGCGCGTTCATATGGGCAGTGTATGCAACCGTGACACCTGCGATGTCCGACGGCTACGATGGTACGACGATTTTCTTCTGCTGCGTGGCCGCAGTACTGTGGGCGATTCACTTCGCGTCCGGCCAAGGCTGGCCAACATCCATGCCGTCGATAAGCGGATATGTGGCACTGGCGGCCTGTGCACTGTCGATTGCCGGCGGATACGCTTGTTGGGGTTATGGCATGTTGCACGGAAACATGGAGACGCTGGCGGTCGGCTCATATGCCACGCCCGTGTTCTCCACCGCATCCAGCACGGTGCTGCTCGGTGTGGCTTTGGGCGTGCCGTTCTGGATTGGCGTGGTGCTGGTGGTGGCGGGGTCGCTGATCAATCTGTGGTTCGCGCGGCGTGCCCGTTAGCCATCTCTCCGCATGTCCGATTCTCCCGAATCAGACAGTCTGATTGGTCCGTGTGCTGTACAAATGTCCGATTCTGGTGAATCAGTCACATACATTCCGTTTTCTGTACCCCGGTTGTCTGATTCTCCAGAATCAGACACATGTGGTGCAGTATGGCAGCATTGGATGACTGATTCACCAGAATCGGACAAACTGGGGCGAACTCCTGTTATTCCCGCTGAAGATTGACAGTCCACCTCCTCCCGCAGCCTCGCGACACGCCCGAAAATGTGGATAACTCCCGTCCTTCGACCACAACCCCTGTTTCTGCTGGCACGTCCACCCGAAATCCCCTATCGTGTGCGCATGAACATGCACAGGAATTCTTCTGCAAGAGCAACGAAAGCTCAGCAGCGTCTAGACGCGATGCTCCGTCAAGCCTATGCGCACCGCCGTCTTGCGGTACCCGAGCAGCCTAAGGATCGCCGTGCATGCCAACGTCGTGTACATACCGGCATGATTATCATGCCGAAGAAGGGCTACTACATCAGTGCGCAGCAGTGGAATGCACTTTCCTACGCCGATCGCATCAAATGGACGCTTCGGACAGTTTGCCACGAACATCCGGACTGGGTGCTGTGCGGTCCGTCCGCCGCCGGTGCGTACGGTTACTCGACCACCCTGCAATTGCAGCGGTACGTGCACATTGCAGTGACGGAACGTTCCAAGGCGGGGCGTCACGGCTTCGTCATCGCACATTTTTACAAGGATCCTCCGCCGACGAAAGTAGTGGACGGCATGCAGGTCACCGCAGAAATTCAGACTATGGCGGACTGTGCGCGGATGCTGGATTTTGAAAATGCGATGATTGTGTGCTGCACGGGTTTGCGCAAAGGCAATCTCACGAAGACGCAACTGCAGGAGTTCGTTGGCAATAAAAGGAAGATCGGCGGAATCATCCGTGCACGTTATGTTGCGGAGCATGCGGAGCCGGCATGCGAGAACGGCGGTGAGGTGGCCGCGCTCGCCGCGATGCTGGAACTGGGATTCGCACAGCCGCAGGCGCAGGTTACTTACGTGAGTCCGTTGGATGGTCGCAATATCAGGGCTGATTTTTCATGGGAACGTGACGATGGCAGCATTGTGGTCGGTGAGTTGGATGGTCGGCAGAAGTGTGTGGACCCGTCCATGACGGTCGGCGGTGACACGGTTGATGTGATTTTGCGAGAGAAGGACCGTGAAAGTGAACTGAATATGCTGAAAATTAACGTCGTAAGATTCCAGATGGAGCATGTCCGATCCCGGGAACCATTGCGGCGTCGGCTTGACGCGGCTCGAGTGCCACGTGACCTATGTGCTTATGCCTCGCCGTTCGCGGGATTCCGAAGCACCGCCTACTAGAAGCGTGGCAGTTCCTGTCCTGTTCCTCTTTCTCTTTGTTCTTTCCTGATTCTGTTCGCACACGAGCCGTGCCCGCTTGGCTTATAGCGCCACCGGATGAATCCGGTCCTTTGGCATGCCTGATCCGGGGGAATTTCAACCGGTTCTGGTGGCGTGTGGTCGTAGCGGGGCCTTCCTTTGTGTCCGATTCTGGTAAATCAGCCATCCGCACACCTTTAATCATGTTCTGTGTGTCCGATTCTGGTGAAACGGACACACAGAACGCTGGTTACCTCTCCGCCTTGGCTGATTCACCAGACCCGGACACACAGAGGGGGGAAGACAGCCAAACGCCACGGCGGGAAGACTACCTCAGCGCCCGCCCCGCGGAACCTAGCTGCTTGCAAGCCTCGACCACACGTGCGGCCATCGAGGATTCGGCCTCACGACCCCACGAGCGTGGATCGTAGAACTTCTTGTTGCCGACTTCACCATCAATCTTCAGCACGGAATCGTAATTGCGGAACATGTGTCCTGCGATTGCACGTGAGAACGCATACTGCGTATCCGTATCAATGTTCATCTTGACCACGCCGTAGCTAACCGCTTCCGCAATCTCAGCCGCCGACGATCCGGAACCGCCGTGGAACACCAGGGGGAACGGCTTGCCTTCCGGCATGTCCGGCAGCGCACAAGTGGAAACGTGCGCGGCATCAACGCTTCCCAGGCGTCCGTCATGCGCGGCCGCCCATACTTCGGACTGAATGTCGTGCAGTAATCGTGGACGCAACTGCACTACGCCCGGCTTGTATGCGCCATGCACGTTGCCGAAGGTGAACGCGGCCATATAACGGCCGTGTTCACCCAACCCCAGTCGTTCTGCCACGCGCACGCCATCGGCGGGCGTGGAGTACAGTTTGTCGTTGATTTCCGCGGAATGGCCGTCCTCTTCGCCGCCGACCGCGCCAATCTCAATTTCGAGCACGGTGTGCGCCTTCACGGACTTTTCTAGCAGCTCCTCGGCGATGTCAAGATTCTCTTCCAGCGGAACCGTCGAGCCGTCCCACATGTGGGACTGGAATGTCGGCTCTTCGCCGTGCTTGACCTGCTCCGCCTCATGCGCAAGCAGCGGGCGGACCCATTCATCCAGATATTGTTTGGCGCAATGGTCGGTGTGCAGTGCCACCGTAATGTTCGGATAGTGTGCGGCCACTTCATGCGCGAACGCGGCGAATGCGAGCGAGCCGACCACACGATTGTTGACCGATTGTCCGGAGAAATATGCGGAACCGCCCACCGACACCTGGATGATGCCGTCGGATTCCGCCTCGGCGAAACCTTGCAACGCAGCGTTCAGCGTCTGCGTGCTGGTCACATTGATTGCGGGATATGCGTAGCCGCCACGACGTGCGGCATCCAGCATCTCGGCATAACGTTCAGGAGTTGCGATAGTCATGTCTCCATTATGTCTCGTTTTGTGACACTTTGGTTTTCTCATTGTGGTTTTGCGGGCCTCCGGCGGTCGGATCGTTTGCCGGCGCGGCAACGTCGCCTACAATTGCGGTAATCCCAATACGACGTCACGGCAATAGCAGCGAAAGAAGCCAGCATGACTTTGGAAGACGATATTGAAGAGCTGTCTTTTGAGGATAGCGTCCTTCCGCCGCGCAAACATCACACTTGGTTGCGCGTCATACTTGCGATGTTGCTGATCGTACTGGTCGCAGGAGGCGCAACGGGCGGCTGGTATCTGTGGAACTATCATCTGCGCCGCATTCCGGTTACCGTCAATCGTGTCGACCGTCTCGTTCGCATCGACAGCACGATTGCGACCCTGCTCCATGACAACGATGATTTCAACGCCAAGCCAGGCCGTCTGCTGGATATCACCGGCAAGGTCCTCGACAAGCGCGGCGGTGGAGCGATCATCGTGAAACGTAATGGCGCCGCCGTGGCAACCGCGCAACTTGGCAGCACACGTATGGCCGACAACGACGTAATCACCGTGGAATCCGGTAAGGATCAGACCGAAGCGCATACGGTACGGTACGACACCGTCAAATACGGTACCGACATCAATCTCAACAATGGGCCGCTGCAGGAAGTCAAACAACTCGGCAAGGACGGTATGAAAGAGATTTGGGTCGGGCGGAGATCCAAGAAGGAAGTCGACAAGGGATTCAAGAAGGAACCGCAGAATCTGGTGGTACAGTCGCGTTCGCCACGACCGGCCGGACGTAAGGTAATCGCATTGACGTTCGACGACGGGCCAAGCCAATACAGCGACGCGATTCTGGACATACTCAAGGAGAAAGGCGTGAAGGCGACGTTCTTCGACGTCGGCGAAAGCTCCGCGCAATACCCGAAGCAGGAGAAGCGCATGCTTGCAGAAGGTCATCAGGTGGCGAGTCACAGCAACACGCATCCATACATGCCGAAGATGGGGCGTGACGAGTTGCGCGCGGAGATCACGGCAGGGTTTGACAATCTGAAGAAGGCATCCGGACTGGAAACGAAGGTGATGCGTGCCCCATATGGTGCGTTCGGCGTGGAACAGTGGAAGCAGTGCGCCGACCTGCTTGACATGAACGTGCTGTGGGATATCGATACGGAGGATTGGAAGATGCCCGGTGCGCAGGCCATTCATGATGCGGTGTTGAACAATGCGCATAACGGCGCGGTGGTGCTGATGCATGACGGCGGCGGCGACCGGTCACAGGACGTGGAGGCGTTGCCGGGGATTATCGACGATCTGAAGAAGCAGGGGTACGAGTTCGTGACTATCGAGCAGCTGAGTGAGATGTAGAGCCTGGGGTGGATGGCGCCGGACGGGGTCGTGTGTTGCGGTGATGCCGGGATTCCGTTTGTCCGATTCTGGTGAATCAGCCAAATAACATGCCTCGGCGTGCGCCTGAATGTCCGATTCTCCAGAATCGGACAGATGAGAGGTGAAAAGGCGGGCGTGCATGGCTGATTCACCAGAATCGGACAAACAGGATTGGCGACCCGCAGTAGAGGGCTCAAGGTACGCTGTTTTCGGCGGAATAAGGCGACAGCGTGGAGGTGCGTTATGCCGGGTATCGTGTTGATTGGCGCTCAGTGGGGCGACGAGGGTAAAGGCAAGGCCACCGATCTCATCGGTACCAAAGTCGATTACGTTGCACGCTTCAACGGCGGCAACAATGCAGGCCATACCGTGGTGGTCGGAGACGAATCGTACGCACTGCACCTGCTGCCATCCGGCATCATCAGTCCGACGGCGACCCCGGTCATCGGCAACGGTGTCGTGGTCGATCCCGAAGTACTGTTCGAGGAGATCGACGGCCTTGAAAGCCGCGGCGTGGACTGCTCCCGACTGTTGGTGAGCGAAAGCGCACACATCATCGCGCCGTATCATCGTGTACTCGACAAGGTGACTGAACGCTTCCTCGGCAAACATAAGATCGGCACCACCGGCCGTGGTATCGGTCCGGCTTACGCTGACAAGATCAATCGTGTCGGCATCCGCGTGCATGACCTGTTCAACGCTGAGCATCTGCATGACAAGGTTGAGGCGAGCCTGCATCAGAAGAATCAGATGCTGGTCAAACTGTACAATCGTCGTCCGATTGATGTGGACCAGACCACCGACGAGCTGCTTAAGCTCGGTGAACGTCTGAAGCCTTACGTTGCCAATACTTCCTTGGTGTTGAACAAGGCGCTTGACGAGGGCAAGACCGTATTGTTCGAGGGCGGCCAGGCCACCATGCTTGACGTGGACCATGGCACCTACCCGTTCGTGACATCCTCCAACCCGACCGCCGGCGGTGCCTGCACTGGCACCGGCGTTGGACCGACCAAGATCACCCGCGTGATTGGCGTCTCCAAAGCATATGTGACCCGAGTCGGTGAGGGACCGTTCCCGACCGAACTGTTCGGTGAGGATGGCGACTGGCTGCGTGCCCAGGGCCACGAATACGGTGTGACTACTGGTCGTCCGCGTCGTTGCGGCTGGTTTGACGCGGTCGTGAATCGTTACGCATCCCAAGTCAACGGTCTGACCGATATCGTGCTCACTAAACTTGATGTGCTTACCGGGCTTCAAGAAATTCCGATTTGTGTGGCTTACGACGTAAATGGTGAACGCCACGACGATATGCCGACCGATCAGGCTGAATTTGCCGTCGCGAAGCCCATTTACGAGACCATGCCGGGCTGGACCGAAGACATTTCCCAAGTGCATGATTTCAACGATCTGCCGCAAACCTGCCAGGATTACGTCAAGCGTCTTGAAGAGCTGTCCGGATGCCGCATTTCCGTGATTGGCACCGGCCCGCAGCGCGATCACATCATTCAGATCAATTCGCTCGTCGACTGATTCCCGCTGCGCTTCATTGGTAGTGTACGTATGATTGGTGTCGGCAGGTGTACGCCTGTCCGGCACCTTTTTTATCCCCTATTTGTCTGATTCTGGAGATTCGGACAAACAACTGGTGATCTGACATCCTTGTTTGTCCGATTCTGGTGAATCGGACATGCGTGGGCGAGTTTGGATGCGTATGTGTCTGATTCTGGAGATTCGGACACATGGGGGTTGATATTGGAGGCGCGACTGGCTGATTCACCAGAATCGGACAGTCTGTGTGAAGACGTAACGGGCAAGGAGACGGGAGCGCAATGCGATGAGTTCGATTCCGACCATCGACAGGCTGATTCCACGCTTCGACCATCTGAAATGGAAGATGGCCGCGGCCGGCGTTGCTGTTGGTCTGATTTCCGGCTTGTTGGTGGTTGTTTACCGTCTTGGTATCGAATATGGCACGGATTGTGCACGTTGGATGTACGCGCAGATCCGTAACCAGCCATGGCTGCTTGTGCCGTGGATGGCTGCGGCCGCTGGCAGCGCCCTGCTTATCGCTTGGATGGTTGGCAAAGAACCGATGGCCGGTGGCAGTGGCATTCCTCAAACCAATGGTGTGGTGATCGATGGTTTGAAGATGCGTTGGCAGAGCATTTTGCCGGTTCGTTTCGTTGGTGGTCTGCTGGGGTCGCTGTTCGGTCTGTCGCTGGGCCGTGAGGGGCCGTCCATTCAAATCGGCGCGTCTGGAGCGCAGTTTCTGTCGCATCGTTTGCGTGGGCGGCGTCGTGAGGATGCGCAGGAGCACTATCTGGTGTCCGCTGGTGCCGCTGCCGGCCTTTCCGCCGCGTTCAGCGCCCCGCTTTCCGGCATGATGTTTGCGCTTGAAGGTATTCATCGTAGTTTTTCGCCCACTATTTTGATGGGTGCGACCGCTGCTTCGCTGACCGCCGATTTTGTTTCGAAATATTGTTTCGGACTGCGTCCTGTGTTGGATTTCGGCGCCGTCGGGCAACTGCCTCTTGCCGAATACATTTGGTTGATTCCGCTGGGGATCGTCGCCGGTCTGGTCGGTTCGCTGGTGAACCGTTCCTTGCTTGGATTGCAGACGTTATATGGCAAGTTGCCTGCGTGGATTCGCCCGATGGTTGCCATTGCGATCGCGTTGCCGGTCGGCATCTGGCTGCCGGACGTGCTTGGTGGCGGATCGAATCTCATTGCATTGTCCGAAAAGGCCGAATCGGGCATTGGTATGTTGTGCATATTGTTTGCGGCGAAGATGATTTTCACCAGCACCAGTTTTGGTTCCGGTACCCCCGGTGGCATTTTCATGCCGATTCTGGCAATCGGCTCATTGGCTGGTGGCATCTGCGGCGAGGCTGCACGTCAGTTTTGCGGATTGCAGTCGCAGTCCGTGGCTGTGTTCGCGGTTTGTGTGATGACGGGTACGTTGGCCGCTTCCGTAAAGACTCCGATTACTTCGATTTTGCTGGCTGTAGAGATGTCGGGTACGTTGACGCACATGTTGCCGATTGCGGCATCGGCCTTCATCGCGCTTCTTGTCTCCGATTTGCTGCGTACCAGGCCGATTTATGGCGAACTGTTGGCACGGTATATGAAGGCGCGAGGCATGGAATCAACCGTTGCGAGCCAGGTCGGCAGCGGTGTGATGGAACTTCCGCTGGAGATGGGTGCCGAAGCGGAGGGCAAGCGCGTACGTGACGTGGCATGGCCGTCAGGCTGTCTGATTATCGGATTGCGTCGTGGCGAGCGTGAGATCGTGCCGCGCGGTGATACTACGCTGCGTGCCGGTGATTATTTGGTGGTGCTGTTCAGTGGCGAGGAGGAACGCAAGGTGCGTCTCGCCATGCGTCGGCTGTGCGATGTCGGACTGTGAGCGCCCTACACGGCTGTCCGATTCTGGAGATTCGGACATCTGTGGGCGTTGCAGAGGGCATTACGTGTCTGATTCACCAGAATCGGACACGTGGTCGGATTGCGTCGTGGCAGCGTGTACACTCGTGCAATGTCGGGAAGACGGTATCTGCGACTGGTGCATCGTTGTGTGACCAGTCGCGAGAACGGTGTGGTTCATGAGTGAGCGTCTGAAAGTTTTGGAATAAGGGAGCGACATGGAATCGCAGACACGGGGTCCGTTGCATGGCGGACAGGCGGATGACGAGCCCAAGCCGCCCAGGTGGCTAGGCGCGGGGGAGGACCCGAATCCGGCGACGCAGGCGATCAGCGTGGTTGAGGCGGCCAACGCTGATGCTCAACCTCAAGGTGCGGCTGCGTCTTCCAATCCTCCTCAGATTCCTCTCGCCCCGTTAAAGCGTGTGCAGGCACGATTCAATCCTCTGGCCGACGGACTGATGTATCTGGTGGTGTTCGTCGGCGGTTTTGTCGGCGTGGGACTTCGTCGCGTGCTTGATGAGATGATGCCGGCGGCTGAGGGACAGCCGTTCGTACCGGGCACCTTCGTGTCGAATATGCTTGCCTGTTTCCTGTTCGCCATGCTGGTTGAATACATGGCGGTCGCTTCATGGTGGCCGGACAAACGT
>OBXV01000361.1_pt1 | contig 27173 bp, 21 predicted proteins | sample 1495451 | NCBI WGS metagenome assembly OBXV01 (sample SAMEA2580178, study PRJEB22360) | human gut metagenome | biome: human gut; feature: human-associated habitat; material: faeces | place: Denmark | collected 2008/2010 | reverse complement strand
TTCATTTTGAATAGAGAAAAATTTATAAAAAAATAGTTTGTTTTTTGTAATTTTTTGGTATAATAATACTAAATAGTAGTTTAAAATGACAGTGAATTCAATGTTAGGAGGGATTACTATGAGATGGCAAGATAAGTGTGTCAATGAATTGTTAAAAAGAAATTTGTTTTTATCCATTGTTCATTTAGAACGATTTGAACAAATCCTTCAAAGGGTGAAAGAAGAACCGTTTTTTACAAAAGGGGTATGCAAATGTCTGTTTTTGCTGTCTTGGGAGCCAGAAAAAGCATCTCAAGTTCAAGAGATTTTAATGGAAATGAAAGGTAGAGGAGAGAGTGAGAAAGAATACTTAGTGCAATCCGCTGATCGACTGTTTCCGAATGAGCAACTAGAACAAGTGATGAAACAACTTTTTTTAGAATTTTTGACAAAAGAGGGAGAAACCCCAGATGAAAACGTGCTTTTAGGGCTTTCTTTCACAAGAATCGATATTGGCGATAATGCTTTAGAGGCAAGTCGAGTGATTGATAGCCTTAGTACAAAATAGGATGGGGAATGGAAAAATACCTTTGCAATACAGAAGGGGGGCGATTGTAAAGGTATTTTTTTCGTGTAAGTCAGAAAAATAAATAGAAAGATTAGGTGAAAATATGAAGATTACAGAAGGAACCTTAGTGGTGATTGATCGAATTGAAGATGGGATCGTTACAGTGGAAATGGAAGATGAAACAATTGAGCATTGGAAAAGAGAAGAGATGCCAGAAGGAATAAAGGAAGGATATGTTCTTTGTTATCATAATGGACAATGGACGATCGATATGGTAGCTTACGAAAAAAGAAAAAGAGAAATGGAAGAACTACTGAGTGGCTTTTTTGATTAAAAATTATAAAATTTATTTTGGAAAATCGCTAGGCAATTCTTCCCTTCAATTTCATATAAAAATTTGCTATAATGAAAAAGATACAGATAATATGGAAGAGTTATCTACATGGTTATTTTGTGGAACATAGAATTCATAAAGAAGAGAAAGGAAGCATTATGAGTTACGCAGATACATTATTTATAAATATGTGCAAAGATATTTTAGAAAACGGAATGAGTACAGAGGGAGAAAAAGTGCGCCCTCATTGGGAAGACGGAACTCCTGCCTATACGATTAAGAAATTTGGAGTTGTCAATCGTTATGATTTATCAAAAGAGTTTCCAGCCCTTACATTGAGAAAGACTTATATAAAGTCAGCGATTGATGAATTGCTTTGGATTTGGCAAAAGAAATCCAACAACATTCATGACCTAAGTAGTCATATTTGGGATAGTTGGGCAGATGAAAATGGCTCTATCGGTAAGGCATATGGATATCAGTTAGGAGTGAAACACCAGTATAAAGAAGGAATGATGGATCAAGTGGATCGTGTTATCTATGATTTAAAAAACAATCCATACAGTCGTCGTATTATGACAAATATTTATACATTTGCGGATTTACATGAAATGAATTTATACCCATGTGCTTATAGCATGACATTTAATGTAACAAAGAAAAAAGACAGTGATAAGCTTGTATTAAATGGAATTTTAAATCAGCGTTCCCAAGATATTTTAGCAGCCAATAACTGGAATGTAGTGCAATATGCAGTATTACTTCATATGTTAGCACAAGTTTGCGATATGGAAGTTGGAGAATTAGTGCATGTGATTGCAGATGCCCATATTTATGATCGCCATATTCCAATTATTGAAGAACTGATAAAACGTCCAACTCATCCTGCACCAAAGTTTTCTATGAATCCAGAAATAAAAGATTTCTATCAGTTTACAAAAGACGACTTTAAAATTGAAGATTATGAGGCGGGAGAACAAATTAAAAATATTCCAATTGCAATTTAAAAAGAGTATGGAAAAGTAGGAAGGAATAGAAAGAAAGGAAGTTATCGTTTATGAATTTGATTGTAAATGCGGATAAAAATTGGGCAATTGGTTTTAATAATAAATTATTAGTGCATATTCCAGATGATATGAAATTTTTCCGTCAAATGACAACAGGGAAAGTTGTTGTTATGGGAAGAAAGACGTTAGAAAGTTTTCCAAACCAAATGCCACTGGCGAAAAGAACCAATATTGTATTGACGACGGATAAGAATTATACAAAAAAGGATGCGATTATTGTTCATAGTCAAGAAGAATTGTTAGAAGAGTTAAAAAAATATCCAAGTGAAGATATTTATATTATCGGTGGAGAAAGCATTTATAAAATGATGTTACCATATTGTGATACTGCACATGTGACAAAAGTGGATTATGAATATAAAGCCGATACATATTTCCCAAATCTTGATAAAATGCCAGAATGGAAGATTACGGCGGATAGTGAAGAACAGACATATTTTGATTTAGAATATGTATTTTTGAAATATGAAAGGGTGAAATAATTCATTTTTGGTCAATTTTCTTCTTGACTTTATCAGGAAAAAGTACGATAATAAAAATTAAATTTATGAAGCTTTTTCGCTAGCGTGTTAAAGTAAAAGACAGGAAAAAAGATAAAGAGAGAGGGAATAATTATGTTAGACATTAAGATTGAAAAGACGAAACATCCAAAACAAAAACCAGAAAAGGGGCATCCACTTCCTTTTGGAAAAATCTTTACCGATCATATGTTTATTATGAATTATACAGAAGGACAAGGCTGGCATGATCCTAGAATTGTTCCATATCAAAAGATTTCATTAGAACCTTCTGCCATGGTATTTCACTATTCTCAGGCTATGTTTGAGGGATTGAAAGCATATTTATCAGAAAAAGGAGAACATGTATTGTTCCGCCCAGATATGAATGCAAAGCGTGCAAATCGAAGCAATGAAAGACTTTGTATTCCAAAAATTCCAGAAGAAGATTTCGTTCAAGCAGTAAAAGCTGTTGTAAAGGTGGATGAAGATTGGATTCCAACGGATCCAGGAACTTCTTTATATATTCGTCCATTTATTATTGCAACAGATGAATTTTTAGGAGTAAAACCATCAAAAACATATTTATTCCTTATTATTCTTTCTCCAAGTGGTGTTTACTATGCAAATGGTCTTGATCCAGTTGCTATTTGGATTGAAGATGATTATGTAAGAGCCGTAAGAGGTGGTATTGGTGAAGCAAAAACAGGTGGAAATTATGCTGCCAGTCTGATCGGACAGGTAAAAGCCAATGGTGAAGAGTATGAGCAAGTTCTTTGGCTTGATGGTGTAGAAAGAAAATATATTGAAGAAGTTGGTTCTATGAATATTTTCTTTAAAATTGATGGCAAAGTGATAACACCACAGTTAAACGGAAGTATTTTACCAGGAATTACAAGAGATTCTGTTATTACACTTTGTAAAGAATGGGGATATGATGTGGTAGAAAAGAGACTTTCTATTGATGAAGTCTATGATGCTTATAAAGCAGGAAAATTGGAGGAAGTTTGGGGGACTGGTACAGCAGCCGTTATTTCTCCAGTTGGAAAGCTAAGATATGGAGAAGAAGTTATGCTGATCAATGGAGGCGGAATTGGAGCGTTAAGTCAAAAGCTTTATGATACCGTAACAGGAATTCAGTTAGGAAGAATCGAAGATACTCATGGTTGGGTACAATCCATCGATTGTTAATTTTTATAAAGAGATAAAAAAACGGAAGAATTCTTTAGAGTAAAGAAAGATTCTTCCGTTTTCTATCGTTATAAAGTGTTTTTTTGTTTACGGATTACAACGAGAACAAGCATGATATCCTGATTTAATAGCAGCCGAACGAGAGGTGAATGTTACTTGATTTTTCTTGTTTGGTAGAGAAGAACAAGTAGATAGATGGAAAACTTTTGAGTTTTTATTTCCAATATAAGTTGTTTTTGAATTGCCTGTATTTGGTGTTGTAGTGGATGGAGATGTTGGGATAGTAATGTTATTTGTTTTCTTTGTTTTTACAGAAAGTTTTTTTCCATTGGATGTGACAACAATCGTACCATCTTCATCGGTTCGGTAGACAGGAACTCCTAATTTTTTCAATCGTTCTTTTACTTCTTTATGTGGATGGCCATAGGAGTTATTTTTACCAAGCTGGATAATACAAAGAGATGGATTTACTGCTTGTAAAAATTTAGCGCTATTAGAAGAACTGCTTCCATGATGAGCAACTTTGTAAACCGTTGCAGAAACATCATATCCTGCGTTTAAAATATCAGATTCTGTTTCAACAGTAGCATCTCCATTAAATAAAAAGCTTGTAGTGCCATAGGTGATTTTCATAACAATACTAGAAGCGTTGATGTCATCATAGTTTTTGCTTGGTGATAGGATTGTTCCATGAAGATTTTTGGTAAAATTAATGGATACTCCAGCTTTCGCTTGTACGCGTTTTATCTTTTTCTTCTGAATTGTTTCGATTAACTTACGATAAGCCACCGTTGTATGCGTGCGATTTGTCAAATAAACCTGTTTTACAGGAAAATGTTCCATAACAGCAGTGGCAGCGCCCATATGATCGGTGTGGGGATGAGTTAAAAATAAATAATCGATTGTTTGAACCCCTTGTGATTCCAAATAAGCAATTAAATTCTCAGATTGGTCCGATTCTCCTGTATCAATTAAAATGTTGATACCATTTGTTTGTAATAATTGGGAATCTCCTTGACCTACATCGATATAGTGGACTTTTAAATTGGATAATTTTTTTGTACTGCTTGTTGTAGTTGCAAGAGCTGAAGAGCTAGAAAGGGTATTTTCCATAGAAAATGCTTCATTACTACAGCCAACAAATACAAAGAGCATTGTTAAAATAAGTGTTAAAAAGCGTAATTTTTTCATAACTTCCTCCTATAATCAATCTGTGGTCTGATTGTACATTAGGAGAAAAGAAATGTCAACTGAAGAGAAAAAGAGAAAATGGGAGGTGATTTTACTATTTCTATGCAATAAAAAGGTACAAATTGGCATTATCTTTATAGGAAATTGAATGACAAAAACTTTCCAGTTCTTCTATCATAATTTCATGTTATACAAGGATAAGAAGAAAAAATTAGAAAGAAAAAGAAGGTGAGTAAAGGAGAATGAAAATTAAAAAATGGTTAACAGGACTGCTTGTATTTTGTTTAATAATGACGGCAGTTCCAATTCAAGGGGCAACCAGTTTGCCAATTCGGTATTCTGGAAAAAATTATAATTACACAGATAAGCAGTTAAAAGTGAAGTGTAATAACAAAAACGTAGACATCAGTGATACTCCAGGAATTTTAGATGGAGATATCGGTCTTTTACCTTATGAAGAAGTATTTCAAGATGCATTAAATGTTTCTACCGCTTATTCAGAAGCAAAGAAGAGTTTAACACTGAGTAAGAATGGGAATAAAGTTGTATTATATGTAGATAGCACTTATGCACTTGTAAATGGAAAGAAAGTTCAAGTTCCAGCAAAAGCGAAATTTGTTTTATATCGAAATGTAAATGAAACAAAATTGCTTGTACCATCTCGTTTTGTATCCAAGTATTTAGGCTTTGATTATGTGTATACTTCTTCTACAGCGACAATTTCAATTGTAGATAATACGAGTAGTTCTAACAGCAATAAGCAATCACTAGCCATTGTCTATGCTGGAAAAAAACAAAATTATACGGATACACAGTATACGGTATATGCAGAAGGAAAGAAAGTATCTACGGTTATGCCAGCCATTAAAAAGAATGATACAATTTTAGTTCCTGCTTATACAACCTTTGCAAAAGGTGGACAAGGTATTCAGTATTCTTATAAGAATTCAAAAATGACATTAACAAAAGGTGATCAGAGTATTATTATGAAAAAGGGCAGTAAAACAGCCTTAATTAATGGAGAAGAGATCACTCTGACCGAACCACTTCGTGCTGTAAAAAAAGTAGCGAATGGAAAATACTATATGATGGCACCTGTGGAAGTGATTGCAGAGGCGTTTGGATTAGTATTAACGGTTGATGAAGAGCTTGGAACAGTGAAATTAACCGTTCCAGTAGAAGAAGTACCAGATGTAGAAGAGCCAGATGTTCCAGAAGAAGACCAAGAAGAAATGAAAGGAATGTGGGTTTCTTATTTGGAACTTGGTTCTGGGAAAAAGACAGAAGCTCAATGGAAAAAGAAAATTGATAGCATTATTGAAGATTGTGTGAATTATGGAATGAATACAATTCTTTTCCAAGTTCGTCCATTTGGAGATGCTATTTATGAGTCCGATTTGTTCCCTTGGTCTCAATACGTATCTGGAACACAAGGTGTGGATCCAGGATATGATCCATTTGAATACGTGGTAGAAGCAAGCCATAAAAAAGGATTAAAAGTAGAAGCTTGGATCAATCCATATCGTGTTTCTTCCTCTAGTACGGATATTACAAAGCTTTCAAAAGATAACCCAGCTAGAAAATTCCGTTCTACAAAAGGAAAAGAACGCTATGTATTAGCTTATGATAATGGATTATACTATAATCCAGCCGTTCCAGAAGTGCAAAACTTAATTGTAGATGGTGTAAAAGAAATTTTAGATAAATACGATGTGGATGGGATTCATTTAGATGACTATTTCTATCCATCCTTAGGTTCTAATTATGCCAATAGTTTTGATGCAACAGAGTATAAGGCATCTGGTTCTAAACTCTCCATTGCTAATTGGAGAAGAGAAAATATAAATACCCTTGTAAAAAAATTATATAGCACAGTAAAGGCTGCTGATCCGAATATTCGATTTGGTATTAGTCCAGCAGGAAATATTAATAATTTAAAAAGCAATACGATGTATTATGTGGATATTGATACATGGTTAAGTGAAAAAGGGTATGTAGATTATATTTGTCCACAGATTTATTGGAGTTTTGATCATAAGACCGCTGCTTATGATAAGATGGTCGATCAATGGATTCAGTTAAATAAATCCGATATTGTTGACTTATATATCGGTATTGCTGTATATAAGGCAGGATATAGTAACGTAGATAGTGGAGAGTGGGGAAAGAAATCTACTATTTTACGCGATCAAATTTTATATGGAAGAGAAACGGGAAAAGTGGATGGCTATATGTTCTTCCGTTATGATAGTTTCCATAATAGTGTTGCTCAAAAAGAAGTGAATAACCTATTAAAAGTATTAAAACAGTAATGTTTTAGAAAATACGAAAAAGTATATTGGTACATAAATAACGACGAGAATCACGCTTTGTGAGTTTCTCATGTTCGCGAGCAGTCGTCAAATATCTCATTTTAGAAAGATTTAAAACTTGGTTTTCATTTTCCTAAATTGGTTATTTGACTCATTACCTTCGCGTAAATAAAATAAAAACACAGGGTTGTTATATAACAGTCCTGTGTTTTTATATGCTATCAGATAGTAACTTTAGAAAACTTCGTTCTTATTGTTATTTCGAAAAAATATTTGAGGGTATCTATCTTCTAAAATTTTTTGCAACGATTAAAATTCTACGGAATGTCCGTAGTAGATGCAAGTAAAGAGTCGTTCCATTGTCTTAGGATCGATTGGTCTAGGATTGGATCCGGTACAAGCATCAGCTACTGCGTTTTCTGAAATCGTAGCAATTTTTTCTTTAAATTCGTCTTCTATGATGCCAAACTCTTGTAATGTATTTGGTATTTTCATATAATGGTTCATTTCTACAATTTTTTCACAAAGTTTTTTCACACATTCTTCGGTTGTTCCTGAAATTCCGATGGAACGCGCAATATCGGCATAGCGATTAGCTGTTTCTGGTACTTTTGCATTGTACTGAATGACATAAGGCAAGTACATCGCATTGGCAAGACCATGAGTAATATGTCCTGTGCTAAAAGCTGCACCAGTTTTATGTGCCATAGAGTGGACGATACCAAGGAGTGCATTGGAAAAAGCCATACCTGCAAGACATTGACCATAATGCATTTCATCACGAGATGTCATATCTCCGTCATAGGATTTTAAAAGATGCTCGTCTACCATCTGGATCGCTTTTATGGCTAAAGGATCCGTAAAAGGACTATTAAGAGTTGAAACATACGCCTCAATTGCATGAGTGAGAGCATCCATACCTGTATAAGCGGTTAATTGCTGAGGCATTTTTTCTGCCAATGCAGGATCTACAATCGCCACATCAGGGGTGATATTAAAGTCAGCTAAAGGATATTTAATTCCCTTATTATAATCGGTAATAACGGAAAAGGCGGTTACTTCTGTTGCTGTTCCAGAAGTAGAAGAGATGGCAAGGAATTTTGCTTTCTTACGAAGTTCTGGAAAACTAAAAGGTGTGATAAGATCTTCAAAAGAAGTATCTGGATATTCATAAAATACCCACATGGCTTTTGCAGCGTCAATAGGGGAGCCACCACCCATGGCAATAATCCAATCTGGCTCAAATTCTTGCATCACTTTTGCACCCTTCATTACTGTTTCAACAGAAGGATCTGGTTCGACGCCTTCAAAGAGTTTGGTTTCAATGCCAGCTTCTTTTAAGTTGTCTAACACTTGGTCCACAAAACCAAAGCGTTTTAATGAACCTCCACCAATAACTAAAATCGCCTTTTTTCCTTGTAATGTTTTTAAAACATCAAGGGAATTTTCTCCATAGTAAATATCTCTTGGCAATGTAAATCGCATCATAAATAAATACCTCCTTTAAGATAAAAAGCGTGACACTTAAATAAAAACAATCCCAAATACTTTCACCAAAAGTGTCTTTGTTACAGAGTTTAAGAAACATAAGAAACGACGGTATCATTTCTTACACTAGTAGTAGATACTATAAAAACAGAAGTGTTCATAGCTTAGTCTACTCACAAATAAAAAATAGATTGTGATAGGAGACTAGAAAAAATAAGTTATGATTCACTAAAAAACAAATTATTAAGGAATCATAAAAGTTTTCTTATCTAGCACAGCGGATTCACAAAAATATATATGTAGGTAAAAGTATTTGAAAGATTGTTTTTCTTAAATAACCAATATGGTTGATTCGATTCTCCCGTAATATGTCTATAATGACAGAAGAAAAATTCAATCTGTTATTGGAATTGTTAATAGTATACTATAAAAATAATAAAAATACAAGTATTTTATTAAAAATATCTTTTAACTGTATAATAAAAATTAAATAAATGAATAATTAATTGAAATACATATAATAAACAGAGAATATGTCATAAAGGTAAGAAAAATGAAAAAATAAGTATAAACGCCGAGAAACAAGATTTACAAGTTCCTCAGCGTTTATAATAAAATTTTTTATTGATATAATTCAGCGATACGGCTGACGCCTACATAAATATCACTGATTTTATACCAAGTTGGATAGTCGACAATTCCTGTTTCTGGAAGTCCAAAGACACTTTGGAATTGGCGTACAGCATCTGCTGTTCGTGAACCAAAGACGCCATCTTCTGGAATGGTAGGAAGGGATGGATATGCTCTTGCAATGCGATTTAATTGTTCTTGAAGCTGACGAACTTTTTGTCCACTAGAGCCAATGGTTAAATCGTATCCTGGCCAAGAAGATGGAATACCAGAGATTTCATCGGCAGTATTGATATACATATTATCACCATAATAATAGCGAAGGATCTCAATAGGAGTATAACCTTGATCCCCTAAGTATTTACTTCCCCACTGAGTCATCCAGTTTGGACAACTTACTCTTTTGCCATCACAATACTGGGTAAGAATTGGCTGTTTTACTCCTGGTCTTGATAGATAGTTACCAAATAAATTATCCACCACTCGATCAATGCTATCAAATATGTTTTTTCCAGGTATCCATTTATGATCATAGGCAGTGGAAGAAGTAATGGTAAAATTATATCCTTTATTTCGATACCATTCTGTATAAACACGGTTAAGGGTAAACGACATAATTGCAAGCACGTTAGCCATAATTGTATTTTCAGACCAAGTAGCATAAATTTCACAAGAAGCTACATTTTTGATATAATCTCGATATCGCACATAGTGGTTTTGGGCAGCAGAGTCACTAATTGGACCGTCATGCACAATAATAAATTCAGGAACAACAACTCGACTTAAAACGATTTCACCTGTTTCATTTACTGGTTTAATCTCAGCTTCCGCAATTTTTGGAGGATAATCTCCAAATAAGGTATGGGGACCTATGACGAAAGACTCTGGCTGTGAATTCGTAGAAGTTGTTGGAGTTAATATGACATTTTGAAGGGCGGTAACTTCGGGAAGAATTTGGGAACCAGTAAACGTAGCTGGTTCATAGCCATCAGCAGATACTTGGATTGTATATTCTGCATAAGGCTGTTCTGTACTCGGTTCCATACTGTATTCTAATGGTGGTGCAGGAAGGTCGGCTGTTTCGGAACGACCATCGCTATTTGTTGTAAGAGTTTCCGTGGCAGATTCAGGATCGCCTGTATAGGAGACGCGGATATTGGCGTTTTCGATTGGGAGAGCCCCAACAGAAGAATTCACTCGTACTTGAAGTCGTCCTGTATCTACAAAATTACTATTATTGGCCATAAAAAACCTCAAAGGTTGATTTGGTATTACAATATGCAAAAGGAAGAAAAAGGTGATTTATTTTTCCAGAAAACTAGCCCGTTTTATCGCTCCATCTCCAAATTTCTTTCGGATAGAATCCAATGCGCCATCTAATTTCTTGTATTTTTCCGCATTTTTTGCTTCAAATAAATTTAGTTGCTCACTTTCATCTGCCGTAATTTTATTAGCGCCACAACCTAAGAGACGAATGGGAGTTCCATTCCATAGTTCATCAAAAAGTTCACAAATAACGTGATAAAAAATATCCGTAGTATTGGTTGGAGTTAAAAGCGTTCGCTGGTGTGTAACGTGGACGAACGTTTGGTATGTAATGGTGATGGAAAGTGTAACTCCTAAAACATTGGATTCACGCATACGACGGCATACGGTTTCGCTTAAAGAAAGTAAAATCCATTTTGCACGGCTAGCATCTTCTACATCGAATGGAATAGTAACTTCGTTGCTATAACCCTTTGCAGAAGAGGCTTTTTTTTCAATAAAAGAAACAGAGTTTCCATTGGCATAGTTATGAATTACTTCTCCTTGCTTTTTTAAGTGAGAGGTGAGAAAGGTGATGTCTGTTTTTGCTAGCTCACCAATCGTATAGATTCCAAGTTCTTTTAATTTGCGCTCTGTAGCCCGTCCAACGGAAAAGAGTTTTCGCACAGGAAGAGGCCATATTTTTTCTTCCACTTCTTCTGGAAAGAGTGTGTGGATTTTATCTGGTTTATCAAAGTCAGAGGCCATTTTTGCCAATACTTTATTAGAAGAAATACCAATGTTTACCGTAAAACCGAGTTCTTCTTTGATGTTTTCTTTTAGACGGGTAGCAGAAGTGATCGGATCTCCATAAACCAATTGAGTATGGCTCATATCACAAAAAGCTTCATCAATAGAAAATTGTTCGACACAAGGGGCATAGTTTTCTAATAATGCGATTAACTGCTTTGAATAGTTTTTGTACAGAGCATGATTTGGTGGAACAAGCACTAGATTTGGGCATTTTTTGAGGGCAGAATAGATAGTTTCACCTGTAGTAATACCATAAGATTTTGCTAAGGTGGATTTTGCTAAAATAACTCCGTGGCGTTTTTCTTGGTCTCCTCCAATAGCAGAAGGAATCGTTCTTAAATCAACAGAGTCAGGAGCTTTTTTCTTTCGCTCACAAGACTCCCAGCTTAAATAAGCAGAGTTAACGTCCACATGAAAAATTAAACAATCAGAATGTGACTTCATAAGTGTAACAATACCTCCATCATTGATAATATTAAAATAATGATCAAATCTTTGAAACTTATATTAATACAACAGGAAACAATAAGTCAATGTTTCCCGTTTTCTTCCATGTATGTTTTTTTTGCTTCTGTAAATACTAAAAACAGTGAAAAAAGTGAAACAACAGGAGGAGAAGAATGGAAAAGAGATTAAAAGAAAATGTAGCTCTTTTTTTATTAGGAGGGCTTTTATATTATCATATAGAAGTGTTATGGAGAGGATTTTCTCATATATCGATGATTTTGTGCGGAGGATTTTGTTTTTTATCCGTTGGCAAGATAGCAAGTATGTTAAAAGATAAAATATCTATGATCGGACAAATGATATTAGGAGCGATCTCTATTACAGGAATTGAATTGTTGACTGGAGTGGTTGTGAATTTATGGTTACATTTAAATGTATGGGATTATTCTGATGTTCCAGGAAACTTTTTAGGCCAGATTTGTCTAAAATATAGTGTTTTTTGGTTCTTTTTATCTGCGCCATGCATTAAAGTTTATAATTGGATTGAAGAAAATGTATTTTCTGTGTAAAAATGTCTTTTAAAATCTGAAATTTATGGTATACTGTCAAAGTGTCTGTTTTATCAGGCACTTTATTATTTACTAGGAAATTGCCTTTCTAGTAAATAATAAATGCACTACTTTACGCAAGGACAACGAGCCATGCGGGAGCATTTATGCTTACATATGGCGATTGTCTGCGAACATGAGAAGTTCACAAAGCGTGCTTCTTATCGTTTACAAGATGATACAAATAAAATTTTTGGGAGAGAGATATGATAACGGCAAGAATTCAATCCATTCGGCAAGATCATGCTTTTTTAAGAAAGACGATTTTGTTGGCAGGGCCAGTTGCTATCCAAGGGTTTTTAAATAATATTCTAAACATGATCGATAGTTTAATGATTGGATCTTTAGGAGAAACACCGATAGCGGCGGTAGGACTTGCGAATAAAGTATTTTTTGTTTTTTCTTTACTGTGTTTTGGAATTTGCAGTGGTTCGGGAGTGTTAAGTTCCCAATATTGGGGAACAAAAGACATAAAAAGCATGAGAAAAGTATTAGGAATTTCGTTGATTTTTGGTGTGGTAGGTTCCCTAGTCATCGCAATACCATCAATTTTAGCACCGCAGATGGTTATGCGCATTTTTACACCAAATCAAGATACCATTATGATAGGAGCTTCTTATCTTGGGATTGTTGCATTTTCCTATCCAATTAATGCGATTAGTCAATGTTATATTACAATTTTAAGAAGTATGAATCAGGTAAAGATTCCAGTTATTATTAGTTTCTTATCTTTATTTGTGAATGCAGGAATTAACTATGTCTTGATTTTTGGAAGGTTTGGTATGCCACAATTAGGTGCACCAGGAGCGGCAATTGGAACTTTAGTTGCAAGAATTTTTGAATGTCTTGCGATTCTAGCAGTTTTACATATTCAAAGGCATTCGTTAGTTGGAAAGGTAACAGAGCTATTTCGTTTGGAAAGTCGTTTTGTTATGCATTTTATAAGGACAGCATTGCCGGTCATTGTAAATGAATTTATGTGGGGATTAGGTGTAACTATGTATTCTCTAGTCTATGGAAGAATGGGAGATAATGCGGTTGCTGCCATTACAATTACACAGACATTTGAACAGCTTTTTAGTGTTGTATTCCAAAGTATTTCTGCATCCACTGCGGTTATTCTTGGAAATGAATTAGGTGCAGGAAGACTTCATAAGGCAGAAGAATATGCAAAGAATTTTATGTTTATGCAAGTGGTACTCACGATTTTGGTTGGTATTATTCTTTACTTTATGAGATGGCCGATTATTAGCATGTATAATGTAACACCAGAAGTTGGAAGATATGTAGCACTTTGCTTTATTTCTTTTATTTGTTATATGCCATCTAAGATGTTTAATTATGTCAATATTGTTGGTGTTTTAAGAAGTGGTGGAGATACCATTTCCTGCTTGATACTTGATACAACAGGAGTTTGGTGCATTGGAATTCCAATGGCTGTTTTAGGAGGGCTTATTTTAAAAGCCCCAATTTACATCGTTTATGCGATGGTTTTATCAGAAGAGATTTACAAAACAATTTTTGGATTTCTTCGTTATAAAAAGAAAAAATGGCTTCGCAATTTAGTAATGAAAGAAGAGTAGGCCATAGAAAGGATAAGCGTATGAATCGTAATTATCAAAAGGAATTAGATCGTCTTTTAGATACAATGGAAAAAGAAAATAAAGTTCCAACTTTGTTACTTCATAGTTGTTGTGCTCCATGCAGTAGTTATATTTTAGAATATTTATCTCAATATTTTGCCATTACTGTTTTTTATTATAATCCAAATATATTTCCAGAGTTAGAATATCATCATAGAGTACAAGAACAACAGGAATTTATTGCAAAAATTCCACAAAAATATCCGATTCAATTTGTAGAAGGAGTTTATGACACAAAACGATTTTATGACACAGTGAGAGGACATGAGGCGGATCCAGAAGGTGGAGAACGTTGTTATCATTGTTATGAACTGCGATTAAGAGAGGCTATGGAAGTGGCAGAAAAAGGTGGATTTGATTATTACACGACCTCTCTTTCCATTAGTCCTTATAAAAATGCAAAATGGTTAAATGAAATCGGAGAACGCTTATCTGAGGGAAAAAAAGTAAAATATTTACCATCGGATTTTAAAAAGAAAAATGGCTATAAGCGTTCTGTAGAATTATCATCAGAATATGGTATGTATCGCCAAGATTATTGTGGTTGTGTCTATTCTATGGCAGAGAGAGATGCACAAAAGAGAAAAGCAGAGTTTCAAAAGACGATAGAACAAAAATAAGAGAGAAAAGCTTCTGTAGGAAAGAAAGAGTCATGTTTCTTACAGAAGTTTTTTTTATGATAGAAAAAATAATCAATCGATTTAAAACAAGAAATAGTCATTGTTATTAAGCGATTGCTATCTTTTACCATAAAGATAAAACATATCGATGCAGAAAAAAGGATTTGACCGATAAAATTTGTATAAAATTCTGAAAATAGATTGATTAATCTAATGAAAAAATTGGATTTGTCATTTTTTTTAAGGAAACTACTTGTGCCAAAAAAAAATTTGTGTTAGAATTTTTACAATTTGAAAGAAAGATAACGCCGTGGGAATAAATATGGAAAAAGTCCATATTCTATTTTCTAGGGTACGTGTCTTTTTTTTTTGCGGAAAAGCATGAGCAAAACTTGGCAATGCTTTTTCATGTGAGAAATTTTAAAGGGATTTCGACACTGAAACAATAGAACAATAAATAAGATTTATTATATTCAATAGCAATGATGGAGGTATCAAAATAATGCCAAAGAATAAGGACATTAAAAAAGTTTTAGTAATTGGTTCAGGACCTATTATTATCGGACAGGCGGCAGAATTCGATTATGCAGGAACACAGGCTTGCCGTGCCTTAAAAGAAGAAGGAGTAGAGGTAGTGCTTGTAAACTCCAACCCTGCAACTATTATGACAGATAAAAATATTGCCGATAAAGTATATATTGAACCTCTTGACATTGAAGTTGTAAAGAAGATTATGCTGAAAGAAAAGCCAGACAGCATTCTTCCTACACTAGGTGGACAGGCAGCGCTTAATATTGCCATGGAATTAGAAGAGACAGGATTTTTAAAAGAAAATAATATCCGTCTCATCGGTACAACATCTATGACAATTAAAAAAGCCGAAGATCGTCAAGAATTTAAAACAACAATGGAGAAAATTGGTGAGCCAATCGCAGCTTCTACTGTTGTAACAAACATTGAAGATGGTCTTGCCTTTGTAGAAAAGATCGGATATCCAATTGTACTTCGTCCAGCTTACACAATGGGTGGAAGCGGTGGTGGTATCGCTGCCAATGAAGAAGAATTTGTAGAAATTTTAGAGAACGGACTTCGTTTAAGCCGCGTTGGACAAGTATTAGTAGAACGTTGTATTGCTGGTTGGAAAGAAATTGAATACGAAGTAATGCGTGATGCCAATGGAACTTGTATTACAATCTGTAATATGGAAAATATTGACCCAGTTGGTGTTCATACAGGAGATAGTATCGTTGTAGCTCCAACACAGACATTGAGCGATAAAGAACACCAGATGCTTCGTACTTCTGCGTTAAAAATCATCGATGAATTAAATATTACAGGTGGATGTAACGTACAGTATGCTTTAAATCCACATTCTTTTGAATACTGTGTTATCGAAGTAAATCCTCGTGTTAGCCGTTCTTCTGCACTTGCTTCAAAAGCGACTGGTTATCCAATTGCAAAAGTAACAGCGAAAATTGCCCTTGGATATCACTTAGATGAAATTTTAAATGCGGTTACAGGAAAGACATATGCAAGTTTTGAACCAGCTCTTGACTACTGTGTTGTAAAATTCCCAAGACTTCCATTTGATAAGTTTATCTCTGCTAAGAGAACACTTACAACACAGATGAAAGCAACTGGAGAAGTTATGAGTATTTGTACAAACTTCGAAAGTGCATTGATGAAATCTCTTCGTTCTTTAGAACAACATGTGGATAGCTTAATCCATGGAGATTATTCAAAAGATAGCGATGAAGATATTATCGAAAAACTTCACCGTGTCGATGACAGACGTATCTTTGTAGTAGCAGAAGCATTAAGAAGAGGAATTTCTATCGAAAGAATCAATGAAATTACAAAAATCGATCCTTGGTTCTTAGATAAAATCCTTATCTTAGTAGAAGCTGAAAAGGAAATGAAAGAAAAAGGACTTACAAGAGAAGTTCTTGAAAAAGCAAAACGTTTAGAATTCCCTGATAATGTCATTGCAAACTTAGTTGGAAAAACAGAAGAAGAAGTAAAAGCAATGCGTTATGAATATGGTATTATTCCAGCGTATAAAGTAGTAGATACTTGTGCAGCAGAGTTTGAGGCACAGACACCATACTACTATTCTTGCTATGGAAGCGAAAATGAAGTGGCAGAAACAAAAGATAAAAAGAAAATTTTAGTTCTTGGATCTGGACCAATTCGTATCGGACAGGGAATTGAGTTCGATTTCTGCTCTGTACACAGTGTATGGGCATTTAAGGCACAAGGATATGAAACAATTATCGTAAATAACAACCCAGAAACCGTGTCCACAGACTTTGATATTGCGGATAAGCTTTATTTTGAACCATTGACAGCAGAAGATGTAGAAGCCATTGTAAACTTAGAAAAACCAGATGGTGCTGTTGTTCAGTTCGGTGGACAAACTGCTATTAAATTAACAGAAGCACTTCTTAAAATGGGCGTAAATATTTTAGGAACAAGTGCAGAAAATGTAGATGCAGCAGAAGATAGAGAATTATTTGATGCTATCTTAGAAGAATGTTGTATTCCAAGACCAAAGGGAACTACTGTCTTTACTTGTGAAGAAGCATTAAAAGCAGCTCATGAACTTGGCTATCCAGTGCTTGTAAGACCTTCTTACGTTCTTGGTGGACAGGGAATGCAGATTGCGATTTCTGATGAAGATATCATTGAATTTATGGGAATTATTAACCGTACTGTACAAGAACATCCAATTCTTGTTGACAAATATTTAATGGGAAAAGAAGTGGAAGTCGATGCGGTATGTGATGGAGAAGATATCGTAATTCCAGGTATTATGGAACACGTAGAAAGAGCTGGTATTCACTCAGGTGATAGTATTTCTGTTTATCCAGCACAGAGCATTTCTCCAAAGATTAAACGTGTTATCGAAGATTATACAAGAAAACTTGCACGTTCCTTACATGTAATCGGACTGATTAATATTCAGTTTATTGTACATGAAGATGAAGTGTATGTAATCGAAGTAAATCCACGTTCTTCTCGTACCGTACCTTATATCAGTAAGGTAACAGGAATTCCAATCGTTGACTTAGCTGCTCGTGTGATGACAGGAAGCAAAATCAAAGATTTAGGATATACACCAGGACTTCAAAAAGAGTCTGAATACTTTGCAATTAAAATGCCAGTGTTCTCTTTTGAAAAACTTCGTGGTGCGGAAATCACATTAGGACCAGAAATGAAATCAACAGGAGAATGTTTAGGTATTTCAAAAGACTACAATGAAGCATTATATAAAGCATTCTTAGGAGCAGGTGTTCGTCTTCCAAAACATAAGAAGATGGTAATTACAGTAAAAGATTCCGATAAATTAGAAGCGGTTGAGATTGGAAGACGTTTTGAAGCATTAGGATATACCATTTACTCTACAAAGAATACAGCAAGAGTATTAAATGAAAATGGCGTTCATGCAAAAACAGTAAATAAAATTGAAGAACCAGCTCCAACACTTCTTGATTTAATTTTAGGACATGAAATTGACCTTGTTATTGATACTCCATCTCAAGGAATTGATAGAAGTAAAGATGGTTTCTTAATTCGTCGCCATGCCATTGAAACAGGTGTTACTTGTTTAACATCTCTTGATACAGCAAATGCACTTTTAACAAGTCTTGAGACATCAAACTTAGCGGAACTTTCCATCGTAGATATTGCAGAAATTGATTCTGTGGAAAAACAATAAGGAACAGGAAAACAAAAGAGCATTAGATAGGATAGAAAGGAACTTTATATGAACGCATATTTAATTTTAGAAGACGGAACAGTATTAAAAGGAAAGAGCTTTGGAGCAGTAAAAGAAGTGATTAGCGAGATCGTATTCAATACTTCTATGACTGGATATTTAGAAGTGTTAACAGACCCTTCTTATGCTGGACAAGCGGTTACTATGACATATCCATTAATTGGAAATTATGGTGTTTGCAAAGAAGACATGGAATCAAAAAGACCATGGTGTGATGCTATGATCGTTCGTGAAGTATCAAGAAGAGCGAGCAACTTTAGAAATGATGAATCTTTAATTTCTTTCATGGAGCAAAATGGAATCCCTGGTATTGAAGGAATTGATACTCGTGCTCTTACAAGAATTTTAAGAGAAAAAGGTACAATGAACGGAATGATTACAACAAATGAGAACTTCAATTTAGACGAAGTTCTCCCAAAAATCCGTGAATATTGTGTTACAGGTGTTGTAAAAGCAACTTCTTGTACGAAAGCCTATAAGCCAGAGTTAAATGATAAAACATGGAATGGTATTCATCCACTTCCATATCGTGCAGAAAGACCATACAAAGTTGCTTTAATGGACTTTGGTGCAAAAGATAACATCGCTCAATCTTTATTAAAAATGGGCTGTGATGTTACTGTTTATCCACAAGATACAAAAGCAGAGACTATTTTAAAAGAAAATCCAGATGGAATTATGTTATCCAATGGCCCTGGAGATCCAAAGGAATGTGTAGAGATTATTGAAGAATTAAAGAAATTATATGCATCCGATGTTACAATTTTTGCTATTTGTTTAGGACATCAGCTTATGGCATTAGCAACAGGGGCTGATACAGAAAAAATGCGTTATGGACATCGTGGAGCAAACCATCCAGTGAAAGATACAAAAACTGGAAAGGTATATATTTCCACACAAAACCACGGCTATGTCGTAAAAGAAGATTCTCTTGATAAAAACGTAGCAGTGCCAGCTTTCTATAATGTAAATGATAAAACAATTGAGGGACTTCGTTATGTTGGAAAAAATATTTTAACAGTACAGTTCCACCCAGAAGCTTGCGCAGGTCCAAAAGATTCTGAATTCTTATTTGGCGAATTTATCGATATGATGAAAATGGCGCAAAAATAAATTATTAAAATATTAAGTAAGGCAAAGAGGCCAATCATGACAGGATAGTCATGGTTGGCTTCTTGTCGTTTTTGGCTTCGTTTTTGTATTTCCGATAATTCTAGAATAAGGAAAAGAAAAAAGGAAATAGTAAGAAAATAATGTATGATTGACAAGAAATAAGAAACTTGTTAAGATTTGCATAAATATGTCAGAAATAGACATGGCTACAAAAGAGTTTAGGAGGATATTTAGAATGAAGTTTACGAAGATGCAGGGATTAGGAAATGATTATGTCTATGTAAATTGTTTGGAAGAAGTGATAAAAAATCCAAAGGAAGTAGCGATTCAAGTAAGCGATCGCCATTTTGGAATCGGAAGCGATGGGCTTATTTTAATTAAACCTTCGGATAAAGCAGATTTTTTTATGGAAATGTATAATGCAGACGGTTCTCAATCCGAAATGTGTGGCAATGGGATTCGTTGTGTTGGTAAATATGTGTATGATTTTGGTTTAACAAAGAAAACAGAAGTTGCAATTGATACATTAGCAGGGATTAAGTATTTAACACTCCATGTAGAAAATGGAAAAGTGGCGACGGTAACGGTAGATATGGGAATGCCAATTTTAGAGGCAAAAGAAATTCCTGTTCAGTGTGAAGAAGAACAATTTATCAATCAAAAAGTAGAGGCTTTAGGGAAAACATATTGTATGACCGCTGTTTCTATGGGAAATCCCCATGGCGTTATTTTTGTAGAGGATGTGAAGAATTTTCCTGTCCATGAGGTTGGGAAGGTATTAGAAGTTCATGAAATTTTTCCAAAGAGAGCCAATATTGAATTTTTAGAAATTCTTGATAAAAAGACTGCGAATATGAGAGTATGGGAGCGTGGTTCTGGAGAGACATTAGCTTGTGGAACAGGGACTTGTGCTAGTGTTGTAGCAGGTGTTTTAAATGGAAAGTTAGAGAAAGAAGTGCTTGTCCATTTATTAGGTGGCGATCTATTTATTGAATGGAAAGAAGATAATCACGTCTATATGACAGGGGCTGCTACAACAGTATTTACAGGAGAAATAGAAGTCTAATAGAGATTTCAGAGAAAAAGAGGGCTTATTTTTTGAAAGAAAAGGAGAAAAAATATGTATCAAATCAATGACAATTATTTAAAGTTACCAGGAAGTTATTTATTTTCTAACATTGCAAAAAAGGTGAATGCATTCCAAGAAGCTAACAAAGAAAAAGAAATCATTCGTCTTGGGATTGGTGATGTAACACAGCCACTTGTACCAGCCATCATTGAGGCACTTCATAAGGCTGTGGACGAAATGGGAAATGCACAAACTTTTCATGGATATGCGCCAGATCTTGGGTATGAATTTTTAAGAAATGCCATAGCAAAAAATGACTATGAAAAAAGAGGGGCTGAAATTTTTGCAGATGAGATTTTTATTAGTGATGGTGCAAAAAGTGATTCTGCCAATATCCAAGAGATTTTTGGTGCGGATAATAAAATTGCAGTTTGTGACCCTGTGTATCCTGTGTATGTGGATAGTAATGTAATGGCAGGACGTACAGGAGTTTATGATCCAAAAACAGAGATGTGGAGCGACGTTATTTATATGCCATGTGTGGAAGAAAATAATTTTGTCCCAGAGCTTCCAAAAGAAACACCAGATTTGATCTATTTATGTTATCCAAATAACCCAACCGGTACAACGATTACAAAGGAACAGTTACAAGTATGGGTTGATTATGCAAATAAAGTAGGGGCAATTATTATTTATGATGCTGCTTATGAAGCTTATATTTCAGAAGAAGATGTTCCTCATACAATCTATGAGTGTGAAGGAGCGAGAACTTGTGCCATTGAGCTCCGTTCCTTTTCAAAAAATGCTGGTTTTACTGGGGTAAGACTGGGGGCTACTGTCGTTCCAAAAGAGATTAAGTGCAATGGAGTTACGTTACATTCTCTTTGGGCAAGACGTCATGGAACAAAATACAACGGAGCCCCTTATATTGTACAAAAGGCAGGAGAGGCTGTTTATACAGAAGCAGGACAAGCGCAGTTAAAAGAACAGATTGCTTACTATATGAAAAATGCTCATACCATTAAACAGGGATTAGTGGATGCAGGGTATCGTGTTGTTGGTGGGGTAAATGCACCATATATTTGGTTAAAGACGCCAGGCAATATGACTTCTTGGGATTTCTTTGATTATTTATTAGAAAAAGCAAATGTAGTTGGTACTCCAGGTTCAGGATTTGGCCCAAGTGGAGAAGGGTATTTTAGGCTGACAGCATTTGGAAGTTATGAAAATACGTTAAAGGCAATTGAAAGAATTAAAAGTTTATAAAGAGTAAGAAAAAGGTGTCCAAAAATTTTTGGAACACCTTTTTCTTTTTTTTAGCGTGTCTCTTATGGTTTTTTATAAATGTGCGAAAAATTTGTGAAAAAATTAGAGTTCTATAGAAAAATATGGAAAATTCTTATATAATAACCTTATGCAATACTTTTCAAGATAAAAAAGAAAAGAGAAAACCGATAGGAGAAAGGAGAAATTCTTTGAGAAGAAACATACAAAAACAAAATAAAAGAAAACGATGGTATCAAAGTGGAATGGCGGTGATGTTATCCTTCGTACTGTGTGCAGGAAGTATTGTTTCTGTAAAGGCAGAGGATACAGTTGCAGAAAACGTAGAGATTGAGCAAACCGAATATTTAACAGTTCCTGTAAAGAAGGAATATGTATATCACACCTTTCAGTTAACACAAGATCCTTATTCTCGATATCAATGGGGACTTCAAAATCTAGGAAATTTAAGCTATTTCGATATTTTGTCAAATGGGTTAATAGGAAAAAAAATACATACAAAAGCAGGGATCGATATTGATTTAGAAGAGGGACTTTCTTATTTTCAAGAAAAAGGAGCCAATCGAGAGATTATAGTAGCCGTTATTGATACAGGAATTGACACAGAACATGAGGATCTACAAGGTCATTTTTGGGTGAATGCTTTAGAGAACCAAGATGGAAAAGATTCCGATAATAACGGTTTAAAAGATGATCTCTATGGTTGGAATTTTTATGATAATAATTCTATACTTTGTGACTATGACGCCTATAATCAGGAATATGATGAGTTTGAAGATGATCATGGAACCCATTGTGCAGGGACCATTGTAGCAACCGCTAATAATCATAAAGGGATAGCTGGGATTGCGGCAGGAGCTAATGTTAAAATTCTTCCAATTAAAGCCCTTGGAGGAGAAGAAGGTGAAGACACAGGAGAAGGATATACATCATCCATTGTACAAGCCATTGAGTATGCAGAAAGAATGGGAGCACAGATCTGTAACCTTAGTTTTGGCGGAGATGGGGAAGATCCGGTTCTTAAAAAAGTGATGAAGGAGTCGGATATGCTCTTTATTTGTGCATCTGGAAACGATGGACGAGATATTGATAAAAAGCCCGTGTATCCAGCCGCTTATCAATTGCCCAATGTAATTAGTGTTGCGAATATAAACGGAGATGGAACGTTGGCAGCCAGTTCCAATTATGGGGTGCAAAACGTAGATTTAGCAGCACCTGGATCTGAGATTATAAGTACATTAGTAGGAAGCAACTATGGAACGATGACAGGGACTTCTATGGCTGCTCCAATGGTAACAGGAGCTTGTGCACTGCTTTATAGTTTTCATAATTCCATGACTGCAGAAGATGCAAAATCTCTCGTTTTACAATCGGTAGAAAAGTTAGATACTTTGACAGGAAAAGTAAAAACAGGTGGTATGTTAAATGTGAATAATCTGTTACGTTCTTCTTATGAAGGAACAACAGAGGAAGGAAAACCTATCATTTCTTTAAAAGAAAATGCTGGAAAGACGGTAAAAAAAGCGAAAGTTACAATTTCTGTAGAAAGTAAAAGAGATTTAGAAGAAGTTCGAGTTGTAAAAGGAAATTATACCGTAGAGGATTTCCAAAAGGGGTCTTTAGGAACCAAGTTAAAAAATAAAAAATCCCAGACAAAATGGCTGGCAAAAGGAGCAACCTATACTGTCTATGTCAGGGATAGAGCTGGAATGGAACAAGTGAGCAAAATAAAGGTTAGCAAGGCAACAGCAAAGCAGATAAAGGCCACAGAATATCAATCCAAGATTGCCCTTTTACGGTAAATCTGATCTATAGTTGCACCAAAGAAATAGCTTTGGTATAATAATAAAATAGACATTTAATTTATAACATAAGGAGAATCATAATAATGAAATATTTTGGGACTGATGGTTTTAGAGGAGAGGCAAATATCGATTTAACGGTAGAGCATGCATATAAAATCGGTCGTTATCTTGGTTGGTATTATGGAAAGAGAGTCAATAAAAAGGCTAGGATTGTAATTGGAAAAGATACAAGAAGAAGTAGCTATATGTTTGAATATTCTTTAGTTGCTGGTCTAACAGCCAGTGGTGCAGATGTGTCTTTACTTCATGTAACAACGACACCTAGTGTTTCTTTTGTCGTTCGTACAGAAGAGTTTGACTGTGGCATTATGATTTCTGCAAGCCATAACCCATATTATGATAATGGAATTAAAATTATTAATGGAAATGGTTATAAAATGGAAGCAGAAGTGGAAGAGCAGATCGAACGCTATATTGATGGAGAAGTAGAAGAAATTCCACTTGCCAAAAGAGAAGAAATTGGAAGAACCATCGATCACTCTGCAGGAAGAAATCATTATATTGGATATTTAATTTCAACAGCCACTCGTTCCTTTAAAGATTTTAAAGTTGGGCTTGATTGTTCCAATGGCTCTGCAAGTGCAATTGCAAAGAGTGTATTTGATGCATTAGGTGCAAAAACATATGTAATTAATAACGATCCAGATGGGTTTAATATTAATACGAACTGTGGTTCCACTCATATTGAAGTTTTACAGCAATTTGTAAAAGAAAAAGGATTAGACGTCGGATTTGCCTATGATGGTGATGCGGATCGTTGTATCGCTGTTGACAATGCTGGAAATATTGTGGATGGAGATTTAATTCTCTACGTATGTGGAAAGTACTTAAAAGAAAAAGGTGCGTTAGTTAATGACACGGTTGTCACAACGGTTATGAGCAATATGGGACTTTATAAAGCTTTTGATAAAGCGGGAATCCGTTATGAAAAAACAGCAGTTGGTGATAAGTACGTATTCCAAAATATGATGGAAAATGGACATTGTCTCGGTGGAGAGCAGTCAGGTCATATTATTTTTAGTAAATATGGCACAACAGGAGATGGTATTATGACATCCATTCGTATTATGGAAGCCATCACAGAGAAGAAACAAGATCTTGCTACATTAGCGAGTGAAGTTCGCATTTTCCCACAGCTTTTACAAAATGTGCGCGTGAAAAATAAGGCACAAACAAGAGCGGATGAAGCGGTTGTGGCTATGATTGAACAAGTAGAACAAGAGCTTGGAGATAATGGTAGAGTTCTTGTGCGTGAAAGCGGAACAGAACCTGTGATCCGTGTTATGGTAGAAGCGGATACCGACGAGCTTTGTAAAATTTGTGTGGAAAAAATTGTTCATGTTATGAAAGAACGTGGCCTTACCATTGAGTCATAGACGAAATTGGGTTGCACATTCTTTTTGGGATTTTAGGATAGCGTTAGAGAGCTCCTAGAAGAGAAGAAAAACGATGGGAAACGGCAGGTGGGAAGACTACCTGCCGTTTCCCATAGGATAATGTTTATCATGTTTGGATACAAAAGCCTAGAAAGTGAGCATGTTTGGATACAAAAGCCTAGAAAGTGAGGTGTCTAAAATGAAAGAAGAAATGATAATTACAATTTCTAGAGAATTTGGGAGTGGTGGACATGAGATTGGAGAGAAGTTGTCAAAAAGACTACAAATTCCCTATTATGATCAACAAATTCGGGAAGAAGCTAAGAAAAATCTCAACATGTCAGAGTATGATCTAGCACAAAATGAGGAATCTGGAAGAAAAAGTCTTTTATATACGATAGCAAATGGGATGTCACTTTCGATGGGAGATCAATATAGAGAAGATCCTGTTCAGAAATTATTTGAAGAGGAGAGGCGAATCATAAGAGAGCGTGCTAAGGAAGGTTCTTGTATTGTGATTGGACGATGTGCAGATGTTATTTTGAAAGACTATCCAAACTGCATTAATTTTTTTATTCAAGCACGGATGGTAAAGAGAATTGAACGAATTATGGAACGATATCAGCTGTTACCAGCACAAGCAAGAGAAATGATTGTGAAAATGGATAAAAAAAGAGCTGCTTTTTATCATCAGTTTGGAAAAGGTGATTGGGGAGATAGAATGGCTTATCATCTAGTTGTAGACAGTGGAGAAATGGGGATTACAGCCACAGTGGATTTACTAGAATATTATGTAAAAAAGTGGAATGAGTCATGTATGATAGACTGAGCATAGTTCATGATATAAATGAGGAAGGAAAGAAAATGAAACAACAATTAAAATATTTAAAAACATTATCCGATCAATATCCATCCATTGCGGAAGCATCAACGGAGATTATTAATTTATCATCCATTTTAAATTTACCAAAGGGAACCGAACATTTTGTATCGGATATTCACGGAGAGTATGGACAGTTTATGCATATTTTACACAATGGTTCAGGAGCCATTCGAAGAAAGATCAATGATGTGTATGGACGTTCTTTAAGAGTGGAGGATAAAAAACAGTTAGCTACTCTTATTTATTATCCAGAGCAGAAGTTAAAGCTTGTAAAAGAAGAAGAGAAAAATATGGAAGACTGGTATAAAGTGACATTAAATCGGCTCATTCATATTGCAGCAAAAAGTTCTTCAAAATATACCCGCTCGAAGGTGAGAAAGGCATTGCCAAAAGATTACGCTTATGTTTTAGAAGAGCTTATTTATGAAAAAGAAGGCGTTTATGATAAAGAAGAATATTACAATGAGATTTTAGCTACGATTATTCGAATTGGAAGAGCGGATCATTTTATTGTGGCTCTTGGAAATTTGATTCAACGCCTTGTCATCGATCATTTACATATTGTTGGGGATATTTTTGATCGGGGACCAGGGCCACATTTGATTATGGATATGCTTATGAAATATCATTCGGTGGATATTCAATGGGGAAATCATGATGTCCTTTGGATGGGGGCAGCATCCGGACATTTAGCTTGTATCGCAAATGTTTTAAGGTTATCGGCTCGTTATGGGAATTTAGATACATTAGAAGAAGGGTATGGAATTAATTTAATTCCACTGGCTTCTTTTGCATTAAAAGCCTATAAAGGAGATGACTGTGAGATTTTTGACATTCGGTATGATGAAGAAACTTACAATGAGCATGATTTAGAAATTGATCGAAAAATGCATAAAGCAATTACGATTATTCAGTTTAAATTAGAGGGACAATTAATAAAAAGGCGTCCAGAATTTAATATGGATTCTCGATTGTTGCTGGATAAGATCAATTATGAAAATGGAACGGTTATTATTAATGGAAAAGAATATGCTATTAATGATACGAATTTCCCGACGATTAATCCAGAAGATCCGTATGCCTTGAGTGAAGATGAACGGGAAGTTATGGAACGAATTCAGCAGGCCTTTATCAATTGTGAAAAGTTGCAAGAGCACGTGCGATTTTTATTT
>OBXV01000355.1_pt1 | contig 27502 bp, 20 predicted proteins | sample 1495451 | NCBI WGS metagenome assembly OBXV01 (sample SAMEA2580178, study PRJEB22360) | human gut metagenome | biome: human gut; feature: human-associated habitat; material: faeces | place: Denmark | collected 2008/2010 | reverse complement strand
TATAGTTTTGTATATATATTTACAAATTATACAGGCTGATATACAATTAAGTCAGCAGCAGATTAAAGCATGCTAATCTGCTTTCACAGAACACGTGTTCATTGTATTGTTGAAAGGAATGTTCCTGATTAGATTGGAGAGGATTCCATGGCAATAGATGATAAACTAACAGATTTGATGGCCACTCGGCTATCTAAGGGAGAAGACTTGGATTTGATCTATACGAATCCAAAGAATCACATTGTTTGTTTTATTCCTACCTATCAACCTAGTGGTGGAGACAGTACGAAGTGTTATTTTGTGGATGGACGGGAAGAAATGGTTCATTTGCCGATGCGCACGATTACGCGAGAGCTGGCGATGCAGGAAGGGCTGAGACCCAATTACATCATGACCAGCGATGGTCGACGCAGCAGCTATACGGCTCCTAAGACCTATGGTCCGCATCTAACCTTTGCTCATATTAAATGTCGCCGCCCTATCGGCAAGGACGTGGTGTACGGCCTCTTTAACGTGGCTATACCTTATGAATATATCGTTACGGAAGGTCCAGAACCCGATACGAGCTATATTCATGTGGCGGACTTTGCACCTATCTTGGTGTACCAATCCCCGCGTCATGTCAAACACAAACTGAACGAAGCGATGCTAGAACACTGCAACTACGTGCGAAAAATGCTAGCCCGCATCAAACTCAGCCAAAACCCTCAAGTCGTGGCCGAACTATTTATCGCCTGGAGAGACCTAACGAGATAATTCGTTGGACGGTGAAAGTAAAAGTAGGAGGGTGGAGAGAAATTTGGAAAAGGAGGATAGGCGTATAAGAAAATAAATGAAACTGCGGGAGCAGATGAATTATTGAAAATAAGTTACATATGGCACCTCAATAGAGCTACCTTATATAAGGTGGCTCTATTTTCATATGTTTTTCATTAATGTTAGTGATATGCTATAATAGAACTAGATTTAATCTTTGCAAAACTAAATCTGCGCCGTTGTGATAGTGACCCGGTTAAACGGAATTATTTTAGCTCGCTAAAGTGCCTTTTGGGGTGGATTTACAATCTCCGCCGTTTTTGGCATTTTAAAACCAGTAAATATCTGTTGTTTCGAAGACAGGGTTAAATTAAATAATCCCCTGATGGGGACGGAAACTCTACTTTTCCAGTATTTAGCATATTGCTTTTAACATACAATGCGTTAAATTAAATAATCCCCTGATGGGGACGGAAACACCATTTTCAAAATATAGTGTATCATCTGGGATTGTGATTTCTGTTAAATTAAATAATCCCCTGATGGGGACGGAAACTAGTAGATTTCTTAGTCATGATAAATCTCACTTTCTGTGTAGTGTTAAATTAAATAATCCCCTGATGGGGACGGAAACTCTCCTTTAGTTGTAATAAGGGTTTTTACAATAATCACCGTGAGGTTAAATTAAATAATCCCCTAATGGGGACGGAAACTAATATCCGCTACCCATGCTATATTTGCGGTTCCAGGTGCCGCGTTAAATTAAATAATCCCCTAATGGGGACGGAAACCCCATAAGGGCATCAAAATTATGTTTATTACTCATAATTGCCGTTAAATTAAATAATCCCCATTAGGGGACGGAAACACTAAACCATTTGGGAATGAAAACCACCATTGTTGCCGTTCTGGTTAAATTAAATAATCCCCATTAGGGGACGGAAACTCTATAAGATTAATGCTCTCAATCTTCTCATATATCTTACGGTTAAATTAAATAATCCCCATTAGGGGACGGAAACTTAGCTAGTGTGCTAATAGGAACATACTTTGGTTGAACACTTTGTTAAATTAAATGATCCCCATTAGGGGACGGAAACTTACCTGCTACTTTTTCAAGCAAGATTTGAGTTTTGTTTGTTAAATTAAATAATCCCCATTAGAGGACGGAAACAGTTTCTCTATGTAGTGCTTGATTTTCTCTGCGTCCGACAAGTTATTAAATTAAATAATCCCCTAATGGGGACGGAAAAATATTATCGGCAGCCTCGGCATGAGTGAGGACATGCCCAATATCGTTAAATTAAATAATCCTCTGATGGGGGCGGAAACTTAAGAACGGTCTTTTCAGCCATTACATTGAAATCAGCAAGGCGTTAAATTAAACAATCCCCTTATGGGGACGGAAGCTTCTAATTGATCCGGAATGCCATTACCGTCCTTGTCTACCCAGGTTAAATTAAATGATCCCCATTAGGGGACGGAAACGACCACGCTATCTGTAACATCGATAGTGTTTTCAAAGTCTGTTGCGTTAAATTAAACAATCCCCTGGTGGGGACGGAAACAAGCTCCTTTTCTACCGCCTGTTGCGGTGATAACTAATCGGTAAGTTAAATTAAATAATCCCCATTAGGGGACGGAAACCGCATATCTGGATTGTCTTTCAATTTATTTGCATATTCCGCTAGTTAAACTAAATAATCCCCTGATGGGGACGGAAACGTTATCTGGATCCCAAATAGCACTATCTTCTGCAAAGGCAACTCATTAAATTAAATAATCCCTATTAGGGGACGGAAACGTATGTTCATGAAACTCCTCCTTTAACTCATCTATACGTGATTGTTAAATTAAATAATCCCCTTATGGAGATAGTTCTTATGTCAAAAACTCATATAAGTACAAAAATATAACCAGTATATTCTTTTTAGTGGATATACTGGCTTTTTGTATAAATTAGATAGTTTTCTGTTGGTTTTAATCAGAAATGAATATATAATGAAGTCATTAGATTGTGGGTGTTATATATTCAGATATGCGTAACATAGAAAGGAGGGATTTTATTGTCTGATAATGTAGAGATTATGTCTATAGAGTTGGTTATAGTTGCAGATCTATCTATCAAAATTGTACAATCCATAGGTAGTGTTTTACATGGTGTACTAATGGAGCTTGTGGGAACAGAGTATGCAGGCCAATTACATGAGACTGGTTTACGTCCTTATAGCCAATATATTTACTTTGATAAACATAAAAAACAATATATATGGCGTCTTTCAGCTGTAACAGCTGATGCAGTTAATCGTATAGTAAGACCTACGTTAGAAATGCCTGAGAAAATCTTCTTAAAGCAAAAGCGAGGTTATTTATATATTAAAGATAGAACTATTTTGGAAGAAACCTCCTATGAGGCTTTGATACATAAGTTCTGGAGTAGTGATGCATTCTACTCTCAGACTAAGTTACAGTGCATGAGTACCACAAGTTTTAAAGTAGATCAGCAATATACAATCTTCCCCGAAGCATTTCGTATATACCGCTATTTATTACGTCAATGGAATCACTTTAGTACTTTTGGAACGATGGATGCTGATTACCTTATAGATACTTTTGAGAAGGGGGTATTTATACGAGACTATAATCTACGTATGGGAATTTATAGTCTTGAAGGCATAAAGATAAGAGGATTCCGAGGTCAAATTGTTATGCAATTTAAAAGAAATATAGGATTGCAAAAAATTTTGGCACTATTGAGTTATTATAGTCAATTTACTGGACTTGGTATTAAAACGGCACTTGGTATGGGTGGTGTGAAGTGTGAAATTATAGAATAGTTTTCACTAGAAATATATGAATGTTAAAAAGCTAATATTCATATATTATTGGCTTTATCTGAATTTATAGATAGGGTTTTTTGTACAGTTTTACTTGTTTATCTGGGTATAGTAGATAGTATCTTAATTGTCTAAATATGGTATTAAATGAGAAGAATTGACATGGATATTATGGTATGGTCTTAGAATAAGGGTAATAAGGGTAGATGATTGATTATATTTTTCTTTAAACTCAAATGAAAAGAAAATGAACTTAATTGTTGACGTAAAATCTATAAACCCTTATAATAACTGTAATCTTAGAAAAATCATTTACCACTAGTATTTACCTATGCTCATCGACATTTTAGAGCCAATGGGAGCATAATTTAACCGTTTACGGTGTGAGGTTTGCCAAAATCTATTTTTAAGCCCCATGAATACTGGCTTTCTAAGACACGCTGTTGCAACAGTGCTTACCGTTTACGGTATTGAAACGGCAGAATAATAAATCAAGTTTATCCATCATATCGAGTTGCAACAGTGCTTACCGTTTACGGTATTGAAACTCACCTTCTTTTAATTCACCATCCACACTATCTACTAGGCCGTTGCAACAGTGCTTACCGTTTACGGTATTGAAACCCTCCATATATTAAAACAAATGACCGTTATATATACAGTTATGTTGCAACAGTGCTTACCGTTTACGGTATTGAAACCTTAAATTTTGTAACACTGTAATTGCTGTGCTTGTAGCAGTTGCAACAGTGCTTACCGTTTACGGTATTGAAACTTTATGTCGAGGTTATATTTTTTCGCTAATTCTACGTTGCAACAGTGCTTACCGTTTACGGTATTGAAACGCGATGATATTAGAATAAATAATTGTCAATTCTTGAGGGTTGCAACAGTGCTTACCGTTTACGGTATTGAAACTTATCGGAGTTGAGCCAGCTCCACGCATCAATTAGTTTTTTGTTGCAACAGTACCTATCGTTTACGGTATTGAAACTCTACACTGTTTTCACCCAATGTAATTTCTACTTGTAAGTTGCAATAGTACTTACCGTTTACAGTATTGAAACTGCATTTCGTTCAAGGTAACTTCTTGCTTTATTAAGTGCGGTTGTAATAGTATTTATCGTTACGATATGTGTGCTACAGATGGTGAGGTAGAAGCGGCACAGCGCAACGATGAAATCCCCATACTGCAGTTATCTATACAGATTGAAGGCAAATAAAGGTGATAAGGGGTTGTACTATATTTTCATTTCTAATAGAAAACGAGTGAATTTTTTGATTCACTCGTTTTTTTAGTCTTAGTTTTTTTGAATTTGGTTATATTAGATTTCATCCTATACTAAAGATGTAGCCGATAAGCGGTAATAATTTTAATATGCTTAGGGTATCTTAGTTTTGTATTAAATCATTGGTAGCTTGTTGGGGATTGTAGAAAATATGTATAGTGTTAGGTATAGGAGGTAGTATATGAACGTTAATAGGAATGGATTATTCTAATAATAGTATATTTAGTTGTAATGATAGGAGGGATGTTATGTCGCCTTTAGCAGTGGATTCTGCAGTAGCAGTGTTAGTAGCGGTGCTTGATGCACTTGAAGAGTAATTTTATTTATATATGTTGAGTGGTTAAAGTGTGTAAGGTGGTGATATTTTGAGTAAGTATAGAATTGGATTAGAAAAGTAATTATTTTGTTAAATTGTATAGACAGTTAATCATATGTTAGGTTTCATACTATCTTAAACAGAGCGTAGCAAGTGCCCTCGTTTTTTTGGATTCGTTAAGTTTTAGTACATAGTATTATTGTATAATTGGTGTAGATTTTGATTTGGATACAAGAAAGTTAAAGGACCTAGTGCATAGAGATATGTGACTAGGTCCTTTAGTTTATAAAAAGGATACCTCTATTGTATATAAAGGTATCCTTTTAATCGTATAATTTTATAAATATTAGATACTAGGGGCATGAATGAGTGCTGTTTTATAAATTGTTTCTAGTTGTTTTTTTAACGGACTATCATCTGTAATTCGGACTGCACAGCCTAGTTTTAATAAATGTCGTAAGATATTTATTTCCTGGAAGGGAAGATAGCTAACTTCAATGGTAAACTCTTCATCGTTGATATCTTTAGCTTGAATTGTATAGTTGCTAAAATAGTTAAAGCAACGATCAACTGCATTGTTTGCATCGTGCAAGGTAAATGTTACGGTTCGTTTTGATTCATCTCTATAGTTAGCATATATAGTTTCTATATCTTCTAGTCGTGGTGCAGCCGTTTTTATGATATTAGATGCATCGCGTAGTGGATAGTCTACAAAGGTATCCGTTGCATGGTCATAGGCAATAAGCGTATAGCCATTGCTTCCTACAGAGTATTCTATCCGACAAGGAGATAGCTCCTTATCTTGAATTATGATACGTTCGTTATTTTGGATAGCTTGTAAGCACTGGGTGATTACTTGTATTGTTAACGGAGTATCGTCTGTCATGGTTGGAACACGTGTCCATGATCCTCTTGGAAAGGTAGTGTCTACAGTTTCTAATTCAGTAGATAATATTTGACATAGCTCTGGTGAAAGCAGCCAGTTAGCTCGAGTATCAGAAATGAGGTCCTTTAAGAACATTCTTTCAGCATCAGAGATAATAACAAGAGGTAAATCTGGAAGGATGGACTCAACCTCTTCACCATTTTCATTTGGCTCTACTAATGCATCGGCTAGAAATTGCTCATAATCATCATTCCGCAATACTTTTTTGTATGGGGCTGGCGTGAGCAGCCTACGATGATTAATTAATCCTTCTATATCTTGTTTTGTATGGACAACACCATTAATTAAGTCTAATTGCAATTGGTATTGTGTCGTAAAGGTAATAGCGTTGATATCGTTTAAAACGGATGATACATAGGTACCATCTAAGTCTTTGTCTTTTTTTGTTTTGTTATTATCAGATTCTTTTCTGTGGAGTGGATGAAGAAATCGATTAATTTTTTTTTGCTTTTTATATCCTTCTGGTTCTACAAAATCTATATTTAAAGAGGCGTATAAATTATTGTAGAATTTATCCTTAATACTGGATTTGTTTGTGTATGTAATATATACATAAGGTAAATAGCTACGTAATTGCGGTAATAATTGTAATGCATCTGGTACTTCTAGTTGCAATTCTATATATTTATCTGTTCTTGAGAGCACTGTTAGTGACTCTTTGAAATGACGAATAAATTCATCGTAGACCAACTCATAATCTTTTAAGGTCAAGAAGTGAATGATACAAGTATCAAATGTTTTATCTCTTGTTTGTATTTTTGGTACAGTATTAGTACTGTTATATTTTGTAACCTCAAGAGACTTGATGCGATCAATACGATTCCATTGGATACGTCCATTATTAATACTACATAGCATATTTTTATTTTCCCCATAATAGGTTTGTAACGCTAATGGACTAACGATTTCCCTAGGTTTCCCAGATTCATAAAAGGATAGACGCACCTTTTTTTGTCGATGTAAGGCATCGGCTAAAGGGTAAAAAATATCTCCATCAATTACATTATTTGGGTTATTATCCTTGAAAGAAAAATATGTATTATTAAAGTCATAGTACATACACTTTTGTTGGTCTTTTAAAGAAAAGTCATTAATTAAATACATAATTTTCTTGAGTAAGATATGACCTGCTGCTGAAGTAATAGAAACATTAGTATAAAAGAATACTGCCATTGCTAGCTCTTGCAACTGCTGTTTTGATAGTTCCTCTATAATAGTTGGTTTTATTGAATATGTATAGCCTTTTGTGAGCTCTGTTTTGGTGATAGCACCTAAAATTTCTAATGTCTTTACTTGGCGTTGAATATATTGTTGATCAATAATGCAAGGTGGCTCTTGTTTTTTATTTCGTTGTTCATATAGGCTTTCTACTAAATCAATATAGTGATCCAAGTATGGTTCTTGGTTTAAATTAGTATATAAATCTGTAATAGTTACATCATCGTTTGCTCCAATATATGATAGGATGCAGAGCTGTACATAAATTTGTTCTGGAACGGCAGCATATAATTCATATAAATTGTTAAGATAATTATAGCCATCTATAAAATCATCTTTTGCCAAATGATGAATGGATGTTTTCCCAATTCTTTGCGTGTAAATGTGACGTATGATATCAAAATAATCAAGGCGACGAATCACATCGTCGTGCTGACTTTCTTTGATACCACGAACTGTTGCTTTACCTCTATTATGGTTCCCGAAGGTTAAGCTGCGGATAAATTGGCGCATACTAGCTAAATCATTTAGATAATTAGTTGTTGTTGCCATTATTGACTCCCTTTTAAATATGTACATTCCCGACTGTACAAAACGATTCTTAATTATGAATATAACATGATACAATATAAAATGTAAGGATAAAATTCGAGGTTAGGTTCTGATAATGCACGGATGACTAAGTGTGGTTAATCAATTAATGTAGGTTTGGTGAAAGCTATGGCAATTCATAATATATTTTTATCTTTTTTGAGTAAGGTGTCTAATACGAGTATAAAGACGATTGTAAATACAGATATGGAAGATGCTATTCGTAGTAGCATTGCCACGAATGAGTCGTCTTTGAAATATATTTTATACCATACATGGAAGGATGAAAAAACAAGAGATATATCCTTTGATAAGATATATTTATTATGTACTGATGGTGTAATGGCACATCAAAGTAATAGCCCATCATCTTATGATATCTTTGTTAATCAAATGTGTAAGTTTTATAACGTGATGGGCCACAATGAGCAGGCCTTTTTAGATGCTCTTGATCATGTCCCATGTGGTACAGACTTAGATGATATTAGTCGTATTAAGTCTAGCATCATTGAGATGTCAAAGAAGATTCTTGATTTTAAAGATACTTTCACCAATGATAAAGATGAGGTCCGCCTCTATATGGATATCACTGGTGGCCCACGCAATGCAGCTATGATTCTCCTTGTTATTAGTAGACTGCTCGCCTATCATGGTATCATTGTTGATGATGTATATTACTCTGGTTATAAGGAGATTGAGAACGGCCCAGGAGAAATTACAGTTCATAAAGTGCTAGATATTTATGAGCTATTTGATATTATTGCAGGATTTGAAGAGTTTAAACTATTTGGTAGTGCAAAAAAATTAAATACTTACTTTAAGCCTCCTGAAGATATTGGAACAGGTAATATTGAATCGACTGCTACCGCTACAAAAAAATTGCTAAAAGCCATGGATAGCTTTTCAGAAGCTATTAATATTTCAAGTCGTGGTGCATTTGAAAAATCTATAGCTCGTCTTGATGATAGCTTATCTTTAGTACGTAGTATGGCAAATAATACAGATAACAATAAGACCTTTGACCAAGAATTAATTGAATTATTGCATAAACCTATTGAGCAGTCGTATACTACCCTTTTACAACATCATCGTAATCATGCCTCTGATGAACTAGCTTATATTGACTGGTGTTTAGATCATGATTATTTGCAACAAGCACTTACCTTATTTTGTGAATATGTACCGGAATACGCAGTAGATAAAGGTATTATAGAGTGTGATCCACTCGTGTTTAATGCATATTATGAAGATACGCAACAGAATAAAGAAAAGAGATTGCTCCAAGCTGCTATAAAAGCATGGAATAGAGCGGGGAATAATATTCATTTTAGTACATTTTATAATGTAGTCATGCCCGATCATGATAAGAAAACTTCTGAAAAAGATGTACGGTCTATGCCTATGCGCTTATTTAATTCTATTAATAACGCTCGTATGCAATGCTTGGCAGCTATGATAAATGCAAAAAAAGATGAAGTAGCTCCTAATATCGATAAAGTAATTACTTATTATATTAAATTCGTAAGAAACGAAAAAAAGAAAATACAAATTGTTGAAAGAGACCTCCAAAAGCAGAAAGAGCGTATTCATCTGATGGTGGATGAAGAAACTACTAAACTTAGAGAAAAATGTGAGGTTCTTTTAAATCAATATGGGTTTACACTTTATTTACAAGACGATAGATATGCTGAAAATTATACATTATTAGAATATATCTTGTTTTTGCAAGATATTCTTGAAAGTGCAGAGAATATAGAGAACTTTAATAATATATTAGAGTCATTGTGTAAAAATATAATATCTGAAGTCTTAAGTAAAGAGGAATTTAAAAAGTATATTATTTGTGATGCAGATAATTCTTCATTTAGGTTGAAAAAAACAAGTATGTTAGCGCGTAATATGGTATGTAATGCTATATTAAATCATTTAATTGAAGAAAAAAAATATAAGGCTTATAAAAGTTTGATTATGCATCAGTTACCAGATACTAAAGATAGTGCGGTTACTGCGGCTGAGCTTTTGTTATCACAACAAAAGCCTAATCATAGAGGGGTTCTTTTATTTGAGGTCTCTGGTGTGTACATTCCACATGTTTTATTAGATGATATAGCTAAGACTATGAAGTTTATTGAACAATACTTTGAGATAAAAAAAGCACGCAATGATAGTAATCATGCGAATAAAGAAGCATTATGTAAATATACTACTTCACAAGAATTGCTATATGAGATGCGCAAATGTGTGGCAATGGCAAGAGAATTGAGCAGAAAATAGGATATTTAATATAAGAGGCTATAGATAGTAATAATCTATAGCCTTTTGGTTTTGATGAAATTATTGTTGATTATACGTACAGATATACTCACGAACCTCACGAATATCATTAAGACATTGTTTTAACTCCCTTTTTATGTCTTCACTTTCAATAAACTGGCCCCGTTTTTCTTCACGTGCATGTGCCGTATCATTTCGACTACCTTTTAATGTTCTATAAAGGTTTAATATGCGAGCCACTTGTGTTATTTTTTCTGGATTGCTTTTTAATACTGAATTAAGTGTGAGTCCATCTATACCATAAAGTTGATGGGGAAATAAATCTATTGGATATTGATATGACACACAATTAGCAAATAGAAAACGATATATATCATCATTGTTTGAGTTTGTAAAAATTGAAATAAATGCATCTCTTACCTTGAAGAGTTTATTAGTGTCGTTAAGTGTAATTTCATATTGATCATTAACTGTTACAATATCGCTTGGTAAGTCTTTAATTCCTTTTAATTGATGTACAAGTGCAGCAGTAAAATATCTTCTAATATTTTTGTTAAACTCATTTATACCTACAATAGATTTCGTATTTATACCAATATTACTGATGAGTCGAAGTAGCTTACTAGGCACATTAACATTATTATTGGTAAACGTTTTGTATTTCAAATAATTATGTGGCTCTTTTTCTGCTTCTTTTAAGATTATTTGATTAATATCGTTTATTAGTTGCTCCTCAAATTTAGGGTATTGTGTATCCTCTCTAGTAATGTTAGTGCTAGTGTTATTTTTCTTGTCTTTTAATGCTTCTTTGATAATTCGCTTAGACTCTTTTGAAAAATCACCACTAAAGTATTTCAGTAATACACTTTTTATTTTATTATTAATCTTAGTCGCGCTATTGTTTATGATTTCCATTGTTTTGGCGGTATACTCATTAATCGTATTAAAGTTCTCCATAGAGGCACTCAATTCATTGTCTGAGTCTGTAGGGAAGATTGTGTCATCTAAAATAATCATTTTAGATTCTAAAATAGCACGAGGTACAAATTCAGCGAATAGCGCTAAGGCTTGCTGTAGATAACCATTAGCTAGGCACCAATCAATGTATGCTAAATCGTCTTCTTTATTAGCTAGCACTGTTTTATAGTTATTTTGAATTTTGCCACTCATTAATTTGAGTGCCTCAATTTCAAAGTTTTTATGGTTTTTCATATTATTTGCAGGTATTTCTTGTTTAGAGGATTCGATATCTGTTAAAAGTTTATGAATGTCCTCCATGGATCTTTGGAATATACCGCGACTAGATAGACGAACGGCTTCTGAAAAATCTCCCATGCTAGAGATTAGTTCTTTGATTTGGACATCGGGATTATCTAAAGTATTTACATAGTTTTTTAAGGTATCAACACTACCAAATTGGTTGAATTCAGCAAATCCTGTAATCATATCGTAAATATTATAGATGGAGTTCCCTTCATATACTCGAACTATGCTATTGTTATTTGCATTTACATTGGCATATAAAATAGATCCAATTTCAATACCTTGAAAAGCTACTAGTCTAATGATGGCAATCATCAGCATAATAGCTGTTCGTGGGCCACCAGATAAGTCTACATGTAAGATAACCCTGTCGTCAGATGACTTGCTTTTGTAATATTCCATTATAGCTTGAGACATATCTATGATGCTGTCCTTTAGATTGTCTATATAGTCGATGTCACCACAATCTATATAATTAATTGTTTCTGGGCTCCACGTAATAGGTATACTTGTTTTATTGATATAATCACACATTTGCTCTTCAAATACGTTGAGGCTTGATATGGTAGATTCTTTAAATGTATTCTCCATTTCTGGTGATTTAAAAAAGAATAGCTTATCTAATTTGAAAGTAGAGTTCTCTTTTCTTTTATTATGTAAAAGATACTTTAAAGCGGATTCATTAGTTTGACGGATGACATTAAAGGGAGCTATTTCAGTAAGATTAACAACCGTTTTTTCTAGCTTTTGCGGATTATATGGATTATCTTTCGTATGTAAGGTGCTTAAAAATGTTAGGTAAATATGATGTTCCATAATATGGCTCCTAGAGAATCGAGAATTAAAAATGAAGCTTTTATGAATACTATACCAAATTTTATATAAATTACATAGAGCCTAGCCCATAGTAAAATAATAGATATATAAGCGAATCTTAAAATTTATGTTTACGTCTTAGTTTTCTTGAATAGGGATATATGGGTTCACATTTTATAATAACCTTGTAACCTAAATAAAATACCTTTTGATTCATAAAACCAAAGATTCGTTCTACTTTTATGAACTCATAGGTAGACCGGATTAGTTCATACTTTAGATGGTTAATTTAAGTTCATATAATAAGGAGGTAACATGTGTAGAAAGATTAGTCGTGTAGATATGTAATTGTACTTTTGTTGTTTCAGGCTTTTAGTATAGGAGGAGGTGTTTGTATGGAACTATTTGTTGAGTTTGGTTTAGTTCATGTTTGTGTTGAGGAGTAATTTTGATCATTATAATTGAATCTGATGTTAATTAGACCTATTCATATGATGTCTCATATGAGTAGGTCTTTTATATATGTAACATTCGGTCACAATCATTTTCTACTGTACTAAATGTATTATAAAATTTGCTGAATATAAGTTTTATCTGTATTTGGCTAAGATGATCAAAAAAGAAAATGATTAGGAATATTGACGCCAAATTCAAAAAACCTTATAATAACTGTAATCTTAGAAAAATCATTTACCACCAGTATTTACCTATGTTCATGAGCATTTTTAATCTAAGGGGAGCACAAACTGACCGTTTTCGGTATGAGGTTTTCCAAAACCTATTTTTTAGCCCCATGAATACTGGCTTTCTGAGAGACACTGTTGCAACAGTACTTACCGTTTACGGTATTGAAACCTTTTAATGTATTCAAGGCTTCAGGTGCATTGTCAATCAAGTTGCAACAGTACTTACCGTTTACGGTATTGAAACTTTCCTAAGCCAGAAGATGCTCTTCATTTTAATGAGGTTGTTGCAACAGTACTTACCGTTTACGGTATTGAAACTCAAAAGAAGTTACAGGAGAAGAAAAAGCGATGATTAATGTTGCAACAGTACTTACCGTTTACGGTATTGAAACTCTCACGTTCTTTAATCATATAGAATCCGTCTTCAGGACGTTGCAACAGTACTTACCGTTTACGGTATTGAAACATGAACAGTCTCTTCGGATGCATGTATTTTCTTTTCGGTTGCAACAGTACCTACCGTTTACGGTATTGAAACTTATATACGAATTTCATAATTATTCTCCTCTACCGGTTGCAACAGTACCTACCGTTTACGGTATTGAAACATTCCATTTAAAGATGCCTCTGTATCGTCAATACACACAGTTGTAACAGTACTTACCGTTTACGGTATTGAAACGTTTTAAGACGATGTGTTTCTTTTTCGCCCATATCATGCAAGTTGCAACAGTACTTACCGTTTACGGTATGCGCCGAAGGGTGCAAGACAGCAGAGGAGCAAAGCGACGATGAGGTCCGCACATCTCAAGTACCTGAACGAAGTGAAGGTAAAACAAGGGTGATAAGACAATAGTACTTACTGTTTATGATTGTGTATTTTCATATTTAATGCAAAAGAGTGAATCTAAAGATCCACTCTTTTTTTTGTGTCTTAGTTATTTTGAATATGGACTTGTCGCTTTTCATTTTATAATGATTTTGTAGCCCAAAGGGAAATACTTGAATTATAGAGATGGTCGTTCGCCTTAGTTTTTATGAATTCAATTGTATCTTTGATAAGGTTATACTATGGATAGTTAATTTAGTCATATGAGTTGGGAGGTAATGAATGACTTGTAGAATTGGATATTTGAAATTGTAAATGTCAAAGGATTTGTTTTGTTTATATGTATTTTAGGAGGAATTAATATGCTACCATTATTTGCAGCAGCAGCGGCCGCAGCCGCATGGGAAGGTTTTGCAGCAGGTGTATTATTAGGTGTGTCCGTATATCAAGCCGTTAAGTCTGATGACTAGTTGTTGGTTGATATATTAAGAAAGGTAGGTGATAGTATGTATCCATATATAGGTTTTGCCGTAGGATTAATAGTATGTAAATTATTTGAGGACTAATACAAGGAGAAAATAGTATGAAACAATTGTTACAATATAAATTAGTAGAAAACAGGAGATGTAAGTTTTAAGGATTGTATTAAAAGGTTTTAATTGTAATGAGGTGAAAATATGGATGAACTATTGGATCTAGTAATAGAACTAGTTGTTGATGAAGCAGTAGATTTTGTACTAGACGAATTATTTGATTGAGTATAGGAGAGGTGTACATGTCAACTCTAATAGGATTATTATTGTTGTATATATTCGCTTGGTATCTTGAGGATTAATAGTAGAAATAATGATGGAATATAATTGTATATAGGCCTATTCATATGATATCGTATGGATAGGTCTTTTTATATGTAGTAGATAGACTAAATCCTTTTTTAGGTATTCAAATTAAGTTAAAAGTTGTTAAACTTAGATACTATCTACATTTAATTAAAAATAAGCCATAAGTCAGAAAGAAAACGATAAAGAATATTGACGTAAAATCGAGAAACCCTTATAATTACTGTAACCTTAGAAAAATCATTTACCACCAGTATTTACTTATGCTTATCGGTATTTTTGATCCAATGGGAGCTCAATCTGACCGTTTACGGTGTGAGGTTTGCCAAAACTTAATTTTAAGCCCCATGAATACTGGCTTTCTGAGGTATGCTGTGTTGCAACAGTGCTTACCGTTTACGGTATGCGCCGAAGGGTGCGAGACAACAGAGGAGCAAAGCAACGATGAGGTCCGCACATCTCAAGTGCCTGAACGAAGTGAAGGTAAAACGAAGGTGATAAGGGATTCAGCTTACCGTTTACGGTATTGAAACGGTGTCATTGGGTCTTCAGAAACAGTAATTACCTACCCAGTTGCAACAGCTTTTACCGTTTGCGGTATGCGCAGAAGGGTGCGAGACAGCAGAGAATCAAAGCGACGATGAGGTCCGCACATCTCAAGTACCTGAACGAAGTAAAGGTAAAACGAAGGTGATAAAGGATTCAGCTTACCGTTTACGGTATTGAAACTCTTTATCAATTTCAGTAGCTTTAGGTAAATTTACAGTTGCAACAGCTCTTACCGTTTACGGTATGCGTCGAAGAATGGGAATATCTAACTTAAAAATTACATAATAATAAAGAACTGTGTTTTTGTGTATATCACACAAAGATACAGTTCTTTTTTTGTTCCTAGTTTTTCTGATTAGTTTACTTTCAGTATGATTCGTATAATGAACTCAACAAGTTTAATTGGTCTTATATAGGAGGTAGTATATGGCAATGTTGTTTTTAACTTTATTGGTGTGGTTTATATTACCATCACGGAATGATTATTAAGGAGGGTATTATGGAAAATTTACAGCAAGAATTAAAGTCTATGTTGTCCTTATCAGGGCGTATGAATCGTCGCTCTTATTTTATGAATTTGTTGATGATTATTGGTATTGGCTATCTTGGGGGCCTTTGTATTAGTCTTGCCCCTGTATCAAAGTTTTTCTGGGTATTGGGTTGGTCAATCATAGGGTATTCTGTTGTTCGAGAGTTAGCTATTGCATCGCGTCGTATTCATGATTTAAATGGGCCAACTTATCTAGCAGGTATTTATATTGTGGCCGCTATAATAGCTATTTTTGAGCCCACTTTGGCTAAAATAATGGGATTTGTAAAAATTGGTTTAGTGCTGATGCCAGGGAATGAAGATCCTAATAATTATGGTGAAAAACCGGATTCAATGATTGTTGTTTAGTAAAGGAGTAAATGGAATGACTGGCTTCATAGGGATATTTTTGTGTGGGATTGTATTGCTTATGATTTTTGATTCTCTGATTAATGGTAGAAAGTAAAGATACAGGAGGTTCTGATGCAGTATCTTATTTCTTATGATATTTCCGATACTAAAATTAGAAATAAGGTAGTTAAGTATTTAGAATCCTTCTGTTACCGCGTACAGTATAGTGTGTTTTTATGTGTTCATGCTCACGTTAGAGTAGAAACGATTGCCAAAAAGCTCGAGGTGCTAACACAAGGGGATGAAACACGGCGTCTCCTCATCGTCTCTATTTCTGACACAGCTAAGACACCTATATGGTGTAATAAAATGATTCCATTAACAGAGGATAAGATGTTGATCATTTAATTTTGTAGGAGGTTGTGATGTTAGAAACTTTATATGTAATGACACCTGGTATATCGATACGACAAGATGGAGGATTGTTAGTACTTGAAAAAGATCATTCTGTTATTAAAGAAATTCCTATAGCGACTGTATCAAATCTTGTATTAGGCCGAACGATTCAAATTTCTACGCAGGTTATGTTTTCTTTAGTGAAGCAAGGTTCTCTCATTCAGTTTGTAGATTATAAGTATCAGCTTGTAGGGACCTTAGGGGATGAGCATACGACTTTACAACGTTTGTTGTGGCAAGTAGCATGCTTTCAAAATCAAGAATTTGCCTTAGATGGGGCCAAATATATTGTTCGACGTAAGATTAAAGGTCAGATAGCCTTGTTGAATCAGTACAAAAAGAGTAAATGCATTCCAAATTTTGTGGCCGTACATAGAACGATGCAAGCGTTGCTGAAACGTGTAGAAAGAACAAAAAAAGTAGACACATTACGTGGTATAGAGGGATTAGCATCTAGGACTTATTTTTCTGTATTAAGACATGTATTATCTGAACCATGGGAATTTTCTGGCCGTAGACGTCATCCTAGCCCTGATCCTGTTAACGCTATCTTGAGTTATGGCTATTCGTTTTTAGAACGGGAAGTACGTGCCTGTTTGTTGACTGCTGGTTTAGATGTACGCATAGGTGTTCTACATAGCACGAATAATCGAAAGGATAGTTTAGTGTACGATGTAATGGATATATTTAGACAAGATATAATCGATCGCTTTGTATTAAAACTATTGAATCGTCATATGATACTCCCTGAAGATTTTGATCTATCAGAACGAGGTTGTTTTTTATCTAAAGAGACCAATAAGGAATGGGTGGAGCTTTATGAGGACTATATGAAAGCGGAGCTTTCTCGCCTTGATAATCTAGCACCAAGAAAATGGATTCAACAAGAAATACAAGCTTTTATTTCATATCTCAAATCGTTAGGTGAAACAGTAGATATTGAAAAATCTGAGAATATATCTTGATAGTAGGGGCCGATGTATATGTAAAAATATGGTATCAGCCTATACATTCGTGTAATTATATACAATTTATAAAATATGAAAAATCTTTCATAAATCATGTATTTATGAGTGATTTTTTTTATACGATTTGCTATTATTAAAGATGAATAATAAATGAATTTTGTTTTGTAGTTTGTATAGTGAGGAGTGGTTATGTTTATCAATCATACGAATCATCCTTCTCAATATTGGTCGGATGAACAGTTGGCAGCAGCTCATCAATATGGTGAGGTGGTAGATATACCATTTCCCCTCATTGATCCAGCGTTACCATCTGGTGAAATTGGGCAGCTAGTACAGGAATATACAGGGAGGATTATAAGTCTTAATCCACAGGCTGTCTTGTGCCAGGGGGAATTTGTATACTGTCACGCTTTAGTGGAACGACTATTAGCAGTGGGAATTACTGTATTAGCAGCCACTAGTGAGCGCTTGGTGAGTGAATCTTACGAAGCAGGCATAAATGAGAAAATCGTCAACTTTCAGTTTGTTCAATTTCGAGAATATTGTCATTTATAAATGTTGTGTTAATAGGTAAGGAGTGAGCCTATGCAAGTAAATGCCATATTGTTTGATGTGCAGTCTATTCAAAAGTATATTTTTGCTAACAATAAACTGAAGGCTAATGTTGGAGCATCGTTTATTGTGGATAGATTGTTTGAGGATGTATTGTGTAAAGAAATTATCAATAAGCTTGGGGTAGAGGCTGACACTACATCTTGGTTGACTCGTAGTGATAGCATTACATCTCTTCCAAAACCTATATACGTTGCGTATATTGGCGGCGGTAATGCTCTGGTTCTTATAGATGATAAACATGAAAGTTTGGTTCAAGATATTGTTAAGAAATTTACGACTCAAGTTTTGGTGCAGTATCCAGGTCTAAAAGTAGGTGCCACAACTGGTTACATTACTCTTGATGGAACACAGTTTTCTGCAGATCTCGGCAAATTATATAAACAATTGAAAGCTAATCAATTTGCATTGAATCCAATAGTGCATCCTGCTAATACAGGTTTGACAACCATTTGTGATTTCAGTGGTGATGTAGCAGATACAATGCAAAGCTTTGGTGATGACAAGCGCTTAGTTGCTACATCCTTCACAGCTAAATTTGAAGCCTTTGAGGCTGCGAATAGCCGTTTAAAAATAGACTTATTTGGTACGGAAACGACTGATTGGGTATTTCCATCTGAATTTGAAGAGTTAGGTCAAAACCAATCTACCGAAAAGAGTAAAACAGGAATTAATGATATTGCTATTGTTCATATCGATGGTAATAACATGGGTGCTCACTTTAGACAATGTAAAACATTAGAAGAACGCAGTGCTCTTTCTAAACGTGTAGCTACAAAGACATTGGAGAGCTTTAAAGCATTGGTGCAATGGATTATTGATAAATACGATATTCTTGATGAAAACCTCGAATTGTCTAAGAATATGTTGCCAATCCGTCCGATTATCATTGGTGGCGATGATATTACTTTTATTTGCAATGCTCGTATTGCAGTGCAAGCCTCTCACTATTTAATGCAACAACTCTTGAGTGATAAGAACGGCATATCCATTTCTTCTTGTGCTGGTATTGCTGTAATTCCTACGTCTTACCCATTCTTTAGAGGCTATGAAATGGCAGAGCAGCTTTGCGATAGCGCTAAATCTAAAATGCGTGAATATAATGCGGTGCATAAGGTTAATGAGTCTTGTTGGATGGATTTTGCTTTCCTTCATGGTGAGACCGCACCTACCTTGGAGCAGTTTTTCGCTAATGAATATAGCAGTTTAACAGGGAATATGCATTTTGGGCCATATCAAGTGTTTAATGATAATATTGAGGCTGAAAAAGATATATTTGCTCTTTCAAAATTATTAGAGTGTACACATCAATTTATTTTGGTTAAGGATAAAGCATATTCAGGTGATTTGCTGGCTCATAATAAGGTCAAAGAATTGCGTTCTGTATTACAAGATAATGAACATATGTGGACTGTATTCCTCGAGCAGCTGCGCAACACTAATAAATTTATGCCTACTGTATCTGGTTGGGATGCTTTCAAAGAAAAACTGTGGGCTAAGGTAAATGGTAAAATGCGTACGCCATATGTTGATGCCATAGAATTGATGGATTATGTTTTGCCTGGATTGGAGTAAGTATGTACACATTAACTATTAAATTATTGTCGCCAACGATGCTTATGTCCGGCCAAGGCGATGTCAACACGGACAGCACTATCGTCCATGATCGTTATGGAATTCCTTTTATTCCTGCTAAACGTGTGCGTGGTGTTTTATATGAAAGTGCCATTGAAGTAGCTGAAATGATGTATGCCGCAGGTTTGAATACCTTTACTATTGATGATGTAAAGGTATTGTTTAATCGCCTTGAAGGTGCAGAGGATAACCCTAGATTATCTATTTCTAATTTAACAATTGCTGATTATGACGTGGTAGCTAGTGAATTAGCGGCTCTTGAAGAGCAATATCCAGCAGTGTTTACGAAGGAACGTGTCCTCGAAGAGTACACATCGATGCGTTATTACACATCTATCGATCAAGTAACAGGTACAGCACTAGAGGGGACGTTGCATAACTCTCGCGTTCTCAATAGAGGTCTTGCTTTCAGTGGTCAAATCGATGTGGAAGATATGACGGAATTAGAACGATTGATTTTAGCATGTGCAGTGCGTAATTTGACTGGCATTGGTGGCAAACGTAACCGCGGCTTTGGCCAAGTAGAATGCATAATTGATGATACATCTTTTGATTTAGAATCTTTAGGGGGTACATTATGGAACAAGTAAATATTACGATTACCGTTAAATCCCCAACGCTTATTGCGAATTCCTCCACGGCAGGTGTATTAACATCTACACGTGGCTCTATTGATGGTCGAGTATTGCGCGGTCTTTTTGCATCTCAGTTTATTTCCTCTCATAAACTTGGTAGAGAAGCTCATAAAAACCAGGATTTTATGAAGTTATTCTATGGTGACTTACGATTTGTTGCGGCCTATAAGCATACGCCAAAAGGTACGTCCTTCCCAGCACCGTTGAGCTTACAAAAGAACAAAAATGCAGAAGGCTATGCCAGTGATGATGTCGTAGACTTCTACACCGGTAAAGATCTTTTGGGCTTTAAAGGTGTTAAAGGTTTTGTCATTGTAGATGGCAAAGAATGTAGTCCTGTACAAATTGAAACGGCTATTAAATTACATATGTCTCGATCCTTAGAGCAAGAACGTGTGCAAGGTCGCAGTAATGAGGGCAGAAATATTTTTAACTATGAATACATTGAACCAAATCAAGTGTTTGTTGGCTGTGTGGTGGGGCCTAAAGCTGCATTAGAAGAGTTTGTACGTCAATTCCCTAAACAGTTGGATTGTCATATCGGTCGCTCTCGTCGTACTGAATATGGTCATTGTCTCGTTGAAATTGGTGATATTACAGTTGTTCCAACGCCAGTAAATATTGGTAACTCTGTATATGTGCGACTTCATACGCCATTAGTGTTAGGCAATGAATCTATTAGTCATGTAGTAGCACAAGCAGTCCAATCAATTGGTTCAGATATCTCTGTAGGTACTGTGTTTGCCTCTTATCAAGAGGAGCAAAGCTTTAATAGTATTTGGGGCGTTCGTAGTAGCGCTGAAGCGTCTGCATCTGCTGGTAGTATCGTAGAGCTTGTAAAGGAATCTGGTTGGTCTCAAGATGATCTAGATAAACTACAAAATATCTTGTATAACGGCATGGGTACTCGACTTCAAGAGGGCTACGGTCAAGGCCGTTTATGGACTCCTGGCGAGTTCAAACTAGTGAAATTAGGTAAGCAAGAAGTACCTAAGCTCAAATCTTTACATATGCCAACACAAGAAATTGCAAAAAAGGTATTGGAAAAACAAGTTATTGTAAATGCTCGTTTGCGTGCTGCTCACGATGTAGATACGTATATTAAACGTACTATGTCTAGAAGTGGTATATCTAAGCATTTTGCATCTGTACTATTGACTGAACTTGGTACAAATCATGAAACTGGTCATAAGCAATTACAACAATTCTTGGAAGACAAGAAGGCAGAAGGGCAAAAGAAAAATGAGCCTAGAGTTATTGAAAAGAACTTGCGTGAGTTCCATTTAGGGCATGCTTATACGCGCAGTGAAACAAAACGTGTTAACTTGATGGAGTATATCATTGATTTTGATGCTCCTACATTAGTGGCCGCTTGTTTGGCAAAATCTGGCGAAAGTGGAACATACTACGAAATTCCTGCTGAATTAGTCGATATGGTAGGGCTCGACAAACAAAAACTTTCAAATGTAGTGGCCTACGAATATTGGACATATTTCTTTAGACATATTAGAAAGATTAAGTAAGGAGGACCGTCGTATGTTAAACTCTGCAAGTGTAATAGGGCGGTACACTCTAGCTGGTACTGTCAAACTCACAAGCCCTCTCGTTATTCGAGCTGGTGTTAGTAATGATATTTTAAATGATATAGTAGATGATATCGTGGTAACCTATCACGATGGTCAACCATTCATTCCTGGTACATCCTTGGCAGGCGTATTGCGCCAAGCGATTCAAGGCCTTGAACCTGTATCTGAAGATGTATTATTTGGTTCCATTGATGACAAAGGTACACAAAGCGCATTACAGATCAATGATATTTCATTAAATAATACAAATATTGTTGTACGTGATGGCATCTGTATAGACGATGTGCGTGGTGTTACTCAAGATGGCGCAAAATATGACTTCGAAGTCATCGAGTCTGGTGCGACTGGTAGATTGCGTATTGATTGCGTGATTCGTCAATGTCACGAAAATCAAGTGGATAAGATTGAGCGAGCTCTGGTAGCACTAGCTAATCTACTTAAAAATGGCATCTCCGTTGGTGCTCGTACGGTGAATGGTTTAGGCCGCATAGTATGTAAAGATATTTCTTTAGAGCATTATGACTTCACTAAGCCAGAACATGTAAAAGCGTGGTTACTACGTAAAGCGGGTACATCTGTTGCTATTCCTGAGCGATGCATGATTGCTGAAAAAGACCTTGTTATAGATATAGAATGCTGCTTAGAAGATACAGTTCTCATTAAATCTATTTTCGAAGAGGCTTGGGAAGATAAGTCCGTAGCTCTCTTTATTCCAGGTACATCCATTAAGGGCGTATTACGTCACCATTGTAGCCGTATACTACAGGCATTAGGCCGTAGTAATCAAGCGGTAGATGTACTCTTTGGCTATAGCATTGAGAAAACTAATGAAAGTCGTAAAGGTCGTGTCATGGTAGATGAAGTTTACTTTGATAAATCTTTTACACAAGAGGAACAACCTCGCATTCGAGTGGATCGCTTTACAGGTGGTGCCATGAATGGTGCTTTATTTCAAGACCATCCTGTACGTAAGGGTAAAGGTAAAGAGTTAGTATTCCCATTGCGCATGACTGTTAAAGATTGCAGTGATAGTGAAGCGGGCCTTGTGCTACTCCTTGTAAAAGATCTTATGACAGGTCAAATTACGTTGGGCGCTAATCGTACAATCGGTTATGGCCGCATTAAAGGTAACTCTGTTGCGGTTCAATATCATGGTGAAAGCTATGGTATCGATGGTACTGGTAAGGTTACGGAAGGTGAATCCACTAAACTTGAAGCTTTGGTACAAGCGTTACATCAATCTACAGAGGATACAATGTTAGCTAAGGAGGGTGCTCATGAGTAAACAATTACATAGCCATGAAGGTGTATATACACGTACTTGCGGCACATGCGGCCCTACAGCTAATGTGAACGTACTAGCTGTAGTAAATGAATACATGAAACAAGAGGGCCGAGTTATTACTTGGTCTGTCCATGAAGTTAAATGGGGCTATTACAAGCAAAGTGGCTTCCAATTTTCTGATGGAACAACTGATATAGACTTGGCATATCTACAAGATATGCGTATCTTTAATGAAACGGAAGAATTGCGTCTCACCATACAACATGGTGAGATTGTGTATCGCTATATTAACGATGAAGCTGGTGAACCTGTAACATACGTTGATTCTTCCTCCCGTATGATTGGTGAAGTTGATGTAGGTCGTACTCAGTTGAACCGAGTAGAAGGATTTACAAGCTTAGTTGATACAGGACGTAAACTTTCACAAATTATCCCTGTATCCACTACAAAACAATACTGTTATTTAACAACACGTAATTACATTGGCTATTTAGATAATCATCAAGCGAGCTATACAGATTATCGATATGTCAAAATTGAAGCTAAGGAGGTCTAGTATGGCTGGTAAAGGTAAAAGTAAAAATAGACATGCTGCTAGTGCGGCCTTCTTTGCACGAAATAACCCAGGGATGGATGTTGAAAAAGTAGCCAATGAAAGACATTCCGGTGGCAATCGTGGCGGTCAAAATCGCTCTGGTGGCTATAATAATTCCTACAATAATCAAGGTGGTAATCGCAGCGGTGGTAACAGCAAATACCCAAGTGAGCCAGCAAGCGCAGCGTACAACTTTGTTCGTTTGCCAGAGCATGTAATTCCAGCTGAGTTTTACAATGGTCACTTTGAAGGGGTTACAAAAGATGTACTCAAAGCATACTGTGATCATGTACAACAAGCTGATACACATACAGGCTATATCGACCTTACGATTACTACAGAAACACCATTATTCATTAGTGGTCCATCTAAACAAGACGAGGATACACCACTTGAATTTTATGGTGGCCAAGATAATCCTACAATTCCGGGGGCCAGCCTTAAGGGGATGGTAAAACAAATCTTTAAGATTGTTACGGCTAGTAGCTTTAGACCTTACCAACGAGGCACAGGTCTTGGTGATTTCGAAGATAGACATTTGTATTTCCGTGATTTTGCAAGTTCTATTAAATCTCTCAAAGAATACTATGCTTCTCGCATGGTAGGGATGGAAAAGAATGGCAAAGGTGAAATGAAGGCGGCTACAAAAGCGACACCTGGCTTTATCATTCAGACTGTAGATAATAACTATTTTGCTGTACCTAGTGAATCTAGAAAAATGTCTTATTCTGACGATTATGAGATGCAGAAGAAGAAAGATACTCCGTCTATCGATTGGAATGATCAGTATGTAAATATCCATACGGGTAGAATGAATTCTAAAAAGTCTTATATGCGCATTACTCGACCTGCTAATTTTGAAGGTAAGCGCATTCCAATTCTTCAAGAATGTATCGACAGTTATAAAGACGATAAGAACCGTGGTACATTAAATCTATTGGATAAAAAAGTCGGTAAATCTGGTGATGCAGCCAAGAATTATACTCGTTGTGATGATGTTAAGTTTGTAGTGCCATGTTTCTTCTCTGAAAAAGATGGTATTGTAGAGCATTTTGGTCATGGTCGATTCTATCGTATTGCATATGACTTGAAAATTAGCGATCACTTACCAACTACATTAGAGCAACATAATAATGGTGTGGATCTTTGTGATAGTGTATTTGGCTACGGTGATAATTGGGCTGGCCGCTTATCCTTCTCCGATGCTCATGTTGTGGGACCTGTGAGAATGTGCCAATCTGATTATCCACATCCATTGATGGGGCCTAATCCAACATCCTTTCAATTGTATTTAGAGCAAGATGTAGATAATCACTCTACTTATAACCATTGGGGACACGAAGGGGCATCCATTCGCGGTTATAAAATGTACTGGCATCAACCTTTAGCAAAAGCAAAAGATTGGACTCGTACAGAAGCGGAAAAAGCCATTCAAGGTACTCGTAAAATCCGTCCAGTTGATACTGGCGTTACCTTTAAAAGCCGCATTCATTTTGAACGTTTAAGTAGCGTTGAACTAGGTGCATTGTTGATGTCCCTAGATTTAGATCATTACTCTGGCGGTAATCGTCGTACATACTATAAACTTGGTATGGGGAAATCCATCGGTTTTGGTAGTATTAAACTAGAGTCTGCTGTAACGGTTTTCGATAGTAAAGAACGCTATGGTAGCCTATTTGGTGGGGATACTTGGAATACTGGAGCTAGCATAACTACTCCTAATGAGTATGTGGAATCCTTCACTCAGTATCGCGATAATGCATTAGGTTCTAACATATCCTCTTATAAAGCTATGCTAGATGATTTATTCATGATGCTAGATTGGAATATTGCGAATGGTCCAAATGCAGCTAAGAACTGGACGGAAGGTATTTCTATGATGACTATTAAGAATAATAAAATGGATCCTCGTATCAAATACCGTAGCAAGTTAGATACACCTAAATCCTTCATCGCAAAGTGGTCTAAATAATGCTTGGAACAGTTACTATTACTTTAGAAACTCAGAATAGAGGCAGCTTGCCTGCCTTTCCTGGGCGATACTTACATGCGGCACTTTTCTCTATTCTTAGTCATGTAGATGCAGATGAGGCTACATGGTGGCATGATATGGAAGGGATAAAACCCTTTAGAGTACAGTTATCCTTCAAAGAATCCTGTCAAGACAATTCTATTCGACGTGGGGATATCTTATATTTACAGATTTCTGTATGGCATAGTGAGTTATGGGGCTTATTAGAAGGTATACCTGAGGGACTGGAGGTCATCTTCGGACGTTTACGTACTACTATTATAGGTATTCGGTATGGCGCACCTTTCAATTTACCTTTGAAAGTAGATAATGAACTAGAGCTCATCAGTCGCCGTCTCTCTGCAAAACCGGCGAAATACATAACCTTTGAGGTTATGATGCCTACATCCTTTAACGGAACTTATGGAGATATAACATTCCCTACATCAAGTCTTATTTTTTCTTCTCTCGTAGATAAATGGAATGCTGGCGATATGACGGATGTATTAGACAAGGATTTAATACGAACTGTTGCTGACAAAGTAAGGCTTGAACGTTGGGAAGGTCATACAAAACGAGTGTTTTATGGTCGTGATCGAGGGCTTACTGGTTTTGTAGGTAAGTTTACCTTTAATATCTCCAAATTAACAGAAGAAGAAAATCAACTGATTACTATTTTGGCTCTTTTTGGACAGCATTGTGGCATAGGTCGTTTGTCTAGCCAAAGTCTTGGTCAAGTGCGTGTGACATTACAAAACAAATAGGGTTTATAGCCCGTACAGCTGAATTCTATGGGAGTTCAAATATAGTTACTCTCAAGTAAAGAGGTCTTAAAGGCATCTGTTATAGATGTCTTTGAGACCTCTTTTTTTGTTATTGTCTTTAGACTGGTTCGTGACGTAGTCGCGAACCATAAAACCACCCGCTATGCGGGTGCGGCAACGAAAGTTATACAAAAAAATCACCTTGCTTAAGTATAATGTAGGTGTTCAAGCCGCATTATATGCAAAAGAAAGGTGATTTTATATGGCAACAAAGACACAGAGTCTTGCGCACACAAAATGGTTATGCAAATACCACATAGTATTTACACCTAAGTATAGACGTAAAGTTATATATAATCAATATAGAAATAGTTTACGTGAAATACTGAGGCGTTTATGTGAATATAAGGGCGTCAAGATTATAGAGGGGGAGCTTATGGCAGATCATGTGCATATGTTAGTATTAATCCCACCTAAAATAGCAGTTTCATCTTTTATGGGATATTTAAAAGGTAAAAGTGCACTTATGATGTTCGATAAACACGCAAACTTAAAGTATAAATTTGGAAATAGACACTTTTGGTCTGAGGGATATTATGTTAGTACGGTAGGTCTAAATGAGGCAACAGTAAAAAAATATATACGTGAGCAAGAGTTACATGACCAAATGAAGGATAAGTTAAGTGTAAAAGAATATGAGGACCCTTTTAAGGGTAGCAAGTAATACATATCCCCTTTGAGGGGAAGGTTACGAGTCAATGGCTATGCGGCTTGAACGTAGTGAAAGCCAGCGCCTTTAGACGCTGGCCTAGTACTACGGGCTTATAGCCCGTGAGCAAACCACCCGTTTTACGGGTGGTTCTGAT
>OBXV01000351.1_pt1 | contig 27952 bp, 27 predicted proteins | sample 1495451 | NCBI WGS metagenome assembly OBXV01 (sample SAMEA2580178, study PRJEB22360) | human gut metagenome | biome: human gut; feature: human-associated habitat; material: faeces | place: Denmark | collected 2008/2010 | reverse complement strand
AGTCCAACAGTTCAATGTGTACGCCCAGTTGCAAATAAAATAGTAGATACTTTTTTGAACAGGTGATACGCTGAAATAATTAATTTTTTGGTAATTGGAAAAGAGGACAAGACTATGAAAAAAATTATTATGGATATTGATTCCGTAGGGGATGATATATTAGCTGTAATTTATATGACGTTAAAGAGTGAAGCAGACATTCTTGGAATTACGACAGTAAACGGGGCTTCTGGGGATATACGTCAAGCAACTTGGGTTGCTCAAAATCTAGTATCATTTTTAAAAAAGGATATTCCTGTTTATGCCGGTGCAGATCAACCATTGGTAATAAATGCAAGTGAAAAAAAAGGAGATCCTGTCAACTTTCATGAAATATATAAAGAAAAATTTGGAAATAGATTGACTAAGCTAAATGAAAAAGCCACAAAACCGACAAGAAAAATAGAAACTAAAAGTGCGGTGGATTTTTTAATAGAAACTGTTAATAAATATCCGGGAGAAATTACATTAGTAACAACAGGACCATTGACAAATGTTGCACTTGCATTAGAAAAAGACTGGGAGATTTGCCATAAAATAAAGGAAGCCTACGTCTTAGGAGGAGCGTTTAAAATACATGGGAATATTTCTCCGGTTACAGAGTATAACATATACGCAGATCCTGAGGCAGCTAAAAAAGTACTAGAGTCAGGTATGAATATTACATTAGTTCCTTTAGATGTATGCGAAAATAATATATATTCGGAAAGTATGTTGACATATGAAGTTTTATCTCAACTTGAAAGAGGAAGAACAAATAGAGTAGCAGAATATATTTGTGATAAATTTCCAATTTACATAGACGTATGGAAAGAGTATTTTGAATTGGAAGGTTTTCCTATGGACGATGTTATTACAGCTGCGTTAGCGTTAGACGAAACATTTTGCGAATATACAGAACCATTACATGTATCAGTGGAGCTATCGGGTGAATTTTCTCGAGGACAATCAATTGCTTTTACAGGAAAACAAATTAACTCTTATCCTGAAAGAGAAAAAAAGAACGTTAAAATTGCTAATTTTATAAACGGGAAGAAGTTTATGGATGATTTCATAAAGACGATTACTTCATAATGGAAGAATAGAGTGATTAGATAAGTTAGTGTAAAAACCCGTTGTTTTTATCATCTAAATCGGATATAATAAAACAAGAAGAATGTCGAAGGAGTGATAAAGTGGATCATTATGAGGTATTCCATGATATCCTTGTAAATTTATTTCAGGAAATTATGGATATAGAGGGAAAAGCACTGATTACTTCTGAATTTAAAGATATTTCTGTCAATGATATGCATATTATGGAGGCAATCGGAGAAGAAAACGCTAAAAATATGTCTTCTGTTGCAAAGCTTTTATCTGTTACGGTGGGCACTTTGACCATTGCTATTAATGGTTTAGTGAAGAAGGGATATGTAGCTAGGGAAAGAAGTGAGGAAGACCGCAGAGTTGTTCTTATTTCTCTCACAGGGAAGGGACGTAAAGCCAATGAGCACCATAAGAAATTTCATGACGGAATGATACAGGCTCTTTTAAAGGATTTAGATGATGAACAACAGGAAATTTTAGTGAAGTCCTTATTAAATTTAAGAGAATTCTTTGATTCTTATGAAAATCAGAAATAAAGGGTTGATGCAGAGGGCATATTTATGCCGATGCACAACCCTTTTCCTGTTGGTTTTTTAATTATCCCATAATGACTTTTACATAGTATTCTGTGATGCCTTCAACAGCTTTGATACAGGATCCTTGAATTTCCTTGCCGTTGACTCTCATCTTTTAATTCCCTTTTCTACATGGTTTGGATTGTTGACTGTAATGTGGTAAGTTGCTCCGCGATATTTTCGGGTTGCGGTGAAACTGTCCATTTCAGAACAGATACAAGGATCTATCTCCAAACCATCAAAGGATGGGCGGATGCCGAGAATGTACTGAGAAACATTTACAAAAGTCCATGCAGCCGTTCCGGTAAGCCAGCTATTTTTGGCTTCTCCGTGTTTTGGAGCATCTTTTCCGGCTATCATCTGAGAATATACATAAGGCTCAGTCCGGTGAATTTCACTGATATCTTCAATGTAAATGACAGAGTTGATATGAAGCTTCCATATGAGCAGGATAAGCTGATTGAGGAGCTGCTTGCAGTAAATCCGAATACAGTAATTACATTCGTGGGTGGAAGTCCCGTAGAGATGGGAAGCTGGCTGGAAAAAGCAAAAACAGTTGTCTGGAGCTGGTATGCGGGAATGGAAGGCGGAAATGCACTGGCGGAGGTATTGTTTGGAGCTGTGACTCCATCCGGAAAGCTGCCTGAGACTTTCTATAAAAAACATACAGATTGTTCTGCTCATGCCATTGGAGAATTTCCGGGAGGTTCTAAGGTGCACTATACAGAAGGCGTGTTTGTGGGATACCGATACAACGATACCTTTCAGATAGAGCCGGAGTTCTGTTTCGGACATGGTTTATCCTATACAACATTTTTATATGAAAATCCTGCGTTGGTTCAGAAAAACGGCTTGAATTATGTGGAATGCGATGTGACAAACACAGGAACAACCGCAGGCAAGGAAACAGTTCAGATTTATACAGCATCTGTGGAGAGAAAAGAAACAGAGCCGGTTCAGGAATTAAAAGGATTTGAAAAAACCAAACTGCTGTTTCCGGGAGAATGCCAGAGAGTATCTGTACTTGTAGAAGGAATGATAGAAAAGAAAAATTTACGAATTGGAAGCTCTTCCAGAGACATCCGATTCGTAATAGAGAGCAGGTGAGTATATGAAATACAGAAATCCTATTCTTTCCGGATTTCATCCTGATCCGTCTATATGTAGGGCAGGAGAAGATTTTTATCTCGTAACATCAACATTTGAATTTTATCCGGGAGTGCCTGTTTATCACAGCCGTAATCTGGTTGACTGGGAACTGCTGGGATATTGTATGACAGAAGAAAATGAGTTTAATTTAGAGAAATGTGCACCGTCAGGAGGGATTTATGCACCGACTATTCGATATCACGAAGGTATGTTTTTTATGATTACTACGAATGTGTCGGATAAAGGTCATTTTATTGTGCATACGGAAAATCCGAGAAATGGATGGTCAAAGCCGCAATGGATTTGTGAAGGAGGCATCGATCCTACTCTTTTTTGGGATGATGATGGAAAGGTGTATTTTCTGTGTAATGGAAATGATGCGGAAGGACACAGCACCATTGAAATATGTGAGATTAATCCTTTTAACGGGAAGCTTTTGTCAGAGCGCCGGATTTTAAGCTATGGATGTGGGGGTAAATATCCGGAAGGGGCACATCTATATAAACGGTTTGGCAAATATTACCTGATGCTGGCAGAAGGCGGTACAGAATATGGACACATGGAAACCATCCAGCGCGCAGATGATATATACGGACCATACGAACCCTGTCCTCATAATCCGATTTTGACTCATCGTGATGATACAAAGGGAGAGATACACTGTACAGGACACGCAGATATTGTGGAAGACCAGAATGGAAATTGGTGGATGGTCTGTCTTGGCACTCGTTGCAACGGTGGAGAAAGAGGAATTATGATGCAGCATCATTTGGGGAGAGAAACATTTTTGACGCCGGTTGTATGGAGTGAAAACGGATGGCCGATTGTAGGAAATAACGGTAAAATTGAATTTTGAAGATAATTTTTCAAAGGCGGAGTTTGACCTCAGATACAATTATCTCAGAAATCCTCATGCAGAATGTTATGTAAGAGAACTGGAAAATAAATCCCTGTTTTTAAAAGGAACAGAAGAAACGTTGAATAATCAGGCAAGTCCTACATGGATTGGCGTAAGACAGCAGGAATTTTGCTGTGATGCAAAAGTTGATATTGAAGTGTGTGAGACAAGAGAAGGATTTCGTGCAGGATTGACAGCTTTTTATAATCAGTATTATCACTATGAAATCTGTGTTGCAAAAAATCAGAATAAACGGGAAATCCAGCTTGCAAAACATGTGCATGATATTTTTGCGGTAACAGCAAAAGCTGAAATTCCGGCAGGAAAACAGATATCTCTTCGAGTGGAGTCAGATAAAGGAAAATATTATTTCTATTATACTGTAAACGGAGAGAAAGAAGTATTTTTAGGAAGCGGCTTGACAGCCGGCTTGTCAACGGAAGGGACAGTACCAATGTCCTTTACAGGAACGTATCTTGCACTCTTTGCAGAAAACGGGGATGCAAGATTTAAGAACTTCAGTATAAAATATAAGAAGTAATGATAATAAACATTATCCTTCAATATTTATACACTTTTAGCGAATTTGTTGAGCACGCTTTGAGATTACAAGCTCAAAGTGAGCGCAGGCTGAGTGTAAAGTGTATAAATATTTAGGATATATAATATTCTCATTGTGCCAAAAACTGGGCATATTTTTTAGGCGATACTTTCGTCGCTTTGGTAAACGCCTTAAAAAAGTTACTATAATCATTAAATCCGCATTTTATACTGGCTTCACTTACTGTATATCCCTCTGCCAGCAGCTCTTTTGCATAAGAAATGCGTTTGGCGGTAATATATTTGTTAATGGTAGTGCCGGTGGCAGATTTAAAGAGCCGGCATAAGTAAGAGGAACTTAAAAAAAAGTGAGATGACAGCTGCTCCAGACTTAAAGGTTCTTCAATATGTTGATTAATGTAGGATAAGATACTGTCTACCTGTGCATTTGAGCCGATTTCTTTATCTGTATCTGCAATACGGTTTTTATGAAATCTTTTATTGAGAAAAACCATCAATTCTAAAAAGGTAGCCTTTTCTAAAATGTCAGAACCATATCCTTGAATATGAGAAAGCTTATGAATAAAATACTGAAAGTTTTTCTGTTCCTCTGTGGTCAGAGAGACTTTGTGATTGGAGCGCATACTTCTGTTTTGAAAGCATGCGTCCAAATTGGTGTTTTCTGTGCACAAAGACTTTAAAAAGTCAGGATAAATAGAAATAATAATGCGTTCGTGTACCTGACTGTCAATCTGTGTTAGATGATGACTTTCGTACTGGTTAATAAAGAAAATATCACCGGGGAAAATATTATAAAAGCAGTTATCGATTAAAAACTGTTTTCCGCCGGATATGGAATAATAAATCTCGTAACAATCATGAATGTGCATATCCATAGGCTTTTCATCGCTGTATAAATGGGCGATGGCAAAAAACTTCTGTTCAATACAGTTTGCAATAGAGTCTTTGCAGGAGCTGAGTATTTCCATTTTATCACGTCCTATCTGCTAAAGCTTATTTTCCATAATTTGTTCTGCGTATTTTTGAGGGGTTGTGCCTGTATATTTCCCAAATACACGGATAAAAGTGTTGGAGCTGTTAAAGCCTGTCATAACACTTAAATCCTTTGTTTTCATAGAAGGTCTTTCCTGAATTAATTTTTTTGCCTGTTCAATACGATATCGGTTTAAATAATCTTTGAAATTGTTGTCACTTAGCTGCTTAAATAAAATACCGCAGTATTTTGGAGAAATATTAAATTGGTCTGCTAAGTCGTTCAGCATAATATTGTCTTTAAAATTTTCGTGAATATAATCCAGCATTTGTGTTAATAAAAGTTCATCTTGTGTTTGACTGCGCTGTTTTTTTGCTGCAATTACATCGGAAAGCACGGCTTTTATAGCAGTAATTGTTACAGAGTCTCCCCAATGGGTGTACCAGTATTCGTAGTTAATCGGACGTCCGATAAAATCTTCCGGAGAGGACTTTAATTCCTGAAAAATTCGGTTAACTGTTCCGATTAAGGTATAGACAAAATTTTGCAGCACTTCCATGGAAAGTCTTTTCTTGGTAAGATTTTCACGGATGAGTTCATCAAATAAATCCAGCGCCTTTTCTTGTCCATCTATTACTTCTGAAATCAATTTATTTTCTGTGGAAAGAGGATAAGAGTAGGTAGTACAATCCACAGAAGCAATAGAGTCATAAGTAATAATTTTGTCATGTGGCAGCATAGAGAGATATTCTGCTATTTTTAAAGTTTCTCGATAAGAACTATTGATATTTTCCAATCCTTTTTTTACCGGACTTAAAATAATCTGTTCTTCCCAGCTTTTTTCTGTTTTATTTAAGCCTTCTGAATGGGAAAAAATTTGGTTTAATAGTTTCTTTGCCTGATCTAAATTATCTGCCTGAATAATCAATCCACAGCGATACATGGATAATTTTACCATGAAACAATTTTTTTGTTTAATACATTCCTGAAACAAAATATTTTTGTAAAGCTCTAACTGTCCCAATAAAGCAGTGTCCAGAGCATCTTCCTGTTCCGGATGGAGGCAGAGGAGCCCTACACAAAAGTTTGCGGTTTCTGAGAAATAAGGTTTTTTAATCTCTGCAAGATAACCGTTACAGTCTGTCAGAAGGTTTTGATAATATTGTTGAACCATAAGTCTATCAGTAGTTTTCTGCGTTTCCAGTAAATTTTTATTTAAAGTTTGAAGTCGGTTTAAGTTTTCGTCTAAAATTTTGAATTCATCAAAGTGTTCGTTTTCTTCTTTTAGTGTTGGTTTTAAAGTCTCATAAATTGGTTGATATAAAAGCTTTGCTATATAAAAAAACAAAGTAGACAGCAAAATATAGATAAGAACTACGAAAACCAGAAAGAAGAAGATGTTCAGGATGCCAAGACTGTTGTGGTCATATAAATAGTATATACTCCAATTCATAGAAGGCAAATGTGAGGACGCAATATAGTAATCCGAAGTCTTTATTATGCTTTTGTTAGGATTTATATATTGCTGAAGAGTTTTTAACAGCTTGGTTGTTTCCTTATCTGTCGTACAGGGAAGGAATAGTCCGTCATCATTTGCAATCCAGAATTTTTGATTTTCAGTATTATTTACAATGGAATTTACAGGGATTTCTGCCATGTAAATACAGGTTTGAGGATGCTGATATCCTTTAATCCAATAATAGAGAAAGTCTAACTGCCCTTTTTCGTTGTAATGAGGGAGCACATAAGGAAACATGTGAGTGCTAAAATATTCTCTGATTTTGGACAAATCTTTTGGGGTCAAATCTTTACTTTTCAAAAAGTCCGAAACAGAAAAAGAGCCTTTCGGTGAAAGAACATCGGAAGGAGCGATTTCATCATTTGTAGTATTAGTATTATCAATAAGTAAATAAGTCTGAAAGCGTGTTTCACTGGTACTACAATATTTTGTCAAGGCTCTTTGTACTTGAGAAGACAGAAAATAGAAATTATCTTTTTGATAAGAAGTCGACCATTCTTTGATAAGGGAATCATTTACAATATCGGTCATGGTATTGGAAATATTAATTAGTGATGTTTCTGCTTTCTCTTCTAAGATTGTTCTGGAAAGTGATATAGAATTTTTGTAGCTTTCCTCTGATTGTCTGGAGAGAAAAAATCCGAGAACAGAAGAAAGGATAAGGGTTATGAAAACTGACAGAATAATAAAAATAATATTCAATTTTTGCTGATATCTGCCATGAACATGTTTATACATTTATAATCTCCTTTAGCTGTGAACAAATATGTCGATAAAAAAATTATACTGGCATTTCTTGCAGATTTCAAGGGTTGAAAAATGGTGATGTGTTGAAAAATGATGATGAAAAGTCTGGAAGAACAGCTTAAAATCAAGGGATATACAGAAGAAGATAAAAAAAATACAGGTGGAATTTGATGATTTACTTTTTTTCTAAAATTCGATAAGGTGTGGTTATTGCATGAGACGTTTCAGGAAAAAGAAGAAAAGGAGAGGAGAAAACAGGTGAAAAAAAAGAAACCGCTGTTTAAAAGGATTTTAGCAGCAAAAGAATTATATCTCTTATTAATACCCGGTCTTGTCTGGTATTTGCTTTTTGCATACCGTCCAATGACTGAGCTTAGAATTGCATTTTATGACTATAACGTATTTCAGGGGATAGAGGGAAGTACCTTTGTAGGACTTGATAATTTTATTGAATTTTTTACCGGAAGGGATTTTTTAAGAGTATTAAAAAATACATTGATGATTTCTTTTTGGCAGCTTTTGATTTGCTTCCCGGTACCCATTGCACTTGCAATCTGTATTACAGAAATGAGAAATAAATTTATCAGTAGAATGACACAAATGTCGACATTGCTGACTCATTTTATTTCGGTTGTAGTTGTATGTGGTATTGTCATTAACTTTCTGTCACCAAGTACAGGTGTGGTTAATCTGTTTTTAGAAAAGCTGGGAATTGACCCTATTTACTTTATGACAAAGCCGGAGTATTTTAAAGGAATTTATACGTTAATGACTTTATGGCAGAATGCTGGTTTTGATGCGTTGGTTTATATCGCAGCAATTATGGGGATTGATCCCCAGTTGTACGAGGCGGCTACTGTTGATGGCGCCGGAAAGTTGAAAAAGATTTTTCATGTTACTATTCCCGGAATTACACCTACAATCGTAACAATGTTAATTTTGAAATTGGGAGGTATTATTAAAGTAGGATACGAAGCAATTTTGCTTTTATATCAGCCGGCAACTTATTCAGCAGCCGATGTTATTTCTACATATTCTTACCGTCTGGCATTTGAAAACGGAAATTATGGTCTGTCTGTTGCGGCAGGACTGTTTGAGTCTGTTGTGGCATTTATTATGGTAATACTTGCAAATAAGTTCAGTAAGAAAATTTCTGACAGTGCATTATGGTAGGAGGGAGAAAAATGGCAGGAAAAAAAGTGAAACAGGGACAGGTTATGGGATTAGGAGAGAAGACCTTTAATGTATTTATGGTACTTCTGGGAATTCTGATTACTTTTATTGCTCTGTATCCTATTTATTACGTATTGATTTCTTCCTTTAGTAAGCCCTTCTTTGTGGAAAACGGAGATGTGCTTTTAGGAATTAAAGAATTTACAACAGCCAGCTATGAGGCTGTATTTAAAAGAGATGGATTATGGACAGCGTATGGAAATGCTATATTCTATACAGTATTTGGTTTACTCGCAAATATGTTTTTTACCACCACCATGGCGTATGCTCTGTCTAAGAAGTCTTTGGTAGGAAGAAAATTTTTTACATTGTTTGTTATTTTTACCATGTGGTTTAATGCCGGTATTATACCGACCTATATGAACTTTAACAACATGGGGCTTTTAAATACAAGAACAGCAATTATCTTTGGGTTTGCTATTGAAACATATAACTTGATTATTATGAAAAGCTTTTTTGAACAGGTACCTGAAGCGCTGGAGGAAGCTGCATTTATTGACGGTGCAGGACATTTCAGGGTGTTTTGGAATATATATTTGCCATTATCAAAACCGGCTCTTGCAACAGTGGGACTTTTCTATGGTATTAGCCGATGGAATGGATATTTCTGGACCATGCAGCTTTTGAAGGATGATAATAAAATTCCGCTTCAGGTATTTTTGAAAAAATTAATTGTAGAGCGTGTGGCAAATCCGTCAGATGCGGCAATCGTTACAAGAGACTCTTTGACATCGCCGACAACACAGGTATATGCCTTGATTATTATGGCAATTCTGCCCATGGTTGTGGTATTCCCGTTTGTACAGAAGTATTTTAAAACAGGTCTTACACTTGGTGGTGTAAAAGGTTAATTTATATTAAAGGAGGATTTTAGAAATGAAGAAAAAACAGGTAACAGCGTTTTTGCTGGCAGCAGTTCTGGGGGTATCTGCTCTTATGACAGGCTGTGGTGACAGCAAGAAAAAAGAAGAAACAGCAGGTAAAGAAGGCGGAAGCAAAGAATTTACAGCATTTATGTTCTTGTCTGGAACACCTTTCAATGAAGATTGGGAAGTATGGAAAGAAATCGAAAAAGAGACAGGTGTAAAATTAAAAGGAGTTGTGGCATCTTCTAACTCTGATTATTCCACAGCATTCCAGAACATGGTTGCATCAGGACAACTTGCAGATATTATTGCATGTGAGTCTACTTCTGACCTTGAAAAACTGGGAAAAGACGGCGGTATGCTTCCGTTAAATGATTTAATTGACGAACATGCGCCAAACATTAAGAAAATGTTAGAAGAAGATCCGAATTTCAAATATCAGGCAACAGCAGAAGACGGAAATATTTACAACATTCCGTTGGGAAAAGAATTGCAATCTTCTCAGTTCTACTGGATCAGACAGGACTGGCTGGACAAGCTGGGGCTGGCAGTACCTACCACAGTAGATGAGCTTCATGATGTTTTACTGGCATTTAAGAATAACGATCCAAACGGAAACGGAAAAGCAGATGAAATTCCATTATTTGACCGTTCAGCTACTTCCGAAAACGAAATGGGTGAATATCTGGCTCTGTGGGACTCCAGTACAGGATTTTATCCAAGAGACGGAAAAATGGCATTTGAACCGATTACAGAAAATTATAAACTGGCAGTTTCTAATTTAGCTAACTGGTATAAAGAAGGTTTAATCGACCCTGAAATCTTTACACGTGGGATGTCTGCGAGAGATACGCTGTTAAGTAATAACACAGGTGGATTTACACATGACTGGGTAAGTACAGGAAACTACAATGACTCTCTGGCACAGGATGTTCCTGGTTTTAATATGGTTGCAGTAGCTCCATTTGCAGATCAGAATGGAAATGTAAAAGAAAGAGAACGCCGTTATGCAGAATGTGGATGGGGTATTTCCTCTCAGTGCAAAGATCCGGAAGCTTTAATTAAATTTATGGACTATATGTTCACAGAAGAAGGCTCTGACTTTATGAACTGGGGGATTGAAGGAAAAACTTACACCGTAGACGAAAACGGAAACAAAGCATTTACAGAAGAAGTATTCAATTCCGGTCTTGCTCCGGTAGAATATCTTCGTTCCTTAGGTTCTCAGTATCGTGCGGGATATGTACAGTCTGCAGATTATGAATATGCTACCATGAACGATGCAGGAAAAGCAGCAAATGAATTATACAGCTCTCATGAAGAATGGTTTAAAGATGCAAAATTACCGGACTTAAAGTTAAGCAAAGATGCGTTAGACGAATATAAGAGCATTATGTCCGGTATTACACCAATCGTATTTGAAAAATTACAGAGCTGGGTTTTGGGTTCAGGAAATATTGAAGCAGAATACGATGATTTTGTAAATGAATTAAAAGCAAGAAACATTGACAGAGCCATTGAAATTCAGCAGGAAGCATACGATAACTTTATGAAAGTAACAAAATAAAAGCAAGATGGGGCTGTGGCACTAAAGTTTTAGTGCAGCAACCCCTTTTTAAATCTACGGGAGGCAAAGATGAACAGAAAAAAATTAGAAACAGCCGCATTACAGGCAATCGAAGTGTTAAAGAAAAATTTAGAAGTTTATACAGAGAAATTCCCCGGTTCAAATACAGAAAATCAGATATATCCTGTATCTGAAAACATTGAATGGACAACCGGATTTTGCACAGGAACTTATTGGTTGGCTTATGAGCTGACCAAAGATGAAGTATTTAGAAAATCTGCCATGGTGCAGGTAGAAAGCTTTTATAACAGAATTGAGAATAAAATAGATGTAGACCATCATGATATGGGATTTTTGTATACGCCGTCCTGTGTGGCAGCCTATATGCTGACAGGAAGTGAGCGGGCAAAGGAAGCGGCAATTTTGGCAGCAGATCAGCTTATCAGCCGTTTTCAGGAAAAGGGACAATTTATTCAGGCATGGGGAACGTTGGGAGCAGAGGATAATTACCGTTTGATTATTGACTGCCTTTTAAATCTGCCATTGTTATATTGGGCATCTAAGGTAACAGGTGATCTGAAGTACAGAGAGATTGCTATTCGCCACACAAAAACCAGCTTAAAAAATTTGGTGCGTGATGATTTTTCAACATATCATACTTATTTCTTCAATCCGGAAACAGGAGAACCGGTAAAAGGTGTTACCGCACAGGGATATAAAAACAATTCTGCATGGGCAAGAGGTCAGGCATGGGGTGTTTATGGAACAGCTCTTGCATGGAGATATTTAAAAGATGAGAAATGCAAAGAACTTTTCAAAAAAGTGACAGATTTTTATCTTGCAAATCTTCCACAGGATAAGGTCCCTTATTGGGATTTAAGCTTTAAAGCAGAAGATAAAGAACCGAAAGACTCCTCAGCAGCAGCGATTGTAGTATGTGGAATTTTAGAAATGTGTGAAAACGGAGGATTAACAGAAAAAGATCAGGAGTATTATAAGGAAAAAGCATACGAAATGCTGGAAAGTTTGATTGACAATTATTCTGTAAAGACTTCTCAGGATGCCAATGGATTGATTTTACACGGAGTCTATGCAAAAAGCAGTGAATATAACAGCGTAACGGACAGAGGGGTAGATGAATGTAATCTCTGGGGAGATTATTTCTATCTGGAAGCAGTGGTAAGATGTTTGAAAAAATGGAACCCCTACTGGTAGAGTTCAAGATTTGCAAGGTTTTCAACAGGAAAAGAAAGCTTACCCAAAAACAGAAATGCTATAATCCATACAACAAAAGGACAGGCAGAGAAAGAAAGGGGAACATTATGGAAGTAAGAACAGCAGCATCACCAAGAGACGTGAAGCATTACACAACAGACCGATTAAGAGAAGAATTTTTAATCCAGAACTTATTTGTACCAGGAAAAATAAAAATGGTTTACAGCCACATTGACCGTATTATCACCGGTGCAGCAGTTCCGGCAAAGGAAACCTTAACATTAACAGCAGGTGCGGAGCTTCGCGCAGAATATTTCTTACAGAGAAGAGAAATGGGTATTATCAATATCGGCGGAGCAGGTACAATTACCGTAGACGGAAAAGTTTACGAGGTAGCTTATAAAGAAGGTATGTACATCGGAATGGGAGCAAAAGACATTACTTTTGCAAGCAAAGATGAAAGAAATTCTGCAAAATTTTACTTTAACAGCACACCGGCACATCACACATACCCAACGGTACTGATTAAACCGGAAGGAACACCGGAAGAAGGCGTTGTTATTGTTAAGGATGAAAATAAGGTAGAACTGGGAACATTAGAGCAGTCCAATCACAGAACAATCTGCAAATACATTCTGCCGGGACAGGTAGAAAGCTGCCAGTTGGAAATGGGAATGACAAAATTAGAGCCGGGAAGCGTATGGAACACAATGCCATGTCACACACACGACAGAAGAATGGAAGTTTACCTGTACTTTGATATTCCGGAAGATGCATTTGTTATGCACTACATGGGTGAACCCACAGAAACAAGACATTTAGTAATGAGAAACGAAGAAGCAGTCATTTCACCAAGCTGGTCTATTCATTCCGGTTCCGGTTCTCAGGCATATACCTTTATCTGGGGAATGGCAGGAGAAAATCAGGATTTTGACGATATGGACCACATTGCAAATACAGAACTGAAATAAAAGGAGAATAGAAATGGACGTAATGAAAAGTTTTTCACTGGAAGGTAAGGTTGCTTTAGTAACAGGCGCAGCTTACGGAATTGGTTTTGCTATGGCAGAAGCTTACGCAAAAGCAGGAGCTAAAATTGCATTTAATTGCAGAGGACAGGAGCATTTAGAAACAGCTCTGGCAAATTATAAAGCAAAAGGTATTGATGCAAAAGGCTATATCTGTGACGTAACAGATGAAGAACAGGTTGCAAATATGGTAGCAGATATTGAAAAAGAGCTGGGAACCATTGATATCTTAGTAAATAATGCGGGAATTATCAAACGTATTCCAATGACAGAGATGAGCGCAGCAGAATTCCGTCAGGTAATCGACATTGACTTGAATGCGCCGTTTATCGTGTCAAAAGCAGTTATTCCAGGCATGATAAAAAAAGGACACGGAAAAATCATTAACATTTGTTCTATGATGAGCGAATTGGGACGTGAAACAGTATCTGCTTATGCAGCAGCAAAAGGCGGATTAAAAATGCTGACAAAGAATATTGCATCTGAATACGGCGAATACAACATTCAGTGTAACGGTATCGGACCTGGTTATATTGCCACACCTCAGACAGCTCCATTAAGAGAAATTCAGCCGGATGGCTCTAAACATCCGTTTGACCAGTTTATCATCAGCAAGACACCTGCAGCTCGCTGGGGAAATCCAGAAGACTTAATGGGACCGGCAGTATTCCTTGCTTCTGAAGCATCAGACTTTGTAAACGGACAGATTTTATACGTTGACGGCGGTATTTTAGCATACATCGGAAAACAGCCAAAATAAGAAAAACAGGAGAAAAATTATGAAAATCGCATTAATTAACGAAAACAGTCAGGGGGCAAAAAACCCGATTATTGAAAAATCCTTAAAAAAAGTAGTAGAACCTATGGGCTTTACCGTAGATAACTATGGAATGTATACAGCAGAAGATGAAGCACAGCTTACTTATGTTCAGGTTGGTATTCTGGCAGCCGTATTATTAAATTCAGGCGCAGCAGATTATGTAATTACAGGCTGCGGTACAGGTGAAGGCGCAATGCTTGCTTGTAACTCCTTCCCGGGCGTTATCTGCGGACACGTAGAAGATGCGTTAGATGCTTATACTTTTGCACAGATTAATGACGGAAATGCAATTTCCCTTCCATTTGCAAAAGGATATGGATGGGGCGGAGACTTAAATTTGGAATATATTTTTGAAAAACTTTTCTGCGAAGAAAGCGGACAGGGATATCCAAGAGAAAGAGCTGTTCCGGAACAGAGAAATAAGAGAATTCTGGATGATGTAAAAAAAGTGACTTATCGTGAACTTACAGATATTTTAATGGAATTAGACAGAGAACTGGTAAAAGGCGCTCTTGCAGGAGAACATTTCCAGGAATTATTCTTTAAAAACTGTAAATGTGAAAAAATCGCCGCATGTGTAAAAGAAATTCTGGGCTGCTAAAGGAGAAGGTATATGTTCAGTTTAAAAGTAATTGACGGAAACGGAAGAACCATTGCTGTTGGCAGAGATGAAGAAGAAGTTAATTTAATGGTGGCAAGAGAATATCAGGAAGGTGACAGAATTCTTCTTGAGACTTCTGAGAAAAACATCCATGTGTGGTTTCAGGTAGATGACGCTATGGGAAAATCTCTGGTTTACCTTACCGGTGATGCTCATTATCAAATTCCTTTTGGAGAAAAGAGAATTAATCTTTCTCCAAAGACATTTTCAGGAAGCAAGCACTTAATTACTGTAAGAAAAGCAAAAGAATTTGAGCCGAAAACTTATCGTAACCTGGCGCTTAATGTAAACGATTTACATGAAAATGAAACTTGCTTCCCACATGCTTTTGCAAATGTGGAAACAAGAGGTGAGTCTGTATTTGCGGCAAAAAATGCCATTGACGGTGTAACCGCCAATGAATGTCACGGAGAATGGCCTTATGACTCATGGGGAATTAACCGTAATCCAAATGCAGAAATGACCGTGGATTTCGGACGTGAGGTTGAAGTAGACAGAATTGTTATTTATTTGCGTGCAGATTTCCCACATGATAATTGGTGGAAAAAAATGACCATTACATTTTCCGATGGAGAAGATATGGAATTGTCATTAAAGAAAACAGGTTCCGGACAGGAATTTACTTTTGAGAAAAAGAAAATCAGCTGGTTAAAGGTTTCTCATTTAATCCAGTCCTCTGAGCCGTCACCATTCCCTGCACTTGCACAAATCGAAGTTTACGGAAATGATTTATAAAAAATGCAATAAAAAATAAAATGAAGTATAGACTATTTGCACAGAAAAAAATCCTGCAGTATTTGATTTTTGTGTAAATAGTCTTTTTCCTTTCGTTAATAAAGAAATTAAGAGAATAAAATACAGTTAAAACATATATTTTTAAATAATTTCTAATAAAAAATAAATTTGACAGTCTTTAAGTTTTATGTTAGGATAAACGCCGATTTAGCGCAGTAGAGAGATGAAATGCTAAAGCGATATAAAATTTAAGGAGGAATTAAAATGAAGAAAAGAATTGCACTGATTTTGACAGGAACAATGTTAATGGGGTTTGTATTATCTGCATGCGGAGATAATGAGAGTACAGAGAAAAAGGATGAGAAAACAGAAAACAGTGTTGAAACATCTTCAAATGCAAATAACAGGACTACATTTACAGTAGGATTTGATGCAGAATATCCGCCTTATGGTTATATGGATGAAAATGGAGAGTATACGGGATTTGATTTAGAGTTGGCTGAGGCAGTATGTAAGCTGGAAGGCTGGGAACTTGTGAAAAAGCCAATCAACTGGGACGCGAAAGATATGGAATTAAATTCAGGGGCTATTGACTGCATCTGGAATGGATTTACCATGAATGGAAGAGAAGACGAGTACACATTTTCGACACCGTATGTAGATAACAGTCAGGTGATTGTAGTTGCAGAAAATTCCGGTATCAACACACCGGAAGATCTGGCAGGAAAAACAGTAGGAGTGCAGGCAGCAAGCGCAGCTTTAGAATTACTGCAAAGTGATGAAAAAGACGGACAGAAAGCATTAGCAGATACTTTCGGAGCACTTAATGAATTTGCAGATTACAATACTGCTTTTACTGAATTGCAGGCGGGGGCTTTAGATGCGCTTGCTATTGATATTGGAGTTGCGAATTATCAGATTAAGTCAAGAGGAGAGGGATATAAAATTTTAGAAGAAACCTTAAATACAGAACAATATGCAATTGCATTTAAAAAGGGTGATCAGGAATTACGAGATGTTGTCAATGCAGATCTGAAAAAACTTACAGAAGACGGAACAGTTGCAAAATTGGCCGAAAAATATGAGATTTCTGATATGGTGACATTGAAATGAGTATTAATGTAATCATGAGAGAAATGACTGCAGGATTTGGACAGACGTGCCTGATTTTCTTTATGACGCTGGTGCTTTCTCTGCCTTTGGGACTAGTCATGTACTTTGGCAGAGTAAGCAAAATAAAATTAGTCAGCGGCATTGTCAAATTTTATATATCAGTTATGAGGGGAACTCCGTTGATGCTGCAGCTTTTGGTGTGGTATTATGCACCATATTATTTATGGGGAATGAATATAGGAGGATATAAGCTGACAGCAATTTTACTGGGATGTTCATTGAATTATGCGGCATATTTTGCTGAAATTTATCGCTCCGGAATAGAAGCAATTCCCAGAGGACAATATGAAGCGGCAGCTATTTTGGGGTATTCCGGACAACAGACTTTTTTTCGGATAATTTTACCGCAGATGATTAAAAATGTATTGCCTGCAGTGACAAATGAAGTAATTACTCTGGTAAAAGATACGTCTCTTGTGTATTCTTTATCTTACGTTGAGATGTTTGCAGTGGCAAAGCAGATTGCAGCTGCACAGACAACCATAGTTCCATTTTTTATTGCAGGCGCATTTTATTATATTTTTAATTACATTGTTGCAAAGGTGATGGAAATGTTTGAAAAGAAAATGAATTATTATAGATAGGAGGATACCGGAATGAGTCTTTTAGAAATGAAACATATTAAGAAAGAATTCAGTGGGGTATCCGTTATCAGGGATATTTCCTTTTCCGTTGAACAGGGAGAAATATTGGCAATCATTGGACCATCCGGTTCCGGTAAGTCTACGTTGCTGCGTTGCGCAACAATGCTGGAAACTATTGAAAACGGTGAAATTTTATATATGGGCAAGAAAGCAGTGTGGACAGAAAACGGAAAACTGTTTTTGGCGAAGAAACAACAGCGCAGGGAAATAGAGTCTTGTTTTGGTCTTGTATTTCAAAATTTTAATTTGTTTCCGCATTTTTCAGTGATAAAAAATATTACAGATGCCCCAATTCGTGTGCAAAAAAGAGAGAAGGAAACCGTATATAGAGAAGCTGAAATTTTACTTAAAAAAATGGGACTTGCAGATAAAGCAGATGCATATCCTCATCAGCTGTCGGGAGGACAACAGCAGAGAGTATCCATTGCCAGAGCATTGGCATTGAAACCGAAAATGTTATTTTTTGACGAACCCACTTCGGCTTTGGATCCGGAACTTACAGGGGAAATCCTAAAAGTAATTAAAAATCTGGCAACTGAGCACATGACAATGGTTATTGTAACTCATGAGATGAAATTTGCAAGAAATGTGGCAGACAGAATTATTTTTATGGATAAAGGCGCAATTGCAATACAGGGCACACCGGAGGAGGTGTTTTCTTCAGAAAATCAAAGAATGCAGGAGTTTCTTGGAAAATTGTCTTTGGAATGACAAAAACAATAAAAATATATTGAAATCAAGGCTTTGAAGGGTTATAATGCATAGTATAAATAAAAAGAAATTCTTCGGGGCAGGGTGCAATTCCCTACCGGCGGTTATAGTCCGCGAGCCGTATAAAACGGTTGAATTGGTGCAATTCCAATACCGACAGTATAGTCTGGATGAGAGAAGAAAGAAATTATTTCTATTGAACTTTCATGAGGATACCCCGTATAGGGGTATCCTTTTTTGAAATGCATGAAGAATTTCCTTTTATGAAAAACGTTCATGAAAAGGAGAATAAAAATGAGTCAGGAAGCAGTTGTAAACAAGCGAATTCAAGTAACCGGAAACAGGTCGAAACTAAGAACTATGGTGCAGATAGCCATGTTGTCAGCCGTATCGGCAGTGCTCATGATGTTTGAATTTCCAATCCCTTTTTTAGCGCCGCCTTTTATTAAGATGGATTTTTCCGAAATACCGGTTTTGGTGGGAACTTTTGCTATGGGACCATTGGCAGGGGCAGTAATTGAATTGTTAAAAAACATTCTTCATCTTGTTACCTACGGAACGACCACAGGCGGCATCGGAGAATTATCCAATTTCTTTATCGGCTGTGCATTTGCAGTACCGGCAGGAATTTTTTACAGAAAAAGGAAAACAAGAAAAAGCGCTGTTTTAGGAATGGCAGCAGGTACGTTGCTGATGGTTATTATGGGCTGCCTTTCCAATGCCTTTGTTATGTTTCCGCTGTACAGCGTGGTTATGGGAATTCCCATGGACAGCTTTATTGCTATGGGAACAGCCATTCATCCGGCGATTGACAATATGGTTACTTTTGTAGTTTTATGTATGGTTCCTTTTAATTTGGTTAAAGGAATAATTATTTCAATGATTACCCTGCTTTTATATAAAAGGCTGAAGGTAGTATTAAAGGGAGAATAACATGGCAACAATTACAGGAATTACGAAAAAAACAGAAAATCCTTTTGTAAATCTTTATGAACTGGACAGAAAATCAAAAACAGGAAAAGAAGGAAAATATTATGTTGCGTCAAGAGCAAAAAGCGAGAAGGATTTAAAGCTTGTCACAGGGAAGAATGAGCCTGACGGAGTTGTGATTTACAGTTTATACGGCGAACAGCAGGATAAGGTAGTGTTAATTCGTCAGTATCGATATGCAATCAATGACTTTGTGTATGAATTTCCCGCAGGACTGGTAGAAAAGCAAGAGCCTTATAAGGAAGCTGCCGTTCGGGAAATGAAAGAGGAAACAGGGCTGGAGTTTACGCCTATTACAGTAAATGAAGCTTATGAAAAGCCTGCATTTACCACAGTGGGAATGACAGATGAGTCTTGCGCTATTGTATTCGGTACTTCAGCAGGAGAAATTACAAAGGAATTTCAGGAAGACACAGAGGAAATCGAAGTGGTTTTGGCAGACAGAGAAGAAGTAAAACGGATTTTAAAAGAAGAAAAAGTGGCAATTATGTGTTCTTATATGCTGATGCACTTTATACATGACAAAGAACCTTTTGAATTTCTGAAAGAATTGTAAAAATTTTATATAATCGGACTACTTTTTTCCAAGTTGTGTTATACTTAAAAAGCATCCGAGAGAAAACAGCCTGTATGTATAAATCGGTACGCATATAGGCTGTTGTACGTTGTGAGGTAGGATGCAAAATCGGCTTAAAGGGGTTTTGTAGATGAATTGGAAGAAACACATTAAAAATTTACTGGTATTTATTTTTACACTTCTGGCAGTGGTTTTAGGCGGTCTTATTGCCTTTAAGTTTATTCGCTTTTTTATGCCGTTTGTAATCGGATGGCTGATTGCGCTGATTGCAAACCCGTTGGTGCGGATGTTGGAAAGACGGATGAAGGTAGCCAGAAAGCATACCTCTATGCTTCTTATTATTGCAGTGCTGGCCGCTATTATCGGAGGCATTTATTTTATCGGAATGAAGACATTGCAGGAAGCAAGTTCGCTTATTGAGCAGGCGCCTGAGATTTACAGTAGTTTTCGAGAGGATTTTCAGGAGGCAGGAGAAAATCTTTCTATGATTATCGAAGAATTGCCGGACGGAGTTCAAAAAGGAATTGCAGACTTTCAGGACAGCTTAGGCAATATGATTGGAACAGCTGTAGGAAAAATCAGCCAGATTACCGTAGATCAGGCAAGTAATTTTGCGAAAAATCTTCCAAGTATTATTATAGCCATTATATTTACAATTTTATCATCGTATTTTTTCATTGCAGACAGAGACAAGATATTGGAATTTGGAAGGGAGCATACCCCTCAGCTTATTCAGGAAAAATGGAAAATACTGGAACGGTGCTTTCGGAGTATTTTCGGCGGATATTTTAAAGCTCAGTTTAAAATTATGGGAGTCGTCTTTGTTATTCTCTGTATAGGATTTTTAATTTTAAAGGTAAACTTTGCCATTGTGGTGGCTTTTCTCGTGTCTTTTTTGGATATGCTTCCGTTTTTCGGGACAGGTACTGCTCTTATTCCGTGGGCGTTGTTTAAAATTCTGTCAGGGGATATGCAGTACGCAGTGGGACTGATTATATTATATTTGACAACGCAGCTGATACGGCGTATTATTGAGCCTAAAGTGGTGGGAGACTCCATCGGTATTGATCCGTTGTGGACCTTGATATGTATGTATACCGGATATCGTTTTGCAGGTGTGTTGGGAATGATTTTAGCCGTACCTGTCGGGGCAATTATTGTGAATTTTTATCATGCGGGAATGTTTAACAGCGCAATTCGAAATTTGCAGGATGCAGTGGAAGATTTTCTGAAATGGCTGTATCGAGACGACGGAAAACATATTTCAGATAATAATAAAAAAGAATAAGAGAATATACCGGTACGCAAAAGAGAAGCTTCTGTTCTCTGTACCGGATAACAAAAGCGGAGGAAAAGAAGATGAAGTCAGTACTTCTTATTGGACTTGGCCGTTTTGGAAGACACATGGCGGCAAAATTGATTGAAGAAGGGAATGAGGTCTTAGCAATAGACAGCGATGAGGGAAGAGTAAACGATGCCATTGATATGGTGACAGATGCCCAGATTGGTGATGCAACCAACGAGCATTTTGTAGAGTCCTTGGGCGTGGGAAATTTTGACCTCTGTGTGGTTGCCATCGGAGACAATTTCCAAAGTTCCTTAGAAACAACTGCTCTTTTAAAGGATATGGGAGCACGTTTTGTTCTGGCAAGAGCCAACCGTGATGTACATGCTAAATTCCTTTTGAGAAACGGAGCAGACCGCATTGTGTATCCGGAAAAGGAAATGGCACAGCGTCTGGCTGTAAAATACGGAAATGACAATATTTTTGACTATATTGAGCTGACAGACGAATATGCTATTTATGAAATACCTGCACCGGAGTCATGGATTGGAAGCAGCATTATAGAAAAAGATATCAGAAAAAAATATAACATCAGCATTTTGGCAACAAAGTCACAGGGAAAGATGAACCCTCTTCCTCATGCAGATTATGTATTTAATCACAATGAAACATTAATTATTATGGGGCATTATCGTGATGTGCGTGCAGTGACAAAATTAAAATAATGCGACTTATTTTTTTATTTGTTCTATATGTAAAAAAATAGGAGAAAAATTGGTAAAAAATTCACAAACTTTATTGCGGTGCATTGACAGCAAGATGATTTTGTGTTAGAGTAAGTACATAGTTAAGTGACAGATATAAATATTATTTATTTGTTGCAGAATAACACGCATCTGATTACTGACGGATTAATGTGGAGTACCACAGGGAAATCAGAATGCGAAAAAAGCCGACCGTCTGGGCAACATTTGTTAATCTACAAATGTTGCCCTTTTTTCATCTCTTGCGGAGAATGGGAAAAGGGTGAGTAAAAATTATTTTCAAGGAGGATGTTACTATGGGATTCAAATCAGACATCGAAATCGCACAGGAGTGCACAATGGAGCCAATTACAAAAATTGCAGAGAAAGCAGGTATTGATGACAAATATCTGGAACAGTACGGAAAGTACAAAGCAAAAATTGACTACAATTTATTAAAAGAGTCCGATGCGCCAAACGGAAAATTAATTCTCGTTACAGCAATCAATCCGACACCGGCAGGAGAAGGAAAAACAACAACAACGGTTGGTCTTGCAGACGGTATGCAGAGACTTGGTAAAAATGTTATGGTTGCTCTGCGTGAGCCTTCACTGGGACCTGTTTTCGGTGTAAAAGGCGGTGCAGCAGGCGGCGGATACGCACAGGTTGTTCCAATGGAAGATATCAACCTGCACTTTACCGGTGACTTCCATGCAATCGGTGCAGCAAATAACCTTCTGGCAGCTATGCTGGATAACCACATTTATCAGGGAAATGAATTAAACATCGACCCAAGAAAGATTACATGGAGAAGATGTGTGGATATGAACGACCGTCAGCTTCGTTTTGTTCTTGACGGTATGGGCGGAAAGACAAATGGTATGCCAAGAGAAGACGGTTATGATATTACCGTAGCTTCCGAAATTATGGCAGTTCTGTGTCTTGCAAAAGACATCACAGACTTAAAAGAAAGACTGGGACGTATTATCGTTGGATATACTTATGGAAAAGTTTCTGAACAGAAACCGGTAACAGCTCATGATTTACATGCAGAAGGCGCTATGTGTGCACTGTTAAAGGATGCTTTAAAACCAAACTTAGTGCAGACCTTAGAGCATGTACCTGCAATCGTACACGGCGGACCATTCGCAAACATCGCTCACGGATGTAACTCTGTAATCGCAACAAAGATGGCTATGAAGTTAGGGGATTACGCAATCACAGAAGCAGGCTTCGGCGCTGACTTAGGTGCAGAGAAATTTTTAGACATTAAATGTCGTATGGCCGGTCTGACTCCAAGCGCAGTTGTAATCGTAGCAACCGTTCGTGCATTAAAATACAACGGCGGAGTAGCAAAAGCAGACTTAAATAACGAAAACTTAGAAGCTCTGGAAAAAGGACTTCCAAACCTGTTAAAACATGTAAGCAACATTAAAAATGTATACAAACTTCCATGTGTTGTAGCAATCAACGCATTCCCAACCGATACAAAGGCAGAGCTTGACTTAGTAGAAAGCAAATGTAGAGAACTGGGCGTAAACGTTGCACTGTCTGAAGTATGGGCAAAAGGCGGCGAAGGCGGAATTGCACTGGCGAAAGAAGTTATCCGTCTGGTAGAAGAACCAAACGATTTTACATTCTCCTATGACTTAGAGGGAAGTATTGAAGATAAGCTGAACCAGATTGTACAGAAGATTTACGGTGGTAAGAGAGTAGTTCTGACAGCAAATGCACAGAAACAGGCAGCACAGTTAGAAGCACTGGGTTACGGAAACTGCCCAATCTGTGTTGCGAAAACGCAGTACAGTCTGACAGATGATCAGACAAAATTAGGAGCACCTACAGACTTTGAAGTAACAGTAAGAAATCTGAAGATTTCCGCAGGTGCAGGATTTATTGTAGCATTGACAGGGGAAATCATGACAATGCCAGGACTTCCAAAAGTACCGGCTGCTGAGAAGATTGACGTAGATGAAACAGGTAAAATTACCGGTCTTTTCTAAGAAATAAACATATAGCTGCTGCATGACAAATGTGGTGCAGCAGCTTTCTACGTATTAGAAAATTTTGGGCTTGAAGGGAGCAAATAAGTATGTATAAAGACGAATATAAAGCCGTTTGTAATTCTGCGGCAACAAAATTAAATTTACTGAAAACCAATCCGCTGGGATATTTTGTGGCGTCTATGCTTGCTGGTATGTTTGTTGCAATGGGGGGATTTCTGGCATTTACACTTGCAGGTCATTTATCAACTTCAGAAACAGCAGCAATTTGGGCAAAACCGGCACAGAGTGCTGCATTTGCAGCAGCACTTAGCTTAGTTATCATGGCAGGAGCGGATTTATTTACAGGAAATAATTTTCTTATGTCAGCAGCAGCATTTAGAAAAACTGCTACATGGGGAGATGCCTGTAAATTATGGTGTGTATGTTGGATTGGAAACCTGGTTGGTTCTCTTTTATCTTCTGCTCTTTTTATAGCTACAAAAGTTCCTACAGGTGCAATTGGCAATTATTTTGAAAATCTTGCAATTACAAAGACGACTACTGCACCAATGCCATTGTTTTTCAAAGCGGTATTGTGTAACATTTTAGTATGTCTTGCTGTATGGTGTGGAATAAAAATGAAGTCTGAATCAGGTAAATTGATTATGATTTTCTGGTGTATTTTTGTATTTATGGTATGTGGATTTGAACATAGTATTGCAAATATGAGCAGCATTGGAATTTCTCTTTTTACAGGAAAAGTTGGAATTGGTGCATATTTATATAATGTAGTAGTTGTTACCCTTGGAAATATGGTTGGAGGTATCTTAGGAGTAGCACTTCCATATCATTTGATTTCAAAAGAAAAATAAAATAAGAATAAGAAAGTAGAGCTGTCTGTTAAGGCAGCTCTTTTTCGTTCTATCCTTATTCATAAAGCGTAAGATGGAGAAAGGGGGATAGAATATGCAAAATCAAAAATTAGAAAATCTTTTGAATTTAGCTTTAAGTGCTACAAAAGAGGAGAGAATGAAATCATCACAGTTAAACGTAGGGTATAATACAGAAGAAAAAAACTGGGAGCTGATTATAAAGTTTTCCGGTGATTTGAGTGCAGTGCTGGGAGAAGATATTCCAAAAGTAGAACTTTTAAATCAATTTGCCATTATACGCATTCCAGAAAGCAGAATAGAGGAATTATCACGAAATCCGCAGATAGAGTTCGTAGAGAAACCAAAGCGTTTATTCTTTGCAGTAAATCAAGGAAAAAGTGCTTCCTGCATGACAGCAGTACAAAGTGAGTTTTCGCCTTTGGGAGAAGCGCTGACAGGAGAAGGCGTGTTGGTTGCATGTATTGATTCAGGCATTGATTATAGCCATCCTGATTTTCGTAATTCTGATGGGAGCAGCAGAATATTACGTCTGTGGGATCAAACCATACAGGGAAATCCACCGAAAGGCTATTTTATAGGAACGGAATATACAAAGGAGCAGATTGATGAGGCATTGAAGCAGGAAAATAAAAGGGAAATGGAAAAAATCGTTCCCAGTCGTGATTTAAGCGGACATGGCACCGGAGTGATGGGAATTGCAGCCGGAAATGGGGCGGCTTCGCAAGGTGTTTATCGAGGAGTGGCTTATAAAAGTGACTTGCTGGTTGTAAAACTGGGAACGCCTTTGGAAGATGGATTTCCCAGAACAACAGAGCTTATGCAGGGGATTGATTATGCCATTCGTCAGGCAATTAATTTGCAGATGCCTTTGGCTTTAAATCTCAGTTTTGGCAATAATTATGGCTCTCACAGTGGGGAGTCGCTTATTGAAGCTTATCTGGATAACGCAGCATTGTCTGGAAAAACAGCAATCTGTGTAGGCGTGGGAAATGAGGGAAGCGCTGCTATTCATACTTCCGGGCAGCTTGAAGAAGGAAAGACAGATGAGATTTCTTTATATATTAGTGAATATGAAACGGGAATAAGCGTACAGATTTGGAAACCCTATGTGGATGAGATAACATTTGCACTGATACATCCAAATGGAGAGAGGGTAGGAATTTTTAATCAGATATTAGGACCACAGCGTTTTACTATTCAAAATACGGAACTGCTGATATATTATGGAGAGCCTAGCCCATACAGTATTTCTCAGGAAATTTATATTGATATGATTCCTAAAAGTCAGTATATTGACAGCGGTGTGTGGAAAATTCAACTGATACCTTCAAAGGTTGTGGATGGTTCTTATGACTTGTGGCTTCCGGGAGGAGGAATTTTAAATGAAGGAACAAGATTTTCTTTTCCTACACCGGAAACTACGCTGACAATTCCTTCAACGGCAGGAAGAGTAATTTCTGTTGGGGCATATAATTCCAGATATATGTCCTATGTGGATTTTTCAGGAAGGGGTTATACAAGAGTGATAAAGGCAGTAAAACCGGATTTGGCAGCACCGGGAGTGGATATTCGTACAACAGCAGTGGGCGGAGGATATGATAACAGAACAGGAACATCTTTTGCAGCGCCTTTTGTTACGGGGGCTGCAGCACTTATGATGGAATGGGGAATTATAAAAGGAAATGATCCTTTCTTGTACGGAGAGAAGGTAAAGGCATATTTAAGAAGAGGAGCAAGGCCGCTTTTAGGCGGGGAATATCCTAATAATCGTATTGGGTATGGGGCACTGTGTGTCAGGGATAGCCTGCCAGAGTGAAATGATTTTAGAAATATATAATGCGGAATCATGAAATGAGTATAATATGTATTTCGATAAGCATGAAAAATAGTTATAGTTAAACCTGAATCCGTGAACTTCACGGATTCAGGAAAAAAGGTAAAGAAAGGCCGCCTGTATGCAACAGCACATGGAGTATATGAGGCATCTCTGAATGGACAGACCGTAGGTGATTATCGTATGGCACCGGGCTGGACAAGCTATCATAACAGATTACAGTATCAGATTTATGATGTGACAGAAATGCTTGCCACAGATAATAAAATTGCAATCACAGTTGGAAACTGCTGAAGCTATTTTGTTGACAGGAAAAACCAGCGGCAGCTATCAAAATTATCAGTTTGAAATATCTGTTCATGAAGGAGAACTGCTTATTGCTTTTGCGGATACTTCATCTTTAAGAATGGAGGAGAAAAGGTATTTCATTCTTTCCCTGGCGGCTGCCGTAATCTTAGGGGCATTATGGATTTATCCAGCCTGGAAAATCACAGGAAAAATGGTTACTCCATTAGAGAAAGCGAACCGCATGAAGACGGAACTTATTCTGAGACCATAGAAGCTGACGGAACAGAAATTTCAGATGGTGTATGGGGCTGCGTTGCATACAGTGCCATTACCTCTTTGCAGGAAGCGGATATGGCTATGGCATTTGAATATTATCTGGATACAGATTATGAGTTCAATACTGATTTTCAGAAAAAGATGGCAGAATATTTGTCTCAGGAATATATGGATTATATCAATGACCAGAATTTAAGTGTCAGCGAGGCTGCTGTGGATATTGACCTCAATGAAGATGGGGACAAAGAGGATGTGGCAGACCTGACTATAGAGTATGATGCGGAAAAATATGCAGATACAAATGGATATGGAGGCACGTATCTCACTTTTTATCTGAAGGAATTTGAGAAAAGTCTGGAATGGTATCTGGAAAATCTGGATTACGCAGATGACTGGACCTGGTTTGACAGCGATGGAAATGCTCTCAGTGATGAAGCTGTGGCTGAGATGACAACAGAAGAGAAGACACAGGCATTTCTGGAAGGAAGATACGCCAAGGGACAGTCCGGGGAAAATGCAGGTCCTGGAGGAATGATGGGTGGAGCGCCGGATGGAAATGAACCGGATGGAAACGGATCAGCTAAGGAAGACGACTTGGATTTACCCTTGCTGACGCAGCTTCTTACAGAACCAAAGGTGCAAACAAAGCAATTTTTGGTTTTGATGTTATGGACTACGGACAGGAAACCTACGAGTTCGGCTCAAAAACTCAGGATGCAAGACATTTTGACAAGTATGTACTGAAGGTAATGCAGGAAGAAAAAGAGTTGCTGATGGAACTGTTTAATTCTGAAGAATAATGAATGAGCAGAACAAAACAGACATAAATTACAGAAGTTGTTCAAAGAGCAGCTATTTATCCCACTTTTCTTTCCGATATT
>OBXV01000350.1_pt1 | contig 27959 bp, 19 predicted proteins | sample 1495451 | NCBI WGS metagenome assembly OBXV01 (sample SAMEA2580178, study PRJEB22360) | human gut metagenome | biome: human gut; feature: human-associated habitat; material: faeces | place: Denmark | collected 2008/2010 | reverse complement strand
AAAAGTGGTTATACCAGCATAGACACGCTTGTATGTTTTTATATTTTCTTATTTACTTGCCATGGTTTGCTTGGCTTGAAAAAACTGTGGGATATTCTCCCGAATATATCATTCATGTAAAAATTGATGATTATATTCCATTTAACGAATTTTTTATTATCCCCTATATGCTCTGGTTTGCTTTTATTAGCATATGGGTCATATACTTTTTCTTTAAAGATACAAAAGAGTTTTATCAACTTACTTGCTTTTTATTTATTGGAATGACGATTTTTTTAATTGTATCCACCTTATTTCCAAATGGACATCAACTTCGTCCTACTGAATTTGCAAGAGATAATATTTTTGTGGATATGGTAAAATATCTCTATCAGATCGATACGCCAACAAATATTGCTCCAAGCATTCATGTATATAACACACTTTGCGTTTGGTCTGCTGTTCAAAGAAGTAGCTATCTAAAGGAACATTTTAGCAGCCGACTAAAAAATATAACTTATATTATAACAACAATTTTATCCATATCCATTATTTTATCTACTATGTTTTTAAAACAACACTCTTTCTTAGATGTTATAACCGCATTTATTATGTGGGGTGTTATTTATCGTTTTGTTTATCGTCCAGCTTATCATATAGAAAATAATAAGACAAAACCTTCCATTGAAAACATTTAATTGAGAATAAAGAAAAGCAATGCATTTTCTATAAAAAAGGGCTATCACACTAAAAAATTAGTGTGATGCCCTTTTTTATGTGATAGGAAAGGAAATTTCCTATCACATCTAATATCAATTTGACACACGAGAAAATATAACCTATTTTTAATTAAACCCAAAACAAAACGTTACTATCTGATATGCCATGATGGATACTTTTCGACCGCCTCTTCCTGGTAAATTAGAAGAACGTCCCATAATACTATAACGGAGCTTTCGATATAACTTGCGATCTAAGTTTTTTAAATACTTCCAAAGTTCTTGTTTTTTCTTAAAGTTCTCATCCGTTCCAGAACGTATTAATAAAATGGAGGATACCATCATCATAATATCCAAATAATTCATCATATACTTTCTTAACTTTTTATTCTCAATCTTCCACACATTATATGTCTCTAGCATAATATGTGTTACTCGGATTTGCTGATCAATTCTACCAATCATAACCTTTTCATTTACTGATTGATCTCCTCTTCCGATAAAATAACGATAGAAATTCACATCCAAATAGTATATGGTCTTTACATAAGGAAGTGGCTGATATACAAAAATATTATCAACATAAAATGTATGCTTTGGAAGCTTCAAACCACATTCTCTTAATAGCTCTGTTCGATAAATAACAGAATGCATTAAAATATATTGGGATTTTTTTAAAAATCTCATATCCTCCCATGTAATCACTTCATCTTGCGGAAACATATTGCGATAACTCATTACTTTTTTTCTTCTCGCTCCTTGTTTTTCATAGACAAAGTTACTAAGAAGCATATCAAGAGAAATATTTTCTCTTACCATCTTACGAAGAACTTCTAAAATATCATGATAAGCAGCTTTATTCACCCAGTCATCACTATCCACAACCTTATAATAGTATCCTGTGGCATTTAAAAGTCCTGTATTCACAGCCTCTCCATGTCCACCATTTTCTTGATGAATGGCTCTTACAATGGTTGGATACTTACTGGCATATTCGTCTGCAATTTGAGCCGTCCCATCTTTTGATCCATCGTCCACAATTAAAATTTCAACTTCCTCTCCTCCTTCTAAAAGAGAGTCAACACAATGTCTCATATAACTTTCTGAGTTATAACAAGGCACTGCAAATGTAATTAATTTCATCTATTTATCCTCCTATCTAGCAACTCCCCAATTTATCTGCAAGTTCTAATGCCTTTTCCACCATAGCATCAATGTTATAATACTGATACTCTGCTAACCGTCCTAATAAATATATATTGTCATATTTCTCTAGCATCTTACAATACTTTTCATAATTGGCACGGTTCTCTTCATTGAGAATGGCATAGTAAGGAATTTCTCCTTCTTCTCCTGTATAAGTACTTGGATATTCCTTCATAATGGTTGTCCCTTTTTCCTTTTGTCCTGTCATATGTTTAAATTCTGTAATTCTTGTATAAGACTCATTCACTGTATAATTGACAACCCCATGTGTTTGAACATAATCTTCTTCAAAATGTTCAAATGTAAAATGAAGGGTACGATAAGGTAATCTGCCATATTGAAACTCAAACAATTCATCTACTGGACCGGTATAAATAACCTCTCCTGAAAATGGAACGCCATCCAATAATATTTGATCATTCGTAAAAGAAATTCTCTCTTGGGCCTTTTTCCCAACTTGCACTTCAATGTTTTCATGGTTCAAAATCGCTTCAAACATTTTTGTATAGCCATCAAGAGGCATTCCTTGCCATGTATCTTGAAAATAACGATTATCTCTTGAAATTAACACAGGAACACGATTCATAACGGATGGATCGATCTCATCAGGCGTTTGTCCCCATTGCTTCATAGTATAATGAAGAAATACATTTTCATACACATAATCTGCAACTTTTTGAATTTCTTCATCTTCATTTTCTTTCAATGTTAAAATAGAGACTCTTGCCCCATCCCCATACGTATTTTTTAACTTTTCTTCTAATTCCTTCTCTTTCTCTTCTCCATATACTTGGTAAAGACTATTTAAGTTAAAAGGAACTGGTAAATAAGTGCCATATACATTTGCTACTACTTCATGAGAATATGGATACCATTTTGTAAAACGAGAAAGATATTCATAGACTCTCTTCTTATTTGTGTGAAAAATATGTGGACCATAAGTATGAATTAAAATACCATTTTCATCGTATTCATCATAACAGTTTCCAGCTATATGTTCTCTTTGTTCTATCACAAGTACCTTTTTATTACATCGCTCTGCTAACTCTCGTGCAATAACGCCCCCTGCCACACCTGCTCCAATTACTATACTATCGTACATTTTAGACCTCCATCGTTTTTTATCTTGTCTATCTTATTATCCTGTTGTTTATTCTACATGAAATATTCTAGAATTTCTATAAAGAATTTCTTAAAGATTTCCTACAAAGTACTAAAAGGGCTATCACTTAAATGTGATAGCCCCAAAAAAGTTCTCTATTAATTTGCACTCACATATTGTTCAATATGGTTTACTGCATCTTCTTCATCTTTTCCTTCAGCAATAACTGTAATTTCCTCTCCTACTGAAAGTCCAAGACTCATCATTCCCATAATACTTTTTGCATTGATTTTTTTATCTTCTGTTTCGATTAAAATACTGCTTTCATATTGACTTGCTACTTGTACTAAAACAGCCACTGGTCTCGCTTCTAATCCTGATGGAATTTTGATTGTCATAGTTTTTGTGATCATAATATCCTCCTTATTGCCTATTACAAACTTCTTGAATTTTGTTGACGTTCTCTCAAATCGTCTGCCATATTACTCAATTTTCTTAATCTATGATTGACACCAGATTTTCCTACTGGTGGATTAAGCATTGTTCCTAATTCTTTTAAAGTTGCCTCGGGCTGACTAAGACGTAATTTTGCAATTTCAGCAAGACCTTCTGATAGCTCTGAAAAACCGATCGTTTCTTGAATAAATCGAATATCCTCTAATTGTTTCATCGCAGCAGAAACTGTCTTATTAATATTGGCTGTCTCACAATTCACCCGTCGATTTACGGAATTTCTCATATCCTTTAATATTCGAACATTCTCTAATTTCATTAAAGAAACATGAGCTTCCATTACGTTTAAAATATCAACAATCATTGCACCTTCTTTTATATATACAACATAATATTTTTTACGTAAAACAATCTTGGCATCTAATTCAAATGTATTAATAATTTCTTGAAGTTGTTTTGCTTTTTCTTCATTAGTGCATACAATTTCAAAATGATAATTTTTTTCTGGATCACTAATAGAACCAGCCGCTAAAAACGCACCCCTTATGAACGCTCTCTTACAACACTCTCTTTGCAATACCATATTATCGATTTGAGATAATTCTTCTCGAATCTCTCCATTCTTATCGATTAATTTGGTTGCTCGTAATACTTTTAACGACTGTTCATGATCATCAATTTTCACCATATAAGTATGTGTTTTTTTTAAATACACATTCCGTTTAATCAAAATGCTTGCATTAATCTGAAATGCACTTTTTAATAGTGAATAGTATTTCCTAGCTACCACCGCATTTTCTGTATGAACAAGCAGCTTGTACTCATCAAATTCTGAAATTTGCACTCTACCACATAGGCTGACAATTGCTGCAATTTCCGCAATTTGACAATGCCTCGCTGGGCTCATAGCACGAGCCAGTTCTTCTTTCACCTCACTGGAAAAAGACATAATTTCCATTCTCCTTATTATAGTGCTTTTTGTTTTGTATCTTTCTCAATATCACGATGTTCTGTTCGGACACTATAGGGAAGGCTCTTCATTCGTTCTAATAATTCATTTACCATTGTTACAGAACGATGTTTCCCTCCTGTACAACCTATGCTCACAACAAGCTGATTCTTTCCTTCATTGATATAATTCGGAATTAAAAATTCAAGTAAATCTTCTATTTTATCCAAAAATTCGTAGGATTTTTGACTTGTCATCACATATTCTTGAATTGGTTTGTCATTTCCTGTCAAATGTCTAATTTCTTTAATATAATAAGGATTTGGCAAAAATCGTACATCAAATACAAGATCGGAATCCGTCGGGATTCCATACTTAAAACCAAAAGAAAGAATTGTAATAATGAAATTACTATAATTTTGATTTTCTACAAAAATCTTCCCAAGTTCATGCTTTAATTCCTTTGTTAAAAGACAACTGGTGTCAATAATATAACTAGCCTTTTCTCTTAAGAAACGAACTTTCTCTCTCTCAAGTAAAATTCCATTTTCAATCCGTGTACCATGAGCAAGAGGATGGATTCTCCTCGTCTCTTTATATCGCTTAATTAGCACTTCATTGGAAGCATCGAGAAATAAAATCTCATACTTTCTTCCTCTTGCCTCTAAAGCAGATAACTGATCGGCTAACATAAGAAGCGATTCTCCACTTCGTATATCAATACCAACTGCTACATTATTTACTTTTGTTTCCAAATTGTAAGTAATATCTGCAAAATTGGGTATTAAAGGAACTGGTAAATTATCCACACAAAAATATCCTGAATCTTCTAACATTTTAAGTGCTGTTGTTTTCCCAGCTCCTGACATACCAGATACAATGACAAATCTCATAACCGTACCCCTTATCTGTCGTTTTCAAATCCTATCATTTTCACTTCTGGATGTAAACGAACTCCAAATTTCTTCTCAACTCGGTTTGCTACTTCTTCAATTAACTGTCGCACATCATGAGACGTGGCATTTCCTGTATTAATTACAAATCCACAGTGTTTCTCTGATACTTGTGCCCCACCAACTTGAAAGCCTCTTAATCCTGTCTCATCAATCAATTGTCCTGCAAAATAGCCTTCTGGACGTTTAAAGGTACTTCCTGCACTTGGGTACTCTAATGGCTGTTTGTCTCTTCGCCTTTGTGCAAGATCTTCCATTTTTAATAAAATCTCTTCTTTTTGTCCTTTTTCTAATGAAACAACTGCTTCTAAAACAATATAATGATTTCTTCCAACTAAACTTGTGCGATATCCAAGTTCTAGCTCTTCTTTTGAAAGAGTTACAATCTCCCCTTCATCAGTAAGAACGGTCGCCTCTAAAATAACATCTTTCATTTCTCCGCCATAAGCACCTGCATTCATACTTACAGCTCCACCAAGGGTTCCTGGAATTCCTGCTGCAAATTCCAATCCTGTTAATTCATTTCTTAACGCTTCTTTTGCAAGGGAAGCTAAAGAAATCCCAGCCTGTGCTCGGATTGTTGTCTCATCTACTTCAACCGCCTTCATATTATCTGCAATTAAAATAACAACACCACGAATTCCATCATCTGCTACTAAAAGATTACTTCCATTTCCGATAAAATAATATGGTACCTGTGCTTCTTTTGCATGACAAACAACTTGTTTTACCTGTTCTGCATTTTGTGGAATAACAAACAAATCTGCATTTCCACCAATACGAAACGTTGTGTGTTTGCTCATAGGTTCCTTTTCTATCACTTGCTCTTCCCCTAGAGCAAGCACTAATGTCTTATATAATGTCTGATTCATATTGACACCTCAATAATTTCTATTTAATTATATCATACAATATTAAAGATTATTTCTCAATGTAAATAATAACTAAAAAACAGAGAGCAAAAAAGCCCTCTGTCATAACAAAACACTAGATTCAAAAAAAGTTTTTTCTCTCTTTTCAGCAATTTCCTAATATTTTATTTTAAACTACAAAACCTTCTGCGTAAATTACATACAAAGCTTTGCAGCTCCATAAATTCCAGCATCATTTCCAAGCTCTGCAAGCACTACTTTTGCAGTGCAAGCATGAAACGCATACTCATCAAAATATTTCTGAATCATATCAGTTAAATACGTTCCCGCTTTTGATACTCCACCGCCAATAACAATAACCTCTGGATCCGCAACAACAGCAAAAACAGAAAGGGCACGGCCTAAAATACGACAGAATTTCTCAACTTCTAAAACAGCGAATTCATCGCCCCCTTTTGCTGCATCTAAAATTTCTTTTGCCATAAAATCTGGCATCTCTCTAAGAACAGATGGCATATCGGATTTTTTTAATGCCTCTTTTACACTTCTGATTAAGCCTGTTGCAGAGGAGTATTGTTCTAAGCAGCCTTTCTTTCCACAGTTGCAAGCCACTATTTCATGTGGATTCACTGTTGCATGGCCAATTTCTCCACCAGCCCCATGACTTCCTGCTACGACTTTTCCATCAATAATAATCCCACCGCCAACACCTGTTCCAAGTGTTACTAAAATAACATTTTTATATCCTTTTGCTCCACCATTCCACATTTCACCAAGTGCAGCAACATTGGCATCATTTCCAGCTTTTACTGGAACCCCTAACAATTCAGTCATCGTATTAGCCACAGAAAAGGTTCCCCATCCAAGATTTACACAGCTTTTTACGACTCCATCTGCAGTAACAGGCCCTGGAACACCAACTCCTGCTCCTGTGATGTCAGAAAGATCAATTCCTTTTTCCGCTAACTTTGCCTTTACACTCTCTGCTACGTCATTTAAAATATAAGCTCCATTGTCTTCTTTTCTTGTAGCCACTTCCCATTTATCAAGAAGTTCTGCTTCTGTGGTAAATAAACCGATTTTTACTGTTGTTCCTCCGATGTCAATTCCTACTACATACTTCATTTTCATTTCTCCCTCTTTTATTACCATTCGTACAAAAATTTATTTCTCTTCTTTTCCTTTATTAAGGTTTCCTGTGACACGATTATAAAGCTCAATTGCAGCATTATATCCCATCTTTTTCTGACGATGGTTAACGGCTGCTGATTCTACAATAATTGCAAGATTACGCCCTGGGCGAATTGGAATGGAGTGGCATACTACTTTATTTCCAAGAATTTCTGTATACTGTTCTTCTAATCCAAGACGATCATACTCTTCTTTTTTATCCCACTCTTCTAACTTAATAACTAAATCGATACTTTGTGTTGGTTTTACGCTTTCAACACCAAATAATGTCTTTACATCAATAATTCCAATACCACGAAGTTCGATAAAATATCTTGTTATTTCTGGTGAAGTACCAACAAGGGTATCCTCACTGACACGCTTAATTTCTACCACATCATCAGATACAAGACGATGGCCTCGTTTAATTAATTCAAGAGCCGCTTCACTTTTACCAATGCCACTCTCTCCCATAATTAAAACACCTTCACCATAAACATCTACCAATACACCATGAATGGAAATTCTTGGTGCTAACTCTACATTTAACCAGCGAATAAGCTCTGCCATAAAGCCAGATGTATGTTGTTCTGTAGTAAGAACTGGTACTTTATGGCGTTTTGCAGCTTCCATTAAACGCTCACAAGGCTCTAAACCTCGGCAAAAAATAATACATGGAATTCCTGCTCCAAACAGACGATCCAAGCGTTCAATGACAATATCATCTTCCTGAATCTTTTTTAAATAGGTGTACTCTACCATACCGATAATTTGCACACGATCGGAATCAAAATGCTCAAAAAAACCAGAAAGCTGCAATGCTGGACGGTTGATATCCGTTTGTGTAATCATAACATCTTCGGTACTGATTTCAGGAGTTACATTTGTAAGACCCATTTTTTCCACAATTTTGCTTAACGCAACCTGATACATGTTTATTTCTCCTTTACTCCTTAAGTGCTCTATCCTGAGCCATTGGTCACTCACGATGAATAGGATTTATCTATTCCCGCTTGCTAACGCTCATTCTATCATAAACTTCACTTATGATCTTAACTTGATTTCTTTTTTATTATTTGCATTTATTATATCATTTTCTTTCATTATTATAAAGTTTCAATTTATTGTTTTGTATAAATTTATTTTTGAATCAAATTATTCTCTTCTATTAAATCTCTTTTGCTACGGTTTCTGTAATTCCTTCTACTGCCATTAACTGTTCTACATCCGCTTCTTTTATAAAAGCAATATCTTTAAAATGTCTCATTAAAGCTTTTCTTCTCGCTGGCCCTACCCCTTTAATGTCATCTAAAATGGACTTTATTTGTGTTTTACTTCTCAACTGTTTATGATATTCAATGGCAAATCTATGAGTTTCATCCTGAATTCTTGTAACGAGATGAAAAGCCTCACTATTTTTTGGAAATAATATTTCTTCATTTTGGTAATAAAGCCCTCTTGTTCTATGATTATCATCTTTTACCATTCCACAAACCGGAATATTAATTTTTAGTTCTTGTAATACCTTTAAAGCCACATTAACTTGTCCTTTTCCACCATCCATACATAGTAAATCTGGGAATCGGTTAAAACTTCCATATTGTTCTTCGATTCCTTTTTCTTTTAACTGCTCCTTTTCTTCTAATCCATGAGTAAAACGTCTTGTTAGCACTTCTTCCATACTCTTATAGTCATCAGGCCCTTTTACCGTTTTTATTTTAAACTTACGATAATCACTTCGCTTTGGTTTTCCATCTTCATAGACAACCATAGATGCTACTGTTTCAAAGCCGTTAATATTGGAAATATCAAACGATTCCATTCGGTGAATATTGGACAACCCTAAAAGTTGTTCTAGCTCTTTTACCGCACCAATGGTTCTCTTTTCTTCTCTTTTTAACTTTTCTCCGTCTCTTTGAAGGACAATAGAAGCATTTTCATATGCTAAATCAACTAACCGTTTTTTACTTCCCTTTTGTGGCACTAAAATTTGAACTTTTTGCTTTCTCTTCTTCGATAGCCACTCTTTCATAATCTCTTCTTCCTGAATCGGATATTGTAATACGAGTTCCTTTGGAATATAAGGTGTTCCGGCATAAAATTGCTTTACAAAGTTACTCATAACTTCTGACATGGTCGTTTCAGAAACCCCTGTCATATGGAAATTTTCTCTCCCTAATAACTTTCCATTTCGAATAAAGAAAACGGATACAACAGCCTCTTCCATAGCCTTTGCAATAGCCACCACATCTCGATCTTCCATTTCACTGGAATTGACTTTTTGTTTTTCTGAAATCGCCTGAATACTTTTTAACAGATCCCGATATTCTCCTGCTCGCTCAAATTCCATCTTTTCTGATGCTTCCATCATGGCTTTTGTTAAATGTTCCGTAATTTTTTGATGATTTCCACCTAAAAAGTCAAGCGCCTCATTAACGTATTTTCGATATTCTTCTACACTAATGTAATTTTGGCACGGAGCATCACATTGCTTAATATGATAATATAAACAAGGTCGATCGTTTCCTGTTTCCTTTGGTAAACTTCGATTGCAAGAGCGTAGTTTATATAACTTTCTTATTAATTCAATGGTATCTTTTACTGCACCTGCACTTGTATAAGGACCAAAATACTTTGCTTTATCCCTTTTTATTTGGCGAGCAAATAAAATTCTTGGATACGGTTCTTGGACAGTCACTTTAATATAAGGATAACTTTTATCATCTTTTAACATCGTATTATACTTTGGACGATATTCTTTAATTAAGTTGCATTCTAGCACAAGTGCCTCTAGCTCAGAGTCTGTTACGATATATTCAAAATAAGCAATTTGAGAAACCATTTTTTTTATTTTTTCTGTGTGATTGCGACTGCTTTGAAAATATTGACGCACACGATTTTTTAATACAACTGCCTTTCCAACATAGATGATTTCATCCTCTTTATTATGCATCAAGTAAACCCCTGGTTTTTCAGGCAGCTTTTTTAATTCTTCTTCTATATGAAACATAAAAACAGCGTCTCCTTCCTCAGTTTGTTTCCTTTTATTTTAACTGATTCTTGAGACGCTGTATACTTCTTTTTTCTTCTTAACTCATTAACATTAAAATCATCTGGGCAGTTTCTACCATATTGTTTCCACTATCCATACTCGTTTTTTGCAAATAACGATGGGCTTCTTCCTCTGTCATATGATTTCTCTCCATTAACACTTGTTTTGCTTCCTCAATCCGTTTTCTATCATTTTTGCTTCTTGCCTTCTTTTGGATCTGCTTTTCTTGTATGGCTTCCATCATATGAAGGGTATCCACCAATTCTGAAACTTTAAATGGCTGACGAATGGTCATAACTTCTTCACACCCATATTGATCCAGTACCTGCTCGGAAGCAACTAAAAGCATTTTAAATTCTCTCGGGAGATATTCGAGCATTTCCGTGTAAAACATATCGGTATAACGATAACTTCCAACGACGATTCCATATTCTAACTGCTGTACTTTTTCAAGAACACCAGCTCCAGTGGAACATACTGCTTCTATTTCAAAACCATTTTGTAGGAGAATATCCTTCATGCGTTTTCCATTTTCCAATTTTGGAAATACAATAATGATACTACTCATCTCTCCTCCTCCTTACATGGCTTCTTCTTTCCTATACTGTTATCTTATGCGGAAAGAATTTTTTTCATTAACTTTTGTAAATGCCTGTTCTTTTATCTTTCTTTAAATTCGATAAAGATATTGTTCAATTTCCCAAGCACTTACCTGCTCAATATAAGCATTCCACTCATTTAACTTTCCTTTTGCATAATGCATCGAAAACTCTTTTCCAAGAGTTTCTCTTATGAAATCATCGTTCTCAAATTCTAAAATGGCCTCTTTTAAATTAGCAGGCAATGCCTCGATTTGTCTTTCTTCTCTCTCTTCTTTTGTCATTTCAAAAATATTTTTATCAGTGGAATATGGTGGTTCTATTTTCTCTTTTATCCCTTGCAATCCAGCTCGTAAGCAAACAGCAAATACAAGATAAGGATTTGCAGAAGGATCGGGACTTCTAAGTTCCACTCGAATCTCTTCTCCTCTAACAGCTGGAATTCGAATCAAAGGGCTTCTGTTTTTGGAAGACCAGGCAATGTAAACAGGTGCTTCAAACCCTGGAACCAAGCGTTTATAAGAATTGACAATCGGATTTGTAATCACGGTCATTCCTTTCATATGCTTTAAGATACCGCCAATAAAATAATAGGCTTCTTTACTAAGCCCTAACGGATCCGAAGCATCAAAGAAACAATTTTTTCCATCTTTCATTAAAGACATATTGACGTGCATTCCTGAGCCATTGACACCATATTTTGGTTTTGGCATAAATGTGGCATGTACACCATGACGTTTTGCAATGGTTCTCACTGCAAATTTAAATGTCATAATCTGATCCGCTGCTTTTAAGGCACTTTCATATTTTAAATCAATTTCATGCTGGGCTGGTGCGGATTCATGATGAGAAGATTCGATTTCAAATCCCATATCTTCTAACGTAAGAACCATATCTCTCCTTGCATTTTCCCCTTGATCCAGAGGACCTAAATCAAAATACCCAGCTCTTTCCGTTGTATTCGTCGTTGGAGTTCCATCTTCTGCCGTCTGGAAAAGAAAAAATTCACACTCCGTCCCTACTTGAAAATCATATCTAAGTTCTTTTGCTTCTTCTAATACCTTCTTTAAAATATATCTTGGACTTCCTTCAAAATCGGTTCCATCAGGACGATAAATATCACAAATTAACCTTGCCACTTTTCCATGTTGTGGACGCCATGGAAGAATAACAAAGGTATCTAAGTCTGGATATAAATACATATCAGACTCTTCAATTTTAATATAACTTTCAATGGAAGAGCCATCAAACATACACTGATTATTCAATGCTTTTTTCATCTGACTTGCAGTGATTGCCACATTTTTAAATGTCCCAAACATATCCGTAAACTGCAGTCGGATGAATTCTACATCTTCCTCTTCTATCAGCTGTAAAATCCGCTCTCTTGTATAATGTGCCATTCTTTTCCCTCCTGTATACCGATTCTTTTAAAGTTTTCTTCTCTGTGCGCTGTGCATCGTTTGCACGTAGTGCTTTTTTATATACTAGGAAACACAATTTCCTAGTATATAAAAAAGGCGTTCTTATTCCATGGTTACTTCTCCATTGGAATAAGAACGCCTTTGTTCTTGGTGAGTATTATAGCAGTATCCTATTTTATTGTCAAATCATTTTTTAGCTCATCAAAGCTTCATCAATTTCTTTTGCCACTTCCATTCCTTCTCGTATTGCCCACACAACTAGAGATTGTCCTCTTCTACAATCTCCTGCAGAATAAATATTTGGAACATTTGTTTTATAACTTCCTGCTTTTGATTCAATCGAAGTCCGTTGATTAAAGGAAACTCCAAAGCAATCCCGAATATAAGGTTCTGTTCCTAAAAATCCTGCAGCAATAAAAACAACTTGTGCTTTCAATACTCGTTCACTACCCTTTACTGGCTCTAACACCCGTTTTCCATCTTTTATTTTTGATTCTACTTTTACTATTTTTACCCCTTTTAACTGACCATGTTCATCCATTAAAAACTCTTCCACTGTTGTTTCATAAATTCTTGGATCCTGTCCAAACACTGCAATTGCCTCTTCTTGGCCATAATCAGTCTTATTAATTTTTGGCCATTCTGGCCATGGATTATCGGCAGTTCTTTCCTCTGGTGCTTTTGGCATCATCTCAATCTGAACAATTGACTTTGCCCCTAGTCGAATGGAAGTTCCTACGCAGTCGTTTCCAGTATCGCCTCCTCCGATTACAATAACATCTTTTCCTTTTACTTCTGGATACTGTCCTTTTTTGCCGTTCTGTAACTCTGGCAAACTCTTCGTTACTTTGCTTAAAAAGTCCACTGCAAAATAGATTCCCTTTGCTTCTCTTCCTTTTACAGAAATGTCTCTCGGGTTTGATGCCCCACATGCTAAAAGTATTTTATCATATTGTTCTTGTAACTCTTTTACCGATATGTCAATGCCTGCATTTACATTTGTAATAAAACGAACCCCTTCTTCTTCTAATAGCTTCACTCTTCGATCAATCACCCATTTTTCTAATTTCATATTTGGTATTCCATAATAGAGAAGACCACCGATTCGATCACTGCGTTCATAAACCGTTACTTCATGTCCTCTTTTATTAAGAACAAAGGCAGCAGAAAGCCCTGCTGGACCACTTCCGATAATGGCTACCTTTTTCCCTGTTCGAATAGAAGGTGGCTCTGGTTTTATTTTATCATGCAAAAATGCTTGTTCAATAATAGAATACTCATTTTCTTTTATAGAAACAGGTTCTCCATGTAAACTACAAGTACAAGCTTTTTCACAGAGTGCTGGACAAACTCTTCCTGTAAATTCAGGAAATGGATTTGTTTTTTTCAAACGTTCATAGGCTTGTTCCATATTGCCTAAATAGACAAGATCATTCCATTCAGGAATCAAGTTATTGAGCGGGCATCCTGATGTCATTCCACCGATCATCATTCCAGACTGGCAAAATGGCACTCCACAGTCCATACATCTTGCCCCCTGTTTTCTTTGTTCGTTAAAAGGCAGGCTTTTATGAAACTCTAAGAAGTTTTGGATTCTTACATTTGGCTCGATGACATCGCCTATCTTTCTCTCATATTCTAAAAATCCTGTTGGTTTTCCCATAGCCTTTTCCTCCTATTTTACTTTTCCTGTTGTACTTTCATAAAATGCCTCTATTTGTGCCTGTTCACTATCATATCCTTTCTCTTCATAGCGAACGGTTAATGCAAGCATTTTTTTATAATCATTTGGAATGACTTTTTTAAACTTTGGTAAATAATCTTCAAAATGTTTTAATACTTCTTTTCCTTTTTGAGAGCCAGTTGCTTTTACATGTTCTTCAATCAAACGGAATAGTTGTTGTTCTTCCGCTTTTTCTGTTACCTTCTCTAAAGAAATCATCTCTTTATTTAAATTTTTATAAAACTCATTTTCCTTATCTAGCACATAAGCGATTCCACCACTCATGCCAGCTGCAAAGTTCTTTCCAGTCTTTCCAAGAACGACAACACAGCCACCTGTCATATATTCGCATCCATGGTCGCCAACGCCTTCAACTACCGCATAAGCTCCTGAATTTCGAACACAAAATCTCTCACCAGCAATCCCGCTAATATATGCTTTTCCACTGGTCGCACCATAAAGAGCTACGTTACCTACAATAATGTTTTCCTCTGCCTTAAATGTCGCTTCTTTTGGAGGATAGAGCACTAATTTTCCACCAGATAATCCTTTTCCAAAGTAATCATTGGAATCACCACTTAGCTCTAACGTCAATCCTTTTGGAATAAAGGCTCCAAAACTTTGTCCTCCAGCTCCATGGCAATGAATCACAATTGTATCCTCTTCTAACCCTTTTTTATGATTTCTCGTAATTTCAGAGCCAAGCATTGTTCCAAAAGAGCGATCCGTATTGGTTACATCGATGGTCAATTCCGCTTTTGTTCCATCTACTACTTGTTTCTTTAATTCCTTTAAAAGAACCGCTTGATCTTTTGTGTGCTTTAATTGGAAATCATATACTTTTTCAGGATTAAAAGTTACAAAAGATTTACCTTCTTTGGCTTGATATAAAACAGCACTTAAATCTACTTTCTTTGCGTGCACTAAATGTGCAGTTTCTTTTTCTTTTAAACATTCACTATGCCCTACCATCTCATCGATTGTTCGAAATCCTAATTTTGCCATATATTCTCTGAGTTCTTCTGCAATAAATAGCATAAAATTCATAACATATTCTGGCTTTCCAATAAAACGTTTGCGAAGTTCTGGATTTTGTGTTGCAATTCCCATTGGACAAGTATCTAAGTTACAAACTCGCATCATGACACAACCTAAAGCAACAAGCGGTGCTGTTGCAAATCCAAACTCTTCTGCTCCAAGAAGCGCTGCAACCGCTACATCACGACCACTCATTAGTTTTCCATCGGTTTCTAAACGAATTTTATCTCGCAATCCATTTTGAATTAGCGTTTGATGTGTTTCTGCAAGCCCCAATTCCCAAGGAAGCCCTGCATGTTGAATGGAACTTTTTGGTGCTGCTCCTGTTCCACCATCGTATCCAGCAACTAAAATAACTTCTGCTCCCGCCTTTGCAACACCTGCTGCAATAGTTCCTACTCCTGCTTCAGATACTAATTTTACAGAAATTGCCGCTTTATCATTGGCATTTTTTAAGTCATAAATCAATTGAGCTAAGTCTTCAATAGAGTAGATATCATGATGTGGTGGTGGAGAAATCAGACTAACACCTGCTGTAGAATGTCTTGTCTTTGCAATCCAAGGATATACTTTTTTGGATGGAAGATGTCCTCCTTCTCCTGGTTTTGCTCCTTGTGCCATCTTAATCTGAATCTCATCAGCAGACACAAGGTAACGGCTTGTTACACCAAATCTTCCAGAAGCCACCTGTTTAATAGAAGAACAGCGATCTTCTTTACTTCCTCTTGAGTCCAATCGTTCTTCACTTTCACCACCTTCTCCTGTATTGGATTTTCCATGAAGGCGATTCATGGCAAGCGCAAGCGCTTCATGAGCTTCTTCTGAAATAGAACCATAGGACATAGCTCCTGTTTTAAATCGTTTTACAATAGACTTGGCACTCTCCACTTCAGAAATTGGCACCCCTTTTTCTGGATACTGAAATTCTAAAAGACTTCTTAAATATCCAGTATCTTCTTGATCCACAAGAGCACTATATTGTTTAAACATAGCATAATCCCCTCTTTGGACCGCCTGCTGTAAGAGATGAATCGTCTGTGGATTATAACGATGTTCTTCTCCTTGGCTTCGCATTTTATGGCCACCAATACTGTCTAATGCAAGGTCTACTGGTTGTCCCAATGGATCAAATGCTTCTGAATGGCGTTTTTTCACATCTTCTTCAATATCTTTCAATGTAATTCCGCCAATTCTACTTACCGTTCCTGTAAAATAGCGCTGAATGACTTCTTCTGAAATACCAATTGCCTCAAAAATTTGAGCTCCTTGATACGATTGGATCGTAGAAATTCCCATCTTTGATGCAATTTTTACAATTCCATGTAAAACAGCATTATTATAGTCTTCTACCGCCGCATAATAATCTTTTTCAAGCATACCATCTTCGATTAACTGCTTAATTGTTTCTTGTGCTAAATATGGATTAACTGCACTAGCACCATATCCTAACAAGGTTGCAAAATGATGGACTTCTCTTGGCTCTCCAGATTCTAATATAACAGCAAGTTCCGTTCTTTTCTTTGTCTTTACAAGATGCTGATGAACCGCGGATACCGCTAACAAAGAAGGAATGGCTAAATGATTTTCATCGACGCCTCGATCGGATAAGATTAAAATATTAGCGCCGTCCCGATAAGCTTTATCCACTTGAACAAAAACATACTCCAATGCTTTTTCTAATTTGGAACTTTTATAATACGTAATTGGAACAACCGCTACCTGAAGCCCTTCCTGCTTCATATTTTTAATTTTTAATAAATCCGTATTTGTTAAAATTGGATTGTTAATTTTTAATACTTGGCAGTTTTCTGGTTTTTCTTCTAAAATATTTCCATCTTTTCCAACATAAATCGTTGTTGATGTAACGATTTCTTCTCGAATGGCATCAATTGGTGGGTTAGTTACCTGTGCAAATAGCTGTTTAAAATAATGGAACAACGGTTGATGCTCACTTGAAAAAACAGAAAGTGGAGTATCAATTCCCATAGAAGCAATACTTTCCGCTCCATGAAATGCCATATTACGAATGGATTCTCGATATTCTTCATAGCGATACCCAAACGCTTTTTGCAATTGTTTTCGCTGATCTTTTTCGTATTCTTCTACCTTTTTATTTGGAATCTTTAAGCTTTTTAACTCAACTAAGTTGCTATCTAACCATTCTCCATAAGGCTGTTTTTTTGCATAGTATTGTTTGATCTCTTCATCGCTAAATACTTTTCCAATTTTTGTATCCACTAAAAGCATTTTTCCTGGATGCAAACGCTCTTTTTTTGCAATTTTTTCTGGTGGTATTGATAAAACTCCAACTTCTGATGACAAAATTAAGTTCCCATCGGTTGTAATATAATAGCGAGATGGACGAAGACCATTCCGATCAAGAATTGCTCCCATTACTTCCCCATCGCTAAATAAAATAGAGGCTGGACCGTCCCAAGGCTCCATCATCGTTGCATAATACTGATAAAAATCTCGAACTTCCTGAGATAATGTTTGATTATTTGCCCAAGGCTCAGGTACTAAAACCATAACGGCCAACGGAAGTGGCATACCACTCATAGTCAAAAACTCCAATGTATTATCAAGCATTGCAGAATCAGAGCCTTCTGTATTCACAACAGGAAGTATTTTATGAAATTCATTGTCCCAAAGAGAAGATTTCATTGTCTCTTCCCTCGCTGTCATTTTATCCACATTTCCTTTAATCGTATTGATTTCCCCATTATGAACCATCAGTCGATTTGGATGTGCTCTTTCCCAACTTGGATTCGTATTGGTACTAAAACGAGAATGAACTAAAGCGATAGCACTTTTATAGCTTTCCTCTTGTAAATCTTGAAAGAACAAACGAAGCTGTCCCACTAAGAACATTCCTTTATATACAATCGTTCTGCTTGATAGCGATACCACATAAGTGTCTTCATTGCTCTGCTCAAAAATTCTTCTTACCACATACAATTTTCTATCAAAAGCAAGACCTTTTTCCACTTGTTTTGGTTTTTCTACAAACGCTTGCATAATATACGGCATACAATCTTTTGCTCGTGCTCCAAGAACCGTTTCATCAATAGGAACTTTTCTCCAACCAAGAAATTTCATTCCTTCCTTTTCGACAATCACTTCAAACATTCTCTTTGCTTGATTTCTTTTTCTCTCTTCTCTTGGAAAGAAAAACATACCAACTCCATACGTTCCTTCTTCACCTAAAAAGACGCCGAGGGATTCACAGGTATTTTTGAAGAAAGAATGGGAAATCTGTAAAAGGATTCCTACTCCATCACCTGTTTTTCCTTCGGCGTCTTTGCCAGCTCTATGTTCTAAATTTTCTACGATTGTCAAAGCGTTTGCCACGGTCTCATGGCTTTTTTGTCCTGTTATATTTACAACGGCTCCGATTCCACAGTTATCATGCTCAAACTGCTGCCTATAAAGCCCCCTTTGTTGTTCCATGGTTGTTCACCCTTTCTACTAAATTTGTTCAAAGGATAAACCATTTTTTGAATTTTGTAAAGACCTAAATTTCGTTTTGTTAGTTTTTACTAAATTTTTTATAGGAGATCGCCCCTGCAATAAATCCCTTAAAAAGTGGATGTGGGCGATTTGGTCTTGACTTAAATTCTGGATGGGCTTGCGTTGCTAAAAAGAAGTTTTCTTCTGTTAGTTCTGCCATCTCAACAATTCTCTTATCTGGAGAAAGTCCAGAAAATGTCAATCCGTGTTGCTCTAACACTTCTCGATAGGCATTATTTACTTCATAGCGATGTCTATGTCGTTCACTAATCTCCTTCTTCCCATAGCAAAGAAATGCTTTACTTCCTTCTTCTAACATACAAGGATAAGCTCCAAGGCGTAACGTTCCACCAATATTTTCTACATTTTCTTGCTCTGGCATTAAGGCTATAACTGGATGGGTTGTATTCTCATCAAGTTCAATGCTGTGTGCATCTTCATACCCTAATACGTTTCTTGCAAATTCCACAATCATCAACTGCATTCCAAGGCAAATTCCGAAAAACGGAATATGATTGACTCTTGCATAACGGATCGCTTCGATTTTCCCTTCTACTCCACGGCTTCCAAAACCACCTGGCACTAAAATTCCATCCAGCTCTCCTAATACTTTCTTTGCATTTTCTCTTGTAATCGTTTCGGAATCGATCCATTCAATTTCTACTTGCACTTCATTGGCGATTCCACCGTGTTTTAGCGCTTCTGCTACACTTAAATAGGCATCGTGAAGTTGTACATACTTACCGACAATTCCGACTTTCACCTTCTCTTTTGCTTGTTTTAATACACTAACCATCTCTGTCCATTCGGTGAGATCTGGTTTTTTCTTCTCTAATTTCAAACAATCCAATACAACTTCTGCTAAATGCTCTTTTTCCATGGCAAGCGGTGCCTCATAAAGAAATGGTACATCTAAATTTTGCAATACATGACTGCTTTTTACATTGCAAAAAAGTGCAATCTTTTCTCGTATCTCTTCAGAAATTGGATGCTCAGATCGGCATACTAACACATCTGGCCAAAGCCCCATAGATTGTAATTCTTTTACACTGGCTTGTGTTGGTTTTGTCTTCATCTCTCCTGATGCTTTTAAGTATGGAATGAGTGTTACATGAATTAAAATCGCATTTTCATTTCCAACTTCATGTTTAAACTGGCGAATGGCCTCAAGAAATGGCTGACTTTCGATATCTCCAACCGTTCCTCCAACTTCAATAATGGCAATCTTTTTCTCGTCTTCGTCTTTTGCTTGATAAAAGCGTTCTTTAATGGTATTGGTAATATGGGGAATCACTTGTACTGTCCCTCCACCAAATTCTCCTTTTCTCTCTTTTTGCAAGACAGACCAATAGATCTTTCCTGTTGTCACATTGGAATTTTTATCAAGGCTCTCATCAATAAATCGTTCATAATGTCCAAGATCCAGATCCGTTTCTGTTCCATCGTCCGTTACATAGACTTCCCCATGCTGAATTGGATTCATTGTTCCTGGATCAATGTTAATATAAGGGTCGAATTTTTGCATTGTCACTTCATACCCTCTTGCTTTTAAAAGTCTTCCTAAAGACGCCGCTGTAATCCCTTTTCCAAGCCCAGATACAACACCGCCTGTTACAAATACATATTTTACTGCCATGCTATTTCCTCCTTTTTTGCATAACACTTTGTCTGATTCGTTTCATTTTTTTAGAACAAGAGAACACGATCTGAAAAATAATATCTTTTGTTTCTCTCAACAATGATTGACATAACACTTATACACATACTTTGAAAAAAATGCAACTTTTTTTTTAAAAAATTTCATTTCCAGTATCTTTTTTTCATTTAGGGGTTGACATTTTTTTGTCAACGTGTATACTACTATCCATAAAGCAAAGGCGCTTCGGTTTTAATCGAAGTGCCTTTTTTCGTTGATTAAAGAAATACAAAAACAATAAATACCAAAAAGGAGCCATCGCCATGAATAAAAATATTCCAGAACTCTATGGAAGTCTTGTCTTTAACGACAAAGTAATGAAAAATAAACTTCCAAAAGACGTATACAAAGCGTTAAAGAAAACAATTGAACAAGGAACTCATTTAGAACTCGATGTAGCCAATGCTGTCGCTGTCGCTATGAAAGAGTGGGCAGTGGAACATGGCGCTACCCATTTTACCCATTGGTTTCAACCGATGACTGGAATTACTGCGGAAAAACACGATAGTTTTATCTCTCCAGTTGGAAATGGAGAAATCAATATGGATTTTTCTGGAAAAGAACTTGTAAAAGGAGAACCAGATGCCTCTAGCTTTCCATCAGGAGGTCTTAGAGCCACATTCGAAGCCCGCGGATATACCGCTTGGGATCCGACCTCACCTGCTTTTATCAAAGATGATACTCTTTGTATTCCAACGGCATTCTGCTCTTATAGCGGAGAAGCTCTTGATAAAAAAACACCTCTTCTTCGCTCCATGGATGCTTTAAATGTGGAAGCCGTAAAACTTCTCCACATACTTGGACAGACAGACGTTCATCGTGTTAATACAACCGTAGGTGCTGAACAAGAATATTTCCTCATCGACAAAGACCTTTACACAAAAAGACGGGATCTAAAATTTTGCGGTCGTACTTTAATGGGTGCAAAAGCTCCAAAAGGCCAAGAGATGGAAGATCACTATTTCGGCACAATAAAACCAAGAGTATTAGCATTTATGAAAGATCTCGATGAAGAACTTTGGAAACTTGGAATTCCATCAAAAACGCGACACAATGAAGTGGCACCTGCTCAACACGAATTAGCTCCTGTTTTTGATACAACCAATGTAGCAGTTGATCACAACCAACTTACGATGGAGCTGATGAAAAAAGTGGCTGATCGTCATAATCTTTCTTGTCTTCTTCATGAAAAACCTTTTGAAGGTGTCAATGGAAGCGGAAAGCATAACAACTGGTCTCTTCTAACAGATACTGGTATTAATTTACTAGAACCTGGAAAAACACCAGCCGAAAACATTCAATTTCTTGTCTTTCTTATGGCAATTATAAAAGCGGTTGATGATTATGCGGACCTTATGCGTATCTCCGTTGCTAGCGCAGGAAATGATCATCGATTAGGCGCAAATGAAGCACCTCCTGCTATTGTTTCCATCTTTCTTGGTGATGAATTACAATCCGTATTAGAAGCCATTGAAGGAGATAAAAACTGTGATGAAACAAAACAAATCCAGATGGAAACTGGTACGAAAGTTCTTCCACATTTTATGAAAGATACAACGGATCGAAATCGTACTTCTCCTTTTGCATTTACAGGAAATAAATTTGAGTTTCGTATGCTTGGCTCCTCCCTTTCTGTTTCTGGACCAAATATTATTTTAAACACTGCGGTTGCAGAATCTTTATCTCAGTTTTCAGAGCGTTTAAAAGATGTCAGCCAAGAAGATATGCCATTAGCAGTACATAACCTGCTAAAAGAAATGATTAAAAAACATAAACGCATTATTTTTAATGGTAATGGATATGCCAACGAATGGGTGGAGGAAGCAAAAAGACGAGGACTTTATAATCTAACTTCCACACCAGATGCTCTTCCTTATTTTGTCCATGATAAAAACATTTTACTCTTTACAAAGCATCATATTTTTACACGCGAAGAAATTTATTCTCGTTATGATATTTTGTTGGAAAATTATTGTAAAGGCATCGCTATTGAAGCAAAAACTATGATCGAAATGACAAACAAAGACTTTCTCCCAGCAGTTACCACTTATGAAACCCATCTTGCAAAAGAAGTAGCACAAAAGAAAGCGATTTCTTCCTCTATCCCTACTTCTTATGAAGAAAACTTACTCATGACGCTGTCAAAATCCACTTGTACCATTTATGAAAAAATAGAGAAACTCTCTCAATCTCTTAAAGAGATTGAGGAAATGGAAGACTCTCTTACAAAAGCACAGAACTATCACGATCTTATATTACAAGCAATGGAAGAAATTCGCACAGATATCGATGCAATCGAACCTCTCATTCCAGATACGATTCTTCCTTATCCAACCTATGAAAAATTGCTGTTTTATGTTTAATCTTCAGTAGAAAGAAAAATTTCTTTTGACTAGACAGACAAAGTTTTAACTCTCTCTAATAAATTCAGATAATTAGTTTTTATTGCTACTTTACACATATTGCTAGATAAAATCTTTCCTCATCCAAAGAAGATATGTCTATTTTCACAAAAAAATAGATATATCTTCTTTTCTTTTATTCTATTTCTACTCTTTTTTCTCATTATTCTATTCTTTCTTTGACATCGTTCTTTTTTCTTCTCATCTTTTTCCATTTTTTCAAAAAGAAACAGGGGTTTACAAGACTACATTTTATGGGTAAGATTAACATGAAATCTATCTCGGAAAAGATATTCCTATACATAAGAAAGCGAGGATAAATTCATGGCAATGAATGATGTATCTATTTACGACAGCGGTTTAAGAGAAGAATGTGGTGTTTTTGGCATCTATAATCGCGATGGTGACAATGTATCAAGATCCATTTATTATGGATTATCAGCTCTTCAACACAGAGGACAGGAATCTTGCGGTATTGCTGTTTTTGACACAAATGGCCCTAAAAGACAAGCGGCCTTCCACAAGTCTCTTGGCCTTGTAAACGAAGTTTTTAAACCAGAAATTTTAGACTCTCTAAACGGGAATATTGGCGTCGGTCATGTCCGCTATTCCACAACAGGTGCCGTCACTCAAGAAAATGCGCAACCTCTTGTTCTAAACTATATGAAAGGAACCTTAGCGTTAGCTCACAACGGTAATCTAGTGAATATGGCAGAACTCCGTCATGAACTGGAATATACAGGAGCTATTTTCCATACGACGATTGATTCAGAGGTAATCGCTTATCATATTGCGAGAAGCCGTGTCCACACTCCTTCTGTAGAAGAAGCGGTTTATGAAAGTGCCAAAAAACTAAAAGGTGCCTATAGCCTTGTTATTATGAGCCCAAGAAAATTAATCGGTGTTCGCGATCCATGGGGACTAAAGCCACTCTGTCTTGGAAAACGTGGTAATTCTTATATTCTAGCTTCTGAAAGCTGTGCTCTTACAGCTATCGATGCAGAATTTATTCGAGACATTGAGCCAGGAGAAATCATCACCATTACTCCAACCGAAATCTATTCCGATTATCGCCTTTCGAAACAGCATACCGGACGTCAGGCTCGTTGTATTTTTGAATATATTTATTTTGCCCGTCTTGATAGTAAAATTGATGGGTTTAATGTATACGACGCTCGTATCCGAGCAGGCTCTGCATTGGCACGCTCCTATCCTGTGGATGCTGATTTAGTCGTTGGTGTTCCTGATTCTGGTCTTTGTGCAGCACAAGGTTATGCGTTAGAATCTGGCATTCCATTTGCTCTTGCCTTCCATAAAAATAGTTATATGGGACGCACTTTTATTAAACCAACTCAACAGGAACGAGAGTCTGCCGTAAAAATCAAGCTGAGCATTTTAGAATCCGTCGTAAAAGACAAACGATTAATTCTTGTGGATGACTCCATTGTAAGAGGAACGACTATTAAAAACTTAATTACGATGTTAAAACAAGCTGGCGCCTTAGAAGTCCATGTTCGCATCAGTTCACCGCCATTTTTATATCCTTGCTATTTTGGAACCGATGTGCCATCCAATCAACAACTCATCGCTTCTTCTATGACACCAGAAGAAATCTGTGCCGATATCGGTGCTGATTCGCTTGGATATATGAAAATTGAGCATTTACAGGCAATGGTTCCAAACCTTCCAATCTGTACTGCTTGCTTTAATGCAGACTATCCAATGGATGTATCCGATGCAAATCCAAGCGAAGAAAAATGTTAAATATTTAAAAGAAAAAAGAGGATAGTGGCTTCTTAACCACTATCCTCTTCTTTTATTTACGCAAAGACGAGCCATGGGAGAGCATTTATGCTCACATATGGCGACTGTCTGCGAACGTGAGAAGCTCGCAAAGCGTGCTTCTCATCGTTATTATGCATTTAATAAAAACTGTTCTACCACTTTGGCTACACCATCTTCATCATTGGAAGTTGTAATAAAGTCAGCGAATTGTTTGACAAGGGGTTGGGCATTTTCCATTGCCACTCCAAGGCCTGCAAACTGAATCATTGAAAGATCATTGAATCCATCTCCACAAGCAATCATCTCTTCTCTTTTGATCCCTGTACACTCCAATAATCGTTCTAACGATGCTGCCTTATCCACTCCCTTTGGCATAATCTCTAAGAAAAATGGCTCTGAACGATACACAGATAATAACCCATGGGTTGCTTCTTGCACTTTTGGTTCTACCGTAGCCATATAAGAACCTTCTCCTACCATCAGTATTTTTGGCACAGGAAACACAATCGCTTCCTTTGGATTTTCTACTCTCTCAACAGGCATATGATTGATTTTTGCCTCAATCTTTACATAAGGATTATTCGGATTATTACTTAAAATCCGCTCTCCCTCATAGGTTAAAAAGTCTACTTGATATTGTTTTGCCAAATCAATCAATTCTGGAACCATTTCTGATGGAATGGTTCTTTGATAAATCACTTCTTTCGTCTTACAATTGGTAATTCTTCCACCATTAAACGAAAGAATATAGCTTCCATATTTCCCCAGCTCTAACTCTCTTGCTAATGGCACAACACCATAGGTGGGTCTTCCTGATGCTAATACGACTTTTACTCCTCGTTCTTGCGCTTCAAATAATGCCTTCTTTGTTCTTTCTGTAATAACCTTTTGTGAATTTGTCAATGTCCCATCTAGATCCAATACGATCATACGATATGCCATTTTCTTTCCTCCTCATCCAATCCTTTTATTAAAAATTAAAATTTCGTTTTTCTTTTTCTAAATTTGCTATTTGACTCATTGCGTTCATATAAACAAAAAGAAACGGTGTTTCTTTTATCATAAAACTACCGTTTCTTTTTACCAAACTATTATGAAATTGTCAACTAAAAGAAATCTTTTTAGGCTTGTCTTTTAGTCTTCTTTTTCTTCTCCTAAAGGTAACTGTTCTGGTTTAATTCCTGTTTGTTTTTGCACAAATTCTTCCCAGCTTTCACCTTCTTTTGGGACTGGTTTTTCTTTCTTTTCTTCTTCTACCACATCTACGTCTTCATGGGTTAGGGAAATATCCTCTTCTTTTTCTAATAAAATTGGTTTTACAGTCTCTTCTTGACTTTCTTCTCCTTTCCCATTGATACGTTCGAAGATTTCCATAAATTGTTTTCCTGTAATCGTTTCTTTTTCAATTAAAAATTCCGCGATTTCATCCAATGCTTCCATGTTGTCTTCCATGATTTTTAATGCCTTATCGTATGCATCTTTTAAAATCTTACGAACTTCTTCATCAACACCTGCTGCTGTTGCATCGGAACAATTCATCACTGGTCTTCCATCTAAATAACGATTTTGAATGGACTCTAATCCCATTAAACCGTATTTTTCAGACATACCATACTGTGTTACCATGGCTCTTGCAATGGCTGTAGCACGTTCAATATCATTGGATGCTCCTGTTGTTACGGAATGGAACTTAACTTCTTCTGCCGCACGACCGCCAAAAAATGTTACTAATTCATTGAGCATTTGATCTTTGCTCATTAAATAACGTTCTTCTTCTGGCACTTGTAATGTGTAGCCAAGAGCTCCCATAGTTCTTGGAACAATGGTAATTTTTTGTACTGGCTCTGTATGCTTTTGTGTTGCGATACAAAGTGCATGACCGACTTCATGATAAGAAACAATTCTCTTTTCTTCGTCATTTAAAATACGATCTTTCTTTTCTTTACCAGCAATAACAACTTCTACTGCCTCAAATAAATCTTTTTGAGAAACATACTCTCTTCCTGCTTTTACCGCAGCAAGAGCTGCTTCATTGACCATATTGGCAAGATCAGAACCAACGGCACCTGCTGTTGCAAGGGCAATTGCTTCTAAATCTACCGTTTCATCCATTTTTACATCTTTTGAATGAACTTTTAAAGTCTCAACACGACCTTTTAAATCTGGTTTTTCTACGATAACACGACGATCAAAACGTCCTGGACGAAGGAGGGCTTTATCAAGCACTTCTGGACGGTTTGTAGCAGCTAAAATAATAATTCCTTTTGACGTATCAAATCCATCCATCTCCGCTAATAACTGGTTCAATGTCTGTTCTCGTTCATCGTTTCCACCACCATAGTGGCTATCACGACTTTTACCAATAGCATCAATCTCATCGATAAAAATAATACAAGGCGCCATACTCTGTGCCTGTTTAAATAAATCACGCACACGAGAAGCTCCTACACCAACAAACATTTCCACAAATCCAGAACCAGATAAAGAGAAAAATGGAACATTGGCTTCACCAGCAACTGCTTTTGCAAGCAATGTTTTACCGGTTCCTGGAGGTCCTACAAGCAAAGCACCTTTTGGTAACTTAGCCCCAATTTTTAAATAACGGCTTGGATTATGAAGGAAATCCACCATCTCTCGAAGCGATTCTTTGGCTTCATCCTGTCCTGCAACATCGGCAAATGTCACGCCTGTCTTCTCTTCTACATAGACTTTTGCATTACTTTTGCCTACGCCACCCATGAATCCTCCACCATTCTTTGTCATCATTCTCATACCAAAGAATAAAATTCCATAGATAAAGATAAGTGGAACTACCCAACTTGCAATTGTTGTAAGAATCCCTGATGTATTATCTCTTTCTTCTGTTCCATAGGTGAACGTTACATTATTTTTCTTTGCTGTTTCTTTTGCCTCTTCTAATCTCTTTCCAAGATCATCATCTGGAAAATAGATAACTTTATAGACAACTTTATTAATTGGATTTGTTTGTTCTTTTGGTTCTACGAGGAAGTAGCTTTGGGCGCTTCCAGAATTTAATGTCACTTTTTGGATTTCTCCATTTTCCAACATATCAATAAATTCACTATAAGGAATCATTGTCTGTTGTGGTCTTGTCGCCCTTTCTATTACGGACTGAAACAAAAAGGTAAATAAAAGTGCCAATACAAGCAAAACAATTAATGGCTTTTTATTTCCCATACTTTTTTTTGGATCTTTTTTATTATTCTCCTCCAAAAGGTACACCTCCCTTTCTTTTTGGTTTTCTCCCATTGTTTGAGAACTGCCCAAAAGGGCATATAGAATCATTATATGTAAAACTCATTAATA
>OBXV01000349.1_pt1 | contig 27990 bp, 22 predicted proteins | sample 1495451 | NCBI WGS metagenome assembly OBXV01 (sample SAMEA2580178, study PRJEB22360) | human gut metagenome | biome: human gut; feature: human-associated habitat; material: faeces | place: Denmark | collected 2008/2010 | reverse complement strand
TAAAATAAATTCAAGTTTGTCGGGTAAATAGCAAACCCAGCCGAGCCAGTCAACGATAAAATGAACGCCGCTTCGCGCCGTCGTTGACAGCCCCGCCCGTCTTTGCTGGTAGGCAATCAAGGGGCGACAGCAAGGAGTACTGCCGCCCCGCACTATTATTCAGAGAGGGGGAATTTCCATGACCGAAGATGAAGCCTACAAGGTGCATATCCAGTACACATTCAATGCCTTTTGCAAGGTAGTCATTCGTCACGCAGCCATAGATAAAATCTTGAAGCTGCGCCGGAGGTGGGAACGGGAAGTTTCCCTTGATTATCTGATGAGTGAAAAGTTTGTCCAGCTTGCCGAGCCGGAGTAGCTTGAAGAATATCTTTTTACCGCCTGCGGCCAGACCGCCGTTCTGTATCATGCGGAGCTTGCCGCCGCCCTTGCCCTTTTGCCGGAGCAGACGCAGGAAGAAATTTTTCGTTACTATTTCCTGCGCCAGCCGCAGCGAGTGATCGGCGTACATATTGGCCGGACACGCAGCACAGCGGGGCGGCATATCCGGCTTGCCTTGCAGCGGTTAAGGCGGCTCATGGAGGGAAATGACTATGAGTAAACTTCTCCCCTATGAAACAATCGTCAAAGCCCATGAGGGCGACCCGGACGCAATCGACACCATTCTTTCCCACTATGCCGGATATATCCGCTACTGTTCCAAAGTACACGGGAAAGTCAACGCCGAAGTTGAGGAACATATAAAGCAACAGCTCATTGCCGCCCTGTTCAAATTTCGCTTTGACCGATAAACAAAGAACAAACACTGGCTGTCATTAGCGGTTTCACTCCAGCCAGTTTACAATTCATCTATTCCTAAAGGAAGCAGGTCATAGTATAATAGAACCAACGACAAATATACTTTTAGGGGAGATATAGCAATATGAAAAGTAATAAATACTTAACTATTGGCTTATTAACAGGATTTATTGTCGGTGGTTGCATAGGTGTGTTGGCATGGGCGTTTTTGCAAAATCTTTTTGCTATTTCTATTTGTGCAGGTATCGGAATGTTGATTGGAATTGTTATAGGTACATTGATTGATTATGAAAAAAATAATCATCAAGAGAAATAGAAAAAATGCACAATGCCTTAAAGGGAAAACAGGAATTTATTGTGCTATCCATCATCGGGCCAACCTGACCTGAACTTTCAAAACTGAATATCCACCGCCCATCGGCGGCCAGCGAAAGCAGTAAGTCTGAAAAAGATTTGCTGCTTTTTTCTTTATCCGTTTGGCAAAATCGCAAAGTCATCCGTAGTAGGTAGGTGAAGCCGGAAACAAAAAATTTTCTGCGGCGGTAGCCAAATCTGCATTTTCTGTATTTCTAAGGCAAAGGAAAATTTGAGAAAATTCCCGGCAAGCGGGTAGCTGGCGGCCTTTGAAATGTATCTTTAGCGGAAAGAAAGAACTGCGGGTAAAAATCGCCCCACGCCGTAAGATTTTTGCAGAAATCCGGCCAAAACAGGCGGCAGCTATACGAGTAGTAAGTGCAAGGGGAAATCTACGGCTTACTTAGAGCAAGTTTCTACCACGGTGCCAAAATCCGCAATTCTGCGGTTTTGCCCCTCGCGGGAAACTTGTTGGGGAGTGCCTTCCCCAAACCCTGCTATGCGGCTTACGCCGCAAAAATATTTCTGTCCGGCAGACAGGAAATGCCCCGAAAATAGCTAACAGACCAGCCCATTTTTTGTGATAAGTGAAAGGAGGTTTACAGCCCATGCCGAAGCGATACAACACCCCCCACCGCAGCCATGTTGTGAAAACCCGGCTGACCGATGAAGAATACGCCGACTTCACAGAACGGCTTGCGCCCTATGGTATCAGTCAGTCCGAATTTCTCCGGCAGGCCATCCGGCGCACTACCATACGCCCCGTACTCCATGTGTCGTCAGTCAATGACGAGCTGCTCTCCGCTGTCGGGAAGCTCACAGCCGAGTACGGCAGGATTGGCGGCAATCTCAACCAGATTGCCCGCACCCTCAACGAGTGGCATAGCCCCTACCCGGCTATGGCAAAGGAATTGCGGGAAGCGGCCGCCGACCTTGCCGCCCTCAAGTATGAAGTCCTAAAGAAAGTAGGTGACGCCGTTGGCAACACTCAAGCATTTAGGCTCTAAGAACGCCGACTACGGAGCCGCCGAACAATACCTGCTCTTTGAGCATGACGAATTTACTATGAAGCCCGTCCTTGATGAAAACGGCAGGCTTATCCCCCGTGAGGATTATCGCTTGTCCACGCTGAACTGCGGCGGCGAGGATTTTGCCGTTGCGTGTATGCGCTCCAATCTCCGCTATGAGAAAAATCAGCGGCGGGAGGATGTGAAAAGCCACCACTATATCATCAGCTTTGACCCACGGGACGGGCCGGACAACGGCCTGACCGTAGACCGGGCGCAGGCGTTGGGGGAGCAATTCTGTAAAGAGCATTTCCCCGGCCATCAGGCCCTTGTCTGCACCCACCCGGACGGGCATAACCACAGCGGCAACATCCATGTGCATATCGTCATTAACAGCCTGCGGATAGAGGAAGTGCCGTTCCTGCCCTACATGGACAGGCCAGCGGACACGAAAGCCGGGTGCAAGCACCGCTGCACCGACGCAGCCCTACGCTACTTCAAGTCCGAGGTCATGGAGATGTGCCACCGGGAAGGACTTTACCAAATCGACCTCTTGAACGGCAGCAAGAACCGTGTCACAGACCGGGAATATTGGGCGCAGAAAAAGGGACAGGCCGCACTGGACAAGCAGAACGCCCCCATGATTGCAGGCGGTATCACGCCCCGGCAGACCAAGTTTGAAACGAACAAGGAGAAGCTGCGGCAGACCCTACGGAAAGCCCTTGCCACCGCCGCCAGCTTTGACGAGTTTTCCTCTCTGTTGCTGCAGGAGGGTGTGACCGTCAAGGAGAGCCGGGGGCGGCTTTCCTACCTCACGCCGGACAGGACAAAGCCAATTACCGCCCGGAAGCTGGGCGACGATTTTGACCGCGCCGCTGTCTTTGCCGTTTTAGAGCAAAACGCCGCCAGAGCAGCCGAAGCGCCAGCCAGATCCCCCGATCCCCCACGCACCATAAAAGACCGCTTGCAGGTTGCCAGAGCCGAGATAGCCGCCCCGAAACAGGACGGAGTGCAGCGGCTTGTGGACATTGAGCAGAAAATGGCCGAGGGCAAAGGCCGGGGCTATGAACGCTGGGCGAAGATACACAATCTGAAGCAGGCCGCCAAAACGCTGTCCGTCTACCAGCAATACGGCTTTACTTCCCCGGAGCAGTTAGAAGCCGCCGTTGACACCGCCTATCAGAAAATGCGCCAGACCAGCGGCGAACTGAAAGCACTGGAAACGAAGCTGCAAGGGAAAAAGAAGTTGCAGCGGCAGGTGTTGGCCTACGCCCAGACCAAGGCCGCCCGCGACGGGCTGCGGGCACAGAAATCCGAGAAAGCCCGCGCCGCATACCGGCAGGCCCATGAGAGCGATTTTATCATAGCCGACGCAGCAGCCCGGTATTTCAAGGCGCATGGCATTACCAAGCTGCCCGCCCGGAAAGCGTTGCAGGCCGAGATCGAGCAGCTTATCTCCGAGAAAGACGGCCTGTATAACACCTATCACGAACAGAAACAGCGGTTCAAGGAGTTGCAGACCGTCAAGCGGAACATCGACCAGATTTTGCGCCGGGACGAGCCGCACCGCAGAAAGGAGCAGAGCCATGAGCGATAACCTGCCCCACATGGACTACCGCCAGCACCGGCGGGCGCGGCGGCTGGTACATGAGTGCTGTAACTACGATGAGGGGAACTGCCTGCTATTGGACGACGGGGAGCCTTGCGTGTGCGTCCAGAGCATTTCCTTTTCCCTCATGTGCCACTGGTTCCGTGTGGCTGTCCTGCCCCTTGACGGGGAGCTGGCCGCAGCCCTCTTGTGCCGGGGAAGCCGGAAACGGTGTGCCGTCTGCGGGGCGGCCTTTGTCCCCAAATCCAACCGGGGAAAATACTGCCCCGACTGCGCCGGGCGCATGAAGAAAATCAAAGCCGCCGAGAGAAAGCGGAAACAAAGGCAGAGATGTCACGCTTTAGAGCCTTTCAAACCCGCATAAATCAAGGCTTTTTTCGTGGGTGTCAAAGGGTATGCGATACATTTATCCTTTCCCCCCGGAAATGCCGTCCTAATGCGTGACAAAGCCCAAAAACGACACAACACAGAGGGAGGTGATACTATCGCTGATTATATCAGGGCAGACACCACGCTGCCCGCCTATCTTCCATACCCCCGTTTCCTGCTGAAAATGGAGATTTCACAGACCGCCAAGCTGCTGTATGCGCTTTTATTAGACCGCTCCACCCTGTCACAGAAGAACGGCTGGCAGGACGGCGAGGGCAGGATATTCATTGTCTACCCCGTTGCGGAGATAGCGGAAATGCTGGACAAGGGTTGTACCGCCATCAAGGGAGCCTTGAAAGAACTGGACGCAGCCGGGCTTTTAGAACGGGAACGGCGGGGCTTCTCCGCACCCAATCGGCTTTATGTGAAAGTGCCGCCTGTCCCAGTGGTACGGTTTTCCGACCAACTGATGGCCGGAAAAGCGACCCTCATACAGTCGGAAAAGCGACCTTATGACGGTCGGAAAACCGACCCTATGATGGTCGGAAAACCGACCCCTAACAAAACTAATATAAACAACTTAATAGAGAACCAAACAATGAGAGCGAGTGGGGAGCCGCCCACAGCTTATGGCCGATATGAGAATATTTTTCTGTCAAAGGACGAATATGACGAGTTACAGGCAGAATACCCGGACAGGCTGGAACGGCTGATTGAGGAAATGAGCCATTACCTTGCCGCCAGCGGGAAAGCCTACCAGAATTATGCCGCCGCCTTGCACAGATGGGCGGCCAATGACAAAAAGGGAGCCGTAAAACAGGGCATCCCCGACTATACCTGTATGGAGGGAGAAAGCTTATGACAAGTGAAATCAAAGATATTTTGGAGAACATGACAACCGCCGCCCCGGAGATGGAGGACTATATCGGCGAGGACGGACTGCTTTACTGCGGAAAGTGCCATACGCCGAAAGAAGCCTACTTCCCGGAGGGTAAGGAGCTGTTTGGCCGTGACCGCCACCCGGCAGAGTGCGACTGCCAGAGAGCCGCCCGTGAGCAGCGGCAGGCCGCCGAGGAACACCGCCGCCATGTGGAAGCCGTGGAAAATCTGAAACAGAGGGCTTTTGCCGACTCAGCCATGCAGCAATGGACATTCGAGAACGACAACGGCAGAAACCCGCAGACCGGGATTGCCCGGCGGTATGCGGAGCATTGGGAAGAAATGCAGGCCGAAAACATCGGCTGCCTGTTCTGGGGGAACGTCGGCAACGGGAAAAGCTACCTTGCGGGCTGTATCGCAAACGCCCTCATGGAGAAAGAAGTCCCCGTATATATGACGAACTTCGCCGTTATCCTGGGCGACCTCTCTCCCGGCTTTACAGGCCGGAATGAGTATATTTCCCGCCTTTGCCGCTATCCGCTGCTTATCATTGACGACTTCGGCATGGAGCGTGGCACCGACTATGGACTGGAACAGGTATTCCATGTGATTGATACCCGATACCGCAGCAACAAGCCGCTGATCGCCACCACCAACCGCCCGCTGGACGAGTTGAAAAAGCCGACAGACACGGCCCATTCCCGGATTTATGACCGACTGCTGTCCATGTGCGTCCCGATACGCTTTACTGGCGTCAACTTCCGGCAGGAAACCGCAAAGCGGAAAATGGAAACCATGAAGAAACTGCTGGCTGAATGAAAGGAGTATTGCCTATGGAGAATATCAAGCAGCACGACCACCGTACCACCCGCCGCCCCGACTGCGTGACGGAAATCCGCATGGGGAATACCGTTCTTGTCGTGTCCGGCTTTTTCAAGAAAGACACCACCAGCACCGCCGCCGACAAGATGGCGAGGGTACTGGAAGCGGAAGCCGCTGCTACACAAAAAAAGGCGATTTGACAAGCTGTAAAGAAGCAGATTTATCACTTTTACCGCTGTACAGCCGCCCCTGTTCCGTGGTACAATGAAACCACGGAATAGTGGGGCTGGCTGTCGGAAACGGAGGATTTTATGTTAAGACAAGCCACCCAAAACCTCATTACCGCCCTTTATCCGAGATTGTCCCATGAGGACGAATTGCAAGGCGAGAGCAATTCCATTTCCAACCAGAAACGGATTTTGGAAGCCTACGCCAAGCAGAACGGCTTTACCAATCTGCGCTGGTACACCGACGACGGCTACTCAGGTGCGAACTTCCAGCGGCCCGGATTTCAAGCCATGCTTGCAGACATTGAAGCCGGGAAAGTCGGCACCGTCATAGTCAAGGACATGAGCAGGCTGGGGCGTAATTACTTGCAGGTGGGATTTTACACGGAAATGCTGTTCCCTCAAAAGGGCGTGCGTTTTATCGCTGTCAATGACAACGTGGACAGCGCAAACGGCGGCATGGACAATGATTTTACCCCTCTGCGGAACTTATTTAACGAATGGCTGGTGAGAGATACGAGCAAGAAAATCAAGGCAGTAAAGAAAGCAAAAGGCATGAGCGGCAAGCCTGTAACCAGCAAGCCAGTCTATGGCTATCTCATGGACAAGGACGAGAACTATATCGTTGACGAGGAAGCCGCCCCGGTTGTCCGGCAGATTTACCAGCTTTGCCTTGCGGGAAATGGCCCGACCAAGATTGCCCGTATGCTGACGGAGCAGCAAATCCCCACGCCGGGGACGCTGGAATACCGCAGGACGGGCAGCACCCGACGCTACCACCCCGGCTATGAGTGCAAGTGGGCGACAAACACCGTCGTCCATCTGCTGGAAAACCGGGAGTACACTGGCTGTCTGGTAAACTTCAAGACGGAGAAGCCCTCTTACAAGGTCAAGCACAGCGTTGAGAACCCCATCGAGAAGCAGGCTATCTTCCCAAATCACCATGAGCCGATTATCGACACGGAAACATGGGAGCGTGTGCAGGAGTTACGCAAGCAGCGAAAACGCCCGAACCGCTATGATGAAGTGGGGCTGTTCTCTGGTATGCTGTTCTGCGCCGACTGCGGCCATGTGCTGTATCAGCAGCGGTATCAGAACAAGAACCGCAAGCAGGACTGTTATATCTGCGGCAGCTACAAGAAGCGTACCCGTGACTGTACGGCACACTTTATCCGCACCGACCTTTTGACGGCGGGCGTGCTTTCCAATCTCCGGCAAGTGACGGAATACGCCGCCAGGCATGAGAGCCGCTTTGTAAAGCTGCTCATCCAGCAGAACGAAATCGGCGGCAAGAGAAAGACCGCCGCAGCCACGAAGCAGCTTGAACAGGCCCAGACACGCATTGCCGAAGTGAACCGCATTATCAAGCGGCTGTATGAGGACAATGTAAGCGGCAAAATCAGCGACGAGCGTTTCATGGAGCTGTCGGCGGACTATGAGCAGGAGCAGCGGGAACTGAAAGACCGGGCTGCCGCTTTGCAGGAGGAACTTTCCAAGTCGCAGGCCGCCACCGTCAACGCCGAGAAATTCATGGGGATTGTGAGAAAGCACCTTGCTTTTGAAGAATTGACCCCCACCCTCTTGCGGGAAATGATTGAGAAAATCGTCGTGCATGAGTGCAGCTATGACGAGAACGGCACCCGCAGGCAGGACATTGAGATTTATTACAGCTTTGTCGGCAAGATAGACTTGCCGGAAGCCTAACGCCTGACCTATCCGACACAGCCCTAAGTGCCGGATAGGAACGGCAAAATTTTTTACACTTCTATTACTTCTTTATCGCACATTAGCAAAATCACAGGGCATTAAGCAGCTCATGGCGGGCGGCGGCGTTGCCCTTATCGGCACTATCCTTGTACCTCTGCTCTCCGGGCTGTTCTCTGTCTAAGCGTTCCTGCATGAAATCCTTGCCGCTCCCGCAGTCCTGCGGGGGCGGCGGAAAGGAGGTTGACACCGTATGGATTTCTTACTTGAAGCCCTGACGAATTGGCTGAAAGAAATGCTGGTGGGCGGTATTATGAGCAACCTTTCGGGGATGTTTGACAGTGTAAACCAACAGGTCGCGGATATATCCGTACAGGTAGGACAGACCCCACAGGGATGGAATGGCAGTATTTTCAATATGATTGAGAATCTGTCCAACTCCATCATGGTGCCGATTGCAGGTGTGATCCTGGCTATCGTGATGACCGTAGACCTGATCCAGATGATTGCAGACAAGAACAATCTGCATGATGTGGATACCTGGATGATTTTCAAGTGGGTGTTCAAATCAGCTGCCGCCATCCTCATTGTCACAAACACATGGAATATCGTGATGGGCGTCTTTGATATGGCGCAGAGCGTGGTGGCGCAGGCGGCAGGGATTATCAATTCGGATGCGTCCATTGACATTTCCTCAGTTATGACCGATCTGGAACCGAGGCTGATGGAAATGGATTTGGGACCGCTGTTCGGACTGTGGTTCCAATCCCTCTTTATTGGCATTACCATGTGGGCGTTGTATATCTGTATCTTTATCGTTATTTATGGCCGTATGATCGAGATCTACCTTGTAACTTCGGTGGCTCCCGTTCCAATGGCTGCAATGATGGGCAAAGAATGGGGCGGTATGGGACAGAATTACCTCCGATCTCTGCTGGCACTGGGCTTTCAGGCGTTTCTCATTATCGTCTGTGTGGCAATTTATGCTGTGCTGGTGCAGAACATCGCTCTGGAAGATGACATCATCATGGCAATCTGGAGCTGCGTGGGCTACACCGTACTGCTATGTTTTACGCTGTTCAAAACCGGAAGTCTCGCCAAATCAGTCTTTCAGGCGCACTAAAACGGAAGGAGGTTTCCACATTGGCTTATGTACCCGTACCCAAGGACTTAACAAAAGTCAAAACAAAGGTCATGTTCAATCTGACCAAGCGGCAGCTTATCTGCTTCACGGGCGGAGCGCTTATTGGCGTACCGCTTTTCTTTTTGCTCAGAAAACCTACCGGAAACAGTGTAGCGGCTATGTGTATGATGCTGGTTATGCTGCCCTTCTTTATGCTGGCTATGTACGAAAAGCATGGACAGCCCCTGGAAAAGATCGTGGGCAACATTCTCAAAGTAGCTGTGATCCGTCCAAAGCAGCGACCTTACCAGACCAACAACTTTTATGCCGTATTAAAGCGGCAGGAAATGCTTGATAAGGAGGTGTATGACATTGTTCACCGCAATAAAAAAATGGCTGCATCGGATGTTCGGAAAAACCGAGGAAAAAACTGTGCAGCCGGTAAAGACAAAGAAAAAGCTGTCCCGCGCCGATAAGAAGCAGATCGAAGCGGCCATTGCCCGCGCTAACCGCACGGACAAAAAAGGAAAATCTGCGCAGGACAGTATCCCTTATGAACGGATGTGGCCGGATGGAATCTGCCGCGTATCGGACAGCCACTACACAAAGACCATCCAGTTTCAGGACATCAACTATCAGCTCTCCCAAAACGAAGATAAGACGGCAATCTTTGAGGGTTGGTGTGATTTCCTCAATTATTTTGACAGCTCGATTCATTTCCAGCTGTCTTTTTTGAACCTTGCGGCATCGGAGGAGACCTTTGCTAACTCCATTTCCATCCCGCCCCAGAGGGACGCCTTTGACAGTATCCGCGAGGAATACACCACAATGCTGCAAAATCAGCTGGCCAGAGGTAACAACGGTCTCATCAAGACCAAATACCTGACCTTTGGTATCGACGCGGACAGCATCAAAGCCGCCAAGCCCCGTCTGGAGCGTATTGAGACCGATATACTTAATAACTTCAAGCGTCTTGGTGTAGCTGCCAGAACGCTGGACGGTAAAGAAAGGCTTTTTCAGCTTCATGCGGTATTCCACATGGATGAACAACTCCCGTTTCTGTTTGAATGGGACTGGCTGGCTCCTTCCGGTCTGTCCACAAAGGATTTTATTGCACCAAGCTCCTTTGAGTTCCGCACCGGCAAGCAGTTCCGTATGGGTAAGAAATATGGGACTGTTTCTTTTTTGCAGATTCTCGCACCGGAACTGAATGACCGTTTGCTGGCTGATTTTCTGGATATGGAAAGCTCGCTCATTGTGAGTATGCACATTCAGTCGGTGGATCAGGTGAAAGCCATCAAAACGGTAAAGCGCAAGATTACCGACCTTGATCGCAGTAAGATCGAGGAACAGAAAAAAGCAGTCCGCGCCGGATACGACATGGACATCATTCCATCTGACCTTGCTACTTACGGCAGTGAAGCGAAAAAACTCTTGCAGGATTTGCAGAGCCGCAACGAGAGAATGTTCCTTTTGACCTTTCTGGTGCTGAACACAGCGGACAATCCCCGTCAGCTTGGCAACAACATTTTCCAGGCAGGCTCCATTGCCCAGAAGTATAACTGTCAGCTGACCAGGCTGGACTTCCAGCAGGAAGAAGGGCTGATGAGCTGTCTGCCTCTGGGACTCAATCAGATTGAGATCCAGCGAGGACTGACCACCAGTTCTACGGCTATCTTTGTACCGTTCACCACACAGGAATTATTCCAGAACGGGAAAGAAGCTCTGTACTACGGCATCAATGCTCTGTCCAACAACCTCATCATGGTGGATAGAAAGCTGCTGAAAAACCCCAACGGCCTGATTCTGGGTACGCCGGGTTCCGGTAAGTCCTTCAGCGCAAAACGAGAAATTGCCAACTGCTTTTTGCTTACCAGTGATGATGTCATTATCTGTGACCCGGAAGCGGAGTACGCACCTCTTGTTGAGCGTCTGCATGGGCAGGTCATCAAGATCTCACCTACTTCAACCAACTATATCAATCCTATGGATCTGAATCTGGACTATTCGGATGATGAAAGCCCGCTGTCACTCAAGTCTGACTTTATCCTCAGCTTGTGTGAGCTGATCGTGGGCGGTAAGGAGGGCTTGCAGCCGGTGCAGAAAACCATTATTGACCGTTGTGTACGGCTGGTTTACAACGAATATCTCAATGACCCAATGCCAGAGAATATGCCGATTTTGGAGGACCTTTATAACCTGTTGCGGGAGCAGGAAGAAAAAGAAGCTCAGTACATTGCAACGGCATTGGAAATCTATGTAACGGGTTCTTTGAATGTGTTCAATCATCAGAGCAATGTGGACATTGATAACCGGATTGTCTGCTATGACATCAAGGAACTGGGCAAGCAGCTCAAGAAAATCGGTATGCTGGTGGTTCAGGATCAGGTATGGAACCGCGTTACCATCAACCGTGCCGCCCACAAGTCCACCCGTTACTACATCGACGAGATGCACCTGCTTTTGAAGGAGGAGCAGACCGCCGCCTATACGGTGGAAATCTGGAAGCGATTCAGAAAATGGGGCGGTATTCCGACAGGTATCACCCAGAATGTCAAAGACCTTTTGAGCAGCCGCGAGGTAGAGAACATCTTTGAGAACTCGGACTTCGTGTATATGCTTAACCAAGCAGGCGGAGACCGTCAGATTTTGGCGAAGCAACTGGGGATTTCCACGCACCAGCTTAGCTATGTGACCCACTCCGGTGAGGGCGAGGGCCTGCTGTTCTATGGCTCCACGATCCTGCCGTTTGTAGACCACTTCCCGAAGAACACCGAACTTTACCGCATTATGACCACCAAACCTCAAGAATTGAAAAAGGAGGATGAATGATTATGAACCCCAACATTTTGAATAAAAACCCGCTGATGTTTTTTGACAGGGCGGTAAATGCCCAGCGCAGCCAGCTGCTTACGGTCATGGCCGATGCGGTAAGTGAGTGCCGCACGGCGGCAGATCAGGCAGCCGAACTGAATGAGACCGGTCAGGTGGGGCTTCTCCGTCTGGCAGAGGTCTGGAGCGCCATTCGTGCTAAAGAAGGTATGGGCGGCCTGATTCTGGAAGGAACAGAGGCGAAGATCCTGTCCGATGTGGTGGCACAGTTTTATGCCTACCTGTCCGGCTGTATGTTCAACGATCCTGTGGGAATGGCCATTTATGCAGAGCTGCACTACATGATGTCCTCCCTCATGCTGGGAGAATGGTTTGAATAAAGAGCCGCGCCTGCGCTTTACTGATGAGGAACGGTCTGATCCTGCACTGGAAAAGCCGATCCGTAAAGCGGAGAAAGCTGCGGCCAGAGCAGATAAGGCGCAGGCCAATATCCCAAAGAAAAAGGTCAGGCAGACGGTCATTGACCCGGATACCGGAAAAAAGACCTCGAAGCTGACCTTTGAGGACAAGAAAAAGCCACCTTCCAAAGTTTCTCAAGGAGTCAGGGAAGCTCCCGTCCATCTGGTCGCAGGCAAGCTCCACAAAGAGATCCGGGAAACAGAGCAGGACAATGTGGGCGTGGAAAGCGCCCACAAGTCCGAGGAAGCGGTGGAGACCGGCGCTTATCTGGTGCGGGAGGGCTATCGCAGCCACAAGCTGAAGCCGTACCGCAAAGCAGCCCAGGCAGAGCGTCAACTGGAAAAGGCAAATGTAAATGTTCTGTACCAGAAATCTTTGCAGGAAAATCCCCAGTTTGCCAGCAACCCTCTTTCCCGCTGGCAGCAAAAGCAGGCCATCAAAAAGCAGTATGCCGCCGCCAAACACGCCGGTCAGACTGCCGGAAATACCGCCCAGGCTGCATCCAAAACCGGAAAAGCCGCAAGGACGGTAAAAGAAAAGGCACAGCAGGCAGGGGCGTTCGTTATGCGCCACAAGAAGGGTTTCCTGATGGCAGGGGTTTTGTTCCTCATTACCTGTATGCTGATGAATACCATGTCCTCCTGCTCCATGATGGCGCAGAGCATCGGTTCCGTTCTCTCCGGCACCACTTATCCGTCGGATGACCCGGAAATGCTGGCAGTGGAGGCAGATTATGCAGCCAGAGAAGTCCAGTTGCAGGAGGAAATCGACAACATTGAAAGCAGCCACCCAGGGTATGACGAGTATCGCTATGACCTTGGTATGATCGGCCATGACCCTCATGAGCTGGCAGCATTTCTGTCTGCCGTCTTGCAAGGTTACACCCGGCAGAGCGCTCAGGCAGAGTTGGCGCGTGTGTTTGCAGCACAGTATCAGCTGACGCTTACTGAGGAAGTGGAGATCCGCTACCGCACGGAGACCTCCACCGACCCAGAGACCGGCGAGACCACCTCAGAAGAAGTCCCCTATGAGTATTACATTTTGAATGTGAAACTCACCAGCAAGCCCATTTCCGCTGTGGCGTCGGAATTACTGACCCCGGAGCAGATGGAAATGTATCAGGTTTACCGGCAGACCATGGGCAATAAGCCGCTGTTGTTTGGCGGCGGCTCCCCTGATACCAGCGGCTCGGAAGATCTGTCCGGTGTGCAGTTCATTAACGGTACCCGCCCCGGCAATCCTCAGCTGGTGGAACTGGCCAAGCGTCAGGTGGGCAATGTGGGCGGTTATCCCTACTGGAGCTGGTACGGCTTTGACTCCCGTGTGGAATGGTGCGCCTGCTTCGTATCCTGGTGCTATAACCAGGCAGGAAAAAGTGAACCGCGCTTTGCAGGCTGTGAGTGGCAGGGCGTTCCGTGGTTCCAGTCTCATGGACAATGGGGTGCAAGAGGCTATAACAATCTGGCTCCCGGAGATGCAATTTTCTTTGACTGGGATTTGGATGGGACAGCAGACCATGTGGGTATCGTGATCGGTACGGATGGCAGCCGTGTTTATACCGTGGAGGGAAATTCCGGCGATGCCTGCAAGATCAAAAGTTATGACCTGAATTATCAAAGCATTAAGGGCTATGGCCTGATGAACTGGTAACAGAGATTTTTAAGAAGGAGTGATAGACGATGGCAAAGAACAAAATTGAGCGCATTGACCAGGAGATTACAAAGGTCCGCGAGAAGATCGCAGAGTATCAGGAAAAGCTCAAGGCGCTGGAAGCACAGAAAACCGAGGCAGAAAATCTGGAGATCGTCCAGATGGTGCGCGCCCTGCGTATGACCCCGACCCAGTTGAGCGCCATGCTGTCCGGTGGCACAGTTCCCGGCAGTTTGGCTGATGAAAATAACGAACAGGAGGAAAACAGCTATGAGGAATAAACGATTGCTCCGAACACTTTCCGCCTTTTGCCTGACAATGGTTGTGGCATTTGGCTTTACGATCCCTGCTTTTGCACAGGGGTCAGAACAGGCTCCGGCGGCACCGGCAGAGGATTCTACCAATGATAGCAATGTGATTGTGGAAGAAACAGAACCAGCACCGGCACTTACACCGGAGGGGAATGCGGCACTGGTGGATGATTTTGGAGGTAATAAGCAGCTCATTACTGTTACCACCAAGGCTGGCAATTATTTTTACATTTTGATCGACAGGGCGAATGAGGATAAAAAGACTGCTGTTCATTTTCTGAACCAGGTGGATGAAGCGGATTTGATGGCACTGATGGAAGATGAAAATGTCAAAGAGAAGCCGGCTGCTGTGTGTAGCTGCACGACAAAATGTGAAGCAGGGGCAGTCAATACGGCTTGTCCGGTCTGTGCAACTGATAAGAGTAAATGTACGGGCAAAGCACCGGAACCTCCGGCAGAAACACCGGAACCGGAAAAAGAGAAGCCTGCCGGACTGAACCCGGCTGCGATAGTCCTTTTGCTGGCTCTGCTTGGAGGCGGTGGCGTATTTGCCTACTTGAAGCTCATTAAGAATAAGCCTAAGACCAAGGGCAATGACAGTCTGGACGATTATGATTATGGCGAGGAAGATTCCGAGGAATGGGAAACCGAAAATGAGGAGTCAGATGAGCCTGACGCTGGCGGGGGCAGCACAGAAGATGATGATGAGGACAGTGTGAAATGACCCGTTTCACAGACAGTCCCTATGAACGCATGATGACACGCAGGCCGGAGGGCGGGAGGGAAACTTCCCGTCCTCATTCTTTATCCCACAACCACCCCTGCTATGGTTGCGGGAGTTATGGAAGTCCCTGCGTAGGTATCTGCCATCGTGAGATGGAACGCTGGCTCAAAGAAAGGAAACGAAAAAAATGAGTGTTCTGATTATATTTATCAAGCTGATTGCTGTTTTTGACCTGCTTGTGATCGCCGTGTATTTTGGCGGCGACATTCTTTCTACCATGTTAAACAAACTTTGGAGAAAGCCAAAGCAAGATGATCCCTTTGATTTCTCCTTAGATACCACGACAGTTTCATTGTCCATAGATTCTATCCGTCAGCTTTATTCCGGTGACGCGGCAGATTTTGTGGAAGAAAAGATCCTGCCAAATGCGGAGAAAACAATGGCCGTTTTGACGGAACAAGAACAGACGGCGGCTCATCTGCTCTTATCCGCTCTGATCGGTTTTCTTGCAGCAGAAGCTCCTATGGATGAACAGAGCTTTCCTTTGATGATGGAACTTCTGAACTGCATGGAAGGGGAAAAAGAAGATGGTTGTCAGGATGCAGTAGATAGTTTACTTGAAGATGCCGCCTGCAATACCCGCCGTCACGAAGAATATTACAGCAATTATCAACGCTACCAGCTGATGCAGGTGGATAAAACCCGTGTCATTTTGGCTTGCCGTATCATCATCAATGACCTGCTGGGGAAACTGTACCGCTATGACTACCGGTTTGGTTATAACCTGCTACTGGATGAGGAAAACAGCATAGAGAAAAAACTGCACACGCCTGTGCGGGAAGAATGGGAGGCTGAAGATGATGAGATATAAACTGGTAATCGCTGAAAAACCATCGGTTGCACAAAGTCTGGCCGCCGTGATCGGCGCGACTGCTCGTAAGGACGGCTATCTGGAGGGGAACGGCTGGCGTGTCAGCTGGTGCGTGGGCCATCTGGCCGGTCTTGCGGATGCAGACAGTTATGATCCCAAGTATGCCAAGTGGCGATATGATGACCTGCCTATTCTGCCGGAGCATTGGCAGATGGTGGTGGGAAAGGATAAGAAAAAGCAGTTTGATATTCTCAAAAAGCTGATGAACGCCCCGGATGTGACCGAAGTGGTAAATGCCTGCGATGCCGGACGCGAGGGCGAGCTGATCTTCCGCAGCGTCTATGAGCTGGCAGGCTGTCAAAAGCCGATGAAAAGGCTCTGGATTTCTTCAATGGAGGACTCCGCCATAAGGGAAGGCTTTACAAACCTGCGCCCCGGTGCGGACTATGACGGACTTCGAGATGCTGCCCTCTGCCGTGCCAAGGCCGACTGGCTGGTGGGGATCAATGCCACAAGGCTTTTTTCCGTGCTGTACCACCGCACCCTCAACATCGGGCGCGTTATGTCCCCAACGCTGGCGCTCATTGTCCAACGAGAAGCTGAGATCGACACCTTTAAGCCGGTTCCCTTTTATACCGTGGCGCTGGAGCTGCCCGGTCTTACCGTATCCGGGGAGCGTATGAGTGACCGAGCAAGCGCAGAGCAGCTGAAAGAAGCCTGTCAGGGTGCAGCTGTCACAATCAAAAAAGTGGAGTGCAAGGAAAAGTCCGAAAAGCCGCCTGCCCTCTATGACCTGACTACTCTGCAAAGAGATGCCAACCGCCTGCTTGGATTTACAGCCCAGCAGACCCTGGACTATCTGCAAAGCCTGTATGAAAAGAAGCTCTGCACCTATCCCCGTACTGACAGCCGCTATCTGACCGGTGATATGGCAGACAGCCTGCCGGTGTTGGTGAATCTGGTTGCCAATGCTATGCTGTTTCGCAAAGGGATCGCCATTACCTGTGATCCGCAGACAGTCATCAACGATAAGAAAGTAACCGACCACCACGCAGTAATCCCTACCAGAAATCTCAAGGATGCAGACCTTTCTGCCCTTCCTGCGGGAGAAAAAGCGGTGCTGGAGCTGGTGGCCCTGCGTCTGCTGTGTGCAGTGGCCCAGCCCCATATCTATTCGGAAACCGTTGTGATTGCAGCGTGTGCCGGTAGGGAGTTTACCGCCAAAGGAAAAACGGTGAAGCACCCCGGATGGAAAGCACTGGAGGACGCCTACCGTGCCAAAATGAAGGATGCAGAGCCGAAAAAAGAGGGCGCAGAGAAAGCCCTGCCGGAGCTGACTGAAGGACAGACCCTTTCGGTTGCTGCGGCAATCGTCAAAGAAGGCAAAAGCAGTCCGCCTCAGCACTTTACGGAGGATACCCTATTGTCCGCGATGGAGACTGCCGGAAAAGAGGATATGCCGGAGGATGCCGAGCGAAAAGGTTTGGGGACACCGGCCACCCGTGCCGGTATTTTGGAAAAGCTGGTATCTGCCGGTTTTCTGGAACGAAAAAAGAACAGGAAAACGGTGCAGCTTCTCCCTTCCCACGATGCAGTTTCCCTGATCACCGTTCTGCCGGAACAGCTGCAATCTCCGCTTTTGACTGCCGAGTGGGAGTACCGCCTGGGCGAGATCGAGCGCGGGCAGCTTGCCCCGGAGGAGTTTTTAGACGGTATCAGTGCCATGCTGAAAGATCTGGTGGGGACTTATCAGGTCATCAAGGGAACCGAGTACCTGTTTGCCCCGCCCCGTGAGGTGGTAGGCAAATGCCCTCGCTGCGGTGGGGAAGTTGCAGAACTGCAAAAAGGCTTCTTCTGTCAGAATGATTCTTGCAAATTTGCAATCTGGAAAAATAACAAATGGTGGGCTGCCAAGAAAAAACAGCCGACCAAGGCTGTGGTGTCTGCACTGCTGAACGATGGCCGTGTCCATGTGACGGGCCTATATTCGGAGAAAACCGGAAAGACCTACGATGCCGCTGTGGTTTTGGAGGATGATGGACAGTACGCCAACTTCAAGCTGGAATTTGACCAGCGGAAAGGAGGCAGCCGATGAAGCTCTCTTTAGTGGAACGGGAAACCATTCTCCTCTATAACCAGGCAGAACCAATGGCTGAGGTCTACACCCACGATCCCCGTCTGATGGAGAAGCTGGAACTGCTGGCAAAAAAGCACCCCGACCAGATCATCCGAAAGGACGCCCATAACTTTACCGTCCCCAAGCGGTGTGTATCAGTCCGAGAGCCATATAGCGCAGAACGCCGCAAAGCTGCCAGTGAGCGTGCGAAAGCTGCCGGATACCAGCCCCCTGTGAAAAAGTCCGGCAGTTAAAGGCACATGGCAGAGAATGTATTTGAAGCGGTCAAGCAGTCGGTCAGCACCAGAGAAGCGGCAGAGTTCTACGGGATAAAAGTCAGGCGAAATGGCATGGCCTGCTGTCCTTTTCACGATGATAAGAACCCCAGCATGAAGGTAGACCAGCGATTCCACTGCTTTGGCTGCGGTGCAGATGGGGATGTGATCGACTTTATCGCAAAGCTCTTTGACCTCTCCCCAAAAGAAGCGGCGGAGAAACTGGCACAGGACTTTGGCCTGATTTATGACAGTCAGGCCCCGCCCCGTAGGAGATATGTCCGGCAAAAAACCGAGGCACAGAAGTTTCGGGAGGATCGACAGAGCTGTTATCGTGTACTGTCCGATTACTACTATCTGCTGAAAAAATGGGAAGCCGACCGTTCTCCCAGGACACCGGAGGAAGAACCGCACCCCCGTTTTGTGGAAGCAATCCAGAAGAAAGCCTATGTAGAGTACCTGCTGGACCTTTTTCTTTATGAAAGTGAAGAAGAACAAAAGGCATGGATTGCAGAACACACAGCAGAAATCACACACTTGGAAAGGAGATTGAAAATCATGGCTGAGAACAAACCCACCAACCGAGAACGGCTAAGGGAAATCACAGATGGCATAGAGCAGGGCATCAAAGAACTGTTTGAGAGTGAAAAGTATATGCGCTATCTGTCCGTCATGTCACGCTTCCACCGCTATTCGGTAAACAACACCATGCTCATCTATATGCAGAAGCCGGACGCCACATTGGTAGCTGGATACAATAAGTGGAAAGACCAGTTTGAGCGTCATGTAAAAAAGGGCGAGCATGGCATTACCATCATCGCTCCCACACCGTATAAGAAGAAAATCGAGGAGCAGAAGCTGGACCCGGATACCAAGGCTCCGATTCTGGATAAAGACGGAAAGATCGTCACAGAGGAAAAAGAAATCGAGATTCCCATGTTTCGCCCTGTCAAGGTCTTTGATGTGAGTCAGACCGACGGGAAACCTTTGCCGGAGCTTGCTTCCTCCCTTTCCGGCAATGTGCCAAATTATGAGGCATTCATGGAGGCCCTGCGCCGCAGCGCACCGGTGCCGATTACTTTTGAAGCAATGGCCGCTGATACGGACGGCTATTTTTCTGCTGATCATCAGAAAATTGCCATTCGTCAGGGCATGAGTGAGGTTCAGACGGTTTCAGCCACAGTACACGAGATTGCCCACAGCAAGCTCCATGACCCTAAAAAATATGAAATGCTACTGTCATGGAAGGTTGTGCAGGAGAGTGAAGGTGGAACCAAGCATGATTTCAAGTTGGATTTTGCCACAGAAAAAGAAGCCGAACAGTTTGCTTCTGATATGGATTGGCGTTATGTGGACGAAAATCAGTTTGAATGGCGTCTTGCAGTTGAGGAAGATGCAACCGCAGAAAAACAGGCAATCAAAAACCGCCACACGGAGGAAGTGGAGGCTGAAAGCATCTCCTATGCGGTCTGCAAGTATTTTGGCATTGAGACCGGAGAAAACAGCTTTGGCTATATTGCCAGTTGGAGTCAAGGCAAGGAGCTGAAAGAACTGAGAGCCAGTTTGGAGACCATCAACAAAACCTCCGGCACTTTGATCTCCGACATTGAGCGCCACTATAAGGAAATCTGCAAAGAGCGCGGAATCGACCCTCATGCAAAGGTAGAGCCGGAAACCGCCCCGATAGAGCAGCCAACCAGCAATCTGGCCTACTATGTAGCAGAGTGCATGGAATTTCCAAACCTCGGAGAATACCACGATAACCTGTCTTTGGAGGATGCAATCCGCATTTATCAGGAGATTCCGGCAGAACGAATGAACGGGATCAAGGGCATTGGTTTTGAGCTGAAAGACGGAAGCGACTATGAAGGACCTTTTCCAATTTTGACCGGCCAGACCATTGACCTGGACACCATCCAGGCAATCGACTATTACCGTGATAATCCTCTGGTGCAAAAAGCGGTAAAGGAACTGGCTGCGGCAATGCCGGAAATGGAAGTGCTGGGGGCGGACGCCAATCAGCAGGAGGCTTTGTTTCTGATCGACAATGCCACCTATCTTCATATCCAGCTCTGTGACAGCGGCTGGGATTATACCCTTTACGATGCCGCATCCATGAAAGAGCTGGATGGTGGTCAGCTGGATATGCCGGAGCTTTCCTGCATGAAGGCAGTTCTCCAGATTTGTGATGATAACGATCTGGACAGCACTTCGCTCAGACGCGCTCCCTTGTCTATGGTTGAGACCTTGCAGGAAGCTGCTTATGAGCAGATGCAGGCAGAGGCAAGTCAGATGACCGCTTCTTCCCAGCTGCCGGAAGCACAAGAGCAGGCGCTGGATGAATACCCTATGCCTGATGAGCAGGTATCCACACCGGATATGCAGGAATACGGCTACTCCTATGATGGGATGTTCCCTGTTACCAGAGAACGGGCGCTGGAACTGGATGCCGCCGGTTTGACCGTTTATGTGCTGCATGAGGACAATACGGAGAGCATGGTGTTTGACCCGCAGGAAATCATGGATCATGGCGGTCTTTTTGGCGTGGACCGTGAGGAATGGGAGAAAAGCCCTCAGTTCCACGAAAAGGTCATGGAGCGTCAGGAACATCAGCAGGAACGCGAACAGGCATTTCTATCCCAGAACAGAGATTGCTTTGCTATCTATCAAGTGAGCCGTGACGATCCGCAGAATGTGCGCTTTATGAATCTGGATTGGTTAAAGTCCCATGACATTTCCATAGACCGCAGCAATTATGACCTCATTTACACAGCTCCGCTGAGGGAGTCTGGCACGGTACCGGAGCAGCTGGAAAAACTATATGAGCAGTTTAATCTGCAAAAGCCGGCGGATTTTCACAGTCCTTCTATGAGTGTCAGTGACATCGTTGCGATCAAGCAGGACGGTAAGGTATCCTGTCATTACTGTGACAGTGTTGGTTTTACCCAGATCCCCGGATTCCTGCTGGAAAATCCGTTGAAAAATGCGGAGATGGCCGTGGAGGACGATTACGGCATGATCGACGGTATCATCAACAATGGCGCAAAAGAGCCTACGGTGGCAGAGCTGGAACAGCAGGCCCGCAACGGTCAGCCCATTTCCCTCATGGATTTGGCTACCGCTGCCCATCGGGAGGAACGGGAAAAGAAAAAGTCCGTCATGGAGCAGCTGAAAAGCCAGCCCAAGGCAGAACACAAAAAGATAGCGCCAAAAAAGAGTGCGGAAAGGGAGATTTGATATGGGAAACTTTACTTTTGAGGAAATGAACCTGATGTGCATTTACAATACCGGCAGCCGCACCGGACTGATCGACAGCCTGCGTGAGATGCGCGGCGAGCTGGCCCCGGAGGAAACCGAGCTGCGGGAGTTGACAGACAGCGCACTGGGCAAGCTCCAGGCCATGAGTGATGCCGAGTTTGCCGAGCTGGAGTTGTATCCGGATTTTGACCAGTAAACACTATAATCGCAGGGATGGGGTGGCAATATGCCACCCCACCTTTTTACCCCAAAACTGAAAGGAGGACAGAACACTATGCCAACCAAAGCTGAACTATATGCACAGATGGCGGAGAAGGTAACAACGCAGCTCACGGGGAGCTGGCAGGAATGGGCAGGGTTTCTCACCACTGCTTCCCGCCTTTACAAGTACCCGTTCCATGAGCAGTTGATGATCTACGCCCAGCGTCCGGACGCCACCGCCTGTGCAGAGTACGATTTGTGGAATGAAAAGATGGGCCGGTATGTAAGGCGCGGCTCCAAGGGAATTGCTCTGGTGGACGATTCCGGGGACAGGCCCCGCCTGCGCTATGTTTTTGATATTTCCGACACCGGAACCCGTGAACATTCCCGCACTCCCTGGCTGTGGCAGCTGGAGGAGCGCCATTTGGATTCGGTGCAGGCCATGCTTGAGCGCACCTATGATGTTTCCGGTGATGACCTTGCCGGACAGCTCACCGAGGTAGCCGGAAAACTGGCTGAGGAATACTGGACGGAGCATCAGCAGGACTTCTTCTATATCGTTGACGGTTCCTTTTTGGAGGAATATGATGAGTTTAACATCGGAGTACAGTTCAAGGCAGCAGCCACCGTCAGTATCACTTACGCTTTGATGTCCCGCTGTGGACTGGAGCCGGAACGCTACTTCGACCACGAAGATTTCATGGCGATCTTTGATTTCAATACTCCGGCAACCATCGGAGCGCTGGGAACAGCGGTCAGCCAGATCAACCAGCAGGTGCTGCGGCAGATCGGCGTTACCGTCCGAAATGCAGAGCGCGAAGCCAACCAAGAAAGGAGCAAACAAGATGAACAATCCCATGACCTATATCCAGAACGGAGACTATCTGATTCCCGACCTGAAGCTGAGCCAGCAGCCGGAGAAACCCCTGGGCAAGTACGGAAGGATGAGGAAAACCTACCTGAAGGAACACCGTCCCATCCTCTACAACCAGATGTTGCTGAGCGAGAAGCTGTACCCGCACCTTCTGGAGATCGACGAGACCGCCCAGAGCAGACTGGAGCAGATGATGCCCCAGCTGGCGAAGGAAGCGGGAGCCACCGAGGAACTGAAAGCCAGCGATCCCATGAAGTGGGTGGGGCTGATGAACACCTGCAAAGCCCAGGCCGAGGAAATACTGATGGCGGAGCTTATCAACAGCTGACTCTAAACCTGTTCCTCTCCGAAGCGGAACAGATCCAATCCATAGATGAAGCAGAGAATGTAGCGCATACATCCTCTGCTTTTTCTTTTACCCAAAATGACATCGACCATGTGCTGCGTTTGGGCGGCAATACAGACCGTCAAAGGGAGCGTGTGGTTGCAGCCTTTGAAAAGCAGAAAACCACCGCTGAGATTGCCGAGATACTGAAAACGCTGTACCACGGCGGCAATGGCCTTGGCAGTGTGAGCGCATGGTATGCCGAGGATGGTATCCATCTTTCACATGGGAAGTCTGTCCGTTATGACAGGTCTGCCCAGGTCATTTCCTGGGAGAGTGCCGCAGAGCGTATCGGGGAGCTTTTGGAAAGTGGTCAGTTTGCCTCCAATGTGGAGCTTGCAGAAGCGGCAGGCTATGAACGCTCCCACCTCTCGGAAAAGCTCTGGCATCTGTATCACGATCTCAGTGAGGACGCCAGAAAAGGCGGATATTTGTCCTGCCTGTCAGAGATCAAAGGCAATGGTTTCCCGGAGGAGACCCGCCGCCTGATGGAGCAGCTGAGTGACCCGGCTTTCCGCCAGACCCTCAAGGAAGAATACGCCGCCTTCTGGACTGCCTATCAGCAGGACCGTGACCTGTTGCGTTTTCACTATCATAGACCGAGGGAGATCTGGGAGAACCTGAAGGACCTTGACCTGCCCCGCAGGACCTTTTCTTCAGAGCTTTCCCAAGTGCCAACCGTCCAGCACTTTATTACCGAGGATGAGATCGACGCCGCCATGACCGGCGGAAGCAGTTTCGCCGGAGGAAAAGGCCGTATCTATGCGTTCTTCATGGAAAACCATACGGATAAGGAAAAAGTGAGATTCCTCAAAGACGAGTATGGCATTGGCGGACGCTCTCATGCCCTGTCCGGCGCAACACACAGCGGCGAAGATCACGACGGGAAAGGGTTGCACTATAAAAAGCAGGACTGCCCGGATGTTCACTTGAACTGGGAAAAGGTTGCCAAGCGCATTACCTCTCTTGTCCAGAAAGGCCGCTATCTTACCGAACAGGAACAGGCGCAGTATGACAAAATCCAGGCTGAAAAGGAATTGGCAGAAGAAGATGCCATCCAAGCCCAGCAGCCGGAGGTGGAGGAAGAAACGCCAAAGCCTACCCTTCGGGAGCAGTTTGAGCAGTATAAGACTGTGGTGACTGCCGCCATTTCCGAGGATGCCGCATACCGCAATGCCTGCGGGCATTCTGACCGTGAAAATGCTGTCATCGAGGGCAATGCCGCTGTGCGCCGTGCGGTCCTTGGTTCTAAGGATATGGAGCTGATTCGCCTCTATTCGGATGTGCCGGAGTTCCGACAGCGACTGCACCGGGAAGTGATCGACGAAACCTATCCAAAGCTCCATGAACTTCTGCGCCCTCTTTCTCAGGAAGATATTGATACTGCCATTTGTGCATGGAACGGCAATATCGAGAGTAAACATGCTGTTGTCCGCTATATGAAAGACCATGCAAGAGAGAAAGATACCGCTGCATGGCTGGCTCAGGAATACGGCGGCAGTAACAGCAACAGCCTGTTTGTTGTCCGTGCCGGCAGCCCGGAGGAAACGCAGCTGCCCTGGCCGAAGGTACAGCGCCGGATTGCCCAGCTCATTCAGGAGGACCGGTTCTATACCGAAGAAGAACAGAACCGTTTTGACGACATCGACCCAATCGCCATCCGGGAAGCTCTGGAAGAAAGAGGGATCGTCAACGGCCAGGTGGCAGACACGGAAAAACTGGACAATGCCCCGTTTATCCAACAGGTGATGTCAGATGCCGAGCAGATCGCAGATGCCGAGACAGAGCAGACTTCCGAAGTTTCCATTTCCGATGAGGAATATGACGCAGTTCGCCGCCCAATTCCGCAAAGAACCTCCTATGACCCAGCCGCCCCGGTCTATGCCGTGGGCGATACCGTGTATATCGAGGATGACGCCTATCAGATCACAGAGCTGCGGGAGGACACCGTACAGCTTCTGCCCACCGGCATGGTATATCCCATCTACCGGGCAGAGCGCAAAGAACAGTTCGAACAGCTGCTTCGGGCAGACCGCCGCAATGCTTACTATACCGAGTTTCTTCCCATTGACCCGGACAAGGCAGATCAGGACTTGCGGGATGTATTGGCTCATGGACTGATGGATGAAGCGGATAAAAAGCAGATTTCCACGCTGCTGCAATCCGGCAGGAGCAACAGCGAGATCGCCTACTGGCTGAGCAGAGCCTATTCCGGTGAGATTGAGACACTGAATCTGGAGACCGGCGATATTGCCGATTACCGTACCACGGCACAGGGCATAGAACTGGAAGTCATGGATGCAGAGGAAAAGCGTCTGGCTATGCTGTATTTCCGCTGGGATGAGGTTGCACCTTTGCTGCGCGGGATGTATGCCCGTCAGCTGGATGGCTTTGGACAGGAACAGCCCCAATCGGCTACCGAATCCCCGGCCTTCCATTCCGAGACCATGGCCGTCTATCCGGGCGATAAGAACAATCTGCCTTATGATGTGGTGGTGGAACGACTGCATATCGAGGAGCCGGAGCCACCAGCCCCTGTGACTGAGCCGGAGAAAACCTTTGAGGAAGTGTTGGATGAACACCCGGTTTCCATTCAGGTCAATGGCCAGTGGCAGACCTTCCCCAATGCCAAAGCTGCCGAGGAAGCATCTTATGAGGAATACAAGGCTAACCTGCGCCGCAATGCAAAAAACTTCCGCATTACCGATGAGCATTTGGGCGAAGGCGGTCCGAAAGCCAAGTTCCAGGCAAATGTCAATGCGATTCGTTTGCTGAAAGAGCTGGAAGCTGCCAGACAGCAGGCAAGCCCCGAACAGCAGGAGGTTCTTTCTCGATATGTGGGCTGGGGCGGTCTCTCTGATGCGTTTGACCCGGAGAAACCGGCATGGGCTTTAGAGTATGCTCAGCTAAAAGAGCTGCTGACCCCGGAGGAATATGCCGCCGCCAGAAGCTCTACCCTCAACGCCCATTACACCAGCCCTACGGTCATTCAGGCCATCTATGAAGCGGTGGACCGTATGGGATTTGAGACCGGAAATATTCTGGAGCCGTCTATGGGTGTGGGCAATTTCTTTGGTATGCTGCCGGAGAAAATGCGAAACAGCCGTCTGTACGGCGTGGAGCTGGACCCTGTTTCCGGGCGCATCGCAAAGCAGCTCTATCCCAAGGCGGACATCACAGTAGGCGGCTTTGAGACCACCGATAGGCGTGACTTCTTTGACCTTGCCATCGGCAATGTACCTTTCGGTCAGTATCAGGTCAACGACAAAGCCTACAACAAGCTGAATTTCAGTATTCATAACTATTTTTTTGCCAAAGCACTGGATCAGGTGCGTCCCGGCGGTGTGGTAGCTTTTGTGACCTCTCGATATACCATGGACGCCAAGGATTCCACCGTGCGCCGCTATCTTGCCCAGCGTGCCGAGCTGCTGGGAGCTATCCGTCTGCCTAATAACGCGTTCAAAAAGAATGCCGGTGCCGAGGTGGTATCGGACATCATCTTCCTCCAAAAGCGGGACCGCCCGTTGGACATCGTGCCGGAATGGACCCAGACCGGACAGACGGAGGACGGGCTTGCCATCAACCGGTATTTTATCGACCACCCAGAAATGGTGCTGGGCAGACAGGAGCCGGTAAGCACTGCTCATGGTATGGACTACACCGTGAACCCTATCGAGGGACTGGAGCTTTCCGACCAGCTGCATGATGCTGTGAAGTACATTCATGGCACTTATCAGGAGGCAGAGCTGCCGGAGCTTGGCGAAGGCGAAGCCATTGACACTTCCATTCCTGCCGATCCTAATGTGAAGAACTATTCTTATGCCATTGTAGACGGGCAGGTGTACTACCGGGAAAACAGCCGTATGGTGCGCCCTGACCTCAACGCCACCGCAGAAGCCCGCGTAAAAGGTCTTGTGGGACTGCGTGATTGTGTGCAGGAACTGATCGACCTTCAGATGGATGTAGCGGTTCCAGACAGCACCATTACCCAAAAGCAGGCGGAACTGAACAGCCTCTATGACAGCTTTTCTGCCAAATACGGTCTCATCAATGACCGTGCAAACCGTCTGGCCTATGCAGACGATTCTTCCTATTACCTGCTCTGTGCGCTGGAAGTCATCGACGAGGACGGAAAGCTGGAGCGCAAGGCGGATATGTTCACCAAACGGACCATCAAGCCCCATCAGGCGGTGGCTGTGGTGGATACGGCAAGTGAAGCACTGGCGGTGTCTATCTCGGAAAAAGCCTGCGTGGATATGGGCTATATGAGCCAGCTTACCGGAAAAACAAAAGAAGAACTGGCCGCCGAGCTGCAAGGCGTGATCTTTCGTGTACCGGGACAGCTGAAGCAGGACGGAACGCCCCATTATGTGACTGCTGACGAATACCTTTCCGGCAATGTGCGGCGCAAGCTGCGTCAGGCACAGCGGGCCGCACAGCAGGACCCTTCCTTTGCAGTCAATGTGGAGGCCCTTACCGCTGCCCAGCCCAAAGACCTGGATGCGTCGGAGATCGAGGTGCGTCTGGGCGCTACCTGGATTGACAAGGAGTACATCCAGCAGTTTATGTACGAGACCTTCAACACCCCGTTTTATCTCCAGCGCAGTATCGAGGTCAACTATTCTTCCTTTACTGCTGAATGGCAGATCAAGGGGAAATCTTCCGTATCCTACAACGATGTGGCAGCCTACACCACCTACGGAACCAGCCGTGCCAATGCCTACAAGATTTTGGAGGACAGCCTGAACCTGCGAGATGTCCGTATCTATGACACCATAGAGGACGCAGACGGAAAAGAGCGCCGCGTGCTGAACGCCAAGGAGACCACCCTGGCGGCCCAAAAACAGCAAGCGATCCGGGAAGCCTTTAGGGACTGGATCTGGAGAGACCCGGAACGCCGCCAGACTTTGGTGCGCCAGTACAACGAGGAAATGAACTCTACCCGTCCCCGTGAATATGATGGCAGCCATATCACTTTTGGGGGAATGAACCCGGCCATTACCCTGCGGGAACACCAGAAAAGCGCCATCGCCCATGTGCTGTATGGAGGAAATACCCTGTTGGCACATGAAGTAGGCGCAGGCAAAAGTGCGACACGTTCGTAACTGAAAAGGTTACGCACAAGTCAGCTAACAATAGAAT